>Ga0265318_10000053_pt1 | contig 115241 bp, 100 predicted proteins | sample 4821metaG_FD_192431 | JGI IMG/M metagenome (GOLD analysis project Ga0265318, IMG submission 192431) | Rhizosphere microbial communities from Carex aquatilis grown in University of Washington, Seatle, WA, United States - 4-8-21 metaG | ecosystem: Host-associated > Plants > Roots > Rhizosphere...
CGCGGCGTGCGCACCTTTCGACTCGCCGCTGTCGAGCCTCCCTGGCAACCGCGAAGTCCGTCGTCAGAACGCGCGAAACGGGCTGGTTGGCGCGGACTTCGACCTCCGTTCGGTGGCCGCGATTTCCCACCCGGCCCGTTGTCGGAGCAGCAACGTCGGTGCGGGGGGCTGACGGTGCGGGCTGAGTGGTCACGCAGGGGGAAGCTCGGTCAGGTGGGCTTCGCCACCCGCCGGAGACGTGTCGACGCGGCGGTAGCCGAGGCCGTCGAACGGCGCCTGGGGATTCCAGGGCAACGGCGCCTTCTTGGGAACGGAGCCGGGCGCCGGCAACGGGAAGACCAGCGAACGCGCGGCGTGGTGCGCGATGTGTTCCGTCTGGTGGTGATGCTCTCGATGGATGTGGCCGTAGAACACGGTCACGTGCTTGTGCGGCAGCAGAACGTCGATGACCTTGGCGCCGTCCTTCGTCGCCCAGTCCCACTCGGGATAGAGGTCGAACAAAGGGCGATGGGCGAACACGACGACGGGCGCATCGCGGGCCACCTTCTTCAGGTCGGCGGCCAGCCACTCGATTTGCTCGCTCCCCACCTCGCCGCCCGGCCTGGAAACGTTGTCGAGCGCCACGAAATGAACGCCCTTGTGATCGAACGTGTAATGGGTCGGACCGAACAGCTCCTGATAGGCGCGGCCCTCGTCGGGTCCCGCGTCGTGCTCGCCCGGGATGAGATGTAGGGGCTTCACCGCGAGACCCGAAGCGAGCTCGCGGAATTCGGTCATGCGTTTGCGGCGAACCGCGCCGTCATCGGTGGTGTGGGTCAGATCTCCCGTGAACACGATGAAGTCCGGCCGCACCGACGTTGCGTTGATGGACGTTGCGTTGATGGTGGCAATGGCCGTCTTCAAGGGGACGTCGGCCTTTGGGTTCGAAACCCCCGCATACCCCCAGTGCGTGTCGGAGAGCTGCAAGAAGAAGAACTCAGCGTTGGTGGCGGACTTCTTCTTGCTCGGCGCGGCGCCGGCGAGGCCCGACGCGAAGACGACCCCCCCAACGCCCATCAGCTTCAGGATGTCACGGCGGCTTTCTTGATTGGACATGGCGAACCTCCTTCTGCTCTCAACGAAGTCACCGCCCTGATCGTTCCGCCGTTCCGCTGCCCCCGGAAATCATTTCGGACGTTCACGCGCTCAATCGTTGAGCTTGGTGGCCAGGGTCACGAGCTCGTGAACGTTGACATCGGACACCAGGACGTAGGCGAGCCCCCCGTCGCGCCAGAGCAAGACGGAGAAGCCCCGCGATGTCGTTTGCGTCAACGACAGCCGGCCGACGGGCGCTCCGGTGGCAGACGGCCAAGCCAGGCCGTCGGGCGGGAAGACCAACAACGTGATGGAATGGAGTCGCCGCTGAAACAGAAACACCGCCGCCTTGCGGTCGATGAAGTATCCGACGCTTCCGCCGCGCAGAGGGAAGTCGTCATCCCCGGAGAAGGTGACCCGCGGGGCGAAGTCGATCCGGCCCGTGAACCACGGCTTCACCTGGTGGATGCCGCCGCTCTCGATCTCGATCGGGTGCGTGCTGGCAACGACGCGAAGATGATCGTTAACGGCCTCGGCCACGAGGTCGGGGCCGCGGGAAAGAGTCGACGATGGCGCCGAGGTCCGTGCTACGACGAGCACGAGCGCCGCCGCCGCGCATGCGCTGACGAAGGCCGCCGTCCAGGTCGACGCACGCGCTCGCTCACGTTGCTCCGTCCCGCGCGGCCGGTCGTCGGGGCGCGGCAGCAGCGGCAACCGCGGAGGGGGTGATGGCGTCCGTGTCGGCGCGCCCGCCTGAGCGTCGCGGTCCATGACGAGGCCCTCCAGGCGCGCCAGCAGCCGCGATGGTGCGGCTCCTCGGGGCAGCGTGGCCAGCGCCCCATCGAGGGCGCCCTCGACCAGTGCCAGCTGGCGGCAGCCTGGGCATCCATCGAGGTGCCGCGCCACTTCGCTGGTTCTCGCCTCGTCGAGTCGCCCGGACAGATGGTGCGACAGCAACGGCCGTACGTTGGAACAGTCCATCATCACCTCGCGTAGTCCTTCAACTTCTGGCGAAGCAGGGCCCGCGCGCGGGCCAGGCGCGACTTCACGGTGCCGACCGGACACCCCATCATCTGCGCGACCTCGGTCTCGGTGAATCCCTCGACATCCAGCAAGATGATGCTGCGCGACTCCTCGGTGAGCCTGCCCAAGGCGACCTCGATGTCGGCGGCGATGAGGCGGCGCAGGCGGTCGAGCTCGAGGTCGTCGCAGAACAGCTCGCGCTCATCGGGGCCGTCGAGCCCGTCCGCGCCGAGCGCCGCCGGTTGCGGGCGCGCCCGGTGGTGCAAGTCGATGTACGTGTTGCGAAGGATCTGGAACAGCCAGGCCTTCAGGTTGCCCCCCTGGAAGCTCGCCGCCCCGGTCAGGGCCCTGACATAGCTCTCCTGGACCAACTCCTCCGCATCGGCCGCGCGTCGGGTCAGACGGAGGGCGTATCCATACAATGCGTCCGCGTGCCCCAAGAGGCAGCGTCCGAAGGGCTCCCCACCCGTGGCCGAGGTCACCGGACTCCGGCCCACGGGGTGAAGGCCCGCGCCATTCCGTCTCGCATGAAGTACCACGCTCAGCATAGAACGAAACCGGGAGCCCGATCGTTCCGTCGTTCTCGCTTCCTGGTGGCGGTCAGTCGGTCCAGGCGACGGGATATTCCGGGGAGAGCCGGTAGCCCGAGCCGCGCACCGTCTCGATCAGCCGCGCGGCGGTCCCCAGCTTGTTCCGGAGGCGGTTGATGTGCGTGTCCGCCGTTCGCGTGGCAACGCCGGCCCGGTACCCCCACACGTCCGTCAGCAGCTCTTCCCGAGATCGGACGCTCCCCCTGTTCTCGATCAAGTAGATGAGCAGGCGCATCTCCAGGGAGCTGATGTGCGTCGGCACGCCCAGCACCACGGCGGTGTGTCTGTGGACGTCGAGCTCCAGCGGGCCGATCAGGTAGCGGCGGCGCGACGGCTTCAGGGCGGCGGCGCTGCCTCCCCGGCGTGCCCGGATGATGCCGTCGATACGCAGCACGAGATCGCGGACATCGAACGGATACACCACGAAGTCGCACGGACCGAATTCGAGCCCGAGGCCCGGATCGATGTCCGCCTCGTCCCGGATGAACATGATGATTGCGGGTGGAGGCTCGTCGTCCGTGCTCTCCCGGAGGTCGCGCCAGACCGCCGCGCTCTCCTGCCCGGAGGGGCGCGCGTCCAGCAGGACGACATGGGGCGCGAGTTGCCTGGCTCGGAGGACGCCGTCGGAGGCATTCTCCGCCAGCGCGACGGCGAAGCCGGCTCCCGACAGGCAATAGCCCAGCAACGTCGCGAGGCCAGGCTCGTTGAGCACGACGAGAACCAAGGCGCCCGCGGGGTCCCCCGCCGAAGGGGCGGGGATCTTGACGAACGAATCCAGTCGAGCGAGTAGCCCAGGCCCGGCCCCGGCGGTCGCGGGCGCCGGGGCCACGGACATCGGAGGCCCCATCGGCCGTCGGGGCGCGGTCACTGTCAGAAGCTCACTTGCGCCCTGCCGATGGCGACGTTCTCCGTCCTTCGATCGGCCGGCGCGGTGGCGGTTCCCGCCCCGCCCTTGAACGACGTCTGCTCGAAGTTCAGCGCCAGGTGGAAGCTGCGGGCCGGGACCCAGGTGAGCCCGGCGGCCCAGGCCTGGGCGGAGCGAGCGCTTCGCAGCGGGTCGGCATACTGGGCGCTACCGACGACGTTGGGATCGCCGAAGCTCGCGTCATCCACCTTGAGCCAGCCCCAACGCAACGCGACCTCGAACGCGCCCACCGAGCCTGCCTTGCGATCGAACGGCGCCGTGGGTGTGACGCCGTTGAAGCCCACGACCCCGCCCACCACGTAGCTCAGCGTCGCGTGGGTCGCCTGGTGGGTGAGCGTCGCCGTCGCATTGCCCCGCTGCACGCCCTGGCGAAGGATGACGTACTCCGCGAGCAGGCCGAACCCCTGATAGTAGTAGTAGACCTGCGGGTTGAGATGGGTCTCGAGCTGGTGGGCCAGCGTGGTCGTTGCTCCGGTGGTGTCCGTGGCCGGGGCGAAGTACTGAAAGAACGTGTTCTGCCCCGAGGTCTTGAACGCCGGTAGCCCCGTCACGGCCGCGGCCGTCGCGCTCGGGAGGCGTCCCTTGCGGTTGCCGATGGAGGCCGCGAAGCCGATTCCCAGGCTGCCGAAGTCCCCTGCGCTCTCGCCGCGGAAGGGCTGAAAGAACAGGCGTCCGGCGAGATCCTTGGCGTGGTTGAAGTCATTGTCGGGGCTGGCGCCGTCCGGCGCGCCGTCCACCACGGCGAGGATGTACTGCGCCGCACCGCCCGCGATGTCGCCCCAGAGCTGAAGCCCCACTTCACGAACCGACGACAGATTCTGATCGAGCGCGCGCTCGAGGAGCGGCACATCCGCGTCCGATTGCAACCGCTCGAGGCCAATCGGACCCTTGAACTTCCCGATCCGCAGGCGCAACCAAGGCGAGGGGCGGAGGTCCGCGTACGCGTCGAGGATCTGGACCGTTCCAGCGAGCTCCGAGAGCAGGCGGTAGTCAACCAGGTTGAACAGCGTCCCTTCGAGCATCGGTCGAAACTTCCGGATCAGGAAGGCATCGTTGGATTGGAGCGCGTCGTCCTTGAAGGAGAAACGGCCGTCGGCCTGGAGCAGGCCAGCGACGCGCAGCTTGGTGGTGTCGTCGGCGAGCTTCAACACGAATCCCTTGTCATCGACCACGACCGTGGCTGCTCCCTGAGGACGCTTCGCCGCATCTTCCTCGAGCAGCTCGGTCTTTCGAAGCGCGATGCGCGCCACCTGCTCCACGTCGTCCAGGCGCGCGCTGTCGGCCGAGGCTGGCGCGGGGACAACCGCCGCCGGCGCCGCGGGTTCGGTCACGTCCGGGCTCGCCTGGGGGGCGTCCCCAGGTGGCGGGGCAGCGGCCTCGTCGACGACGCCGGCGCCCGGGGCCTCCACCGGCGCGTTGGGCGTCTGGGCGCGGACCGTGGCGGTCGTGAACGTGGCCCAGAGCAGGGTTGCGAGCTGTGCGCGCCGAACGGGCATGGGCTCATGCTCTAACATCGCCGCAAGGTCTCTTTCAAATATAAAAGACATAAATCCTGTTAAAGAGATGAGGCGGCCGGGCCCATCAGGTGCCTGCAAGCCTTGATTGAACCGGGCAGAGACGGGCGCGCGCGGGCGGGGCGAAAGGCCGACAGCGCTTGCTAGGTCCGCCGTGGTCTGTTAAAGGAGACACACCTGAATTGACGATGTGCCTCCGGTGAAGCGTCGCTCGATCCGTTCCGTCGTCTTCGACCCTCGTCGCGCGCGCCCGGTCCCGCGCGGCTGGGTGTGGGGCCTGCGCTGGCTCGCGGCTGTCGCGCTCGCGGGAGCGCTGCTGGCGGGGCTCTGCCCGGCCCGGGCCTGGGCCTATCCGCAATGGCAACTCTCCACCGGGGCCGCGCGGTGCAACCAGTGCCACTACGCCCCCGCCGGCGGCGGCTTGTTGACGAGCTACGGCCGCGATGCGGCCGGTGAGCAGCTCGCGACGTTCGGCGGAAACGGGGCGCTGCTCCACGGGGCGGTCGCGCTGCCCTCCTGGCTGGCGCTGGGGGCCGACCTGCGTGGGGCCTTCGTCGACAACGATGTCCAGGATCCTGGAGGGCCCACCGTGGCGGTCTTCCCCATGCAAGCGGATGCGTCCGCCCGCGTGGCGCTCCCGGGAACGGGCCTATCGGTCGCGGGGACGGTCGGTCTGCGCGGCCAGGTTCGCGAGCCGGACGTGCTCGTCCCCCAGCAGAACTACCAGCCGATCTCGACGTCACGGCTCATCTCGCGCGAGCACTACCTCATGTTCCAGCCGGAGGTCATCGGGACCTACCTGCGCGTGGGGCGCTTCTTCGCGCCGTTCGGTCTGCGAATGGCCGAGCACAACCTCTACGTACGTCGCGACCTGGGGTTCGATCAGCTCCGCGAGACCTACAACGTCTCCGCCGGGCTGGTCCGGCCCTCTTGGGAGGTGCACGTGACCGTCTTCGCCCCCGATTTCGTGCGCCACCTCGGCAGCGACGAGAACGGCGTGGCCCTGTATTCGGAGGTCCGGGTCGCGGAAGACACGGCAGCCATCGCCGGCCAGCTTCGGGTCGCAGCCGCGCCGGGGGTCACGAGGTTCATCCTGGGAACGGTCGCGAAGGGGTACGTCGAGCGGGCGCGGACGATGTTCTTCGCAGAGCTGAACCTCGTGAGGCAGGTCTTCGACGATCCGCTGGTTGGCGCGCGCGGCCAGGCCGTGGGCGCCGCCGGTTTGACGTTCATGCCGGTTCCCGGCCTCCTGGCCACATTTCTCGCCGAGCGAAATCAGCTCGACCTCTCGATTCCGGACGCCTGGACCGCGGGTGACGCGTTCGTCAACTGGTTTCCCTACGCGCACGTCGAGCTTCAGCTCGTCGGGCGACTGCAATTCCCGACTGGCGGAGAGGTGGCGAAGACGCTGTTCTTTCAGGTGCACTACTTTCTGTGATGGCGGCGCCCGATCACAGGTCCTCGACGACGTTGTGGGTGAACGTCGTCGGATTCGCCAGCACCAGGCCGTTGTCGTCTACGCCGATCGAGATCGCGAACGCGCACTGGACCACGTTGTCGGCCATGCCGATCGCGGTGCGCGGATTCGTCGTGATCGGCGAGATGGCGCTGCCGAAATCCGCGTTGCTCGAGGCCAGCGTCAAGAGCTTGCCGTTGGCATCCTTCAAACCGTCGGCGATGGCCGCCGCCTTGTAAAGGGCCACGAGCTCGCCGTTCAGCGTTCCGGTCGCCAGCGTGGAAGGCGAGGCGCCAAACCCCAGCAGGCCGCCATTGATCGCGCGGTTGCCGGGCCCTGTGTTCGCCGCGTTGGTCGCGATGCCGGTCAGCCTCGCGGCGAGGTTCGGCCATCCGTGCAGACCCGCCGAACCGCCCGGCCCTGGCCCGGCCGCGTCCTTGGTGCCCACGCTCTGGAAGATGGCGTGGACGAGGTTCGCGAACGCGCTCTGCTGGGCTACGCTGGGCAAGGTCTTGGGTCCCCAGGAGTTCCCGTTCGCGTCAACCACGGTGGTGTCGCCCGAGAGCTTCGTTGCGTCGCAATCGAGGAATGCCGCCGCCGCCGCGTCACTGTTGAGCTCGAGGTTGGCGGCGGCCGCCAGCGCGTCGTCGCTGAGGACGATCTGTCCGCTGCTGCCCCCGCTGGCCGGCGCTCCAGCCCCGCCCGCCGCACCTCCGGCAGCGCCCGCTGCGCCGCCCGTCGCGCCTCCCGTGCCCCCCACCGAGGTTGCGGCGGAGCCAGCGGAGCCCACGGCCCCACTGGCACCTGCAGCCGCTCCGCCCGAGCCCGGCGAACCGCCCGAGCCGCCCGCAATGCCGCCGCTGGAGGTCGCGCCCCCGGAACCCGGGGTGCCAGGCGATCCGCCTGTGCCCGGCGTCCCTCCCGTTCCGACCGCGGCACCGCCCGAACCATGGATTCCACCGCTGCCCCCGATGAACCCCCCCGTGCCGGCGGCAAAGCCGCCGCTTCCGGAGAAGACGCCGCCGCTGCCGGCGGCGCCCGATCTCCCGGCCGCGCCCCCGCCGCCGGCCGCCCCCGCTGCCCCGCCCCCTTTAGCGCCTGTCGCGGCGCCCCCGACGCCGGCGTCGAACGTGAACGTCGGCTGGGGATCGCGGCATCCGGCGGCGGCGCCGATCATCGCGGCGAGCGTTGAGCTCCGGAGGAGACGAACGACGGACAGTCTGGTCATGAGCCGGAAATCCTTTTCAGGGAGGTTTGGCGACCCTTGACCTTTACCTCCCCGCTGATGCGGCTTCAATTATAAAAGACACGAAGTCTCTATAAGAGACAGCCGGTGCCGGGGACCGCCAACCGCGAAGAATACGCGGGCATGAACCCCGAGCGAGCCGCGACGTTCCTGCCCGCGCGAAACTGGGGAAATCGTCCGATAGTACCGGCTTCAGCGAACGTAACCAGCTACCGCCCGCACGAACTTTCCGGAGCGAGGTCCTACGGCCTCAGGTACTTCGACAGCCCGATGTTCTGCGTCTTGATCGCGTTCGCCAGCAGCGCCGCGAGCTTGTCGGCGCCCGCGAGGTTGGTGTGCGTGCCGCCGCCGTTGGCGTGGTACGACAGCGCCGTCTTCACGTCGGGCAGCGTGTTGTACCAAGCGGTCGAAAGCGCGGTGAGATCGATGTACGCGCAATTCTTCGCCGCCGCCGCCGCCTTGGCTGCCGCGGCGTGGAGACTGGATTGGTCGGTGATCGGGATCGCCGAGACGCGGGCCGGGGGAGACACGAGGATCGGCGTGACGTTGGCGGCCTGGGCGTCGGACACCATCTTCTCGAGGTTGGCCTGGACTTGGGCGTCCGAATCGTTCTTGTCGTTGTGCCCGAACTGAATCATCACCCAATCCCCAGCCGTCCATTTGGACTTGATCATGTTCCAGTAGGTGCCGAATGACCCTGAAGCCGCTCCGCTGTTGGCATAGTTGGCGAAGCCCACCGGCGGCCCGAAATACTGGGGCAACATCTGCCCCCAGCCACCAAAGGTGTTACCCGTCTGGTCGCACACCGTCGAGTCGCCCGCGATATAGACCATGACCGGCTTTGTGGCCGCCGACGCGAGCGCATAGCCGATGCCCGATATCTTCAGGCCGGTGGGACCGGAGAAGAAGAGGTCGAGGCCCCCATATCCGACCGGTCCCCCGGCGTGGTTCGGCTGTCCTTCCATCGGCCGCACGTCCACCACGAAGGCATAGGATTGCGAGGCCATTCCCTGAGCCAGCAGGCCGCGACTCGACTCCGCGCCGACGAACACTGGCCCCACGCTGCCCATTTCAACGGAGACGACGTAGTCTCCCGCGTCCGCGGTGGCTTCGGCCGGGGCGGGAGGCGACTCGGCGTTGTTGTAGGTCGTGCTCCCGAACAGGCACTGGATGCAGACGGGGCCGGAGCCACCACCCGGGCAGAACCCCCCGGTCATGGGCACCGTCGTGCACTTGGCGGCATTGTCCGCGGTAGGCGCGGGGTACCCCGCGGGGATCCCAACGATCATCGCAGGCGGAGCGCCGGCCGTGCCAGCGCCAGCGGCGCCGCCCGATCCGGAGCTCGTCCCCGAGGTTCCGCCCGAGGTGCCCGGGCTGCCACCCGAGCCAGCTCCAACCGATCCCCCTGTCGACGATCCGCCGCTGCCAGGGATGCCACCGGTACCGGCAGACTGGGGACAGGTGGATGCGCAGCGAGCCCAGAGGTCGGTTTGCACAACCAGGTCGGTGGCACAGCATGCCCAATCACACACGGTCTTCGTGCACTGACCCTCCACCGGGATGGGCTGGTCCTCGTCCGAGGAACAGATCCACTTGTCGCCGCTCAGGCTGGCCGCGCATTGCTCCATGGCGGTGTACGCGGCGGTGCACGACACCGCGAAGCCGAGGTCCGTCGTCGCGGTCGCCAGCTTTTCGCAGCTGGCCTGGCAGTTGTCCTGGGGACATGCGGTCGCCGTCTGGGACGCGCACGTCGCGGCGCAGGCCTGCTGCAAGGTGAGAACTTGAGTCCCGCCCCCGGTGCCGGAGCCGCCCGTTCCGGGGCCGCCAGTGCCGGAACCTCCGGTGCCGGAACCCGCCTTGCTCCCTCCCGTGGCGGTGGCCCCAGGGGGCCCTCCTGCGCCGCTGCCTCCGCTTCCGCTCGAAGGCGCTCCTCCGCTGGTCGTGTTGCTGGAACAGGCGAGCCCCAGCAGCAACGAGGCGAGAAGTCCGAGGGATGAAGCTTTGGTCGGGGCCATGGTCATGAGGGGTCTCCTTCGCGGATAGCAAAGCCGTGCGGGCGACCCCCCGCGGAAAAGGGGGGTGGGCAGTCGTCGGCCCCGGTAGGCCCTTTACGGGGGACCCGGCGAGCAAAACGGGCCCTAACGGCGGGCGCGCAGTTGTCTACGGGCAGGCGACGGAGGGGAACCGCAACAGGAGAGCGCAGGGAGGGGCGAGGGGTCGTCGGAGATCTGGACGGTCAGCCAGCAAGTCGGAGCTCTGCCGGACGCAGGCGATCGCTGCGTGCTGTTCCAGTCTGGAATCGATGGAGGCTCGCATCTTGCCCGGTCGAGGCGGAGTACACTATAAAAGACACATGTCTCCGGGGGGTAAGGCGCGCCTCAGCTTCCTGCTTTCGCTGTCGCTGTCGACGGCCTGCGGCGGTGCCCAGCATGGCCCCCGCAGCGACGGGAGCGTCGTGAACATGCCGGCTGGGGATCCGCCGTATTTGTGGTACGCGGGCGCCGGCTTGAACGCCTTCACCAGAGCCGAGACCGAGGTCTCGGACGATCAAGGTGCCCGCTTTCTCCTCATCCCGCGCTTCGCGGTCGTGAACTACCACGATCTGGCCTTCGACGGAGGCGGGAATCTCTGGGCGGTGCCGCTCGGGGCCGACCAGATCATCCGGTTGCCTGCCACTCAGCTCCCTCCCGCTGGCACGTCGCCCGGGCCTGACTTGGTACTCTCCAGCCCGGCGCTCCACGGGCCCCAGAGCCTGACATTCGACGCCCGCGGCAACCTGTGGGTCGTCTGTTACGACGGTGCCGGGCAATCGATCGCCACCATCCTCCGCTTCGATGATCCAGGCGGCCTGACCGGTCAGGTGGCACTGTCGCCGTCGGCGATCATCGGTCCAGGCGCGGATGACGCCGGTCAACGAAAGTTCCGCCAGCCGTCGGCGATCGCCTTCGACAGTGCGGGCAGCTTGTGGTTCGTCGCGACGGAGAACGCGCTCCGCTTCGATCACCCCGAAGGCATCAACGGGGAGGTGACGCCGTCGCCCGCTGCGGCCATCGCCACCGGCGACGCGTTCGCGTCGGTGGCCTTCGACGGGGATGGCTCGATGTGGCTCACGGCCGCGAATGGCGGCTATTTCGTCGTCCGGATCGGGAACCCGGGGGCGCTGGCCGGTGCCATCGCGCCCGCCTTTGCCGCGAAGGTTCATCTCCCTTCGGCCGGTACGCTGTTCGCAGGGGGTATGGCGTTCGATGGCGACGGGGCGCTCTGGGTGGCGATGAACGATCGAATCGTCAAGCTCGACCAGCCGGGGAGCCTCGGGGGCGAGGTCTCTCCCGATCCCGACGTGACCCTCGGGGTTACGGCGTCGCCGGATCTCAGCTCGAAGCTGCTGTTTCATTGAGCCGGTGGTCCGGGGGAGCCGCGTGAATCCTGGGCGCTCGCCCCGGGCCGCGAGGGCGCCTCGAACCCGGCTCTTCGGGACGGGGGGGATATCGGAAGGTCGCCGTCGATGAGGACGGCCTCCTTGCGCTCGAGATGCAGCGTGGCGCTGCCGGCTCCCTCGGGCGGGGACTCCCTGGCGAGAGCTCGTTCACTTCCATCTCGACGCGTCGAGTGTCTCCCTGGCTCACCCGCGCGCCTCGCGTCGCGCAGGCCGCTCTTCGAGCGCGCCATCGAGGCGAGCAGGGAGGCCTTGATCCCCATGTTGTAGGCGTTCTGTGCGAGCGCGAGCGACTTGTCGATGTAGACGAGGCTGGCAGCATAGTCCTGCTTGGTCTCGGCCAGATACCGGGCGACGTTCGCGTACGAACGCCATGTGTCGTCGAGGGCCTTGATGCTCTCGACGATCTGCGCTCGGGTGTGAACCCGGATGGGGATCGAGAGGCGGACGTTGTCCCACTCGAGGTCGAGCGATGCCTGCTCGTCGCCGACCTCCGAGAACAGGAACGTCAAACGCTCCCGGTGCGGCGCCGCTTTCGGCGTGACGTCGAGGCGCACGGCGTCCAGCTCGGGCTTGTAGTCGTGGCCCGCGTCGATGAGGCTCGGATCGCGGTTTACGATGAGAGTCCACGCGGTCGCGCTCGGGACCGCGAGCAGGGAGTACACGCCGGCGGGGACCGTTTCATCGCCGAGGGCCACGGGTTTGCCGAAGCTGATGCGCCACCCTGGGTTTTCCTCCGCGCGCCACACCTTGCCATAGGGAACGGCCGCGCCCCACAGGCGCCGCCCGCGCACGGCGGGGCTGTAGTACTCGACGGCAATCTCCGTGAGCCCGACCTGCTCCGACACCTTGGCGCGGGGGCTCCGGCGCGGCAGCTCCACCTCCGCGCGCGCGGTCACCGAGCCGAGCGCCACAACCGCCGCCAGCGCCATCGATGTCCGTCCCGTTGAGGCGGTCGTTCGCTTCCTCTTCTCGTGTGGACCCATGTCCTGTATACTAACACGCCCGCTCGCGAATGTGAGCCGGCCGGATGGCGGGCAGCCAATCGTCGCGGCGCCGAATCGTCCGATGAGCCGGGCGAACTGTCTGACGACGTCGGACGACCCGACCTGGCGACGGCGCCGAGGGGGACGGAGTGGGCGCGATTTCCGCGGCCCTCCGCGCCGATCCGGACGAACGGAGGCTGGTCCGCGAGTTGCTGTGACTGGGGAAGTGGAGGCGACTTTCACAGGAGGAACTCGAATGACCAGAACGACTTCGTGGCTTCTCATTATCAGTGGTGGCGTGGCGGGGTTGGCCGCGGTGCTGTGCGCCGGTTGCGCCCGGCCGATGCTGGACGCGCGCGGCAGGGCCGCGCTGGAGACGACCGGCGCGCGTCCGATCATGACCGGGCCAGGCCGTTTGCTTCACGCACCGGGAACGGGTCGCGCGCTGATGACGCGAGAGGAACGTCAGGGTGTGGCCGCTGTCCAGCAGGCTGAATTCGGAGGGAAATCATCATGAGACCAGAAGCCGGAGTTACGAGGAGATCGTTGCTGGCGGTTTTCGGAATCGTCGCCGGGGGACTCACCATCGGCAGCCTGTCCGAATGCACGACGAGCACGACCGACTCGACCTGGTTGACGCCGCCGACGACCGCGGCCGCGCTCGTTGCGCCCTTCGGAGCGACTATCAAAGCGCATTTTCACGCCACCGGGGCCCAGGTGTACACCTGTACCGTGAGCTCGACGAGCGGCGGAGGACCGGGTGGCGGCGGAAGCGCGACGCCAGCCTCGCCGCCGTACGGGTGGGTTCTAAAGGGGCCCGACGCCCAGCTGTTCGACGAAGCCGGAGCCGTGGTGGGCAGACACAGCGTCGGACCCACGTGGGCCTCGTCTCTCGACGGCAGCTCCGTCGTGGGAACGAAGGTGGCGCAGAGCACCGCCCCGCGGGCGGGTGCCGTCCCGTGGCTGCTCCTGCGTGCGAGCTCGACCTCCGGCGCGGGCGTGTTCTCGACAGTCACCTTCATCCAGCGCGTCGAGACCGTTGGTGGTGTCGCGCCCCCCGATGGCTGCGACGCACACGCGGTCGGATCCGAAACCCGAAGTGACTATTCGGCCGACTACTTCTTCTACGAAGGCGGCTCGTCACCGAACGACGCGGCGGCCGGCACGCCCGGTTGATCCCAGGAGTAGACGGATGGTGGCTTGTAGGCTGCAAGTTGCAATCGTCGCCCGTTCGGGGCGATGCTGGAGCGACGATGCACTCGGACCCCGAGGTGTTAGCTATCATAGCGACGCTGCGGCGTTTTAGGGAGCTGGATGGGTGCGTCATTGGCTACGAGGGGGACGGCGAGTGTCGTGTGGTGGATTCCGGTAGCCTGCGCGCTCCGAGATCGCCTTGCGTCGCAGTAGTCATTGAGGAAGTGGCCGCCGGGCCAGCTACTAGCTCAGAGTTGGCCGACCTCGCCAGCTCTGCCGTCGAGGCATCGGGCAACCTTGCTCAACCGAGTCTCATCACCAACGAAAGTCGGGTTGGCCCTGAGTTGATAGGCGCAGGCGTGAGTTGCAGCCTGACGATTGTCTCCGCGGTAGGGGTAGCCGTCGGAGCGGCGGCCGAGGTTCCGTCGGGGGGAGTGTCGACGTTCCTGGTCGTCGCCTCGTGGACCGGCCTCGCGACTGCCGGCGTCCAGTGCCTGAACGGCCTCGTGCGGGTTGGCGCGATCTTGGCTGCCCCGCGTGCGAATACTCTCCAGCGCTGGGATTCGAACCTTACATATTCGATGTCGATTCTGATCGTTGACGCGATGGGGATCGCTACCGGCGTCGCATCATTGCCGTTCGCGGCCCGCAATCTATGGGCCGCGCTGGCCCGCCAGCGGGCGTTCGCCGCGCGGGGATTGTCCTTCGCCACTCTGCGCGCGATGAATCGCGGCCAGCGCATGCAAGCCATATCGGAAGTGTTCGAGGAGGCCGCGCGCTCACCAGAAGGAAGAGTGGCTCTGGTACAGGCTGCGCGGGATGCCGAAATCGGTACGACCAGCCTTCAACGGGCGACCGGCGTCTCCGTGCGACATGCAGAGTTGCTCCGGCGGATTATCTCCGACGAAACGGCTCGACGCATCACGTCTTCGCTGCGCGACGTGTTGGGCGGGCTCTCGGGTATAGCGGGGAGCGCGACGCCCGCCTCTCTGACGGGCAGCGCCAGTGGTTCGGTCAACTACCTCATCAACCTGGTGGACGCCGGCCAGCCCGCTCAATGATGGCGGGGCTTGCTGATCTTCTGCGAGAGCGCCCCAGTGAACGCCGATCCGAACAGGAATGCCGGCACGCCGAATATCGCGAAAGCGGGGATCTCCAGCATGATTCCGGCGGCCGCGGCCCCTATCCCAAGTCCGGCGACAGCGGCTGAGATGACGCGCGCGCGTCGCGATCCGCGTCGTGCCACCGACAGCGGCGCCCCGAACACGCCGACCAGCAGGGCGCAGAGCTCGTCAGCGTGATCGAGTTCCGCTACGAATTTCCATCCCGCCGCGGAGGTGTAGACGCGCGCTTTGCGGCCATCGATCGTCCACGCTCGGACGTCTCGAACAGCTATTTCCGTATCGCTGTCACCGACCTGCAATCGGCTGCCATCTGACCGGAGGAGACACCGTCCGAGAGGCCGCCGAGCGCTCGCCAACACGACCATCGTTGCAATGAACATACACAGGGCGGCGACCAGCATGGGAGCAAGCGACATTCGTCGGGCGATCACGCCGGCCACCGCGCAGCCGGGAACGAGTAACAGGCCGACCCGGGTTCGGCTTACGTCGATTCGAACGGCGCGTGCCAGCATGATCAGGGTTGATGCGACTATAGCCGGAGGAGGGGAGCCGCGCAGCCTCAGCGATCGGCTCCGCAGCGCCGCCGCTCCGGTGAGGCGCACGGCTCAGGGCTTGCGCGGCCTGATGATGTTGTAGCTGTTGAGCCGCAGCACCAGCGTGCTACGCGCCATGCCGAGGGCGGCGGCGGCGCGGGTTTGATTGCCCCCGTGCTCGGCGAGGACACGCAGGATTTTCTCGCGCTCGGACTCCCCGGCCGGGGGCGGTGCGGCCGACGCGGGGAAGGTGGGCGAGGTCGGCGAGCGAGCCCACGGCGCAGCGACCGACGAATTCCAGACGCCCGCGCCGATGCTCTCGACCGACGGCGCGGGGCTCCTCGGCTGGACCATGGACGAGGCGACCGTCATCGCTTCGAGGGGAAGGTGCTCCGGCAGAATCTCGTCGCCCGCACAGAGGAGCGACGCGCGCTCGATGACGTTCCGCAGCTCCCGGATGTTCCCAGGCCACACATAGCTTTCGAGGAACCTGAGCGCCTCCGTCCCTAGCCGCAGCGGCCGGCTGCGGCCGAGCTGACCCGAGAACTGTTCGAGGAACGTCTTCGCGAGCGGCTGGATCTCCACGCGGCGCGCGCGCAGCGGAGGAATCTGAAGCATGATGCCGTTGAGCCGAAAATAGAGGTCGCGCCGAAACTTGCCGGCCGCCACGCCGGACTCCAGGTCGCAGTTCGTGGCGGCGACGAACCTCACGTCGATGGGGCGCGGCTTCACCCCACCGACCCGCATCACGATGCGGGTCTCCAGCACGCGCAGCAACGTGGCCTGCAGGCCGAGCGGCAGCTCGCCCACCTCGTCGAGGAATACCGTGCCGCCGGGCGCCGTTTCGAGCAGGCCTGGTTTGGCCTCGACGGCTCCCGTGAAGGCGCCGCGCTCGTGCCCAAACAGCTCGCTCGTGAGCAAGCTCTCCGACAAGGACGCGCAGTTGAGGCAAAGGAACGGCTTGCCGGCGCGCGGCGACAGCTTGTGAATGCGCTCGGCCATCACCTCCTTGCCCACGCCCGTCTCCCCCACGATGAGGACGTTGATGGTTCCCTTGGCCGCCCGATCGGCCAGGCTGTAGAGGCGCTCCATCAGCGCGTCCTCCACCACCACCGCGTTCGACCCGTCCTCGCCGCCTCGTACCCGCGTGCACGCCACCCCGATCAGCTCCTCCGGACTCTGGCCGTCGCGCGGAAAGATGGCGATGCCGGTGCGGCTCTCGAGCCCGGCCTCGCGCAGCTTGGCGATGATGTCCTGGGCGATGGCGGACGCGAATGGCGCCTCGGTGTCAGCCAGCAGCACCTCGTATTCGCCGGGGGCGTACTCCGCCAGCATGTCGGGCAAGCGCAGCGCCATCCGGATCAGCTCGGCCACGCGCGCCGGCGTTGCGGACCCTTGGACGTGCACACGCACGACGGCGAACGGATCGCGCGAGGACTCGGCGCGCGCGCACTCTTCCTCGAGCCGCGCCTCGAAGTATCCGTGGGGCCACAGGCGCCGCGGCCGAGGCAGGACCCCGCCGCGCTGCTGGATCATCAGCATCGTCGACCCGATCGAGAACGCCTCCCCCGGGGCCACTGCCGTTCGTTGCCATGCGGCGAGCGGGGCGTCGCGCAGGCGGGTCTTGTTGCTGCTGTCGAGGTCCTCGAGCTCGAAGGTCGCCCCCACGTGCAGCCGCGCGTGGCTGCGCGATGCCAGCGGATCGGCCAGCCGAACGTCGGCCTGGTCACCCCGGCCAATGGTCAACGTGCCCGAAATCGGCAGCGGATGTGTAACGAACCGCTCGGGGTCCATGACCAGCAGCTGATAGCCCCCGGTGCTCGGACCGACACTGCTATTCTCCAACACGGTTGCCGGGACTGGCACGCAACGCCTCCGCTACAAAGGTCGGGCCAAATGCGAGGCAGGTCGTCACGCCCCGCTTGTCGGGGCGATTATTAGCATTGCCGCCGCAATTCGCACAATCAGTCCGGAATGGTCGGTCGATCTGTCCGAGGCGGTTCGACCGACGATCGGCGCAAGCGTCCGGCCATTGCGAAGAAGCGTCTGGCCACCGTTGGCATGATCCCCGCATTGCGGTGCTTCAGGGTGAAGAGATCGATCCCATTTCAGCCTGAACGGACGTTCTGATAGTGCGCGGTTGGGCGTTCGAACGTTCCGCATTATGATGGTGACAGAAAGACCGATGGCGCGAAGACCGAGGGTGAATGGACAGCGACTGGCGGGGGTGCTGGCGCTGGGAGCTATCGGCGCGACCGTCGCGGCGGTGCTCGTGGACCGCCGGGCTGAATCCCGGGACGTCGCCGCGCGGATGGGCCGTGAGGCGGCGCAGATAGCGGCGGTTGCCGCCGCGAGCGCCGGTCGCGAGATGGCGACAGAAGCGGCCACGGCGTCCACGGTGCCACAATTGCGGGCGGCGCTCGCCAGTCGTGTCGACGCGGCGACCATCGAGGATCTGTTTGCAAGCGAGGATTGGTGGCTTCCATACCGCGACCGCGGTGTCGCGATCGTGCTGTCCGGCAACACCCTGGTGGCGCGAGCCACGTCGACGGTCCAGCCGGAGAGCGACCTCGCGGCGCGGGCACAAGCCGGCGCCCCCATGGCGGTAGTCAAGAAAGCGGGCAACGGGGTCGTGGCGGTAGGCGCGGCGGTCGTCGGCGGGGTTCCCGACGGGCCGGTGCTCACCCTGGTCCGTCCGCTCGATCACGCGCTGCTGGCCGACTGGTCCCGCGCCGCCAACGCACCCCTGGCGGTCACCGACGGGGAACGGGTGCTGGTGACCAGCGAGAGCTGGGTGGCGTTGCCCTCGCTCGCCGGACACGAACGAGACGGGACGAGATCCACCGACGGGGCCCTGGTGGCGGCTGCTGCCGAGATGGGCAACGGGCTGTGGCTATGGGTGGAGCGACCGCTCCCTGCAACGCCCGACAGTCCTCGAGGGCCGCTGCTGGTCCTCGCCGCCATTGCGGCCCTGGCGGCGGCCGGGGTGATGTTCGTGGCAGGCCGGAGACGCGGCGGGTCGCGCGTTCAGCCACAGCCCGAGATCGTCCGTTCTCCCCACGGGGCCGTGTCTACCATCGAGGTGGAGCGTGTGTCGAAGACCGTCGGCGGCACCGGGGAACGACCGGCCGCAAGGCCCGACGCGCCGACCTTGATACCCAGCAAGCCCGGACAGATGTTCGGCCGCTACGAGCTCATCGAGCGTATCGGAGAGGGGGGCATGTCGGAGGTGTATACGGCCAGCATGCGGGGCGCCGAGGGATTTCAGCGCATCCTCGTGGTGAAGCGATTGAGGCCGGGGCTGGCGCAGAACAGGTCCGCCGTCGATCAATTCATTGACGAGGCACGGCTGGGATCATTGCTGAACCATCCCAACATCGTCCAGGTCTTCGACTTCGGGAAGGTCGACGATGGCTACTACATGGCGCTCGAATACATCCACGGACGCAACATGTTTCAGATCGTCAAGCGGCACATCGATCTGACCGGTGAGCCGCTGGATCTCGCGACGGTGCTGTTCGTGGCCCACGAGGTGCTGCAAGCGCTCGCCTACGCCCACCAGCGGACCAGCGACGACGGGGAACGCCTCGGGATCGTGCACCGAGATGTCTCGCCTGGAAACATCGTCGTCAGCGCGACGGGAGACATCAAGCTGATCGACTTCGGCATCGTCAAGGCAGAGTCTTCCCGTCAGTCGCGCACGAACATCGGGAACGTCAAGGGCAACCCGGCGTTCATGGCCCCCGAACAAGCCCGGGGCGGTGTCGTCGACGCGCGATCGGATCTCTTCGCCCTCGGCCTGGTCATGTACTACGCGCTCACGGGGGAGGTCGTGAACAACGGCAGCTCGCCGGCAGAGATGATGTTTCGGGCCGCCAACGGCCTGACCCCGGAGGATGTCGCGCGGGTGCGTGACCTTCCCACGCTGGCGGCGCAGGTCGTTGGGAAGGTGCTGGCGCTCGACCCGCGGGAACGGTACCAGACCGCCGAAGACTTCGCGGCGGCCTTCGCGCCCGAGCTCGCGCTTGGCTCTCGCGCGGCGATCGCGGCGCTGATGCAGGCGCTGTTCGGCGCGGAGCTTCGTCCGCCGGGCGACACGGATCGCTATCGTCGTTCGATCGGCCTGGCCTGAACGCTCGGCGCCCCAGTCTCCTCTTTTGCCGTGAACGTCTGTCCTGTATACTGTCTCCCCAGTCGATGAGGGAGACAGACAGGAAAACGGCCATTGGAATCGTCCTCGGGGTGACCGTCGTCGGGGGGCTCGTCGCCGCGCCAGTCCAGGCGGATTCGGAGCTGCCCGGGGCGACTCCCGTCGCGCAGGTCACCCAGCAGATCGGCACCGCGGAGGTCGCGGTCCAGTATGGCAGCCCCGCCGTCCGGGGCCGGCGAATCTGGGGGGCTCTGGTCGCCTACGACCGACCCTGGGCCATCTCGCCGGATCAGCCGACGCTGGTCAAGCTCAGCGAGGATGTCTTGGTAGCGGGTAGGCCGGTGGCCGCCGGCACGTACCGCCTGTCCAGTGTGCCGGGCAAGGCGAGCTGGATCATCGTCCTCAGCCCCTATTCCACGAAGCAGCCGGGCCCGCAATTGGAGCCGGTCGCCAGCGCGGGCGGCGAGGTCGTTCAGGTGAAGGTTCCCGTGAAGTCAGCCCCGTTTCGCGAACGCCTGGCGTTCCTGTTCTCCAACTTCGACGACGAGCACGCGTCGCTCGATCTTGAATGGGAGCGGGCGCGCGTCTCGATTCCCATCGCGACCCGGACGGGCGAGCGCATCGGCGCCGAGATGAAACGGCTCGACGGCATCTGGCGGTCCTACGCGAACGCCGCCCGGTTCATGCTGGAGAGCGAGAAGGACTTCGACGCGGGGCTGAAGTACGCGGACCAGTCGCTCGCGCTCAAACAGGATTGGTACACTTACTGGATCAAGGCGGCGCTGCTGGCGGCGAAGCACGACTACCGGGCCGCGTTCGAGCAGGGCCAGCGGGCCCACGATCTCGGGCGCCAGCAACTCGGCGATGGGTTCGTCTCGGAGCGCGAGCTCGAGCGGACGCTCGCCGTGTGGAAGCGGGCGCTGCCGGCGCGGCACTGAGCACGAGGACACTGGTGATCCGCGGCCCGCGCGGCTCACATCTTGCGGGCGTAGCCGATTGTCACCGAGGTCGCGCAACCGACGGAGTCGCTGAACGTGCCGATCTCCTCCAGCGCGAGATCGTCGCCCGTCAGGGTGAAGACGTCGTCCAGCCACGCGGTGGTCGTCGTCGCGGTGTCGGTGACGACGGTGCAGGTCTGCTTGCCGTCCAGGGAGGCCGTGTCGCCGGCGATCACGTAGGAGTAGACGCACGGGCTCGCGGGGGCGCCCGTCGCCCCGAGCGCGATCAGGTCGAGGTCAGTCGAAACGCCCGCTTGAAAGCGCAACGAGGAGGGAGCGATCGCCCTCGTCGTCTCCACGCCGGCGCAGCGCATCCGCGCGGTCTCCGCGGGAGCTTGCCACGTGCCGACGAAAGCGGCGGCGTTCTTCGCGGCGGGGTCGCCTGCACAGCCGATCCACAGCCAGCAGCCGCCGACCAGGGTGAAGCGGAGCCTGCGGGTCACTTCCGCCGCCGGGTCACTTGGCGCCTCCCGCGGGCACCGGCGCCGCCGGGAGCGGCGGCGCCGGCGGTGAGGTCGACGGCGGCCGCGGTGAAGCGAGGCAGCGCGCGATGTGCTCGTCCGTCTTGGCGAGATCGACGCGCGGCTCGCGGACGCGATGGCCAAGCGGGGCGAACAACTGCGCGAGATCGAGCCGGCCATCGCGCAACGAACCGACGGCGAGCCGGGAGACGCGGCCAATGATGCTGCGAATCGGGACGCTGCCGCCGCGGCCGTTGTTCCAGGCGCGCGAGTCGTTGCTCTGTCCGCGATCGTCTCCCATCACGAAGACCTCACCCGGCGGAACCCTGTAGTCATCGAGCTGGGTTTCGTCGAGCGGCATGCGCACGGTGAGGTACGTGCGGTCCTCGAGCAGCTCGACCGCCAGGCGACCACGCACGGTGGTGGTGCCGGCCGTGCTCACGAACGGGCCGGCGTCGCACGAGGGGACGACCCATCCGTTCACGAAGGGGACTCCGTTGCGAAAGGCCACGACATCTCCCGGCAACCCCATGACGCGCTTGACGAGGGCCTTCGGCCCGGTGCCGTCGCCACCCGCGGCCTCGCTCGGAAACACGATGACGTCGCCTCGCCGCGGCGCCCGCGCCCGCACGACGCGCTCCGAGAAGGGAAGCCGAAGGCCATAGGCCAGACGGTTCACCACCAGGCGGTCGCCGACGTTCAGGGTGGGGACCATCGACGGGCTGATCACCCGATAGAGCTCGACGACACGCGCGCGGATGCCGAGGGCGCCGAGTGCCACTGCCCCGAGCAGGGCGGCGAAGTGAAGGCGGCGAGCCGAGCCGCGCGTCGCATCGGCACCGCTCCCGGTGCGAGCATCCCACGCGTCCCCGCGGACGAGGTGACGACGCCAGTGCTTCGCGGTCGCCGAGAACATGAGGAAGAGCGCGAGGCCGAGCAGCAGCGGGTGCTCGTCCCCGGCGCGCGCGATCCAGGCCCACCACCCGCTCGCTCCCCCTGCCATGCGCGTGGGCACGAGGAAGTGAATGACCGCGAGCGTGGCCGCGAGCGGCACCACGAATGCGGAGAGGGTGAGCAGCCCTGCCGCGAGCGCGCCCGCGTACCGCGGGCGCGGGTCCTTGCGCGGGGTCATTGGCCCACCAGCTCGCAGTGGTTGTAGGGTGGCTTCGGGCTGAGACCCCGCGAAAGCTGGTCCACGTAGAGGAACACGGCCAGGCCGGCGTTGATGGCGCCGCGGGCCGCCCAGGCATCGGCCGCCGCCGAGACCAGCGCGCCCCCCTGGCCGACCTCCGTCGGGAGTTGCCACGCGAGCGGCACAGCGCCCGTGTTGGGATCGGGATCCCCGGTGCCGGCGGCGAACAGGGCAGGGGGGCAGTAAGGAAGCGCGTTTTGGCCCCTCACGAGGTAGCGGGTCCGAAAGGTCTCCGCGAAGTTGGCCTGGGTTCCCGGTTGCGTCGGATCACCCGCCGGCTGTCGCAAGCAGGTCGGAAACAGGTTGTCGGGGGTGATGCCCTCGACGATCTCGCCGCGGTGGTTGAGCACGGGCCAGCTCGACGGGTACACCGGCTCGCCGTCCGTGCCCTTGCCGTCGCCCCAGAACAGCGACCGTCCCAGATCGATGGCCACATTGATCGGGGCCGTGCTGTCCGTCCACGGGCCGAGGGGGACGACCACGCGAACGATCGGCCGGTTGTTGAGGCGGCAGACCTTGAGCCACAGCTCTGCGTCGCCGTTCTTCGCGATGAGGGCGCTGTTCGTCCAGCCGAGCGGCCCGTAGGTGAAGAAGTTGGAGCTCCCGGCGGGGATGGTGTCGAGGGGGCCCTTTCCGACCAACGTGTTCGCGCACAGCTCCTGCGCGAGCTGCAGCATGTTCGCCGAGGCGGAGGTGCCGACCGCCGCCCGCTTTTCTCCGAGCACGGGCGTGGTCGCCACGACGTTCAGCAGCGACTGCGGTATCGACTTGGTGGTCCCGCCGAGCGCCATCCACGACAGGTAGCGCGCGCCCGCGTCGTCGGGCGTCGCGGATGGAACAAGCTCGCCGAACACCCGTACCCGATTTTGGCCGGGCGCCCCCGTGGGGCCGAACAGACCAATGCGGAAGTTCGCGACGCGCGCGTCGCCGCCGGTGAGGATCGAGATCTCGTCCGCCAGCAGACCCTTCGCGTCGGCCTCGGGGCCGTGGCAGTTGATGCAGATGTTCGTGAACACCGCGGCGCCCGGCGACTCGGTGTAGACCGCGGCGCTGGGGACGGCCCCCTTGTTCAGGTCCATCCAAACGGGGCGACTCTCGCCCTGATACGCGCTCACCGTCGGAATGCCGGTGAAGGCGCACCCCGGCTTGGCCGTCCACAGGCCGAAGGGCACCTCGGTGGTCAGCGCCTGGCGCGTGGCATCGTCGAGCGTGATGTCCTTCAGATCATCGATCACGATTTGACTGTCGCCCGCGTGGGCGAGCTGCTGGTGCACGAGGGGCTTCTGCCAGTCGGAGCCACGCGGGTACCAATCGCCCGGGGGATCCGTGGTGTCGGTGACCACCCACTGCGGCCGGTTGGGCACGCCGTCCACGGGCATGATGAGTCGAATCGGCGTCGCCGTGGGGTCGGAGACGACGACGTCGCCCACCGGGGGGGCCGGCGACAGGATGTCGGTCGTGTCGGGGCAGAACGCGTACCGGTGGCCGCCGTGATACTGGTCGAGGCGCTTCTGGGCGGCGGTCTGGGCGGCCGCGTAGCTGCTGTCGCCGGGCTTGACCTCGACATACGGCTGCGCGCTGGTGTCGGGCGTGGCGTTGCCGTCGAGGGCCGGGTTACCGACGGCGTCCTCCTTCGCGCCCGGTGTGCCCACGTACGTCGCGGGGATGCTGACCATCCAGTCGCCCATGATCTGCGACACGCGGCAGTCGTACCCGGGCGTGTTCATCGGCATGTGCGGGAAGATCGCGAGATCGTCGAGGTAGTCGAAGGGGGTGTCCACGTTTCGATAGACCAGGCTCCGCCAGGGCGCATCGATGAAGTCGATCATCTTGCCGGGCGTGGTGCACCAGCCGTTCGTCGATGAGCCCGAGCTGTCGTTGCACTCGACGTACTTCCGGGAGTAGGTGCCCGCGCTATCGTCGCTCGGGTAGTCGCGCAGCGATGGCGTGATGTAGGGGATCAACACGTCCTGGTTCAGACCTCGCGCCCTGACCGGGCTCGTGCGGTCGAGCGGGAACTGGAAGATCCCCCCGTCTGGCCCGGGCAAGAAGTCGAGGACGTCCTTCAGCTCGGGCGCCTTCGTCGACGGGAAGCCGCGCGGGTTGTGGCAGTGGGCGCAGTTCCCGACCATGTACGCCTGAGCCCTCAGCTCGTACGCGTTGCGCGGCGTCCGCGGGAGCTGGGTCTGCTCGAGCGGCAAGACGTCCGCCGGCGACGTCATCCCCGAGATCACCTTGTAGTCGATGAGCCGCTGCAGCTGGGTCAGCTCGTCGACCGACGCCGGCTCGATGACGCCGCCATCGCCGGGGGCCACGGTCGCCACCTGCAGCGGCGTGAAGCCCAGGACGAACGCGGCGCTGGGGCTGCCCATGTGGCACTGGACGCAACGCTGGCTGCTCGGCAGGCCGTAGTGTCGCACCAGCCCGGGGTAGTCGGCGCCGAGCGCCTCCTGGTCGTAGCTCACCTGGGTGCCGACGAGGCCGCGCGCCTTCGGCTCGTCGGTGATGTAGCTGATCACCCGGTCCGTGAAGGGCTGGGCGTCGTGCAGCGGATCGTTCAGCAGCTCGGTCTTGGTCTCGTCCTCGTTCCATATGTATGTGCCGAACAGCGCCTTCTGCTTGATGGTCCCGTCGGCCTGCGTCTCGTCGGGGCGCGCCACGATGAGGCGCGTCTCGATGCGTTTCCAGGCCTGGTTTCCGCTCGCGTCAATCACGGACTTGAAGAAGGTCTTGTAGAAGCGGGTGTTGGGCGGGATGGTGAACTGCTGCGTCTTCTTGTCGAACACGATCGGCTGGTTGCGCGGGACGCGGACGTGCCGCATCTTGCCGGCGGCGTCCGACCACAGCGGATACGCGGGCGCGTACGAGACGACGCCATCGCGGGCGAGCACGTCGCTGTCGAAGGACACGAGATCGGTCTCGGCCAGCGTCGGCGGGAGCTCGGTCGCGTGCGCGAAGACGTCGTCGAGCTTGTCCATCGCCTGCACGTTCACCCCGACGCCGTACTTGTTCGGGATGCAGCTCCCGATGTTCGTCAGGGCCGCGCCGAGCTCGGGGGACAGGCTGTAGTCCACCTGTGCGGTGGTGGCGCCGGGCGACCCCTCCGCGCCTCCGGTGTCGGGGACGCTCCCGTCGGCGCCTGTGCCTGTGCCTGCGCCCGCGTCGGCCACGGACGGGGCGCCGCCGTCCGCGTCTGGCGACGCCGTCCCCGGAGGCGTCGTCGGGAAGGAACCGGACGGTTGTCCCCAGGCGATCCAGAGCTCGAGCGTCTGCGCCAGCTTCACCACGGGATCGCTGGGATTGTCACGGGCGCGCGTGGAGTACGGCGTTCCGTAAGGCGGCATGACGACGGCGACGTTGTCCGAGCGGATGATGTTGTCGACGACGTCCTGGGTGATGTAGGTGGCGAACGTCTCCAGGGAGATGTGCGGCTGCGCGGTGCTGTTCCGGACGTGGCATTCCCCGCACACAGAGCCGAACTGATTGTTGAAGAGATCCTTCGTGAAGATGACGTCACCGCTGCCGCCGGTCGAACCGACCGCCGCGCCCATCACCTCGGCCCGCGCCTGGAGAGGCTCGGACGAGACGGCCGCTGGGCACTTGAGACCGCTGACGAAGGCGACGCCGGCGTCTCCGAATTCGTCGCGCGTGGTCTCGGGACCGCCGGGGCGCGCGCACGAGATCACGAGCGGAGCCAGGAGCGACAGGGCGCAATTGAGAAGGGCTCTTGAGCGCACGGCCTCAGTTCACCCGCATCAGTCCATTGTCGAAGAAGGCCTCTTGCGACGCCTGTGTCACCGGCTTACCGACGACCAACCGCACGGCCAACGCCTGCACGCCGAGGGGGATCTGCGGCGTCGTCGCCGAGATGACTTGCCACGCTCCCGTAGCGGTGATCTGAGGTGAGATGAACGGGTAGGTCGCGCGGGCGCCCGCGCAGGTCGGGGACGCGTAGTAATCGAGCTGGAATCCCGCCGACCCGCCGCCCTGGCCGGTCGGGATGAACGCTTGAAGGCTGACCGCATAGGCCAGCCCCGGGGTGACGACGACGCACTGGAAGGCGCCCGTCGTGACCCAGCCACTCACCGCGTCGCCCGGGTTCGTGTCGACGTTGGTCACCGCGATGGCCCCCGACGCGACGTCGCCGGTCCCGTCGACGGAGGTGAACGTCGCGGTGCTTCCGGGTGAGGGTGTCCATCCGGTGGTCGCCTGGTCGAACGAGGCGTTGGCGAGCAGCGTCTCTCGACAGTCGGGGACGTTGTCGTGATCGAGATCGGGGCAGTGAGCACCCGCGCCGGCGGCACCTCCGGCGGCGGCACCTCCGGCCGCGCCCCCGCCTCCCGCCGCCGCGCCCGCGGCGCCCCCTCCCCCGAGCCCGGTGCCCGCGGCGCCAGCGGCTCCGGCCGCGCCACCGATTCCGCCACCGCCGTTGCCGGCGCCGCCCGCGGCGCCACCACCCCTCCCGCCGCCGCCAATGCCCGCCGCCCCACCAGGACCAGAACCGCCGCGGCCGCCTTCGCCGCCGCCTCCCCCGGCTTCGCCGTCCTCCGAGCCTGCGCCCGTTCCCGCGCCGCCCGTTCCCGCATCTCCACCCGTTCCAGGATCGCCGCCCTCGGCGCCGCCCGTTCCGGCGGTCAGCGTCCCGCCGCTGCCTCCGGTGGCGCCCCTGTCGCCACCGCTCCCGGAGTTGCCAGCAGCGCCCCCGCCCCCGCCCCCGCCCCCGCCGCACTCGTTGTCGAACAAGCTCTCCACGACGTTCTTCGTGAACGTCGTCGGGTTCGCCACCACCGCCCCCTCCGCGTCGACGCCCAGCGAGATCGCGAACGCGCACTGGGCGATGTTGTCGGCCAGCCCGATCGCCGTGGTCGGATTCGTTTCGACCGGCGAGATGGCCGCCCCGAACGCCGTGTTGGCGGACGTCAGCCGCAACGCGGTGCCGGAGCCGTCTTTCAGGCCGTCCGCGATCGCCGCCGCCTTGTAGAGGTCGGCGAGCTCGCCGTTCAGGGCGCCCGAGACGATCGCGGACGGGTTGGCGCCGAAGCCGAGCAGGCCTCCCAGGTAGGCCTTCGTCCCAGGTCCGTCGTTGTTTCCGTTGGTCGCGACGCCTGCCAGGCGAGGCTGGAGATCCGTCCATCCGTGCAGACCGACCGAGCCATCGGGTCCAGGGCCGGCGAGATCGGGCGTGCCGACGCTGCGGAAGATGGCGCGCAGCAGGTTCGCGAACGCGATCTTCTGTCCCTGGCTCCCGAGGGTCGCCGGTCCCCACGAGTTGCCGTTCACGTCGACGATGCTCATGTTCGCGGTCAGGCGGGTCGGATCGCAGTCGAGGTAGGCGCCCTGCGCTTCCGCGCTGTTGAGCTGGAAGTCGGCCGCCGCGGGCAACAAGCTGGGATCGGGCACGGCGTCGCCAGCTCCGCATGGCACCCCGGCCCCACCGCCACCGCCCGCGCCTCCTCCGGGCGGGACGTCCGCCGTCGCGTCGAGGCCTCCGTCGGAGCTCCCGGTTCCCGTCACCCGAGCTTGATCGCGGCCGGCGTCGAGCACGGTCACCTGTCCGTCGCCGCCGATCTGCGGATTGTCGGAGGCCATACCCCCGCAGCCGCCCGAGACGTCACAGAGCGCCAGCGCCACGACGAGCGTCAGGCGGCGCGGCGCTGGTGGGCGAGGGGGCCGTTCCATCCGAGTGGACGGCGGCCAGGCGGCTTTCGCTGCTTCGGGGGGGGCGGGTCGAATCTCCATGAATCCCTGCAGGCCGCTGTCTATCATACCGAACAAGGCTGGACAAGCACGGTCGACCAGTTGTTTCGCGCCGGGCAGAACGGATATCGACGCCCGGCGCGAGCTGGCTGAAATTCGGCGAATTGACAGGGGAACGCCGCGCTGTGTTTCCGATTGTTACATCTTTTTTACTAGACACTTTGCCGCGACGGCTGCTATTCCCTTCCTCATCGATGTCCCACCTTGGACCAGAAACGCACGCATTCCGGCCGGCAAACGCAGCGCTGCCCATCGGGGCGGGCCGTCTGTCAGGGCGACGGAGGGAGACCGAGATGACAACACGACATACGGGGGAGCGAACATGAAGATTTCAATCATTCTTGCAACGGGATTGGCCGTGGCGGCCGGCGCGGCGAGCGTCGGAGCGCTGGTCAAGGACCAAACTGGAACCGGGCTGGGGGGCCAGTTCGGCATCCCCGGCATCGCGGCGGGACCCTTCGCTATCTCCGGGTCCGACACGCTCAAGCCGGTCGTCCAGCAAGTCCTCGCGGCAAACGCCGGGAGCTTCTCGCAGGGCTTCAACTATGTCGGCGGCGGCCAGTCGGTCAGCGACGCCGCGCTGGTCGCGAATACACAGCAGCTGAGCTTCGGCACAGCGTCCTTGAAGGCCACCTCGTACATCAACATCTCGATCGACAGTGAGGCCACGGGGAGCAACACGCTGCCCGTCCAGGGCACCACGGAGGCCCTGTTGCTCGGCCTCGACGGACTGTCGATCCTCGGGAACTCGACGGCGTCGGGTGTCCCGGCCGCGCCCGCGGGTGTCGGCCTTGGTCTCGCGGTGGCGGGGAAGTCCTTCCAGGTCTTCGGGCACAACGCGGACGGGACCGAGAGCGCCAGCGCACCCGTGTTTCCCGGGCCTCACATCACCGGGGCGACCGACACCAACTACGGCGCCGTGCAACAAGGCGACGGGACGTGGCGGTACACCATCCAGAGCTCGATCGATGTCATTCGGCTGATCTACGGCGGCCTTCACCACAACGGCCCGAGCGGAATTGGTGACTTCAACGCCAACAGCGACGTCCGCCGCTCGCTCGCGGACCACTGGGAGAACATCTTCAACACCGGGAACGCGGTGACCAGCACCAAGCTGAATCACGCCTACCGCCGCTCCGACCTGGCAGGGACGACCAACGCATTCATCGCCCTCGTCGGCTTCGGCACGCGCAGCCTGGGGGCCTTGACCGGCACCAACAGGAAGACGAGCCCGTTCGCCAACGACGCCCCGGCGGCGGGTCTGACCGCAGGCAATCTCAATGGCGCCATCACGCTGTCCATCGGGGGCCTCCCGGTCGACTACAACATCTCGAAGCCGGCCGACACCCAGCGCACGAACATCAACGCCGCCCGCAACGACGTGAACTCCGTGCTGACCAGCAACGCCGGCTCGGGCGATCAGCTCGATCTCGATCCGATTCGTCGCCCGGCCAAGCACACCGGCTTGAACAGCGTCGATCTCGTGGCGTCGTACGGCGGGACGCTCGGCCTGGTGCTCCCGATCTTCTACCCCGACACCGCGAACATCACGCAAGCCCAGGTCTACCCGACGATCCTCGCCGATCCGGGCGCCTTCGCCTCGGTGCCCGCCGGTCCGAACGGTTTCGACACCTCGCCCAACGGCGACACGGGGAACAGCCAGTTCCTGCAACCGTACTGGCTCGCCGACGGCAGCGCGGTCACCGGCGGCAACGTCGCGACCCGGCACTTCGAGCTCGACACCGCCGGTGGTGGCATCCACTTCCACTACGTCAACACGCTCGCCAAGGGCGTGAGGAACGTCGTCGACCCGTTGACGGGCGCCAGCCTCGGTGATGTCGATGTCGCCGTGGTCGGCGATGGCACGACCGGCGTCCACCTGGCGGTCGCCCCGTCGGACCAGTACGTGAAGCACTTCAATGCGATCTCGAAGCTCAACAACACGCCTGGGATCGCCTACAGCACCGACGACGGCCGCGCCTACAACGGACCGGTGCGGAAGGACATCATCCTGCCGACCGACACCTCGGGCGCCTACGTCAAGGACGCCAACAACCGGGAGCTGGCAGCCGGCTTCTACAAGGTTCGTAGCCTCGGGACCCCGTCGCCGGCGAGCAACTCGGCCTTCCTGCCCTACGCGCCCAACCTGCAGCAGACGAACTCGGACTTCCAGACCGGCGCACTCGTCGCGAACGATCCGCAGAGCATCGGCTTCACGGGCCGCGGCGTCGACACGAATCCGGCATCGGGCGGCTTCAACGGGAACATTCAGGCGCTGTGGCTCTCCGGATCGTCGGCCGCGGGGTTCAACTCGGCGCTGTCGACCCCACCCGCCGACCAGAACGTCCTCAACCTGATCGTCAACACCGACGGGTCGCTGCACGGTTCGGCGACCGATCCGCTCGGGACAGCCGTGAAGGCGGCCGTGTATCCGCTGGCGCGCCGCACGTATCTCGCCACGCTGGTGGGGTTCACGGCCAATCCGCCCTGGACCGGCACGTTCAACCCGTCGGCGACGGCCTCGGACGGCAAGCCCGCCGTACGCGGTCTGCAGGGTGACGAGGCGATCCTCGCGGCGGCCTTCGGCCAGAGCGACAACGTCGCCGCGGCCTTCATCAACAACGGCTTCGTGGCGCTGCCGCACGCGTCGCAGTACATCGGCTCGACGCCGGCGCCCGCTGGAAACGGCGGCATCGTGGCGCTCGACTACCCGGAGCTCGACTCGACCGCGGCCACCGCCTCGTTCCTGGAGAAGGGCACGGGGGCGACGCCAGGGGGAACCAACCGCAACGCGGTCGCGGTCAGCCCGCCGGTCATCGTGCCCTACAGCACGCCGTAGTCGGGCCGCGAGGCTGGCATCTCCTCTACGAGACACAAAGGGAAAGGGAAGCGGACAATGGCGATGACGCGAGCAGCGCTGGTGGCGACGACGCTGCTCGCGTCCGCCGTTCCCGTGAACGCCGCCGGTGCGCCCGAGCGGTCACAGCCACGCACGGCGGAGGGCGTCGCCGAGGCGGCAGCGCTCGTCGCCAGGGCGGATGCTGCTCTGCGGGCCGGGCGCCCAGGCGAGGCGTGGAACTTCTACACGCGGGCCTGGTCTCTCGATCTGGCGAGCCCGGCGCCGGCGCGCGGGATCTGCCGGATGGCGCTCGCGCTCAGGCAGCAAGCGAAGGCGGAGGAGGCCTGCAAGCGCGCCCTGCTCCTTGGGCGCACCCCGGAGGACATGCGAAACCGGGTGGCGTCGTGGCTCGTGGGCCCGGCTCTTCCGACGATGGCCGACCTGATCAATGCGTCGTTCATGGCGGACGGGTCGGTCCGGGTGGCGGCGCAGGAGCCTTGGGGTTATCTGGCGCGAGCCGATCTCGCCCGGTGGCTCGGGGATCGGGACCTGCTCGACGCGGCGGTCGGCGATCTGCGCCGGGTGGCGCCCGATCACGAAGACGCCCGGCGGGTGAGCGCCCGCGCGACAGCGCCGGAACCGGTGCCGGTCGGGATCTGGATTGCCCGGGTCGCGGTCATGGCGCTGTTTCTCGCCACCGCGGGGCACGCGTTCGCCCGGTCGCGATGGCGGAGACGAGGGTCCGCGGCGAATGCCGCGACGGCGACGCGAGGCGCGGCGATCGTTGCCGCCGTTCTTCTGGCTCCGGTTGTCCTCGCGTCGATGTTGGAGGGCATGGCGAATGCGCAGCTCGAGCCGCCACCTCCGCCGCCCGTGGTGGATGACGCTCACCCTGAGACCAGCTTTCAGGCGGTCGAGACGGGTGGCAATCCTCTCGCCGTCGGTGAGCTCTTGATGGAGCTGGCGGACCGCGGACAAAAGGCGACCGACCGCAGGGACTACGTGGCGGCGGCCCGGTACTGGACCGCGCTGACGAAGGCCGTGCCCGAGAGGACCTACGGGTGGGCGAGGCTCTGCGACGCGCTGGACGCGGGCGGCGAGCGAGAGCAGGCGATCGTGGCGTGCCGGACCGCGCTCACGCGGCAGGGAACGACGGTGGGCGACTACACGCACTTCGTCCGGCTGCTGCTGGCCAATGGCGGGGCCCTGACCGTCAGCGAACGCAGGCAGGTCGACGTCGCCATCGCCCAGGTCAGCAAGGAGCCGCAAGCGGCGCTGGACGCCGAGCGGCTTCGCTGCGACCTGGCCGAGCACGAACGTGATGTTCCCGCGCTGCGAGAGTGCAGCGCCAAGCTGGTTGCCGCGGCGCCGGATGATCTCCGGACCATCGGCGCGCAATGGACGCTGGCGCTGCACACGGGGGATCGGGTGGCGGCCGAGCGTTTCGTCACGCGCGTTCGCGCCGGCGGCAGAAACGGCAAGATCGTCAACGCGATGGAGGAGGCCATGCGCCTTCTCCCTCCCGTGCCGACGACGAGACGTTCGAGGGCCATCCGCTGGGGTAGCTACGCGGCGGTGGCGTTCTTGCTCTTGGTGGCCGCGGGGACGGGCGGGGCCAAGGCGGCGCGGTTCTGGCGAAGGCGCAGGGGCTTGTCATCGCCATCGCCAGTGAGGCCTCTCGCCAATGTCTGAGGGAGGGCTCGGGGGAGCAATCCGCCCAGGCGGAGGGAGGGGCGTGCGCCGCTGTAGTCGTTGTTAGAGGGGCCCCGCCTGGGCTTCGAAAGAGACGCGGGCGGGTGGCAGGTGGAACGAACGATCGAACAATTTGGAGGAGGTTACGAGATGATTCGAAGATCAAAGGCATTGAGAACACTGTTGACGGGGTTGGCACTTTCACTGGCTGTGGGGGCCGTCAACTGCTCGAAGGGCGGAAGTAACTCGGATACGGGCGCGTTGCGGCTCGCCCTGAGCGTGCCCGGGGGCTACACGGTCACCACGGTGGACTACCTGGTGAGGTCGGGCGCCGCGACGACGTTGCTGTCGGGCAGCTTCGACATCAGCGATCCGAACGCTGCGCCCTCGCTGGATCTGGCGTTGCCGCCCAGCACCGGGGACACCATCACGCTGACCGCGCACGCCGTGGGAGGCCACACCTTCACGGGCACGAGCACGGCGTTCAACATCGTCTCGGGCAGCACCACGCTCGTGAACGTGACGCTGACGGATACCGCGGGACCGCCGGCGACTCCGGACGGCATCGTCATCGTCGTCGGCACGATCGTGCCGAACGACAACCCGCCGGTGGTCGACTCGGTCGTGGTGGCGCCGTCGCAGACCTCGGTCGGCGCCAACATCGGCGTGACCGCGATCGCGCATGATCCGGACACGGGCGACACGATCAGCTACCTGTGGAGCGCGACGCCCGACGGTACGTTCGCCAACCCGGCGGCGGCGTCCACCACCTTCACCAGCCTGTCGCCCGGGACCAAGCAGCTCAGGCTCACCGTGACCGACAACCGCGGCTCTTCGGTCATCGTTTCGAACCTCACGGTGAACTTCGTTGGCTCGGCGATCATCACGCAGTCCATCGGACCCGCCGGCGGCACGCTGACCTCGCCCGCCGTCACCGTCACGGTGCCTGCCGGGGAGACCTTTGGTCCGCCTCCGACCTCCACGACGATCGTCCTGACCTCGCAGGCGTCACCGGGGGCGAGCTTCCAGCTCGCGAGCGGTCTCACGCCGTTCGGAACGCCGGTCATCCTGGGGCCCGAGGGCACGACCTTCACGCCTCCAATCACCGTGACGCTCCCGGTGCCAGCGGGCACCTTCCCGGCCGGGACGGTCCTCGGTAGCGCGACGACGGTCGTCCAGATCTTCACGTTCCCGAGCGGCGGCGGCGCGGCCACCGTGCTTCCGACGGTCGTCGGGCCCGCGGATCTGCTCCACGTGTCGGCGCAGGTCTCGCACTTCAGTGGGTTCGGTACGGCGACCGTGACTCCGTCCACCGGGACCGGGGGCGCGGGCGGCGCGGCTGGCGCCGCGGGCTCGGTCGGCTCGGGCGGCGTCGTCGGAACGGGTGGAACCGTGAGCACCGGCGGCACGGCGGGCGCAGCGTCGGGCGGCGCGGTCGGCACTGGCGGAGCGGTGAGCACCGGCGGCACCGTTAGCACGGGCGGTACTGTTGGGACGGGTGGCGCTGTCGCCACGGGCGGTACTGTTGGCACGGGCGGGGCCGCGGGCGCGACCTCGAACGTCGGCGCGGACGGTCTGTTCGTATCGAGCGCGCTGCTCGCGGCCGCTGACTTCGAGCTGACCAGCGACGCGGCGCTGGCGGCGTTCCTGGATTGCGACTTCACCAAGCTGAGCGGAAACACCACCATCGTCGATGCGCACGGCAACTCGTGGGGGCCCAACACCTTGGGCAGCCTCGGTCAGAAGCTCGCCTTCACCAACCTGCTGCAGGCGATCAACCAGAGCATCGGGGGGCCGTTCGGGATCACGGGCGTCGCCACGAACGCCAGCAACAACGGTCCGGGGAACCGGGCTATCAACGGTGGTCTGTTGGGGCTCGGCACCAACCCGGCCGCCATCACGTCGGGCACGTTCAACGGTCCCGCGAGCATCGTCGCTCTCTACAAGGCGGCGGCCATCGCCGACGGGTTGAAGGACTCGACGACGGGAACCACGCTGACGCTGGCGTCGACCAACGCGTCATTCGGCAGCGCGATCTCGCCGGTGTCCACCAATCCGACGACGGCGATCGGCCTGGTGAACAACGTCGTGCAGTGCGCGTTCACCGCGTCGATCGGCGTCGATGACAACGGCGTGGTGCTGTCGCCGGTGACCCACTTCACGCACAACGTCGTGGAGGATCTGAAGTAGCAGTGACGGCTCACCGCTACTGGTAAGCGCGCCGGGCGCGATTGAGCGACCGGCGCCGAGGGGGCGCACTTCCGCGAGGAAGTGCGCCCTTCTCGCGTGGTATCCAAGTCTTCGGGTTGCCAAAACAAGAGGTCTAGATGATCCAGTCCACGTCGCGAGCGAGATCGAGTGTGTTCATCGGGGCGGTCGTCGCGGCGATCGTGGCCACGGCCGGCATGCTCATCGGCGCGACGCGCTTTCACGCGAGCGCACATCGCGCGAGCGAAGGCGACGATCAGGGAACGGTCAGCTTGTCGCTCGCGTTCGCGGGGAGCCGGACTCCCAGTTACGTCGGCTATGTCGTGAAGTCCGCGAGAGGCGCCGTGCTGAAGGCAGGCTCCATTGCGGTCACGGATCCGAAGGCGCCGCTGGCGGTCGAGCTCGCCTTGCCACCCGGCAAGGCGCACACCCTCACCGTTTTCAGCACGACGAACGAGAACGGCCGAACGGCCGAATGGACGCTCGGATCACGGCAGCTCGACGTGGTGGCAGGGCAGACGGCGCGAGTTGATCTCGGCACGGTCTCGGTCGGAACCGCGGCCGCTTCCCCTCCGCCCCCGCGCCGCGGGCTCGCGGAAGGAAGCGCGGCCACCGACAGCGTGAACGGCACCGCGGCCCACGCGCTCAACGCCGCTGCGGGAACCGACGCCGCCTCCCATTGTCAGGCGTGTGAATTCGCCACCGAGCAAGGGAAGTGCGATCGAGAGTTTCTGAGCGCTCGCTCCGAGGATCCGCCATCGTGGGGCTGCGCCACGCTCGGGACGCCGCGTGAGCAGACGGCCTGCGCCGCGCTCCTGCACTGCATGAACGCCGCCAGTTGCGGCCAGGGAGGGCAGAGCCCCTTCGTTGGATGTTTTTGCGGCTCCGCGACTCTGCAGGCGTGCCTGGCCGGCGCTGGGATCTCCGGCGATTGCATGGCGGAGTACGCGGAGGCGGCGGAGAGCGCGGGCGGGCCTCCCAAGGGCTCGCAGGTGGCGGATCTGACCCGCTATCTTACGACGGTGGCGACGAATCCGCGGACGCCCGTGGGCCTGGCGGACAACATCCGGGAGTGCGCGAACCTCGCCCACTGCGACTCCTGCAACAACTTGTAGAGCCACCGCCCCGACGATTTCACGCGGAGAGCTTGCGCCACGGCGCGGCCCATGTCTATTATAGTAGATGACAGAATGGTACCCCGTCGCAGAGAAGAGGGCGCCGGTTCCCGCGCGCGATCCGCGCGCTGGGCCGTCGCGGCCCTGGCGCTGATCGCCTCGGTCGGGGCCGGGGGATGCGGCGAGGCCGACTCCCGACCCGCGACGTGGGGGTACATCTCACCGGCGCTCTTTCAGCCCAACTGCGCGACGACGAGCTGCCACGGACCGGCGGCCGCCGTGTCGGGGCTCGATTTTTCGACGCCCGGTCGGGGGTACACCAGTCTGACCCGGCTCTGGGTGTGGGTGGTCGTCGCCCCCGATGCGGGGGTACCGCCCGCGGGCGTTCCGTGCGCGACCGTGGCTGGCACGCTGGTCTGCGAAGAGCAGCTGCGCCCCCTCGTCACCCCCTATGACCCCGCCAACTCGCGCGTCGTCAACATGCTGAGGGCGCGCGACGCGCCCCGCATGCCGCCTGACAGGCCTCTCACGGAGCCGGACATCCGGCTCATCGAGCGCTGGATCTCGAACGGCGCGTGCTCCTCGGGGCTTTCGTGCAACGGCGGCGGGGCCGCGTCCGCCGGGGGGGACGCGGCCACGGACGCCGCTTCCACTGACGCCGCCGACGGAGGCCGGCCTTCGGATGCTGGCCCAGTTGACGCGGGTGCCACTGGATGAAGGGCAGCGTCACCTCTCGCCCGCCGGTCAAGCTGGCGCTCGCCCTGCTGGTGGCGAGCGCGGGCTGCGGTGGCGCCGGCGTCGCGCCGGCCCATCCAACCTGGGCCGACGTGGCGCCGATCCTGCGGGGTGAATGCGGGAGCTGTCACGGCTGGACAGCCTCGGACAGGCCGCCGGACGCTGCCGGTGTGCGGCCGCCAAATACGGGCGGCAGCCTGCGCTTCGACTTCTATGACGTCACCACCGACGTGTGCGGCGACGCCGCCCTGGCGCTCGACCAGACCTCGACGCTGGCCGGCGCCGCGGGCGTTGGCCTCCAGATCGAGAGCGACGTCGTCACGGCGAGCGGGGCCCGCTGGCCCCGCATGCCCCCCCAGCCCAGCCCCGCGATGCCGGGATGGCAGGTGGAGACCCTCACGCGCTGGGCCGCCCAACCCGTCAAGGGCCCGCCCCCGCCCGGCAACCGGCCACCGACGATCGCGGTGGGCCAGTTCCCCTCGGCCGCGAACGCGCAGCTGGGATTCACTGCCATCATCGACGATCCCGACGGTGACTCCGTCCTCGGCGTCGTCGAGCTGAACGGCCTCGCGTTTCTGATGAATCGCCCGGGGGCTTTCGCGGTCGAGTTCGATTCATCCTCGTGGGCCGCGGGCTCCGTCCATCCCATCGCCATCCTGTGCGACGGCTGGTCGCAGATCGCCTACGACCTCGGGCCCGTCCAGATACGACACTGAAGGCCGCGACGGGGCGGGGGTCCTGGCTATGTCTTGTGAGATGATATAAGCGTCTCATATGACAGAACATGGTTCGGGACCTCGGTTGGACCCGGCGGTCATCCAGTCCGTCTCGCAAGACGACGACTTTCGCGCCGTGGTGGACGCGTTGTGCCTGGCGAGCGATCGGTTCATGGCCGGCCGCCCGGGCCACCGGGGCAAGCAGGTGCTTCCGTCGCGGGAGGCGATTTCCGCGATCGTGGACGATCTTCGGGCCGTGCTGTTTCCTGGCCACTTCGGCGGCTCGGACGTGGCGCCCGCTGCGCTGAGATACGTGGTCGGCGCCCGGCTCGACCAGGCCAGACACGCCCTGCGGGAGCAGGTTCGTCGCGGCCTGTCGTACACGTGCGACCACGACGGTGCGGCGGACGACGATTGTCACGCTTGCGAGCAGCAGGCCGCCCTGGTGACGGGGAAGGTGGTGGCGCAGCTTCCCCGGATCCGGGCCCTGCTGGACACGGACGTCCAGGCCGCCTACGACGGCGATCCCGCGGCGAAGTTCGTCGACGAGACCCTGTTCTGCTATCCCGGCGTCACCGCCATCACCGCCTATCGCATCGCCCACGAGCTGTATGTCCTGTCGGTTCCCTTGATTCCGCGCATCATCGCCGAGCTGGCGCACTCGGCGACCGGGATCGACATCCACCCGGGCGCCGAGATCGGAGAGGGCTTCTTCATCGATCACGGCACCGGTGTCGTCATCGGCGAGACGTGCTCGATCGGCAGGAACGTCCGGCTGTACCAGAGCGTGACGCTCGGCGCCCGGGGGTTTCCGAGCGGCGCGGACGGTCATCCGTTGAAAGGCCTGCCGCGCCACCCGGTGGTCGAGGACGACGTGGTGATCTACGCCGGCGCCACGATCCTCGGTCGAATCACCATCGGACGCGGCGCCACCATCGGCGGTAACGTTTGGCTCACCCGCAGCGTGCCGCCGGAGACCCGCCTCACCCAGGCGCAGGTCCGGGATGATCCCTCCCCGGAGAAGCCGCCCGCTGCGGAGCCCGGGTGAATCGACCCCGCGCGGGCGAGACCGTTCCGCCGCTCAGTCGTTGTGTCCCGCCGGCAGACCTGCTCCGAAGAATCCGTACAGCTCGGCGCGCGACGCCAGCGTCGACGCGATGTTGGCCGCCGATACTCGAGACTCCCTGAGCGAGACGCCCGCGGCAGCCGGGTCGTTCGAACGCGAGATGATGGTGTCCGCGACGCGCAAGCCCAGCAGCTGGCCCTGGAGATTGTCGAAGCCGAAGTGAACCCCGAGGTAAACGCGGCTGGCGCCATTTTCGAGCTGAGCCTGGCTGAACGTGTTGACGGACCGGGTCGTCGCGTTGCCGGTGCCGTTGTTGGTGCCGACGAGCCACGACAAGGTGGTCAACGTCACGGCGGCCCCGTCGGGACGGATGTGGTCGCCGAAGACGGCCCGGAGGACCTCGAATCCCGCGGCGCCGGTGGCGCTATGGCCCGCCGTATTCGAAGGGTGCGACGGCGTGGCAGCGAGAGGACGCCAGGCGACGTAGCCGTTCGTGACCGCGCCATCGGCATCGGCGTTGATCGCGGTGATGGGGCGCCAGAACTTCTGATCGTACTTGGACGAGAACGCGGCGATGCGCGCGTCGGCCAGCACGCCGTCGAGGAGGGCGAACAGCTTCGCGTTCTGGTCCAGGCTGAAGCCGCGCGCCTCGGATGCCAGCCGCGCCGCTTCGTTCACGAACAGCTCGGCGTCCTGTTTGTAAAACAGGGCCTGCGCCGTCTCGTCCGCGGTGCGATAGGTCGACGTGTCTTGTCCCCGGCGGCGGACGTAGGCGAGCTCGCGCACATACTCGAGGCTGCCGACCACGAGTGGCAAGGGGACGTCGCCTACCAACGCCACCTTCTGGCGGGGCGAGAGACTGAAGGGCGTGACATCCCTCCAGTTCAGATCGACCCCGGGGCGACCCTGGATGACGGTGCCGGTGGCGTCGAACCCGGTCGGCGCGTTCGTGGCCGGGTTCACGTACGCCGCACCCGCGTTGCTCTGTCGCCAGAGCCCGACGCCGGGGTTCGCCGTGGGGACGAGCGCGGCGCCGTAGGCGGTGACCGGAGCGGCGTTGTCGAGCCTGCGGGCGGTGTTGGCCGCAGCCGCTGCCTCCTGACCGGCGGCGATACCGCCGTCCGTGGAGGAGACGCCCAGGCTCGCCAGATCGCTCGCCAGCTGGGTGTCCAGCCAGCTCCTCGTCTGCGACCACCGAACGTCCGCGGTCGAATCGGACGCCGGGTCGGGGAGCTGGGCGAGCAGGACGTCGTGCGCGGCCTGGGCGGCCGCGGCGGCGGCGGAGCCGTCGTGCTGTGCGACGTCGAAATAGCCACGCGCGCTGAAGCGATCGATTGAATTGACGGCATCGAAGACCGCGCGCGCCGCGATTGCCTCGATGCGGGTCGACAGGTTCGAGTCGAGCGTGACGCCGGCGCCCGTCGCGCCGTTCCAGCCCTTCGTTGCCCTGACGGAGAATTCGTTCCAGTCGGTGACGGCGTCCGCGAGCGCCGCCGACGCCGTCAGCGAGACCACTCCTGCCGCGATGACCGAGACCCCTCGGAGAACCCATGAACGTGAATGCGCTTGCATGATCCTGACTCCTCTCCCTCGTTGTGGTGGGGCGGCTGTCCGGTGTCCTGGACATCCGCCCCGGGACAGGAGCCTGGGGCGGCCTCTTGCTGGTGATGACGCGAGGGTGGTGTCGGAATCGGCATGGCGTCGCGATCCTCCGGGCGACCACAGCTTTTGTACCCGGAAAATGTCCGTGCGTCTATTGAAATCTAAAATCTGTCCTGTATAAAAGACACAAAGAAGTTAGCCCGGTCATTCCATCGGAAGGGGAGACGTGATCATGCGCATCGGCATCGTCGGAGGCCTGGACCGAAACGCTCGCGACCTGGAATCCATAGCGCATTCCTGCGGTCATGAGATCGAGTTGCACACGGGCGGCTTGACCGGGCCGGCGTCCGCCGCAGGGCTAAGGTCGATGGTCATGCGCGCGGATCTGGTCGTCGTTCTCACCGACGTCAACAGCCACAACGGCGTTCGCATGGCGCGCCGCTATGCCCGCCTCAAAGGGACTCCGGTGCGCCTGCTGAGGCGACTCGGCGCCGCGCAGTTCCCTGCGTTCCTTCGCGCGCTCCCCGCTCAGGTGTCCCCGTCGACGAACGGCCCTCCGCCGAGACGCTTCGCGGGGCCGAGAAGGGTCGACTTGGAACCGCGGCAGGAGGCGACCGCGCGCACATAGGCAACCGCTGGCGGCTCGTCCGGCCCGCAGGGATTCGGTAACGGGCGTTTCCCGAAAGGAACGCGCGTGCCGCCTGCGGCCCATGCGTGGTGGCTGCCGGCGTGGCACGTGGCCTGCAAAATCGTCTCCCCGAAAGGCAGGGGCGAACATGAACGCGACGAGGCTACGTTTCATTGGCATGAGCGGGGTGTGCTGCGCTTTCGCTGCGAGCGCGAGCTGCTCGCACAGCGTCAAGCCGGACAGCATGAGCGCGGAGCAACACCGGCAAGAAGCCAACAAGGAAATGGTGCAGGCGAAGACGGAGGTCGCTCGCGCGAGCCTGGACACGCCGCCGCCGCCCAACCTGGCGGTGAGCAACGGCAACCCGGCTGGGTATTACTATCCCGTCGACGCGTACAACCCGGCGGGCGAACACCTGGCTCGCGCGCGCGCATTGGAGGAGCACGCCCGCCAGCATCGCGATGCGGCCACGAAGCTGGAGGCGTTCGCGCAGGACGAGTGTGGCGGCTTTCCGCCCGAGACCCGCGCCGCGTGCCCCATGCTGGGTCCCGTGTCTCAGATCGCTGACGTGCCCATGGGCGTGAAAGTGTGGTTCACGCCGAAGACCCGCGTTGACGCCGTGGCCGCGCACATGCGCTGCCACCTGGCCTATGCGAAGGTGTACGGCTTCGATACCGTAACGGAGTGCCCGCTCTACGTGCGCGGGCTTCAAATCAAGGTCTCCGCCGACGGCAAGGCGATCGAGCTCACGAGCCACGAGCCGCGCACCGTCGACGTGATCCGCGTCCGCACCCGCGAGGAAGCGGTCCTGGTCAGGGAGTAGGAGCCCGCGTGATGGTGGAGAGCCCTCTCGACCGACTCGTCCGAGGTTGCACTAAAATGCGTATCCCACCGAGCCTCCGAGGACCGGGCCGCCCCCGGAGATGAAACGAACCTCGTTCCAATCGGCTTTGGTCGGCGTCCCGGCGACGACGTGCAGATCGCGGTGGCCGAGCGCCTGCGCCCACCCAACCTCGAAGCGATACGAGACGCGGTCCCCGTCCTGGTAGTCCAGGCCCGCGGTGCCCTGCACGTAGGCGGCTTGGCCAACATGGAACGAGAACTCATCGTCCTTCCCCTGGTTGACCGTCTGTGGGGCGCCCCGGCCGGCTGACCAGATGCCGCCGATGGCGATGAACGGGGTCAGGTCGCCGGTCGTCAAGTTCCACCGCACCCGCGCCCCGGCCTTTGGTCCCGACAGGACGAAACCCGCGCCCACCTCCGCGATCAGGTGAGGCGTCGCCGCCCACGAGGCGCCGAGCCCAAGGCCGGCGAGCGTGTTCCAACCGATGTCGACCCGGAGCACGAGAGGGTGTGCTTCACGAATCGACGCCTCCCTGACTGGTTGAGCAGCGGTCGCCGGAGGCGCGGCCACCTCGTCAGGTGTGAGCGCGAGCCACACGAGCGCCGCGGTCAGCATGGGGTGGCGCCCAGGAACGCGTTCAGGTGAGCGAGCACCTCGGTGGGCGCCTCCTCGTGCGGCCAATGACCAACCGAAGCGAGCTCCACCACCTGGGCCTGGGGCAGGGCCTCGCGCCAGCGGGCGAGCAGCGACGGTGGCAGCGCTCGATCGCGCATGCCCCACACGATCAGCGCGGGCATGTCGGTCAGCGAGGCGCGCCGGCGCCAGAGCGAATCGAAGTGCGCGCTCGATCCGAGCAGCGCCCGGGCCAGCGCCCAGAGCGCGCGCTCGCGTGCGTCGGCGTCGGGGAAGGGCGCGAGATACTGGCGCTGAATCTCGGGGGTGAGCTTCTGCTTGTCTCCGTAGGCGTAGGGCATCAGCGTCCGCAAGGGAAAGTTGAGGCGCCGGTAGAGCAAGCGGCCAAGCGCACCGCCCGCCAGCCGGGCCTTGCGTCGCAGCTCCGGGTCGTCGTCGAAGCTCCACATCCAGCTGTTGAGGATCGCGAGCGCGCGAACGCGGCCGGGGGACGCCAGCGCGAGCGGCAAGGCGATCGGACCGCCGTAGTCGTGCGCCACCAGCGTGAAGCGGTCGACGCCGACCCGGTCGACGAATTCCGCGAGCACGCGGGCGTGGGCCTCAGGGCTGTAGGAGAATTCGGCCGGTCGATCCGATAGCCCGAAGCCCAGGTGGTCGAGCGCGATGCATCGGTGTGTCGCCGACAATGCGCGGATGAGATGGCGGTACTCGAATGACCAGGTGGGTGTTCCATGGACGAACAGGATCGCCTCGCCCCGCCCCTCGTCGACGTAGCTGACGGTCCCGTCGGTGAGATGCATCGTGCGCGGCGTGAACGGGTACGCCAACCGATCGAGCCAGGGAGGCGCCGATCGAGCCCCCGCGGCTCTGGATAGGGGAGCTCTGGCTTGTGTGGTCATCGAATCTGATGCGGACATGGGCGGTCTCCTTTCAGTGGTCGCGTTGGGGCAGGAGGATCCAAAGGACCCTCTCAGTGGCACCCGCTCAGGCGCTACTAGCGGGTTGCGAATTCGGACGAGAGCCAGGCGGCCACTTCATCGATGGCCAATCGCTCGACGACCACACCAAAGTGGCTGAGCCAGGGGAGTACGCGAAACGTGCCGCCGGCGTGGGGCGCGATCGTCGGTTCGTACAGCTCGGGAACGAAGGACTGGTCGCGCGCGCCGGCAAGGACCAGCAGCGGTTGCCGGATCGCAGAGAGATCGCCCGCCAGATCGAAGCGCGGGTGATAGGCCAACGTCATTCGGAAGGTGTAGGCCAGCACCTCGCGCCCCGTGCGTTGGCCGGGCGCCTTGTTGAATCGCAGAACGATCTCGTCTTGATCGGCGATGTCCCCGCGCGCGGCGCGCGCGAGCAACTCGCTGACCTTCGCGGTGTCCACCTGGGCCCACCCGCCCGACCCCGGTCGTGTCGTGGGCGCGGCGGCGCCCAGGAATGGCGCCAGCAGGACGTAGCCGGCGATGGGCGTGGCGCGGCGGCCGCCCGCGAAGCGCACGGCGAGCCCGCCCCCGGACGAGTGCCCGAGCAGCACGATCCGGGCGCGTGGCCGCTCGCTGCGGATGGCGGCGACCAGATCGTCGAGATCGTCCTCGAGTTGACCGATGTAGTCGACGTCGCCGCGCCGGCCGTCGGAGGCGCCGTGCCCGCGCAGGTCGGGGACGTAGACCGCCGCGACGTTGCTCTCGCTGAGGTTCCGCGCCAGCGCGTGGAAGTAGATGCCGTCGCCCGACGAGCCGTGCAGCGCCACGACGACCGTGTCGCAGGCAGCAGGGTAGTGGCGCACGGCGAGCCGGGCGCCGTCACGAGCCGTGACGAAGCCGGGAGGTCGCAGCCCGGTGTGATCGACGCGCGCCAGCTCGTCGAAGTCGAAGGGCGAGGAGGCCGTCGCCGCGGAGCTCACGACACTCCTCCCTCCGAGGAGGCGTCTGCGACCGCGTCGGCGACCACGCCCGCGGTCGTGTCGATGACGTGCGCGAAGGTGGGGGCATTGACCTCCATGGTGGCTGCCCACTCCCGGTGCTGGAAGGTCGCCGTCGCGTCCTTGACCAGCGTTACGTGGTAGCCCAGCTCGACCGCATGGCGGGCCGTCGCCTCCAGGCAGGTGTTGCCGCGCAGCCCTGCGAGCACCAGGCGGTCGATGCCGTGGTTGCGCAGGCAGTAGTCGAGGTCGGTGTTCGCGAAGCCGTTGTGGAGCCAGTGCTCGTGGACGATCACCTCACCGGGGCGCGGCTGAAAGTCTGGGTGGAAGTCCCCTCCCCACGCGCCGCGCTCGAACGGGCGTAGCTGCTTGGCGGCCGCGTGGGTCGGGTTCAGGAAGCGCCATCCGTCGAAGTCGTCGGGGCTCGCCCGGTGGTGGGGAACGAAGAACACGCGCGTCCCGTGCGCCCGGGCCCAGGCGAGGAGGCGGCGCATGTTCGCCACCGTGTCGAGGCGCCCGGCGACCTCGCGCAGTTGGGGCCAGAGCTTGCCCCCCTCGGAGATGAAGTCATTGAGCGGATCAACGAGGAGGAGCGCGGTCGAGGTCGACGGGATGGTCATGGCGGTCGCCTTTCTGCGCGCCGAGCGCGCGCCTGATGAAGCCAAGGTACCCCCCGGCGCCTCGGCGCGGGAGAGGCGGATCTGCCATTCATCGTGCAGAATCCGCCACGAATGCCAACCGCTGCCATCGTCGTGTTCGACAACTGCAACACCACCAGCGTGACCGCCTTCGTCGACGTCCTGGTGGTCGCCAACCAGCTTTGGCAGCGAGACCACGCGGGCGCGGATCCGCTGTATTCATGGGAGCTGGTGTCGCCTGACGGAGGCGCCGTGACGACGTCTGCGGGGATCAAGCTGGCGGCGGACGGCCCTCCGCCCGCCGCGGGAGTGGACATCGTCTACGTCCCGGCCTGTCACTACACGACGGACGCGCGCCTGCTCGCGGAAACCCGTGCCCTCGCCGATTCGCTGCGCGACTGGCTGGCGCGGCAGCAGCGAGGCGGCGCCTGTCTGGCAGCGGGTTGCAGCGGGGGCTTCGTGCTCGGCCGCGCGGGGCTGCTCGACGGGAAGGTCGCGACCACCAGCTGGTGGCTGGTGCCCCTGTTCGCCCGCGAATTTCCCAAGGTTGTGCTCCGCGCCGACGAGCTGTTGACCGCCGGCGAGCGCCTGCTCTGCGCGGGTCCCGTGAACGCGCACTTCAACCTCGCCCTGCGGGTCGTCGAGAGCTTCTCGGGCCGCGATCTGGCGCTCCGCTGCGCGAAGGTCTTGCTCGTCGACGCGAACCGTCCGTCGCAGCGACCCTACATTCTCCTTCAGGACCAGCTGCGCCACGCCGACGATCTGGTCGTGCGCGGGCAAGAGTGGATGCGCCGCCACCTCCTGGAGGACGACTTCAGCATCGAAACGCTCGCCCGCGCTCTGGGGGCGAGCCCCCGCAACCTCGTCCGCCGCTGGAAGCAGGCAAACGGCTCCACGCCGGTCGCGTACCTGCAAGACCTGCGGGTCGAGCTCGCCAAGAACTTGCTCGAAACGACCGACCTGGGCCTGGATGCGATCGTCGATCAGGTTGGCTACAGCGACGGAGCATCCTTCCGCCGACTCTTCCGGCAGAAGACGGCCCTGTCGCCCCGCGAGTATCGCCAGCGCTTCGCGATCGGCCGCCGCGCCCGCCGGGCCACCGCGCCGTTGCGGGTGACCCCGCGCCGTCTCTGATGACCAGCCCGGTCGGTCGAGCAGCTGGCCGCCCGGCGAGGTGATCGCGACCGAGCGCCGCCGTACCCGGACGTCTGTCCTGCTTGTCCGCGGACAGGTGTCACCGCGCCGCCCGAAGGCCAGAGCCGGCGCGGGTGTCGCGCTGGCATGGCCAGTGCTGAGGGCCGGGACCGACGTTCGAAGCTCGAACGTCGACCAAGGAGCCCATCATGAACTGGAGAGTGAACCTCGCATTTCGTCTGGCGCTGGCCGCCGCGCTTGCGGCGACCGCGATCGCCCGCGCCGCCCACGGACAGGCGCCATCGTCCCGACCCGCGGCGACGTCCACCGCCGCGCTGACGCCGCCGAAGCTGGTCACCTTCGTCCCGGCGCCCACGCCCGAAACACCCAGGGCCGCGCACCGGGAGGGCACCATCAACGTCGATCTGGATCTGACCATCGACGCGGCCGGGACGGTCACGAGCGCGGTCGTCCCGGCCCCCGTGGGCGATGGCTTCGACGACGCGGCCATCACGGCTGCGCGCCAGTTCGTGTTCGAGCCCGCCCGTCGCGGCGACAAGGCGATCCCGTCGCGCATCAAGTACCGCTACGTGTTCGAGGTGGCGCCCGCGGCGCCGCCTGCGCCCACGACCGGCGAGCTGGAGGGGAAGCTCCTGTTGCGCGGCGGCGCGGAGGCCGTGGCCAACGCCGTGGTGACGCTGTCGTCGGCAGACGGCGCCGTCGTGAAGGCGACCATCAGCGATCCGACGGGAAGCTTCACGTTTCCCGAGTTGCCGCCCGGACGCTATCGTCTGAAGCTGTCGTCGGCGAACGTTCAGGCGCTGACCTCTGAGGAAGAGATCACCGTCGGCGAGCTCACCACCGTCACGTACCGACTGGAGCCGGTCGCCGCGTCCCCGAGCGGCGACGCACCGCTGGAGTTCGGCGCCACCGCCACCATCGAAGCGCCCCCGCGCGAGGTCACCAAGCGCAGCCTGAGCTCGGGCGAGCTGCTTCGCGTGGCGGGGACGCGCGGCGACCCGCTGCGCGCCATCGAGTACATGCCGGGCGTCGGCCGGTCGCCGCAGGCCGACTTCGTGATCATCCGCGGGTCGTCCCCGGCGGACTCGGAGGTGCAATTCGAGGGCGCGCCGGTCTATCGCCTGTACCACTTCGGCGGCCTCACCAGCTTCGTGCAACCGCGCTTGCTCGACAAGATCGACCTCTATCCCGGGAACTTCTCCGCCCGCTATGGACGCAAGATGGGCGGGATCGTCGACGTCAGCGTGCGCGATCCGAAGACCGACGGCTTTCACGGCATGGCCGACGTCAACATCATCGACGCGTCACTGCTCGCCGAGGGCCCCATCACCAGGCACCTGTCGTTCGCCGTGGCCGCCAAGCGCAGCTACCTGGACGCGTTCATCGAGAACGTCATCCCGAAGGACGAGGTGCAGATCCTGGCCGCCCCCGTCTACTGGGACTACCAGGCCATGCTGGTCTACAAGCCGTCGGAGAACGACCGGGTGCGCGCGATGATCTACGGGTCATACGACGACTTCAAGCTGATCCTCGCCCATCCCGACGAGGCGGATCCGACGATCCGCGGCGGCATCTCTCAGTACAGCGACTTTCATCGCGGTTCACTGAGCTGGCTGCACAAGTACGGCGCCGCGGTGGAGCACGAGATCAACCTGACCGCCGGGCCGTACGCCTTCGGTCAGAAGGTGGGCCCCGGGTTGGTGCTCGATGTCCCCGGCTACGACGGCTACCTGCGCGCGGAGTGGCGCGCCCGGCTGCACAGCCGCCTGCGCCTGATCGGCGGCCTGGACATCGACGAGGTGTGGTTCGACGGCAAGTACAAGGGGCCTCCGATCCGGCAGCTCGACGGAGATCCGGACACGTTCGGGTCGTTGACCAACATGAAGATCGTGGACTACGTGACGAGCTACAGCCTGTTCCGCCCGGCCGGATACGTCGAGGCGGTGTGGCAACCGACTGACCGACTGACGTTGGTGCCGGGCGCGCGCGTCGACTACATCGGCGACATCAAACGGACCACCTTCGACCCGCGTCTGACGGCGCGCTACCAGCTGAACGACAGGACGACCCTGAAGGGGGGAGTCGGTCAGTTCTCGCAGGGGCCCGAGCTGGCCGAGGTGTTGCCGGTGATCGGCAATCCCCACCTGCGGGCGCCGCGCGCCCAGCACTACAGCCTGGGCGTCGAGCGACTGGTGGGCGAGCGCCTGCAGGTGACGCTGGAGGGCTTCTACAAGCGGTTGAGCCTGCTGACCGTCAACAGCCCCGTGCCGGGCGAGAACCTGAACAACGACGGCATCGGCCGCATCTACGGGGCCGAGGCGTCGGCGCGCTTGCGCCCGACCGAGAGGTCGAGCGGATTCCTGTCGTACACGTTGTCGCGCAGCGAGCGCAACGATCACGATACGACCTGGCGTCTGTTCAACTGGGACCAGACGCACATCCTGACCGTCGCTGGCGCTTACCGCGTCGGCCACAACTGGGATCTGTCGGGCACGTTCCGCTACGTGACCGGCAATCCGCTGACGCCCGTCGTGGCGACCGTCTACAACGCCAACACCGACACCTACAAGCCGCTCTACGGGCCGATCAACAGCGCACGCAGCAACGCGTTCCACCGCCTCGACCTGCGCCTCGAGAAGAGCTGGCACCCGAAGTCGGCCAGCGTCGCCGCTTACCTCGACGTGCAGAACGTCTACAACCGTCAGAGCGAGGAAGGCCGCACGTACAACTACAACTTCACGCAATCCGGCATCGTTCCGGGCTTGCCGATCATCCCGAGCATCGGCGTGCGCGGCGAGATCTAGGGGAGACGACCATGACGACCTTGTCAACGACACCTGCCAACGCGACGAGCTCCGCCGCTGCACCGAGGACCACCATGACTGCCCTGACTCGAAACAGCACGAAGTTGCCTCGCGCCGTCGCCACGCTCCTGCTTGCCGCGGTCGCGATCGGCTGCGGCCCCACCTTCGACCCGGCCTCGCTGATCGAGAAGACCCGCGTGGTCGGGGCCCGCGTCGAGGTCGACGGCGCTCCGGACCGCGCCTCACCGGCGCCCGGCGAGACGGCCACGGTGACGTGGCTCGTGACTTCGCCGGCTGAGATACCCGCGTTGGGGTGGGCCTTCGCCCTGTGTGCACCCAGCGCGCTCGGCGATCTCAACTGCGACAGCGCGCCGCTGGAGCTTTATCAGGGAACGGACACTCCCCCCCGGGTCACCATCGCGGTGCCGGGCGCCGACGCGCTGGGGACCGCCAGGACCCTGACGCTCTACGGTCGCATCTGCGTCAGCTCGGCGCCGACCTTCGATCCCGAGAGCGGCTACCCCGCCTGCACCGACGGAGGCGACGGCACGACGGCGGCTGTTTCGATCGCTCTGCAGGACGGTACCGACGCAAACCACAACCCCGTGGCCGACCACGCCTTCACGTTCGACGGCCAGCCGTGGGCGGCCAACGCGGGCGGCGATGCGTGCATGGCCGGGCTGCGCGTGAAGGCCGGGACCGAGGAGCATGCGATCACGATCCTCGCGGAAGGCAGCGATCGCGAGAGCTACACGGCGCTCTCGGGCTACCCGCCGGTCCCGACCGCGCTGCGCGAGACCCTGGAGATCTCGGAGTTCACGACCTCGGGCAAGCTGAAGACCGGCGTCTCGTTCGTGGAGGCGGCCGATTCCGCGGCCCAGACCATGGTGCCGGTGAAGTGGACGACGCCGAAGCCCGCCGACGTCACGACGGAGAAGCCCGTCACCTTCACCTTCGTGGTACGCGACGGCCGCGGCGGCATCGACTGGACCACGCGCTCGGTCTGTGTGACGCCGTAAGGCCTGGTGGAAATCGGCCGCCCCGCCTCCCGGGGCCCGAGTGACACCAAGAAAAGGACCCTGAGAGGACCTCCCTCCCAGGGTCCTTTTCTCAGTTTCCGGACGGCTGTCCGCGGACGTCTGTGGTGTCCGCTGACGAGGTCGACAGTGAGTCCTCGCAAAGCCGCGACGACGGCCGCGTTGGCACCCCCCCGACGTTGGCCCGCCAAGTGCAGTGGGCCGGTGCATCAAAAGTCGGCGCGAACGGCGCCCCTCGCTCACGGAGATACGTCATGGACCTCAAGCATCGGATAACCGGCTTCGTGATCCTTCATTCCGGCTGGATCGTGTGGCTGGTGGTTGGCCTTTCCACCGGGGGTCTGATGTCAGTTCTCCAACGGGGTGTCATGTTGCTCGGCACCAATCCCCGCGTTCGGCGGTTCGCGACCAAGTATCTGATTCCCGCGCGCCGGGGCCTGTCGAGCTTGCATGGGCTTCGGGAGGCGGAAGATCACAACGCCTCGCCGACGTTGAAGTAGTCGCGTTGGCGTCTAGCGGCCGGCGCGAGAGGGAGCGAGGCGACCGACGCGCCGGTCCGTCCGCAACGGCGGTTAGCGGGCTCTTCCCGACGACGACCACTCAACTTTGACGCGTCTGGGATAGCGGAAGGTGATGATCAAGGGCCCGCCGCCGCCCTTTCGCGAATGGTCGCCCCACCAGGTTTCGAACTCTTCGCCCTCGCCGTCGAACTCCGGAGATCCTGGCCTGCAGCGTTCCACGTCTCAGACCCAGTCTGGGCCATGCGGACATTCCCATCTCCTCGTGAACAAGTCGGTCCGATCAGGACGGCTACCATCACTGTCGACTTCAAGAACGTCGGTCGCATTCGTCTGTCCAACGCGATGGCGTTCAGCGGCGGGCCGGCCGCCGGCCCGGCCGCTGCAACACCTTATTAGCGGGCCCACCGGCCGAGTTCCACTGACTTCCAGTCAGGATGATCTTCTTGTCGCCAAAGGACGCCACGAGGTCAAGCTGCCCACCGAGGGCGGCAACGTACCGGCTAAGGGTGGATACGAGGCACTCCTCGAAATCCTCTCGCCCTTCGAGTCGAGAGACGTCCGACTGGTCCATCGACGAGTCCGCCGCAACTTCGACCTGGGTCTTCCCTACCGCCTCCCGAACAGCTCGAATCGTAAGACGCACTCCTCTTTGGGCGCGACGACCGCGTCCAAGGATCCGAACGGGCTCCGATTCCGCAATGTTGCGGCGTTTTGCTGCCGTGCTCATTTTCAACCTACACTGTCATAGACGGTCCGCTCCGATCGCGCTGACCGCGCTCGACGTGAACCAGGCACAGAAGACGCTCGCGAAGCGAGGCCCCTATGACCACCATGTTGCCTGTTCCCATGCCGTCGTCGGGGTAGACCGCCATTGGGTCTGCAAATGCCGTGGCGGCTTCCGGAAAGGACACCCCGCGCGTCTCGAGATTCGACTCAGCCTTCGCGGGGTCCCACTCGAAGTCCCCTTCCACTACCGTGGGCAATAGCGACCGACCCGCCCGTCAGCCTGCAACAGCTTGTTATGCGGGCACGTCGACATAGCTTGAAGACGTGCGCGGCATCGGAAGTTCCAGGCCTTCCTCGCGCAACCCGTCAAGGTGAAAGCTGACGGCGTTGGCCATCTCGCGCTCAACTTCGTCGCGGGTTGACGCGCTCGCGACGCAACCAGGCAGGTCGGGCGAATACGCGGAAAACCCAGTCGACGTTTCCTCGACTACGATTAGATATCTCATGGCTTCAACCCTGATTGCTTTAGCACGCTATTGAGGGTTCCAGCAGCAAGATCATCCGCTGGCGCCCCGGCAATCGTGACGAGACCGGGCTTGGAAGGATGCTTGAATTGCCGATGGGAGCCACGCTGTCGGACCTGCCGCCAAACCGTCAGTTTCAATCATTCTGATCACCTCCCGGGCCTTCATCGTAAGAATGGTAGATAGCCTTCAGCCGGAACTCGAATCAGTCCAGACCGCGCCCCATGAGGTACCCAATCCGCTTCGCACCGGCGATCAGAATGCAGCCCACGGCGCCCCAGACCACCGACCCAACCCTGCGGTTCCGGGGAAGGCGGAGAGATCCTGGCCAGTTGCCGCCATGAAGCCGAGACACAACATTCCAGACACAGCGACGACCACCATCGCGCTGACAAGAAGACGAACAATGAGCGTCGCCGCCTTTTGAAATGGGTTCACAAAACTACCTTGGGCCAGATCCGGATAACTGGCAATATACAGGTCTCGGTAACCGAATACCGGCCCGGGCTTCGCGTCCCATCAATTGGCCAGGAGGGCGTGCGGTGTAGGTGCAATCCCACGAGAAGCTTGGTGTTTTCTGTGGCCAGCTTGGTGGGTCCTCTCGGCGATAGGCGGCGAGGAATTGCGGCGTAACGCCGGCCGATCAGGGGAGGCGTTCGAGGGGGCTGCGGACACCTGGGATTTGGGCAGCGCGGGCGGCGGGTTGGATATCCTTCTGGACTGCGGATTCGTGGCGGTGGCGACGACGACGCTCCCGGGTCGCTGAGTCCAAGGAGGTGCGGGCGGCGGGAAAGATCCTGCCAGGCCGGGGTACTCGAGGCGAAGGGCGTCCGGCAAGGCCACCCAGCTGGCGCCGATGCGCAGACCCAGGATGAAGCGGCGAACCCAGCCGACGTAGGCGCGCTCGGTTCGCCTGACGTGGTGGCCGCTCGAATGGCCTGTCCGAGCGGTAGACCCCGAACCCCGGTCGGGGCGGACAGGTGTCCGCGGACAACTGCCTTGTCCGCCCTCTGTCCGGGCGCGGAGGCGCGGGATCTCGGGGGTTGCGCTTGGCACGCCGGCTGCTGAGACGCAAGGCGCCTTCGACCCCTCGAGACCAATTCAATTCGACGAGACAGAAAGACGGAGATCACCATGGACATTCAACAGAAACTGACGGGCTTCGCGATGATGGGAGCCACCTGGATCATGTGGCTCCTGGTCGCCCTCTCGATTGGCGGCATCGCCGTCGCACTGGAGCGCGCCATCTACCTGATTCGCACCAGCGAGAACGTTCGCAAGCTGAAGGTTCAGATCCTGGCCCTCCTGCGGCAGGGCGACGTGGCCGGTGCCCGCCAGCGGCTGGAGCGCTCATCCTCACACGTGGCGGTGATCGTCGCCGCCGGTTTGCAGGACCCCGGGGACGGCGCCGCCTCCGCGGAGGAGCGCATGAGTGGGGCCATGCAAATCGCGAAGCTGCGGATGGAGCGCCGGCTGGCGTTTCTGGGTACCCTCGGCTCGAACGCGCCGTTCATCGGCCTGCTGGGCACCGTCATCGGAATCATTCGCGCATTCCACTCGCTGAATGACAGCGCCGGCAAGGTCACCGCGGGCCTGATGGCCGACGTCGGCGAATCGCTGGTGGCCACCGCCATCGGCATCCTCGTTGCTCTGCCCGCCATCGCCTTCTTCAACACCTTCCAGCGCATCATCAAGGTACGCCTGGGCCGTGCCGACGCGTTCGGCAAGGAGGTGCTCGCTCACCTGAAGGCCGAGAGGCCGGTCATCACGGGGCCGGTCGCCTAGGTCCTGGGAGCTCGCGCGTTCACCGTCCCATTTCGCTTCACCTCATCGCACAGGAGATTCCCATGGCCGCTCAAGCTGCTTCCGACGACGAAATGATCACCGGCATCAACGTCACCCCGCTGGTCGACATCACCCTGGTTCTGCTGGTCATCCTGATGGTCACCGCCAGCTACGTCGTATCCCGCGCCATCCCGGTCGAGCTGCCCAAGGGCGCGACGGGCGAGGGAACTCCCACCACGCTCACCGTCTCCATCGACCGTGACGGCAAGACCTTCCTCGACGCCGATCCGATCGCGGAGCCGGCACTGCGCGCGCGCATCAAGGCCGCCCACGACGCCGATCCGGAGACCCGCGCCGTCATCGCCGCCGACGGTCGCACCAGCCATTCGAACGTCATCCACGTCATCGACCTGCTGAGGCGCGAGAACGTCACCAGGTTCGCCATCAACGTCGATCCCGAAGACATCGCGAAGCGCTGACCCCCTGACCTCCGACCGCGAAAGTGATGTTCTCGCCAAGCCCGCGTCGAACGAGGATCTCCTCATGCGAACACGAATTGAAATTGTGATCTGGGGAGCGGTGGTCGTGGCCAGCGTGGGCCTTCACGCGGTGGCCTTCGGCGGGCTCGGCGCGGGCCGCACGGATGGCTTCGGGCGAACGAAGGCGACGCCCCCCACCCTGGTCGACTTCTCCGTGCCCCCGCCCAATGAGGCGCCCCCGCCGCCCGCTGCTCCCAAGCCAGCCGCGAAGGCCCCGCGGCCGGCCCTGGCGCATCCGGCTCGCGTGAAGGCGGCGCCCGCACCCAGCGCGCCACGTCGTTCGGCCGGGCCACCTCCCGCCGACGAATCGCCGGCCGATTTCACCGGCGTCACGATGACCAACGATGGTCCGGGCCCCGGCTGGGCCAGCGCCACGGGCAACGGCGAAGCGATGAAGGGCGCGGTGGGTCGACCCGGCGCGCACGTCACCCACCGCAATGTCGAGGGGGCCGGCCCTCCGGGCCCTCCCGTCGTCGCCGCCGCGGATCTGTCGCGCCCGCCGGTGCCCCCCGATCTGGTCGACGCCGTGAGACACGCCTACCCCTCCGAGGCGCGCATAAAGGGGATGTCGGGCAAGGCAGTCGTTCGCCTGCGTATCGCCCCCGATGGGCGCACCAGCGACAGCAAGCTCGTCAGCGAATCGGCGACCGGGTTCGGCGCCGCCTGCCAGGCGGCCTTGCGCGGTTCGCGTTGGTCCCCCCCGGTCGACCGCCAGGGACAGGCGGTGGCCACCGTAGTGAATTTCACCTGTCGCTTCGAGGTCCAGTAGATTCGGGTCACCATGGGCGCCCAACCACTGGCGAAACCGCCGTCGCAACCGCCCGCCCCGATGTTGGACATGCGCAACGTCAAGAAGGTCTATCGAGCCGGCCTCGTCGAAACCGAAGCGCTGTCAGGTGCCACGCTGACGGTGAAGCGAGGCGAGTTCCTGGCCATCATGGGCCCGTCAGGCTCCGGGAAGACCACGTTCCTGTCGGTGGCGGGCCTGCTCGACAGCTTCGAAGCGGGCGACTACTGGCTCGACGGCGAGAACGTCCGCGACCTGTCCGATCAGCGCCTGTCGAAGCTGCGCAACCAGAAGCTGGGCTTCATCTTTCAAAGCTTCAACCTCATCCCAGACCTGGACGTGTTCGACAACGTCGACGTGCCGCTGCGCTACCGAGGGCTGCCCGCCGCTGAACGCGACCAGCGGATCGAGGAGACGCTGGCCAAGCTGGGCCTGGTCGCGCGCATGCGGCATCTGCCCGGGCAGCTGTCGGGCGGGCAGCAGCAGCGCGTGGCCATCGCGCGCGCGCTGGTGGGCCGACCCCAGTTGCTGCTGGCGGACGAGCCGACCGGCAACCTGGATTCAGCTTCGGCGCGCCAGATCATGGACCTGCTGGCGCGCATCAACGCGGAGGAGGGCATGACCACCGTGATGGTCACCCACGATCATGAATTCGCGGCGCGCGCGCATCGGAAGCTGCACATCCTGGACGGCAAGCTGATCGATCCCGCGCGGGCGCCCGCCGCCGGCAATGGGTGAAGCGTGGCGCTGCAGCTGTTCACTTATCACGCGCGCCTGGCAGTGAAGAGCCTGCGGCGCGATCCGGGCCTGTCCGTCACGATCGTAACCGTGATGGCGGTGGTGGCGGGAATGTTCTTCACGGCCCTGGTGCACTACCTGCGCTTCTACGGTCCGCTCCCGAAGCTGGCCCCCGGTCTGCACCACGTCGAGGTCAGCCAGCCCGCGGGCCAGGTGCTGGGCGCCTTCGCGGGAACCACCGCCGAACCCAACGCCATCGCGGGGCGACTGCGCGTCAGCTATCCAATCTACCGCCGCCTGTCGGGCAGCCACATCCCCGCGCGCGAGGCGGGGACCTTCCGCTCGCGCCTGCTGGTGAGGAGGGGCGGCCCGGCGTCGCCTGACGGCGCGGCCGCCGGGTCGCAGGTCGGGTCGTCGGCGACCGCGCCGCCGGGACGGCCGCGCAACGCGCGCTTCGTGAACGCCGACTTCTTCTCGCTGTTCATGCTGAAGCTGCGCGACGGCGCGCCGTGGACCCACGAGCAAGAGGCGCACGGCGACGCAGTGGTGGTGCTGTCGAAGCGGCTCGGCGCCGAGTTGTTCCCCCACGGCGATGGTCTGGGGGCGTCCGTGCTGATCAACGAGGTGCCGTTTCGGGTGGTGGGAATCTGCGCCGATGACCAACCCATGGTGCCTGAGTGGGATCGGGCGTCGACGGGCGGGCCGCAGGATCTCCTCTACCTGCCGTTTGCGTGGCACATCCCGCTGCTGGCGTTGCCAGAGATGCCCATCCACGTGTCGCCGGTCGGGACGGCCTATGCGGACCTGCTGGCGTCGGACGAGATCTTCGTGTCGTACTGGCTGGACCTGCCGACGCCGCAAGCCCGCCGCGCGTACGAACAGTATCTGGCCGCGACGCTGGGCCCGCTCGGCGTCACGTACCACCTGCGCGACTTCGCCGGCCTTCGGGCGGCGTTCCCCGCGCCGCGGACCGCGGTCAGCTTCTTCCTGTTCCTGACGCTGGTGATTCTGGCGGGTGGGGGGCTCATCATGGCTCGGCTGTTGCTCGCGAAGGGGATCGCGCGCGGGGACGAGCTGGGCATCTTTCGCGCGCTGGGGGCGCCGCGCCGAGCGCTGTTCGTCCGACAGATGCTCGAGGCCGCGCTGCTGTCGGGCCTGGGGGGCGCGCTGTCGGTCCTGATCGCGGCACCGCAGGCCATCTTCTACAACGTGGTCGTGGCCGACACCGATATCCCGCTGCACCTGACCCCGACCTCCTTCTTGATCACGCTCGCCGCGACATTGACCGTGGGGGTTCTCTTCGCGCTCTATCCCGCCTGGTGGGCGGCCAGCCGTCCCCCCACGATCTCCCTGGGGCGGCACTGACATGAATCTCGAGGTTGGCCCGCTGCTGCGAACGCTGCGTCGCCAGCCAGGCGTGCTGACGCTGTTCGTGCTCGAGATCGCAGCCGGCGTGGCCACCATCAGCTCGCTGTTGATCTCGGGCTCGTGGTACCTGCACGTCGCCCGCCGGCCGAGCGGCCTCGACGAAGAGAACCTGATCATGATCTCCACGTACTCCACGGGGCACAGACCCGCGGGGCACGGCGGCGATCTCGAGACGGCTGTGCTGGCCGAGCAAGCCTCGGACAGGGAGCGCACTCGCGCGACGGCGGATGTCGAGGCTGTCACCCAGCTCAGCACCTGCGTGCTCGACGATCGCTGGAGCTATCCGTCGCTGTTTTCCAGCCTTCGCGCCGACGGCACGCGGCTGGCGGAGGAGGTGGGATGGGGGATTCGCGCCGACGCTGGCCTCGGGCCCGCGCTGCGGGTGCGGTTCGTGGCGGGCGCCGCGCCCGCGGGCGGCGCCGCCTCGACGGACGTCATCCTGACGCGAACCTTCGCTGAGGGCTTGTTCGGCAGCGCCGCGCACGCGATCGGCGGCGCCGTGGTGTCGGGAGCGGACGAGAAATTGAAGGTCGTCGGCGTCATCGAGGACGTGCGGATGCGGATGCCCTTCATGCCGAACGGCGCGAATGTCGTGTTCCTGCTGGGGCCGGCCCCGCTCGATCACGAGGCACGGCTGATCGTCCGTGCCCGCCCGGGGCGCCGCGATGCCCTCGTCGCGGCGCTGCGGGCCGCCTTCGCGCCGGACGCCACCCGTCGCTTCGTTCACGTGCGCACCTTCGACTCCACCGACAGCATCCACTACCGCGTGGGCAGCGGGCTGTTCCAGTTGCTGGGGATGTTCGGCGCGATGTTGGGGATCGTCGTGTTGCTGGGGGCGCTGGCGGCCACGTCCTTCCTGGTCGCGCAGCGAACCCGGCAGATCGGGATCCGTCGGGCGCTCGGCGCCACCAGGGCGGACATCATCGGTTATTTCCTGCTGGAGAGCGCCCTGGCGACCACCGTGGGTTCGATGGTCGGCGTCGCCGGCGCGGTGGTGCTGTACAGGATGATGCGGCGGGTGTTCATGGACCTCGCGCTGGATTTCCGGTTGATCGGGCTGTCGCTGGCGCTGCTGTGGGTGGCCAGCATCCTGGCGACCCTGGTCCCTGCCTTGCGCGCCGCCCGGGTGTCCCCCAGCGTCGCGAGTCGGAGTTTGTGAGATGAACCGCGTTCTCGCCTTTCAAGCCACCCATGTCTTCCGGTCCGAGGTCGGCCGCCGGCCCCCGCAGGTCGAAGGAGCTCCCCCATGTTGAAAGTCCTGATCATCGACGACCAGCCCGCCGTGCGAACGGCGCTAGAGACGCTGTTCGAGGTGCATGGCCTCGAGGCGGTGTCTGTCGGCTCCCCGGAGGAGGGCCTCCACCTGCTCTCCACCGAGGACATCGGGGCGGTGGTTCAGGACATGAACTTCACGCAAGAGAACACCGACGGTGCCGAGGGCGCCAGGTTGTTTCGCACCATCCGCGAGCTGGATCCCGACATGCCGGTGCTGTTGATGACGGCGTGGACGGCGCTCGAGACCGCCGTCACCTTGACGAAAGAGGGCGCCGCCGACTACATCGCGAAGCCCTGGGACGACGACAAGCTGGTCCGCACCGTCCGCAACCTGGTTCACCTGCGGACGCTGCGGCAGGAGAACACGCGGCTGCGTGCGCAGGGGAATCGCGCGCGAAGGGCGCTGGCGGAAAAGCACGATCTCCGCGAGGTGATCTATGCCAGCCCGCAGATGCACGAGGTCGTGCGCCTTGCCGTCAGCATCGCGCCGTCGGACGTCCCGGTGCTGATCACGGGGCCGAACGGTTCGGGCAAGGAGAAGCTGGCGGAGATCATCCAGGCCAACTCGCGGCGGCGCGACAAGCCGTTCGTGCGGGTGAACGTGGGCGCGCTGCCCGAGAACCTGTTCGAGGCCGAGTTGTTCGGCGCCGAGGCGGGCGCGTTCACCGGCGCGACCAGGCTGCGCGTGGGTCGCTTCGAGGCGGCCGACGGCGGCACGCTGTTCCTGGACGAGCTCGGGACCTTGCCGATGGTGGCGCAAGCGAAGCTGTTACGGGTGTTGCAGACGGGGGAGTTCGAGCGGCTGGGCTCGTCGACCACGCGCAAGGCCAACGTGCGCTTGATCAGCGCCACCAACGCGGATCTTCCGCGGGCCATCGCCGCGGGGCAGTTTCGCGAGGATCTGTTCTTCCGCCTGAATGTCATCGAGCTCTTCGTGCCGCCGCTCGGCGATCGTCCCGACGACATCCTGCCGCTCGCCGAGCACTTCCTGGCCCGGCACGCCCAGAAAGAGGGCCGCGGGCAGCTGAAGTTCGGCGACGACGCGGTGACGGCGTTGGTGAACCATGAGTTCTCCGGCAACGTCCGCGAGCTTCAGAATCGCATCCAGCGCGCGGTGCTGGTCGAGCTCTCCGACACCATCACGGCCGGGGATCTGGGCTTGCCCGCCGGCGTGGGGAGGGTCGAGCCTGGGCGCCGCACGACACCCTTGGGGCTCGGCCCGCTGGCGGGCGAGGTGGGAGTGGCCGCGCCGCCGCCGGGGGCGCCCGCGCGGGCCGCCGCCAACGATCCCGCCGGCGACGAAGAGCGCGCGGGTATCGAGGTCGCGCTGATGCGCGCGGGCGGGGTGGTCGCCAAGGCGGCCGCCGAGATGGGTCTGTCGCGACAGGCGCTCTACCGGCGCATGGAGCGCCTGGGGATCGTGATGGAGCGCCGCCCGCGATGATGCCGGGCACGACGGCGCCGAGCGCGGCGGACCGCACGCGGGGCGCGGCATGGCGTCGCTAGGTGGTCGCCGCGGCGGAATCGCCACGGCGTTGATCCTCTCGGCCAGCGTCGTCGCGGCGACGCTGGCCGTCCTGTTCGTGTGCTCGCGGCTGCTGCCGGGCGCCTCGCTGGCGACGCTGGCGGTGGTCGGGGGCGTCACGGCGACCATCGTCGCGGTGATCATCACCCGGCTGGTGGGGGCACGGGTCGTGTGGAAGGGCGTGTACGCGGTCAGCGACGGACTGCTCAGCCTCTCCGAAGGCGACTACGGCGTCCGCTTGGTGGTCGAACGCCACGACGAAGTGGGCCGCATGGTCGGGCGATTCAACACGCTGGCCGAAAGGCTGCGTCGGGATCGCAGCGGCGCCTACCAGAAGGAGATGCTGCTGGAGCAGGTGCTGGCGGCCAGCACCACGATCGCGGTCATCGTCAATGAGGCGGACCGCATCGTCTACTCGAATCCGGCGGCGACGCAGTTCTTCGGAGGTGGCAAGCAGATCGACGGGGGGCTCCTGCGCGAGCTGCTGGCCGCCGGTCCGCGTGAGCTGCAGGACGCGGCGACGGCGCCGCGCGATGTGTTGTTCACCTGCGAGCGGCCCGGCGCGGCCGAGCCCGAGACGTTTCACCTGGCCAAGCACCACTTCGAGATCTCGACCCAGAAGCACACGCTGTTCATGTTGAAGCCCCTGACGAAGGAGCTGGCGCGCAAAGAGGTCGAGACCTGGAAGAAGGCCATCAGGATGCTGAGCCACGAGGTCAACAACTCGCTCGCGCCCATCACTTCGTTGATCCACTCGGCGCGGCTGATGCTCTCCAATCCGGCCGGGTACCAGCAGCGGCTGGGGGGGGCGCTCGACACCATCGAGGAACGGGCGACGCACCTGAAGACCTTCCTGGACGGGTACGCCGGCTTCGCGCGGCTGCCCCTGCCCGCCAAGCGCGAGGTGCCGTGGAAGGAGCTGCTGGGGGGCGTCGAGGGGCTTTACCCGTACCGGTTGGAGGGGCCACTGCCGGCCGAGCCGGCGTACCTGGATCCCAGTCAAATACAGCAGGTGGTGATCAACCTGCTGAAGAACGCAGCGGAGTCGGGGAGCGTGCCCGACGACATCACGCTCGCGATCCGGCAGGAAGCGACCGGCGGCGTCGAGCTGATCGTGCGCGATCGAGGCAAGGGCATGCCCCCCGAGGTGCTGCGCAATGCCCTGCTGCCGTTCTACTCGACCAAGAAGTCGGGCACGGGGCTTGGTCTGGCGCTGTGCCGCGAGATCGTCGACGCGCACGGGGGCCGGCTGTCCTTGCACCCCCGCGACGGCGGCGGCATCGCGGTGCACTGCTGGCTGCCCGCGGCGGCTTGAAGCTCGGCGACGATTCGTTCGTCAATTGACCTGCGAGCGTCTACTATGGCCGCCGGTGAGGGGTCTCGACTGGGCCAGATGGAACGCGAGGGCCGGCGTCCTCGCCAGCCTGACCGCTTGTGCCGTGCTGGTCGCGCAGGGCCGTGGGCGCGCCGCGGAGCTCCGGTTACGAGCCAGCGGGGACTGCGCCGCCGCCGCGGACCTCACGGCCCAGATCGACACCCTCCTCGGCCGGTCGCTCGCGTCGATCGAGGGCGTGGACTTCGAGGTGGCGCTAAATCCGCTGGCGCGCAACAAGTGGGCGCTGCGCATCGACACCATCGAGCGGGTGCCCGCGGCATCGTCGACGACCCCGGTTGCATCGGGCGCCGTGCCCGCGGGTGCGCGCAGGAGCCGGGAGTTGGTCGGGAAGAGCTGCGCCGAGCTGGCCGACGCTGCGGCGGTCGCCATCGCGATGACGATCAGGTCGGCGCCAGACATGTCCGCCTCGCCGCCGGCGCCCACGGCAGACGCCGCCGCCGCTCCCGCTCCGCATTCGCGTCTCGCGGCGCCGGATTCGGATCCGCGTCGCGTGTTGCCGCCGCCGGCGTCTCCCTGGACCTCCAGCCTCGACCTGGTGCTCGTGGGCGACGAGGGGACGATGCCCAGCGCGAGCGTGGGCGTCGGGTTGGACGTGACCCTGCGCCACCGTTGGTTCGGCCTGATGGCGGGCGGGGCCATCCTCGCGTCACAAACGGTCAGGCGCGCGAACGACACGGGTGGCGAGTTCGCGTTCGCCTGGGGATTCGGACTCGCGTGCGCCCGTCACGACCTCGGCCGCCTGGCCGGCTCGGCGTGCGGGGGCGTCGAGCTCGGCCGGCTGGCGGGGCAGGGCGTCGGCGCGAACGTTGTCCCCAGTGTGAAGAGCACGCTTTGGCGCGCGATCCGCGCGGAGCTGGGCGGCGAGGTGGCGATTGCGCCAAACGTTCGGCTCGTTCTCCGCGCGGGAGCGACGGCGCCGCTCGCGCGGCCGGTGTTCAGGGTGAATCAGCTGCCCATTCACCAGGCGAGCCCGGTCGCCGCACGAATCACCTTGGGCGTCGGCTTCTCTTTCTGAGGCGCGCGCGCTGCCGGACGCGCCTACCGCAAAATAGTTCAACGGATGGACCCGGGACCGGAGACTGAAAGGGAGGCAGGACCCCGCGTGGAATTGAAGGTCACACGAAGCATGCTCGCCGAGGACGACCGCGATTTCGACGCCATTTATTCGCGCTACTTCCCTTTTGTCTGGCGTTGCCTCCGCGGCCTCGGCGTCACGGAGTCGTCGCTCGACGATGCCGCGCAGGACGTCTTCGTGGTGGTGCATCGGCGGCTCGCCAGCTTCCTGGGCCAATCGACCCTCAGGACGTGGCTCTACGGGATCGTGCGCAATGTGGCCGCCAACTATCGGCGCACGCGCCAGCGAAGGACGACGGGTCACCAATCAGCGCCCACCGCGGAGCTGCCGAGCCGCGGTCCCGGGCCGGTCGAGCAGGCCCAAGACGCCGAGGCGGCTCGCTTCATCGAGGCTTTTCTCGGACGCCTCGACGACAAGAAGCGGGACCTCTTCATCCTGGCCTTGCTGGAGGACTTGCCCATTCCCGAGGTCGCGGCCACCCTGAACGTGCCGCTCAACACGGCCTACACCCGCTTGCGGGCCGTCCGCGCCGAATTCGAACGCGCGCTGCGGCGCCACGGAGGACCTCATGCACCCTGACGAGCTCTCGAAGGACGTGCTCTCGCGGGCACGCGCCACCCTGTCACCCACGGCGGCCGATCAGGCGAGGGTTTGGGCCTCCATCGGCGCGGCGATCGCGACGCCCGGCGCACCGAGCGGCGAGGGCGCGACGCGGGTGGGCTCGGCGTCTCGGGAGAGCGCAGCGGGCCGGGGGCCGAGGGCCTGGGCCTGGACGGCCAAGCGCCTGGTGGGCGCGGCGCTGGCGGCCACCGTCGTCGCGGGCGCAGCCGGGGCCGTCGGATATCGCCTCGGTCTTCGTGTCGGTCGCGGCGAGGGGCGTCGCGACGTCGCGGGAGCCAGCGGCGCGGACCGCAACGTCGACCACGGCGCCGTCGGGAGGCCATCCGCGATCGCCACACCGGAGGCTGTGGCGGGGACGGCCCCGCGCGTTCCGGTCGAACCGATGCGCCCGAGCGCACCTACGTTGGGTAGCGGCCGAGCGGCGCGGGCGCCCGCCAGCGGTCGCGGCCCCGGCGGCGGACGCGCCCCTGCCGCCGCGTCACTGGACGCGGAGGTGAGGGCCCTGCGTAGTGTCGAGCGGGCGCTGCGAGACCAGCAACCACGCCTCGCGCTGGCCTTGTTGCGCGAGCTGGACGCGGCCGTACCGGACGGGAAATTGCGGGAGGAGCGCGAGGCGACCAGCACCATTGCCCGTTGCCTCGCCGACGAAATGCCCTTCGGTGTGAATCTGGCGCGCGATTTCGCCGAACACCATTCTGGCAGCGTCTACCTGAGGCGCGTCGAACAGGCTTGCGGGAAAGCTGCCTCGGGGACCGACGAGTGAGCGCGTGGGACAAACGGATCGGCCGGGTGCCGGTGACTAACGTGGCAAGGAGGTCCTGATGAACAACTCTCGCGCAATCGTGATGGCTGGCCTGGCCCTGGTCAGCCCGCTCGCCGCCTGCTCCAGCACCCCACAGAACGTGGAAATCGGTCAGAGCGTCGGCGAAAAGTTGGCGGACTACGCCGCCACATGGAGCGGCTACGCCGAGGCGTACGACTTCGGCGGCGGGTCGGACAACTTGCGTCTGGTCCTCGACGCGAATGGACAGGGCACGCTGACGATCGGTGACGCCGCCCCGCTGCCGCCACCCAATTCCAGCATGGGCTACCCGCCCGGGGCCAGCGGGACGTCCGTGCTCGTGGGCTTGGGGAACGGGCTGACGCCCGGCTTCGACTATCCGGTCTACGACGCGAAGGTCGAGAGCAGTCGAATTCGGCTGACCACGAGACCCCACGATCTGTACCGGGCATGGTGCGAGGTCCAGACCCCGATCCTCGACGACACCGCGCCGACGCCACAGTATCTCTGTGTCCACAACTGGCCCACCAGCAGCTCTGGCGTGCTCTTCGAGTCCAATTGCACGCAGACGAATCCTCAGACCAACGAGGCGGTCCCCATCGACTGCGCCAAGTACGTCGCTTGCCTCGTCGCCCCCGTCTGCACCTGCAACGCCACCGGTTGCACGCTCTCCGGGGCTGTGCAGGGCGCCGACCAGCTCGACGCCGCGTTGACGAACCAGGGGACGGAACTGGAAGGGACCTTGCTGCTGATCTCGCCGAACGAGACCCGCCTCAACGTGCGCATGACCCGGCAGTAGGAGGCCCCCGTCTTCGTCCGCGATTCGGCCCCCTGTCACGAACGCGTGACGGAGGGGACTGCTCGGTCGCCGCCGCTACCCCTCTCTTCCCGATCGGCCACACGTTCCGGGCGTTTGCGAGATGGCATGGGGGCTGCATTTTCGGCGGTCAAGGAGCCAAACCATGACTTCAACGAAACGCCTGTTCGTAACGTGTCTCGCGCTCGGTATTGCCAACCTCGCATTCACAACGAAGTCGTTCGCCACGACCGGGGATGCCTCCGGCGAAACGCCTCTGGTCGCGCCCCATCGTTCGCCGCGGCCTGCGCTGGTGCCGCCACTGCGCCTCGCGGATGTCGTCGTCAATACCCCCCAGCCGTCGCCACCTCCTCCTGCCACCGCCGTGCAACCCGAGCCGGTGGTAGCGCCGGTCGTGGCGCCGGTAGCCCCGGCCCCCCGTCGTGAGGTCGTGCATCACCACGACGACAGCTACATGTCCACGATCGCCGTCAACGCGCTGATGGGCGCGCTCGCGGGGGCCCTGGTCGGGGGCGCCCTTTACTACCTCGAGGACAACCGCACCCACGCCCAGCGCATCGCCTACTGGGCGGCCGGCGGCGTGCTGGTGGGGGCGGGCGTGGGCGTGGTGCAGATCATGGTCGAGAGCCGAACGGAGACGGTCGCGCAGTCCCGTCTGCCGCAGGATCCGGCGCCTACCTATCGGCTCGCCCTGCTCACCAGCAGCTTCTAGGAATCATCATGAGCGAAACCACGTCACTCGACGACGGCCGAATCACCTTCGGAGCGCCGGAGCCGAACGAGAACGAAGCTACCGATCCGGTGTGTGGCCGGCGCGTCGATCTCTCGGCGGCATTCGCGCCCAAGCTCGAACGGGACGGCAAGACCTATTGCTTCTGCTCGAACTCCTGTCGTGCCCTGTTCGAGTCGACTCCGCCGGCTTCCCCAGGGTGAGTGGCGGGGCGGCGCGACGGCGGCCGCCTCACGGGTGACTCTTCAACCACGACAGCAGCCGCGAATAAGCGACGGTGAATTCCAGGGGTTCGAGGGGTTGGGTGGCGTTCCAGGTCGCGGAGACGCAGTGTTGGTGCGGGCCCTTCTCGACCCAGGTGGTCATGTTCAGCACGCCGGGCTCAGACCCTCCCTTGTACGCCACGTGGTCCCAGTCGTCGCGCGCCAGGCCGCCGACATTGATACCCATGAACGGCAGGTCGTGCACGAGGCCCATCAGGTGGCAGAGCTCGCGCGCGGTGAAGAACCACTCGACATCGAGCGCGGTGGGCGCGGTCGGATAGGCGGCCGGCGCCGGCAGCGCTCTCTGGTCGAGCTCGGGCAACAACGCCCGTCGCTTGACTTCATCAGCCTCACGGAACCGTCGCAGGAGATCGTCGTTGCCGGGGCTCTTGAGCACGAACAGCTCGCGGGTGGTCAGGTACGGGCGATTGCGTGACGCCAGGGGTTGGATGGCGTCGCGCCCGACGAGCCTGATCAGTGTATCGGTGGCGGTGTTGTCGCTGAGGGAGATCATGAGCGCGGCCAGGGAATAGACGGTGAGCGGCGCCCCGTCCGGCCAGCTCTGCAGCACCCCGCTTGGAAGACTGCGGTTCGCGCTTCGAAGCTCCACGATGTCCCTCCAGGACCGCCGGTGGGCGTCTATGTCGGCTCGCAGCGTGGCCAGCGTCGCGAGCTTGAAGGTCGAGCCCACGGCGAGCGCGTCGTCAGCGTCGAACGACCCGACGTCCTTGCCGTCACTCTGCACGAGGACGCTCACCTTGCCGGGGAGCGCTCGAAAGTCGGCGATCGCCTCGCCGATGGTCGGGACGGTCGCGTCCCGCGGATGCAGCATCAAGCCGACAAATCGCCCGCCTTCATCCAGGCTCACATCCGCGCCCAGACTCCCGCGTTCGAACCCCACGACCCATTGCCCGCCCTCGGCGGAGACTCCCTTGTAGGCGCCGTATTGCGCCCGGAAGCGCTTCGCCAGCGCCGTGATCCGCGCCAGTGGCACGGCCGCAAGAAACGACGGCGCGAACCATTCGGGTGCGGGGAGACTGGCAGAGAAGAGTCGGGTCAATGCGGCCTTCGGATCGAGGCTCGCCGCCGGTCCAGGCGGGGCGGCTGCGAGCGGCGGGGTGCTGGCGGGCGCCTTCGAACCAGCTGCTGCGCCGGGACCGGCGGCGGTGGTGGCGCACGCGAGCGCGATGGCGGCCAGTCCGAGCCCGATGACCCCGTTCATGTTTCGCATCCGCCGACCTCCTCCGAGTTCTCGTCCGTCCCGCGCGCGCCGCGCCGTTTTGGGGGGCGATGGGCGCTGGCGAAGAGTATCTTTGCCTCGTGTCGAATCAAGCGGATGCCGGGGCCGTGGTCATCGGGGTGCCGGCGTGGGTGGACGAGCTCGCTCCCGCAGGGACCCTGCTCGAGAGCGACGACGCCCGCATGGAGCTGGTCATTGCCCTGTCGGCCCGCAACGTGGCCGAGGGGGGCGGGCCGTTCGCGGCCGCCGTGTTCGAGGGCGCGCGCCTCATGGCAGCCGGCGTGAATCGGGTGCTCGAGAGCGGGTTGTCCATCGCGCATGGCGAGATCGTGGCGCTGATGCGGGCGCAACAGACGGCCCGGGATCTCGAGCGCGCGACGGCCGACGGCCCGACCACCGGGCCCCTCACGCTGGTCACGACCACGGAGCCATGCTGCCAGTGCTTCGGCGCGCTGATCTGGTCAGGCGCGAACCGCCTGGTGTGTGGGGCCACCACCGCCGACGCCGAGTCGATCGGCTTCGACGAAGGCCCGAAGCCGGAGCGCTGGCCGGAGGTGCTCGAGAAGCGCGGCATCGCGGTGACGTTGAACGTGCGCCGTGACGCGGCCAAGCGGGTGATCGAGGAGTACGCGCGCCGCGGCGGCCCCATCTACGGGCTTCGGCATCCAACGATTCACGCATGATTGGGACGCGAGAAGGCAAGCACGTTGACCGCGCCGCGCCCGACCACCGCCCCCGATCGCGGCGCGCCCTACGGCCTGCACTGGTTCAGGCGCGACCTGCGCGTCGCCGGCAATCCAGCCCTGCGCTGGAGCTGGAGCGAGCACCGCGGGCGGGTCCTGGGGTTGTTCTGCTTCGACGCCCAGTTCCTCGCGCGTCCTGACTTCTCGTGGGATCGGTTCGGTTTCTTCCTGGCGACGCTGGCCGCGCTGCGCGCGGAGCTGCGCGCGGCGGGCGGCGATCTGCTGGTGCTGGACCGCGCCCCTGCCGAGGCCTTTCCGTTCTTGTGGGCCGCGCTCGAGCAACACGGCGTTCGTCGGCCCGCGACCGTGTCCTTCAACCGTGACTACGAGCCATTCGCGCGACGGCGCGACGAAGCCGTCACGGCCCTTCTTCAGGATCAGGCGGGCGTCACCGTTCACACGGAGAGCGATCACCTGCTGATCGAGCCCGAGGAGCTCAGGAAGCCCGACGGGGCGGGCGATGCCGGGAACCAGCCGCGCTACTTTCAGGTCTACTCGGCGTTCGCACGTCGCTGGTTCGAACGCCTCGCCTCGCCGGGCGTCCGCGCGCGCGTCCACGCGCAGCGCCAGGGCCTTGCCTATCTCGACGCGCTTGCCGGCGATCCGGCAGCCCATCGCGGCCTGTTCACGCTGACCTGGCCGGCGCTGTTCGCGGACGTCGCGCCACCCGCGGACCACCTGCAGCGGTTCATCGACGAGACCGCTCCGCGCGTGGGCGTTCCGCTCCCGGTCGCCGGCGCCCTCGCGGCGCGCGCCCGCCTGGGGTCCTGGAGCGGCCGCCTCGGCGCGTACAAGACCGAGCGCGATCTCCCCGGCGTGGACGGGACGTCGCGCATGTCCATCTATTTCAAGAACGGAGCCTTCACCGCGGCCCAGGTCATCGCCGCGCTCGACTTGGAGGCGGTCGCCTTCGGCGAAGGCACGGGACGGAGCGCGTTCCTTCGCGAGATCGTCTGGCGCGAGTTCTATTACCACGTGCTGTGGCACCGGCCCGACGTGGAGACGCGCGCCTTCCTGCCGCAGTTTCGGGGGCTCGAATGGGAGAATCGCCTCGACTGGTGGGACGCCTGGAAGGCCGGGCGAACGGGCTATCCCATCGTCGACGCGGGCATGCGCCAGCTCGCCACCACTGGCTGGATGCACAACCGAGTGCGGATGATCGTGGCTTCCTTTCTCACCAAGGATCTGATGATCGATTGGCGATGGGGCGAGCGCTACTTCATGGAGCGCCTGCTCGACGGGGATCTGGCGCCCAACAACGGCGGGTGGCAATGGGCCGCCTCCACGGGCTGCGATCCGCAGCCGTACTTCCGTGTGTTCAACCCGACGCTACAGAGCAAGCGCTTCGATCCCGACGGCGTCTACCTGCGCCAGTTCCTCCCGGAGCGCCGCGCAGACGACGCGCGTGCCATTCACGAGCCCCGCGCGCCCATCGTCGATCACGCCGCGCAGAAGCAAAAGGCGCTGGCCTTGTACAGGCGAGGGGGCTCGTAGGGCGTGTCATCCGGCGCTGCCACGAGTAACGAGGGCGCGGAGGTCGCCGTACGACCCCTGCGCATCGGGGTGTCGGCGTGCCTGCTCGGCCGCGAGGTGCGCTTCGACGGCCAGCACAAGCGCGATGGATTCCTGGTCGACGAGCTTGGCCCTTTCGTCGAGTTCGTCGACGTCTGTCCCGAGGTCGAGGTGGGCATGAGCGTCCCGCGCGAGACCTTGCGGCTGGTGAGGCTCGGCCGGCGCGCGCCCGCGGGCACGGCGCCGACGACGAACCTGGTGGCGTCGCGATCCGGCGAGGACTGGACGGAGCGAATGACCGCGTTCGCCGAGAAGCGCGTGAAGGCACTCGCGCACGAGGATCTGGCCGGCTACGTCTTGAAGAAGGATTCCCCGAGCTGCGGTCTCCTGCGCGTCAAGCGCTACGACGACGCCGCCGACGAACCGCGCGCCGAGCGCGACGGTCAGGGCCTGTTCGCCGCCGCGCTCCAGCGCGCGTTCCCGCACCTCCCCATCGAGGAGGAGGGACGCCTGCGCGACGCGAAGCTGCGCGAGAACTTCATCGAGCGGATCTTCGCGTACCACCGCCTGCGGGCGCTGTGGGCCACCCGGTGGACCCTGCGCGCGCTCATCGCGTTTCACACCCGGCACAAGATGGCGCTCCTGGCCCACGACGAGCCCGGCTACGGCCGCCTCGGGCGGCTGGTGGCGCTCGGAAAGTCGCTGCCGCGCGAGGAGCTCCGGGCGCGCTACGAGGCAGGCTTCATGGAGACCCTGGCGAAGCTGGCGACGCCGGGGCGCCACGCCAACGTCCTGACGCACATGTTCGGGCACTTCAGCGACAAGCTCGAGCCGGCGGCCCGCCAGGAGATCCTGACGGTGATCGAGGACCACCAGCGCGGCTTGCTCCCGCTCGTGGTCCCGCTGACGTTGATCCGGCACTACGTGCGCCTGTTGAAGGTCGCGTACCTGGCCGATCAGACGTACCTCGACCCGCACCCCAAGGAGTTGATGTTGCGAAACCGGGTGTGACGGGCCCGTCGTCGTGGGCGCGCGTTGCTCGCTGCGCTCCCGCTCGTTGCACTATCTTCGCACTATCTTCGCACTATTTTCCGAGCAGCTCGGCGATGACGCTCGCGTCGCCGGACGTCGCCTCGGGCGGTATCTCGGGGCGGACGACCCGCGGTCCGGCGGCCCAGCTCGGCATCGGCGTCGCCATCGACGGATGATCGCAGTTGAGAAGGATCATCTCCCCCAGCAGCTGGACTTCGTCGTTCGCATTCAGGCGGATGGCGCCCGGCGAGGCATGCAGCTCGACCCTGCCCCCCTCGAGGCGGGCGGTCCCGGCGGCGTGGTGAACCAGCTCGCCGCCCGACCGCAGCTCGATGCGCTCGCGCGCGTCGACCTTGAACGTGTCACACGACGCCACGACCTCGTGCATGCCTTCGAGATCCAGCACGGGGGCAACCACGGACGCACAGAGGAGGCTCGCTTCGACAGTGTGGTCGATCATGCCGATGCGCTGGACCCCCGTCAGGGTTGCCAGCCGGGGCCACCTGGCGCCGAGCACCGATAGCACGGATGCCGGCCGGTACCTTTCGGGCCGATCTGCATTCTCCTGCGACGCCCCCCAAACGAATGGTGGGATTTCTCGCGCGGCACCTGCCGCAAGTCAACGCCGGTCGAGCCGACTCGCCCCGATACGGATTCAGCCGACCGCCGCCTCGACGAACCGCGCGAACGCCGCGCCCGAGTCCCAGCGCGAGAACTCGTCCCCGAGGCGGCCTGCCGCCGCGGTGAACGACGGCTCGGACAGCATCCGTTCCAGCGCGGCGGTGACCTGCGCGCGGTCGACCTTCCCGGCGCGAAGGAGCAGCCCGGCGCCGCTGTGCGCGATGGCGGTCATCGCCAGGTACTGGTCGAGGTTGAACGCGATGCCCAGCACCGGGCGTCGCTCGGCGAGGGCCTGGTAGCCCGTCGTGCTGCCGCCGTTCGACACCACGATCCGCGCGCGCCTGGCCGCCAGGTGACCGGGCAGGAAATCCGCGACGTACACGTGCGGAGGCAAGCGGCGCGGGTCGAGGCGTGTTCGGCCCGCGGTCGCCGCGACGACCTGGAGTCCCAGCGCCGCCGCGGCCTCGATGACCAGCCGCAGCCGGTCCACGCGTCCCGAGGACCCCAGCGTCACATACAGCGTGGGCCGGCTCCAGTCGAGCGTGGCCCACCAGGCGGGCAGCGCGACGGGCGGCGACCACAGGACCGGACCCAGGTAGCGCTGGTGGGCGGGCAGCGCGTCCGTCGGCACCAGCGCCGGCACGTCGGGGAACAACGTGTAGTCACCGTGGGTCAGGATCTCGGGCAGCGATCCGAGCTCCGGCAAGTCGTACTGCCGTCGCAGCGCGTTCACCGGCCGCGCGAAGTGCGCGAACACGTGCGGCAGGGCCTTCGGAAAGTACTGGGTGGCCAGCTTCACGCCGAGCAACCGAACGATGGGATGGTCAGGCAAAGGAAAGCCGGCCTGGCGTCCGAACGGGCTCCAGTAGGCGTTGATCAGGTTGGCGTAGGGGAGGTTGGCGACCGCGGTCGACACCGCCAGCGAGAGCCGGAGATCGCCGACGACCAGCGCCGGGCGCACGTCGCCGAACAGCGCCAGCTCTTCACGAACGTAGCGGGAAAGCGTTCGCCGCCCGTAGGGTCGCCTGCCCGAGGCGACGCGGCCGTCGACCGTGCGGGCCGAGAGCGAAAAGATGGGGTGACGGACGAACGTCGTCCCCTGGAAGATCATCTCGTCGAACCGCGCGGCGGCGAAGTGGATCTGGTGGCGAGCGGGATCGAGGGCGCGCGCAAGCGTGACCAGCCTGACCACCTGGGCCAGCGACACCGCCTCGCACACGAACAGGATCCGGCGCATGGTTTCCGCGCTACGCGGTGGGCGTGGGCCGCGCGTCGCTCACGGCGCGCAGTCCTCGAGCGCGGCGCGCGCGAGCCGGCGCCACTCGTCGGCGTCGGGCCCGAACGTATCCAGATCGACGCGCGCGCTGACCGCGGTCGCGAGCGGCCGCGCGCGCCCGCAGTCGCCGCGATCCGCGAAGAACGCCGCCGCCATGGCCTGGTTGCCCGGGAAGTCGGGCGCGCGCGCCAGCGCTTGCAGGAAGAACTGCGAGGCCTTCCGCGAGGAGCCGACCGAGATGATCGCCGGGGCCTTCCAGTAGAGGTTCGCGAGGCTGCGCGCTGCGGCCGCGTGGTCGTACAGCGGATTCGTCTGCTCGAGGCGCAGCAGCGTCCCCTCGATCTCCGGGATCACGCCGAGCGCGAAGATGCGCCCGTGCGTCAGCGCCTCGCCCGCCAGGTTCGCGGACAGCCACAGCAGCGCGTTCGGGGCGTCGGGGCTGGCTGACAGGGCAGCCCGCGCGGTGTCTATCCCGCGCTGGAAATGGCGTCGCGCCTCCTCATCCGTGGCGGCCGCTTTCCCCGATCGATAGGCTGACTCCGACGGACTGTACCCGGACGTTCCCATGGCGTGGCTCTCCCCCGACGCTAGCGTGACCAAACCTGCGCCGAGGGCCACCACAGCGGCGAGGCAGCGTCGTGTCGACGCCGTCACCGCGCCACCGCGGGAAGCCCGTGCGCGAGGGCGACCAGCGTCTGCGCCACGCCGGCGTACCCGCGCGCGTACCACAGCCACCAGCCGGCCATCATGATCCCGTGGCCGATCAGGATGAACACGTGGCTCCACATCTCGACGACGTCCGACCTCCCCCCGAGGTAACGGCGCCAGTGCATCACCTCGTCGACCAGGCTGTAGAGAAAGGAGAGCGCGGTCAACACCAGCGCAGGCACCGCGAACGCGGCGCCGCCAGAGTAGGCCGCGCAGAGCAGCACGCAGCTCGTGATGCCGAGCCCGATGATGATGTGGTGGACCATTGCCTCGCCGCCGCGCAAGGCCTCCTTGTAGATCGTGCGGTGCCCGATGGTGTCCAGCGCGATCGCGAGCGTGAAGATGACGGCCCCGAACGGCACCAGGTACGCCTCCGTGGGAACGGCCGCGCCCGCGCGGTGGCCGACCCACACGAAGCCCCCGGTGGCCATGCACAACCCGACCATCAGGCCCACCCACGCGAGATAGACGATCCAGTCCACGCGGCGGAACTCGCGCATGCGGCCGACGTAGACGCCGAAGGCGCCGAGGGCCGAATCCGAGCGCGGTGGCGCGACGGGCGCGTCGGCCGCCCGCACCCAGGACGCGCGGGTCTTCATGGCGCAGCCCCGAGCGCGCGCGCGGCCACGTGGTCCGGGCCTGCGGCCCCCGCGAGAGGGAGGTCGAACGGCAACGGAACGAGCGCGGGGGAGTTGACGGCGCCGCCGCCTTTCGCCGGCCAGAGCCCGCGCCACGCCGCCCGCGCCACGGTTCCGCACACGGCGCGCGCGATCAGCCAAAGCTTGCGCGTTCGCGAGACCACCGCGCGGCCCGCCCGCACGTCGAAGCCACGGCGCGCGATGACCGCGCCGATCTCGCGATAGATGAGGCCCGCCGCCCGAATCGCGACGGCGCAGCGGAGCGGCAGGCGCCCGAGCCCGGCGTCACCGGAGCCATAGAGCGCGTCCGCGCGCCGCAGGACCTCCGCCACCGCCGCGGCGGCCCGCTCCGGCGCGGCGGTGACGGCGCCATCCCCGCCCCACAATGCCGCGGGCAGGTACACGCGCCCGCGCAGCTCGTCCTCGGCGACGTCGCGGCAGATGTTGGTCAGCTGCATGGCGAGGCCCAGATCCGCCGCCCGGCGCAGGGTGCCGGCGTCGCGCACGCCCATCACGTGCGCCATCATCAGCCCCACGGTTCCCGCCGCGCGATAACAGTAGAGCAACAGCTCGTCCATCGTCTCGTACCTGACGAGGCCCACGTCCATCGCCATGCCCTCGATCAGATCGTCGCAGTAGCGCCGCGGGATCCCGTGTCGGGTCACCACGTCTTGCATGGCGGCGAGCACCGGCTCGTCCTGTGCGTCCCCCGCGTAGACCGCGCCCAGCTCCAGCCGCAACCGGGTCACCGCCGCCGCCCGGGCCGCGGCGTCTTCGGGAACGTCGACGGCGTCGTCGCACCGCCGACACCAGGCGTAGAGCGCCGCCGCGTCCCGGCGGCACCAGCGCGGCAACAGCTTTCCCGCGAGCGAGAAGCTCTTCGAGTGGCGCGCCAGGATCTGCAGCGTCGCCGTCTCCTCGTCGCGGGTCATGACGCCAGCGCCTGCCCGGCGCGCTCGAAGTCCTCGATGATCACGCGCGCCGTCGCCTTTCCGGAGTTGATCACGCCGGGCACGCCCGCGCCGGGGTGAGTGCCAGCGCCCACGATGTAGAGCCCCGGAATCTCGGGATCGCGGTTGTGGGGACGGAAGTACGCGCTCTGCGACAGCCGAGGCGCGACCGAGAACGCAGAGCCCTGGTAGGCGTTCAGCTGCTCGCGAAAGTCCACCGGCGTGAAGATGCGCTGGGTGACGATCTCGCGCCGCAGCCCCGGTAGCACCCCCTCGAGCGAGGCCAGGATGCGGTCGGCGTACGCGGCCCCGTCCCGGGACCAGTCCACGCTCGCCGAGCCCAGGTGGGGCACCGGCGCGAGCACGTAGAAGGATTCGCACCCGGGCGGCGCCAGGCTGGGATCGGTCACGGTGGGCTGGTGAAGGTAGAGGCTGAAATCGGGCGGCAGCGCCGGGCCGTGAAAGATCTCCTGCAGCATCTCGCGATAGCGCGGCCCGAACAGCACCGTGTGGTGCGCGTTGCCCGGATACTTCCGACGCGTGCCGAAGTAGATGAGGAACAGCGACATCGACCAGTGCATCTGCTCGAGGCGCGCGCGCTGCCGATCCGCCGTCGGCGTGCCCTGGTAGAGGTTGCCGTACGTGTGATGCAGATCGGCGTTCGAGACGACCGCGTCGAACGCCTCCTCGCGCTCGCCTGGGCCCGCGCTGACCAGGTGCACGGGCTCGTTCGCGGGCCCGCGGCGCGCGACCCGGATCCGGTTCACGGGCGTGGACAGGCGCAGCTCGCCGCCGAGGCGCTGGTACAGCGCCGCGAGCCCGCCCACGAGCGCACCCGTGCCCCCGCGCGGAAACCACACGCCCCACTTTCGTTCCAGGAAAGGGATGAGGGTGTAGATCGCGCTCGTCTCGAAGGGATTTCCGCCAATCAAGAGCGCGTGAAACGACAGCGCCTGCCGCAGGCGCTCGTCCTTCACGAACTGGCTGACGGCGCCATAGACGGAGCGGTCCGCGCGCAGCCGCGCCAGGGCAGGCGCCACCCGCACCATGTCGAAGAACCGCAGGAACGCCGAGTCGACCAGCCCCTCGTAGCCGGCCTCGAACACCTGGCGGCTGTAGTCCATGAAGCGCTCGAAGCCGGGCAGGTCATCGGGCGCCATCGCGGCGATCTGCGCGTGGATCGACGCGCGGTCGCCGCCGTAGTCGAAGCGACTGCCGTCCGCCCACAGCAGCCGATAGAACGGCGTCACGGGATCGAGCGTCACGTGGTCTTGCATGCGCTCTCCGGCGAGCGCGAACAGCTCCTCGAGACAATGCGGCGCCGTGATCACCGTCGGGCCGGCATCGAACGTGAAGCCCTGCTCTCGATAGACGTAGGCCCTCCCGCCGGGGAGATCGCGCGCCTCGAACATCGTCGTTCGGAAGCCGGCGGCCTGCAGCCGTATGCCGGCCGCCAGCCCGCCGAAACCGCTCCCCACGATCGCGATCCGCCGGTCACCCATACGCGCCCTCCAGTCGTTCGATCTCCTGGGCGATCAGCTCCAGTTCGTCGCGTTCGCCGACCTCGGCGCGCAGGTCGCCGAGCGCCCGCTCGAGGTAGGTCGCGGTTTGGCGGCGCCCCTTCAATCCCACCGCCATGCGCAGTTCGGCGGCCAGCGCGCGGGCGCGGGCGCCGTCGAGCTCGCCGCCCCCTCGGAGGGCGCGTGCGCTCGCTTGCAAGTCAGCGAACGTGGGGTCGTCGAGCTCCCGGGCGGCCAGCGCCCACGGCCACGTCGGCCGGCCGTTGCGCAGATCCTCCAGCGCCTTCGAGTCGGGCGTCTCCGTCGCCGGCGCGTTCAGGTTGCCGAAGTCATCCAGCATCTGCAGGCCGACGCCGAGCCGCCGCCCGAAACGCGCGAGGGCGTCCACGCGCGGCGCCGCGGCCTCCGCCGCGAGGGCGCCAAGGCGGGCCGCGAGCTCCATCAACGCGCCCGTCTTCAACATCGTGCTCGTGGCCACCGTGCGGTAGACCCACTGTCGGGGCATGTCGCCGATCGCGACGGACAAATCGAGCGACTGCCCCAGGTGTCCGCGGTACAGCGCCGCCACCAGGGCTCGTCGTATCTGGTCGCGCGCCGTCACCGGCAGATCCCCCGCCTCGACGAGGTCCATCGCCCAGAAGTACATCCACGTCCCAGCGTTGAGCGCCAGGGGAACGCCGTGCAGGCGGTGCAAGCAAGGCGCGCCCCGACGCCGCAGCGATCCATCCTCGATGTCGTCGACGATCAAGCTGCCGGCGTGAATGACCTCGATCAGAGAGGGCAACGAGGCGGGCAGGGCGGCGGGCGCGGTGCCCCTGGTCGCTCCCGGGCCGTCGCTCAAGCGCCACGCCAGCGCGCAGAGGCGCGCCCGAAACTGGTGACTGGGACGGTTCAAGATGTCGCGCGCGAGGTCGCCAATGGCACGATCCCAGATCCCCCGCGGCAGCTCGGCCGACGAAAACGGGGGCTCGGGCCAGTCCTCCGGATGCGAGAGCTCCTGCAATCGCGCCGGCGCCAGCGTCTGTTCGACAATCTCCGCGAACGTCGGCGCTTGCGCGGGCGGTCGAGATCGAGGTCTTGCGTTCATGCCTGCTCCCTCCCTGACGGGTGTCCCCACGCACCGAGCGCGCGTGACCAAGAAATGCCCGCCGGCGGGCGACCCAGGAGGACGCGGGCGCGATCCCCCCATGTGCTGCGTCCGGCGTAGAAGCGCGCGATGGTCGCCTCGGGAAGTCGGTAGAACCGCTCGAACGCCCGCCACCGGGACGGCGGCGGCAGCGCCTCGAACATCAACCGGTTCAGCAGCCGCCCGAAACGCTGCTGGGGCGCGAGCGCCCGCGCGATGACCGCCAGCGCGGCGTGGGCCTCGGGGACCGAGCGCGCGCGCGCCACGGCCAGGGCGACCGGCACAGCCAGGGGAACCGAGTAGCCAGTGACGGCATGGAAGAATCCGCCGCGATAGCCGATCGTGACGGGACCCCCAGCGGCCGTACCCTTCGTCGGTCCGCCGGTGCGCGGCTGCTCGATCGGCAACGGCAGCACGCCCACCTCCCGACGAAGCACCCGCGCGCCGGCGACGCCGTTCCGCCCGACGTAGGCCAAGACCTCGCGCTCGCAGCCCCCGAGGTCCAGGCGCGGGTCGTCGCTGTAGTACGTGTCCTCGACGAGCACACGCCGGGACGAGAACGGGAGCACATAGATGAAGCGGTAGCCGTCCGTCTGGGGCAGGGTAGCGTCCATCAGCACGGGCGCAGACCATGGTCCGTCGGCATCCAGCTCCAGCTCGAGGCCCACGAATTTTTGGAATCCGTAGCGCTCGCCATTCGAGCGGAGCGTGGGCCCGCGGGCGTCGATGACCATGTCTCCCCGCAACACGGTCCCATCCGAGAGCCGCACGTGATTGGTATCGACCACGACCGCACGCGTCCCGAGGCGCACCCGAGCGCCGGTTGCTTGCAAGCGGGTGCCCACGACCTCGGCCAACCCGGCGCTGCTGATGGCGGAATAGCCCGCGGCGATGGTCCGGGCGCGTCCGGGAAATCGCACCTCATGGCGCGGCCAGCGGCGCGCGACCATCGGGGAGACGAACGTCCGGCCCTCCTCGTCGAGGTCGGTGTCGTGGAACGACCACGTGTGGTTGCCGCCGAGCGTGGCCTCGCCCTCGAGCAGCGTGAGGTTCGCCGCGCGCCCGGCTTCGGCGAGCGCGAGGGCCGTGAGCCCTCCCGCCAGGCCACCGCCTACGATGATGTAGTCCATGACTCCCGAGCGCTCGCGCTCAGTGGGACAGACCGTTGTCATTCCGGGGAGATGAATGCGACTCCCTCACGCCCCCAGAAATGGTCAGCCACACTATCGACAGACGCAGCCGGTGCATCGTGAACGGACGCTGAAAGGACGAGCCCATGTGCCTTCTCCCTGTGAAGATCGCTTCGGTCACCGGGCCGAACGCACCACACCGCTCGACGGTTACCGCACAGTTGGCGGCTTCCTCGCGCCAGCGCTAGGGCACGCCGTCGATATTTCGTCACAACTGGCCTACGATTCGCGCCGGCGTTGGGTCTCACTCCGGCTGCGGGCGATGAACCGGCTCGCATTCCGCGGCGTGGCTGTTACCTTTTGGCCCCTGGCGCGTTCATCAGACATTCCCATCAACGGACCCGACTCCGACGACGCCTTGATGGCGCGGTTCTGCGGTGGCGATCAAGAAGCCTTTGCCGTGTTGTACGACCGCTACGCGCCCCAGCTCGAGGTGTTCCTCCGGCGCTTCGTGCGCGACCGCGCGCTCGCGGAGGACCTGTTACAGACGACGTTCCTGTCCTTCGTGCGCGCCCGCGGACGCTACGTGTCGACGGCAGGTCTACGTGCCTGGATCTACGCCATCGCGGCGAACGCGGGCCGAGACGCTTTGCGGCGGCGCGGCACGCGGGCCGAGGAACCCCTCGATCCCGACACCCTCGCCGGCGCGGTGGGAGACAGCGAGCTGGCGATGTCGGATCCAAACGTCGCGCGCGCCGTGGGCGAGGCGTTGCAGCAGCTGCCGCCCGAGCAGCGCGAGGCGGTCCTGCTGCACAAGCTGCACGGCCTGTCATTCCCCGAGGTGGCCGTGGCCGTGGGTACGACCGTCGGGGCGGCAAAGGTACGCGCCCATCGGGGCTATCAGCGATTGAAGGTCCTTTTGGCTGCGTGGGAGGACGCATGACTGAGCACAATCCAATGGACGGCGACGCCGGAAGGTCGTCTCGGGCCCTCTTGCGGGCGCGCGCCGCCGCGCTGGCCGAGCTCGCTCGCCAGCCGCGGGCGGTGCCCTGGTGGCGAGATGCCCTGAGCGCGTTGTTGTTGATCGTCGCGACGACAGCGATGGTGATGGGCATCGGGGCGTGGCTATCGATCGTCGAGCTCGACCGCCTGCGGGGGCGCTGGCTTCCGCTGCTGCTGCTCGTCGCCGTCCAGGTCGTGGGCGTGTTCGCCGCCATTGCGCCCGGCAAGACCTTGATGCGTTGGAGCGCGGCAATGCTGGCGGTCTCCGCCGCGGTCGCCATCCTCGTCGGCCGCCACGGAGGAGCTGTGTCGCCGTTACCCGGCTTCGCGTGTTCCACCAGCCATGTGGCCGTGGACCTGATCCCCCTCGCGCTGGTGCTGTTCTACTTGCGCAAGTTCTCCGCGACGCTCGGACGCTCGCTGCTGGCCGGCGTGGCGGCAGCGGCGACCGGCGCCATGGCGGGCGAGCTGAGCTGCGGCCGCGGCTGGTCGCACGTCCTCGTTCATCACATCGGCGCGGGGGCGGCCATCGCCATCGCATGCGTGCTCCTGTCCCGCGTTCTCGCGCCGCAGACGTTGGCGCCCTGATCTACTCGGACGCCGTGAGGGGTGTGCCGGCGTTGATCTGCAGTGTGTTGCGGCTGGCCTTGCGGGGCTTGGTGGCGTCCGTGCAGGCGTGGGCGATCGACGGCGCCAGCTTCGTCCACAGCTTGTCGCTGAGCTCCCGCGCGAGGTTGGCGCGGCTGTCGGTGAACACCGCCTGCGAGACGTGGCGCCCCGTGAAGCCGCTTCGCACGCGGATGGTCAGGCGCGTCTTGGCGTCGGTCCCGCGGACGTCACCGTCGACGTAGCCGACGAGCGCGAGGTGCGTCGCCACGTCGCGAAACTGCTCCGGGGTGTCGACGGGCCGAACACCGGGCACCAGCTCCAGCCCGCGCGCCGCCAGCAATTGCCCCACCTGGGTGGACAGCTCGTCACCGTCGTCGTTCCGAAACGCGAACACGACGACCTTGCCCTGCTGGTTGGGGACGACGTTCGAGGGCCTCGAGAACAACCACAGCGAGCCCTGGCCGGTCGCTCTCCCCTTGTGTCCACCGGCGCCCGTCGCCGCCGTCCCTGTCTTCAGGCCCTTGTGCGCGCGCTTGCTTTGCTTCTTGGCGGGCGTCTTTCCGCTGGTGACGCGGGGGCCGGCGTGGGCGAGGGCGGCCACTGCCAGCCAGCCGAAGATGGACAGCGCCACGATCCGGGCGAGCTGTGAGGGCGCGCCGCGAAGGCCTGGGCGGCGAGGCGCGGACGGCATCGGCGCAGGCTATCCGAACCCGCGTCCGGTTTGAAGCGACGGAATGTGGTGGCCGTCGTGACGCGCCGGGCTGTGCCCTCGTGCGGATGCCCATCAAGAAGTGAGGTGTTTCTGCCGTTTTGGAGCTACGCGACAACGATCGCCCTCGATCCGTTGCCTACACGTCAGGGATCAACGCCAACCAGAACAGCGAACGGACTGCCACGACATGCGCGAACCGACTCGAACTCCAGCCGTCCCCGAGCGAGCGTTCTTGCGGACCTGCACGGTCATCGCCGCCGTCGTCGCCGCGGCCGTCGCCGTGGTCTTCGGCGCCGCGGGATGCGGCCAGCCACCAGGCCAGTTCTATGTGGTTCACAACCAGGTGCCGTCCGCCGGCTGCGTCATCCCCGCCGACAAGTCCGCCCCCTATCAGGGCGAGGGGACCCTCGACATTCGAGTTCCCGCGACATCGGACGCCGCATACGTCCTCTTTCCCCTGCTCGAGAACGACATGCTCACGGAGGGCGGCGGCCTCGCCGAGCCCAACCGCATCTCGCTCTCCGGCTTCGAGGTGGACGTGACGTTCGTCGACGGCTCGGCCGCGGCGGCGGAGCAGTTCGCGGCGATGGCGGCGGACACCTCGGTGGCGGGGCTGCTTCACTATCAGACACCGTGGTCGGGCAGCGTGGCCCCGGGCGGCGGAACCACGGCCGCCGTGACCAGCGCGTTTCCCGCGGAGACGGCGCTTCGCCTGCGCGACAGCAACGTCCTGTCCGATCATTCTTACATCCGGGTGACGGCGGACGTGCGCGCCGTCGGCGCCACGCGGACCGGCGGCGTAACCTCCGACACCTTCAGGTACCCGATCCGGATCTGCGACGGCTGCTTGATCAACAGCATCACCGCCTGTCCCGCGAGCGGTGCCGTGCTGACCGGCGGGATCTGCAACGCAGGCCAGGACGCCCCCGTCGACTGCTGCATGCAGGGCACGGAGCTCATCTGCCCCGCCACCACCGCCGCCACCAAATGATGAGCCTGCGTTCCACCGCTGGGTTGTTGGCGTCGCTGCTGGGGGCTGCCTCGGCTTGCCAGACCACCACGACGGGGCACGAGATCCCTTACGCGCCCGCGCCCATGGATGACGGCGGGGCCCGGGGAAGCACCTTCGAGACGGGATCGCCCGGAGAGGCGCCGACGATCACGCTCGAGGCCCCATCGAACGGAGCGCTGTGGGCGGCGACGTCGGCCCCCGACGTTCGGGCGCGCATCACGACGTCGGCGGGGTTCATCGATCCCGCGTCGCTGCGGTTCTCGCTGGCGAAGGCCGACGCGCCGGCGGGGACGGCGGCCGCGGCGACGGGGCTGTTGACCGGGCCGCAGGCCAACGCCGAGTACACGGGTCGACCCGACCTCGCGGGGCTCGCCGGCGGAACCTACACCCTCACGCTATCGGCCGCGACGTCGACCGGCGCGTCCGCGTCGGCGCAGGTCACCGTGCAGATCGACGCCGGCCCGAGCGTGACCGTGGTGACGCCCGCCGCGGGCAGCCACCAGAAGGGCAGCATGGTCGTCAGCGTCGTGGTCGACTCGTCCCCCTTCGAGCCCACGATGTTGCCGCTCGAAGCCACGCTGGCCGGAGTGCCCATCGACCTTCCCTCGACCGGCACGCCCAACAGCTACCAGGGCAGCGTCGACTTTCGCGGCTTCGATCCGCCCCTGCGGGGCGACCAGCTGCTCGCGGTCACCGCCCGCAACGCGAACGGCACGCGCACGCTCACGACGGTGATGTTCGTGGTCGACAACGACGGTCCGACGATCGTGCCCATGTCCCCGCTCGCGTCCGACGTCGTGGGTCGCGTGATCCAGGTGTCCGCGAACATCACCGACGACGCGGGCGTGGTGGATTCATCCGTGATCGCGGTGATCGGCGACGCCGCGGGCAACGCAAAGTTCCAGCTCGACCTGCTCCCGCACGGCGGCGGCGTCTACAGCGCCCCGTTCGACACCGCGCAGCTCACGCGGTGCGGACTGCTGTCGGGCGGGCTACCGACGGCCGGGACCTACTGCATCGTGTACCCGACGATCTCGTTTCGTGCATCGGACGCGCTCGGGAACGAGACCGCGCTCGCGTACTCGTTCGGCGTCGACAACCAGCCGCCGCTGCTCGATCTGAACCCACCCGAGATCCGGGTCTCGCGGCGGAAGCAGACGCTGCAGTGCTCGTGGGCGTTCGATCCCCTCGGCGACCACACCATCCCCGGCAACATGCCGGACGACGACTGCGCCGTCGGCCAGGTGTTCCAGATGCGCGTGCGCGCCGAGGACGACGTCAACGGCGCCGGCTTCCTGCAGGTCGCGCCGCTCGCGACCATCGATGCGGCGCGCATCGACGTCTACGTCCTGAACGACACCTCGCAGCCGCTCACCGTCGACAGCGATGGTGATGGCGTCTGCGATCTCATCAACCCGAAGCTCGTCCCGACCACGAACCCTCCCACCACCTCGCGCGAGGTACTGAAGATCCGCCTGGCCCCGGTCCCGCCTCAAGGCGCCGCCGACTTCACGCCCGATCCGTCGCTCGCCAACGAGCCCCGCTGCGACGAGGGCGATGACACCTCGATTCCGAAGCTGCTGTGCCGCCCCGAGGAGCCCACCATCGCCATCAGCTACGGCCCCAAGCTGCCCGCGATCTGGAGCCTGGAGCCGATCGAGCCGGATGGCCTGCGTTGCTTCGGCAATCAATTCGACGCCTACGCGAATCACATCGGCGGCACCTCGGCGGGCGGAGGCTTGCCGGCGCCCGGCTGGGCCTGCGTCGCGGTTCAGGCGACCGACAAGGTCGGGAACACGGGCGTGTCCGCACCGCTGCGCGTGTGGATCAATTACAGCGGCGCCCAGGTTTGCCCGGCGCAAGCCGGGGGGGCCACCTCGCCGCCCCCCGATTGCACCGGTCACTACGACCAGCCCTCGGACACCGTCAATGGCACCGCGTGCCGCAGCCGCCGCTTCTCGCAGCCGTCGGCAGGCCCCGAGCTCTGCCTCGACGGCAACTGCTCATAGTCGCCGTATCAGCGAAGCCGTATCAGAAATAGCCCGCGGCGACGAGGGCGTTGTATGACGCCGTGGCCATCTTCATGGCGCCCGTCGCGTTGGGATGGACGCCATCCACGGTGTCGGTGGTGTAATCGAAGCCGGTCCAGTGATCGATGATGTAGACGGGCGATGTCGGCGTGCTGTTGGCGGTCGCCCAGGCGGGGGTCACCATCGCGTTCAGGGCGACGGCATTTTGCGGGGCGGGCATGAGCGGGATGATCTTCGAGATGAAGAAGATCACGCCGGGATTCTGCTTCCGGAACTCGGCGAGCACGGCCTGGTAGGCCGACAGGATCAGCGCGGTCGGCTCACCGTCCCAGCAGTCGTTCGTGGCGAAATGCATGAGCACGATGTCGGGCTTCTCGGCCGCCCAGGTCTGCAGCTCGGCATAACTTCCGCATCCCTGTGGCTGCTTCGTGCACTTCGGGCGCTGGCTGTCCATGGGCAGATAGGTCACGCCATAGCCTGGGTGCCCCTCGGTCTTCACGCTGGGCGTGCCGTTGCCGCAATTGTTGGTGACCGTGCCCATGAATTGAAAGTTGTTGTGACCACCCGCAATCAGCACCTTCGAGAGCACCTGCGGGTAGCAGGTGCTGCCCGTGACGGAGTCGCCGAACGGCATGACCTTCCAGACGCCGGCGTGGTTCGAGCCGCCCGCGCCGCCGCCGCCATTGGCGCCGCCGGTACCGGATCCTCCAGAGCGCCCGGCCGTGCCGTTGCCGCCGTTGCCGCCGCCCGTTGCCGCGACGCCGCTGCCACCGGCGGCACGGCCGCCGGTGGACGAGCTTCCGCCAGTGCTGGTGCCAGCGCCGCCCGAGCCCCCGCCACCGGCCGGTGCCCCGCCGCTTCCTGTCGCGCCCCCCGATGTCGAGGCGCCTCCGGTGCCCCCCGGGCCAGGCCCGTCACCTCCCGTGCCCGGCGCGCCTGTGCCCCCCGAACCGGTCGAATTTGTACCCGCGCCGCCCGTACCCGGTGACGTCATGCCGCCCGTCCCGGCCGGCTGCGTCGCGCCTCCCGACGCGGCGGCGCTCGACCGGCCGCCACTGCCCGAAGTCGCGGAGCCGCCGCCCGTACCCTCCGAGCCGCTCGACGGCGATCCGCCGCCACAGGAGGCGAGCGCGAGCAGCGCGAACGCGCGAACCAGAGCTCGGGCCCGCCCCGCGGGGGCCGAGGCCGGCACTCCACACGAGGGGGCAGGCTTGGGGGCGAGGGCCTTCAGGGTCAAGGGCGTGATCATGTTGCCAGGAAAGGTCCACCGGCGGGGAAAACCTTTTCGAAATCAACCGTGGGGCCATGCGCCTGTTAACAAATCATTGACCATCCGGAAACGCCTGGGTGCCATTTCCCCGCGTAAGAAATGGAATCGATGATCTTCGATCGAACGATCGATCCCGGCCGGCTCTTTCTTCGTACGTTCCTGAAGCAGGTGGAGATGGTCCCCGACGCCAGCGCCGTCATCAGCGGCGACCGGGCGCTCACGTACGGGGAAATTCGACACTATTCCGGTGACTTGGCGGCGCGCCTGCAGATCTTGCGCATCAAGACCGGGGCTGCCGTCGCGGTGGTCATGCAGAACGGCTGGGAGCCGGTCGTCGCGTCGCTGGGGATCCTCCTGGCGGGCGGCGCTTTCGCCCCGGTCGACATCACCGGGCTCGGCAAGGAGCTGGGCCGCCGGCTGGACGAGATCGGGGCCGACATCGTGGTCACCACGCCCGCCTTGCTTGCGTCCGGGCTCGATTTTGGACGGAAGCGCCGGGTGGTGGTCATCGATCGCGCTTCGACATCGACGGTGGACGGCGCCGCGATCGACGACGACCCGAAGCCGGGCCAGCTGGCCTGTGTGATTCATCGTGGCGACGCGGGCGGCGGCCGTGGCCGGCGCGTGAAGGTCAACCATGCCCAGCTCGCCCAGGCCGTGCAGGACTTCAGCAAGCAGACGCGGATCGACGGTCAGGACCGGTTGGTGTCGGTGGACCCGTTCGACTCCGAGGCGTTCATCTGCTGCGTGTTCTCGTCACTGGCGGTCGGCGGCACGGTCGTGCTGCCCCTGGCGGCCGAGCTGAACGACCCCACCCGGTGGCTCGAGCTCGTGGATGACTACGACGTGACGGTCTGGAGCTCGACGCCGGCCGCCATGCAACGGTTGGTGATGGAGGGGGAGGCCCACCCGGCGTTCTCGCTGGCGACCTTGCGGCTCGCGGCGTTGGACTGCGAATGGATGCCGGTGCGGTTGCCGACGGAGATCGAAAGGGCGATGCCCGGCGCCCGGGTCGCGGCGTTCCACACCGATCTGGACGACGGCGCGAGCCCGAATCGCCGCCTCGAGCTCATCGATCCGGTGTGGACGACCGGCCTTTACAGGCGCCTGCCCGCGGGACACGACGCCACGCACCACTTTCACGTGCTCTCCGGAGGGCTGGAGGATTGCGCCCCACTCGTGCCGGGCGATCTTTACGTGGGCAGTCCCACGCCGCCACCGACGCGATGGCCCTTCGGCTCGCCTGCCCGCTCGGTGGCCGTGAGGCGGCCCAACAGCAGCGAGTCGTTGTTGCGCACCGGCTACCGCGCGCGGCGGCGCCCCGACGGCGGCATCGAGTTCGCCCCCTGGCTCGACCGCAAGACGTTCGCCGTGTCGAAGGCACCCTCGGTGTGGTGGGCCCGCGCCCGCGCCTGAGCGGCGCGGGGGAACGTCACTTCTTCGGGAAGACGACCGTCACGACGGAGTATGGAGGCACCGAGACGGCGACGGAGCCGCCGTTCGCCGCCGCGAAGATGTTGTCGCCGGTGACGGGCGCGTCCATGTCGGTCATGACCGGGGCGTAGCTGTAGCGCGCGCCCACGCACCCGAGCGTCGTCCCCGTCACGTTGATCGTGACGGCGGCGGTCACCGTGGCGCTGGTGTTGGTGAGCATCACGCTGACGCTTCCGTCGGCGTGCTTCGACGCATGGGGGTAAAGGTTGGCCGCGGCCGCGCCGGTGGCCGTCGCGGGGATCAGCGCATCGCCCACGCCCGCCAGGTAGTGCGCGATGAGCGCGCCGTGATAACCCCAGGCCTGGGTGTCATCGCCCCCCAGGTAAGACCCGTTGTGCAACTCGAGCCAGTGGACCGCCAGCGCGCCCTGCTCCATGAAGTTCGCGTAGGCTTCGGCGGCGAAGAGGCCCGGGATCTGGGTGTGCGTGTACGGCGTGCCCGCGGGCGGAGCGAGGGCCGCGTTGATGTCGGCCGGACCCGTGTTGGGTCCCCACTCGGTCACCGCGATGGGCATGGTGGCGCCCTTCGCGCCGCAGCCGTTGGCCGCCGTCGTCAGAGCCGTCCGCAGATCCTTGTACATCATCGGGATGTCGGTGTGGGCCACGCTGAGGAGGTTCGTCAGGGACGAGCCCGCGTACCAGTGGTTGACGATGAAGTCGATCGACGTGCAAGCCTGCGGCAGCACGGCGCCGTTCCAGTCGGCGTATTCGTTGTACGGCCAGTGCGCGATCGCGCCGACCTTGACGGTGGGGTCCACGGCCTTCATGGCCGTCGCGAACGCCTTGACGGCGGTGCCGTAAGCGGTCGGCGACAGCGCGGCCGCCTTCGTTCGGTTGCTGCACGTAGTCAGCGGGGCGAGCGACGGATACGGCAGGTGCATGTCCGGCTCCCATCCGCAGCTGCCATAGTAGTAGCCGTTGCCGTAGAGCTCGTTGCCGATCTCCCAGTTCCGGATCCCGACCGGATCAGGGTGGGAGATGCGCAAGAAGTTCTTCCCGTCGTCGACCGGCAGCGGGGCGGCGGCGCGCAGGCCGGCCCAGTAGCCGACTGTTTGCCAGTCGATGGTCGCGTCGGTCGTGTCCTTGCCGATGGACGTCGTGCTGGTCGGCGATCCGTTGGCGTACGCGACCCAGGCCGCGGCCTCCTGGGGCGACCCGGGCCCCGTGGCGGTCGAGTTCATGCCGTAGTTGATGGTGATCATGGCGTTCGCGCCCGCGTTCTTGAGCAGCGAGACGAAGTGCCCGAAGTCGGCGTCCGGCGCGACATAGATGGTGTTGTTGCCCGAATTCGAGGTCGGTACGAACGTGGCCGTGTGGCTCTCCCAGTGATAGGCGTCGGCGTATGACCCGCCTGGGTAGCGGAGGGAGGTCACGCCGGCGGCCTTGAGCAGATCCGGGGTGGTGGCGAGCTGCATGCTCCCGTCGTAGACGGCCGTGTGGACGCCCATGAGGTCGGGGCCCACCGTGGCCAGAGGGGTGGCACCCGTGTTGACCGCGACCGTCGCGGCGGTGCCCGTCACGGGGAGGGGGGCCATGCAAGCGACCACCGTTCCTCCCATTCCTCCTGGAGCAGAGCCGCCCATGGCCGCGGCGCCGCCCTGGCCGGAGCCCGCGGTTCCGGCACCTCCGGTGCCTGGCGAGCCGCCGCCGGTGCCCGGGCTGCTCCCGCCAGCTCCACCGCCGGAGCCGGACACGTTGCCGCCGGTCCCGCTCGACGTCCCGCCCCCCGTCCCTGACGAGCTTCCGCCGCTCCCGCTCGGCTGGCCGCCGGAGCCGGAGGAGCTTCCGCCGGTTCCGTTCGACTGGCCACCCGAGCCCGCGTTGGTGCCGCCGGAGCCGTTGCCGCCCGTGCCGTTTCCGTTCGACCCGCCACTGGCGCTGGACCCGCCGGACCCGGAGCCGTTGCCCTTGCCCCCCGTGCCCCCGCCAGCCGTGCCGCCCTTGCTGCCGCAAGCCGCAAGCAAGCCAATCGCGGCCAGCGCCGTCCAGGTTCGCATCAATGAATGTCCGCGTGAACCACGGGCGAAACCACTGGTGAAACTTCGCATGACGACACTCCGATGTTGGGGAAGCAGACCCGCCGAATTGCGTGGCACCGAGTGCGCGGAAGGTCCCGGGAAAAACTGGTCTCTCCTACCACGAAAATGGCCCCGCGTAGGGCAAGGCCGCCCCGGGGTGCCGCAGGCGCGCTCCTGCGCAAAGCCCAATGCCGGTCGGTCAAGCGGCCTCGGGCCTCGGGCCTCGGACCTCGGGAAGCTTCGTCGCGGGCGAATCTGGGGAGGGAGGCCCGATGCCAGAAGCCGGAGGCCCGCTCCGGCCTTGCGTCAACGCCGTTGGTCGCGTAGGACTGCCGCTCCATAGCTCGTCGCGGAGTGGGCTGTCGGAACTTGAAACCAGCCTGGCGACTGGTGGACCCCGCCAAGGGAGGACACCATGAAGACCCGAGAGCCTGAGCGTGGCAAGGCACGTGCGCTCGCATGAGCCAGGTCGAGCGTGATCTGAGAGTGGCCTTCCTCGGCACCTACCCGCCGCGTCGCTGTGGTATCGCCACGTTCACGCGGGACCTGGCTTCAGGGCTGAAGGCGGCGAGCGGTCGGGTCAAGCCGATGGTCATCGCGGTGACGGACGCGGGGGGTGACTACGCCTACCCCGAGGAGGTCGAGTACGAGATTCGCCAGGGGACGAAGGGCGACTACGCACGCGCCGCCGAGCTCATCAACTACAAGGACGTACGGTGGGTCTCGTTGCAGCACGAGTACGGCATCTTCGGTGGCGACGACGGCGCCTACGTCCTCGACTTTCTGGCCGCGCTTCACGTGCCGGCGGTGGTGACGCTCCACACCGTCCTCGAGACGCCCACCGATTCGCAGCGGACGATCGTGCAACGGATGGCCAAGGCCGCCGTGATCGTGGTGATGAGCGGCGTGGCGGCGGACCTGCTCGGGCGTCGTTACGACGTGCACGGCGCGCGGGTTCACACGATCCCGCACGGGATCCCCGATATGCCGCCGCGCGATCAGGAGAAGCTGAAGGCGCAGTTCGGGGTGGCGGGGCAGCGCATGTTGTTGACGTTCGGGTTGCTCGGGCCGAACAAGGGCATCGAGACCGTCATCCGCGCGCTCCCGGCGGCGCTGGCGGCGTGTCCCGACCTGGTTTACTTCGTGGTGGGTGCCACCCACCCGGCGGTGCTCCGCGAGCATGGGGAGGCGTACCGGACCACGCTCGAGCGCGAGGCGGAGCGGTTGGGCGTCCGTGATCATGTCGTCTTTCGCGACCAGTACGTCACCACCGAGGAGCTGTGCAGCTACCTGCAGGCGACGGACATCTTCGTGAGCCCGTATCTGAACGAGGCGCAGGTGACGAGCGGCGCGCTCTCGTATGCCATGGGCGCCGGCGCCGCCGTCGTATCCACGCCGTACTGGCACGCCAAGGAGCTGCTGGCGGAAGGGCGGGGGTGTCTCTTTCCCTTCGCTGACGCCGGCGCGCTCGGCCGAACGATCGTGTCGTTGTTCAACCATCCGGCGGAGCTTCGTCGGGTGCGCACGGCCGCGTACGACTTCACGCGCGCGTTCTCCTGGCCCCAGATCGGCGCGCGGTATCTGGCCGTGGGGGAGTCGATGATGGGCGCGGGCGTCAAGCGTGTGCGGCGCACCGAGCCCCCGCGCGCCAGCAGCTTGCCCGAGCTGCGGCTCGATCACCTGCTGCGGTTGACCGACGACACCGGCATCATCCAGCACGCGACGTTCAGCGTTCCCATGCGCGAGAGCGGTTACTGTGTCGACGACAATGCGCGTGCCCTGCTGGTGGCGCTGCGGGCCGATCGTTTGAACAGTTCGCCGGACACGAAGCGCCTGCTGACGACCTATCTCAGCTTCTTGCTGGCCGCGCAGGGCGCCGATGGCGCGTTTCGCAACTTCATGAGCTACAGCCGCGTCTATGGGCGTGAGTCCGTCTCGGATGACTGCATCGGGCGGGCGCTCTGGGCGCTGGGTGCGGCGGTTCAGGGCGCGCGGGACGAGGGCTACCGGCTGTTGGCTCGCCAGATGTTCGAGCGGGGCCTTCGCTTCGTCGACGAGCTCGGGCCGCGCGGATCTGCCCTCACCATGCTGGGCCTCGTCAGCTTCTTGACCGCGCACCCCGAGGTGGGGCCGGCGATGGCGCTCTTGCGCCGTCTCACCGAGCGCCTCGTGGAGACGTTTGGGCGCGAGGCGACGCCGGATTGGCGGTGGTTCGAATCCAAGCTGACCTATGACAACGCGCTGTTGCCGCTGGCGCTGTTTCGCGCTTCGGCGACGCTGCAGGACCGGGCTGCGCTTCGGGTGGCCGAGGAGTCGCTCGGCTTCCTCGAGCGCACGTGCTTCAGGGACGATCGCCTGGTGTTGATCGGAAACGCAGGTTGGCACGCGCGCGATGGGGCGAGGGCCAGCGCCGACGAGCAACCCATCGACGCGGCGGCGTTCGTGCTGGCGTTCCGTGGCGCGTACTTGACCACCAGCGATCACCGCTATCTGAAGCGGATGCGGGAATCGTTCGGGTGGTTCCTGGGCGCAAACCGGCTGGGGTTGTCGACCTATGACACCGCCACGGCGGGCTGTCGTGACGGGTTGGGCGCGACGTCGCTGAACCTCAACCAGGGAGCGGAGAGCACGGTGTCGTTCCTGCTGTCACTCATCGAGATGCTGGAGTTGGCGGGCGAGGGCCTGGAATACGCCGTGCCTCCTCCGGTCGGCGCGTGAAGGAACGAGGAGCGCCGTCCATGATCACCCGAACGTCTCACCGCCTCTTGCACGACCCACGTCGGGTCATCGCGAAGCCCTATCTTCCCGGCGAGGAGATCGCGCCAGCGGCGGCCGGCACGCGCGCCGGGCTGTTGATGACGCGCATCCTCGCCATCCCCGAGGAGGAGGTCGGGGCCTTGGTCGAACAGACGCTGGCGCTGTTCGGGGCCCGCCACCGAGGGTTCGAAGAGATTCTTACGCGTCACTTCGCGCTCGTCGCACACCAGGCGGGCGACGTGCCGCTGTCGCGCGCCCGTCGTCTGCTCATCGGCGCCTATTTCACCAACGAATATTCGGTGGAAGGCGCGGCGCTGTTCAACCCATCGATTGTACCGCTCATTCCGCCGTCGCCGTCGCCAGCGCCCTCGTCCGACCCGGCCAGCGCCGACCCGGTTCGCTTCGTGATGAGCCTTCGCGCGGTCGGCGAAGGTCACATCTCGTCGATCGAGTTCCGGACGGGGATGATCGATGGCGCGAGCCAGGTGACGTTCGATCCGCTGAGCGGCTTGCTGGTCACCGGCGACAGGACCCCGCCGACCTTCTACGACAACCAGAAGTTTCGGGCGAAGCTGGTCGAGCTCGACGCCGGCAATGAGCTGGCGTGGGAGGTCCTCGACCGGATTCCAGGGCGATTCACGCTGGCGGAGCTCGAGCACTCGCTGTCCCTGCTGGAGCACGAGGGCCCCGCGCACGCCATCGTCTACGAGACGGCGAAGATCATGCGCGTCCTGGCCTCGTCGAGCTACGTCACCACCTTCCCCCACGACTCGGCGCTCTCGGAGCGCGTGATCTTTCCCGCCGGGCCCCACGAGACCCGGGGCATGGAGGACGCGCGTTTCGTGCGCTTCGTCGAGGACGACGGGGCCGCGACGTACTATGCGACCTACACGGCCTTCGACGGCTACGAGATCGTGCCGCAGCTGATCCAGACCGACGACTTCATCTCGTTCCGGATCGCGACGTTGAATGGCCCCGCCGCGCAGAACAAGGGCATGGCGTTGTTCCCACGGCGCGTCGGCGGCCGCTACGTGATGTTGTCGCGCCGCGATCGCGAGAACCTGCACCTCGCGATGTCGCCGGACGTGGGGCGCTGGGAAGACGTGGTTCCGCTGCATCAACCCAGCCGTCCCTGGGAGCTGCTGCAGATTGGGAACTGTGGCTCGCCGGTCGAGACAGCCGAGGGTTGGCTGGTGATCACGCACGGCGTGGGACCGATGCGGCGCTACGTGCTCGGCGCGCTGCTCCTCGATCTCGATGACCCGCGGCGGGTGGTGGGGCAGCTGCGCGAGCCGCTGCTGGTCCCCGAGGAGGGCGAGCGAGAAGGCTACGTGCCGAATGTCGTGTACTCGTGCGGCGCGATGGCCAACGGCAACGATCTGATCCTTCCCTACGGGATGTCCGACGGGGCCGTCGGCATCGCGGTCATCGACTTGCCCCAGTTACTGGCCAGGCTCCATTCCCCGGGACGCTTGTAGGTGGTGTTGCCCGCGAAAGGTGAATATCCTCGTCTCGAATGATGCCGCCCTTGCGAGGTCCTCGGAGACAACTCAATCGTCGCTCGTTGGTGATGTGCCTGCTTTCCGTGGCCTCGATCTCGGGCGCCGGCGCTTGCGGGGAGCGCAAGCACCACTGGGCCAAGGACCGCCCCGCGCCCGCGGCCGAGAGCACTCCAGCGCCGGTGGACGACCCCCCGGCGCCCCCGCTGCCCCCGGCGCCGCCTGCCCCCCCGGCCCCCGCGCCGATCCCCCCGCGACCGCGTCCCGCGCCGCAGCTCGCGCGTGTCGCCGCCGAGCCGAGGCGACACGTTCGTGCACCCGCGAAGCCTCACGAGGGCCCGCCGTCTTTTTGTGGGCCACGCGGCCATGGTGACCACTACTTCGTCCGCGGGGTCGCGCCGTCGGACGTGCTGAACATTCGCGAGAAGCCGGACTGGAAGAGCGCCGTCGCTGGCGCGATTCCGCCCAACGCGACCGGCGTGGTCGCCTCCAACGAGCGCGCGGTGACGGCTGGATCCATCTGGCGCCGCGTGACCTGCGGCAAGATCGAAGGGTGGGTGAACGAACGCTTCCTCGCCCGCGAGCCTGGCGTGGCGCCCGCGTCGACGAGCGCTGTTCCCGCGCCGTCACCGCCTCGTGAAATGGTCGGGCGGCCATGACCTCGAACGAGGCTGGGCTCGAGGTCGAGCCGCACGGCGCGATCGCCGCCACCATCCGGTCGCTGGCGCAAGCGTTCCGCTCCAGCCCCGATCTCGCCTTCGCCGCGAGCTCCGAGGGGCGGGTGTTGTTCGCGAACGATGCGGCGCTGGCGGGGGCGACGGATCGAGAGCCCGGTGGCGGCGCGGCGCGGCTGTTTCCGGAGGAGGTGCGGTCGCGGTTCGACGCCTTGCTGGCGGCGGTGCTGGCCAGTGGAGCTCCGTCCCGCTTCGAGTGGGGCGAGATGGGCCCCGGGGGGGCTCGCCGGTGGTACGGCTGCACGTTGTCGCCGCTCCGCGAAGCGGGAGACATCGTCGGGTGCCTCTGCGTGTCCTCGGACGTGACGGAGCTGAAGCGGTCCGAGGCGCGCCTGCGCCGCAGCGAGCAGTTGATGGTGGACACACAGGGGGTGGCCCACCTCGGAACCTGGGAGTGGGACGTCAGCGAGCCACACGCGATCTGGTCCGCGGAGCTGTATCGCATCTACGGTCTGTCGCCCGAGACGTACACGCCGAGCTACGAGGCGTACCTGACGATGGTCCATCCCGACGATCGCCAGCGGGTGATGGACGCGACGAACCGCGTGTTTCACGAGCACGTGCGCTACTCGCATGACGAGCGCATCTTTCGGCCGGACGGGTCGATGCGCTACCTGCACACCTGGGCGCATCCGGTGCTGGACGACGGCGGTCGATTGATCCGGCTCGTCGGCGTCTGCCAGGACATCACCGAGCAGAAGCTGGCGGAGGAGAAGGTAAAGCAGCTGAACGCCGATCTGGAGCGCAGGGTCGCCGAGCGGACGCGCACCATCGAGAACTCCATGCGTGACCTCGAGGCGTTCAACGCCATGGCCAGCCACGACCTTCGCGCCCCGCTGTCCGTGATTCAGGGTTCATGTTCGTTGATCATGGACGCGGTCGCCGCCGCGGACGTACCGCTGCCGCCCCGGGTCAGCGAAAACCTGGGGCGCATTCAGCGCTCGGTGACCCGGATGACGGCGCTGGTGAACGATCTCCTGGCGCTGGCCCAGGTGGGGCAGACTCCCCTCGCGCGCGTCGAAATCGATGTGTCGGCGCTGTGCCACGAGGTGATGTCGCAGCTCCGGCGTGGGTCGCCCCATCGCGACGTGACCGTTCACATTCAGCCCGGGTTGGTCTGTCAGGGCGACGCGGGGCTGGTTCGCGCGGCGGTCGAGAACCTGCTCGGCAACGCGTGGAAGTACTCCTCTCGTGTCGAGCACGCGCGCATCGAAGTCGGTCTCGACGCCGCGCCGGACGGACGCGCGGCGTTCTTCGTCCGGGACAACGGCGCCGGGTTCGACATGAAGGACGCGCACCGGCTGTTCGCGCCGTTCGAGCGCCTGCACAAGGCCAGCGAGTTCGAGGGCACCGGGGTCGGCCTGGCCGCGGTCCACCGCATCGTCGAGCGCCACGGCGGCCGCATCTGGGCCGAGGGCGAGCCAGGCCGCGGCGCGACTTTCTTCTTCGAGCTCCCGTCACGGTGACGGCTCCGCGTCCCGCAAGGCGACCGTCCGCGGCCCCTTGCGTTCATCGATCGATGCTCTTCATTCCGGCCGGGGCGTAGCGGTCCCCGGCGATCTCCTGCGCTGGAACCGCGGCCTCCAGCTCCGCCACCTCGCCCGCGGTCAAAGCGATCTCCGCCGCGGCGACGTTCTCTTCGAGGTACATGCGTCGCTTGGTCCCCGGGATGGGCACGAGGTCCCGCCCCTTGGCCAGGACCCAGGCGAGCGCGAGCTGTCCTGGCGTCGTCCCCTTGCCGTTGCCCTCGCCTCTGCGGGCGGCGAGGGCCTTCACCCGCCCGACCAGGACGAGGTTCCTGTCGACGGCGTCGCTGGCGAAGCGTGGATAACGGGAGGACCGCGAGTCCAGGGGGCCGAGCTCGCTCGGCCGGGTGATGGTGCCGGTCAGGAAGCCGCGTCCGAGGGGGCTATAGGGCACGAATCCAATCCCCAGCTCGCGGACCGTGGGCAGGATCTCGGCCTCGGCGTGGCGCTCCCACAGCGAATACTCCGTCTGCAGCGCGGTGATGGGATGCACCGCGTGCGCGCGCCGGATCGTGGCGGGGGACGCCTCGGACAGGCCCAGGTACCTCACCTTGCCGGCGCGGACGAGCTCCGCCATCGCGCCAACCGTGTCCTCGATCGGCGTCTTCGGGTCGACCCGGTGCTGATAATACAGATCGATGTGGTCGACGCCCAACCGCTTCAGGGAGGCGTCGCAGGCCGCACGCACGTAGGCCGGATCGCCGCGAAGGTTCCAGACCGTCGGATCGTCCCGCTTGCGTTCGTTGGCGAACTTCGTCGCCAGGAAGACGTCGCCGCGGCGCCCGCGAATGGTCTTTCCGACGAGCTCCTCGTTGTCGCCGATGCCATACGCGTCCGCCGTGTCGAGCATCGTGACGCCGAGGTCGAGGGCCCGCAGGATCGTCGCGGCGGACTCCTCGTCGTTGCGCGGCCCGTAGAACTCGCTCATCCCCATGCAGCCGAGGCCCATCCGGGAGACCATCGCGCCTTGCGAGCCGAGCTTGACCTTGTCCATCGCCGGACTCTCCCACGCCGGGCTCGTCCGTGCCACGCAGGCCGCTTGCGACCGCGGTAAGCTGGCCCCAACATGAGCGATGCCCGCCCCGCCCGCGCCTCTGCCTCGGAGGCCCTGGCCGACGAGACGCTCGCGCGCGCGACGGCCGGGGGGTCGCTGCGCGAGCTGCGCGCGTTCGGCGGCGCGGTCACCAGGCGGATGCGGCTCGGTGAGCGCGAGCTCCTGATGTTCTCGAGCGGCAACTATCTCGACCTCGCCCACCACCCCGAGGTGGTCGAAGCCGCCGCGCGGGCCGCCCGCGACTGGGGGTGCGCCGCCGCTGGCTCTCGGCTCATCAACGGCAACCTGACCTGTCACGAGGCGCTGGAGGCGGAGCTGGCGGCCTTCTTCGGCGCGGAGGCAGCGCTGGTGTTCGGCACCGGCTACATGCTCAACGTCGGGGTGATCCCGGCGCTGGTGGGCGAGGGGGACGTCATCCTGTCGGACGCCCTGGCGCACGCCTCGATCATCGACGGGGCCCGGCTGGCACGCGCCGAGGTGGTCGTGTTCCCCCACAGCGACGCTGGGGCGCTCGAGGAGGCCCTCCGCGCGGTCCGCGGCCGGGCGCGGCGCGTGCTGGTGGTGGCGGACGGCGTCTACAGCATGGACGGCGACGTCGCTCCGGCGGCCGAGATCGCGGCGCTCGCGCGCGCGCACGACGCCATCGTGTTGCTCGACGATCCCCACGGCACGGGCACGCTCGGCGCACGCGGTCGGGGCGTCGCCGAGTCGGCCGGCGTCCTCGGGGGGTTGGGCGGCATCGACCTCCTCGCGGGGACCCTCGGCAAAGCGATGGGGTCGTTCGGCGCGTTCGTCGTGTGCTCGGCGAAGGTCCGCCAGCTCTTGATCAACACCGCGCGCAGCTTCATCTTCTCGTGCGCGCTCGCGCCACCGCAGGTCGAAGCCGCGCGCGCGGCGCTGCGCTTGCTGGACACCGAGCCATGGCGCCGCGAGGCGCTGCAGGCGAACGCGACCCATCTGCGCGCCCGCTTGCAGGCGGCGGGCATCGCCACCGCGCCGAGCACGACGCACATCGTGCCCGTGATTCTGGGAGACAACCGGCGGACGATGGTGGCCTGCGACGGACTGCTCGCGCGCGGCTTTCATGCGCAGGGGATCAGGCACCCCTCCGTGCCGCAAGGGACGGCGCGGCTGCGCATCACGCCGATGGCCACGCACACGATCGCGGAGATCGACGCGCTGGCGGACGCGGTGACCGCCGTCGTCAGCTGATCCTGGCGACGTGCGTGCGCGCCGGGCCGCTGGCGTTCGGGGCCAACTCAGGATACGAACTTGAGCCACCCCACATGACGATGACAAAGCACCGAGGAGCCTTGGCCGCAAATCGATTGGTCTCGCCTTTCGTGGCGCTCGCGCTCGCGGCGGCCACCTCGGCGCTCGTCGCCTGTTGCGCGGCGCCGCCGCCGCCGCCCGCCGCGCCGCCGGCCGCCGTTGCCGCGACCCCGGCCGCGCCTCCGGTGCCGGTGCCTGCGGCGCCGATCGTCCCCGAAGCCGGCGCGCCGAAGCCCGCTCCCGTGCCGGTCGCGGCGGTCAGCAAGGCGCCCTTCGGCACCGTGGACGGCCACCAGGTGGAGCTGTACACGCTGACCAACACGAACGGCGTGGTCATGAAGGTCATGACCTACGGCGCCACGGTCACCAGCCTGGTGCTCCCGGATCGAGACGGAAAGCGAGCCGACGTCGTGCTCGGCTTCGACGATCTGGACGGCTACGTCAAGGGGAAGTCGTATTTCGGAGCGACCGTGGGCCGGATCGCGAATCGCATACGCGACGCGAAGTTCGCGCTCGAGAAGAAGACCTTCAAGCTGGCGCCGAACGAGAAGCGCGATCACCTGCACGGGGGGGTCAAGGGCTGGGACAAGGTCGTGTGGGCCGCGGAGGCGACCGAGTCGCCGACCGGCCCGGCGGTGACGTTCCGCTACGTTTCGAAGGATGGCGAGGAAGGCTATCCCGGCGTGGTCACCGCCTCGGTGACGTATACGCTGACGAACACGAACCAGCTCCGACTGGCGATGCGCGCGACGACCGACAAGACCACCATCGTGAACATGGCCCATCACACCTACTGGAACCTGGCGGGCGAGGGCGCGGGGACGATCCTCGAGCACGAGCTGCGGCTTTACGCCGACAAGTTCACCCCCGGCGATCCCATGATCCCCACCGGGAAGCTGAAGCCCGTGAAGGGGACCCCGTTCGACTTCACGGCGCCGAAGCCGATCGGGCGTGACCTGAAGGCGGCCGGGGGGAATCCCGTCGGCTACGATCACAACTTCGTCGTCGATGGCGCCCCCGCGACGCTGCGCCCGGTGGCGCGCCTCGAGGATCCGCGCTCGGGCCGCGTCATGACGCTGGAGGCGAATCAGCCCGGGGTCCAGTTCTATTCGGGGAATTTTCTCGATGGCAAGGTGAAGGGCAAGGGGGGCCACGCCTACGAGCAGTACGCCGCCCTGTGCCTGGAGACCCAGGACTTCCCGAACGCCATCAACGTCCCCGCCTGGAGAGACCAGGTGATCCTTCGCCCCGGGCAGACTTACAGCCACGACATGGTCTACACGTTCACCACCGAATAGGCCGAACGGCAATCACGAGCGGAAACGGACCGCGGCAAACGCCGTGCTGATGACGAAACCTCTCTGGCTGATCGAGTGGCGCTGCGAGGGCGAGGCGTTGCGCGCGCTCGAGCCAACGGACGCCGAGGCCGCCGCCGCGGCGCCGGCGCTGGCCGCGTACTACAACGACCCCGTCAACCGGCGCCTGCTCGGAAACACGACGTCACTCGCCGCCGGCGACGTGGCTGCCTTCTATCGCGACCTGCGCGCATCCGGCGGCCGGCCCCTGTTGCTGTGGCGCAACGGTGTCCTGGTGGGCGACGCCGACCTTCGCCGGGTCGATCCGGCCGCCGGCACCGCCGAGTTCGCGATCCTCATCGGCGACCGCGCGCTGCAAGGGCGTGGGCTAGGCACTCGCTTCGCCACGATGGCGCACACGTGGGCGTTCGCGACGCTCGGGCTCGCGCGCCTTCACGTGGCCATCGTGGCGGGCAACGTCGCCTCGACGCGTCTCTTCGAGAGGCTGGGCTACCGGCGGGACGACGGACCGGGGGCGCGGGCGAGCGCCGACGATGCGGACGACCTGACGATGTCGATCACCCGCGCCGAGTTCGAAGCGGCGCGCGGAGGCGCCGGAGCCGGGCCCGGGCTGGGCGTTGGCGTGGAGCTCGTGCTCCGCGCCCGCGAGGCGCCCAGCGGATTGGCGCCCACCGAGTAACGGCGTCGCTCACCTCGCTTGCCTCGTCTTACGTTGCGCCCTAACGTCCGGCCCCAAGGAGACCTCCCCATGCGCACAATGCTCCGCCCCCTGTCCCTGCTCGCGCTCGCCGCGCCGCTCGCGCTGACGGCGCACCCCGCCCTCGCCGACCTCGAGCTTCCGCGGCCCAGCCCCTTCGCGAAGGTGTCCCAGGACGTGGGCCTCACGCAGATCACCGTCGACTACAGCAGCCCGGCCGTGAAGGGCCGCAAGATCTGGGGCGCGCTCGTGCCGTTCGACAAGATGTGGCGAACCGGCGCGAACCAGGCGACCAAGATCTCCTTCAGCAAGGACGTCACGCTGGTCGACAAGGCCGTGCCGGCCGGCACGTACGCGCTGTTCACCATCCCGGCGAAGACGGGCGAGTGGACGCTCATCCTGAACAAGAACCCCGAGCAATCGGGGACGGCGCGCGACTACAAGCCGGACCTCGACCTCGTGCGTGTCAAGGTTCTCGCCAAGCCGGCCCCCCACCGCGAGCGCCTCGCGTTCCTGTTCTCCGACTTCACGGACGACAAGGCGTCGCTGGATCTCGAGTGGGAGAAGCTGCGCGTGTCGATCCCCATCAAGGTGAACACGGCGGCGCAGGCGGTGGCGAACATCACCGCCGCGGTCGACAACACCTGGCGCGTGTACGCGAACGCGGCCCGCTACATGCAGGAGACGAAGAAGGACAGCGACGCGGCGATGAAGTACATCGACCAGTCGCTGGCGCTGAAGGAGGACTGGTTCAACGTCTGGATCAAGGCGTCGCTGCTGGCCGAGAAGAAGGACTACAAGGCCGCCCGAGAGCTGGCGCAGAAGGCCTACGATCTCGGCGCGAAGGCTGGCCCCGGTTTCTTCCTGGAGGCCGACGTGAAGAAGGCGCTCACCGATTGGAGCAAGAAGGGCTAGCAGCCCGTCGATCAAGTCTCCCGTCGCCGAGAACGGGCGGCGCCGTCAGCTGCGTCTCCGCTCGGTCCCCGCGGGAGGGCCACGCCGAGCCACGCGCCCGCCGAGCGCCGCCAAGCGGCGGTTGCCTCGATTCGAGCGCTGGGCTTCAAGCCGCGCGCCAGCTGGTTATGTGCGCTGAAGCCGGTTCTATCGGACGATTGCCCCAGTTTCGCGGGGGCTCGAACGTCGCGGCTCGCTCGGGGTTCACGCTTGCGCTCGGCGGGCGCGTGGCTCGGCGTGGCCCTCCCGCGGCGGGCTCTTCGGTGGTCACTTCCGGTCCCCTCTCCCACGAATGTGGGAGAGGGCTAGGGAGAGGGAACTGAATATGCAGAAAGAAGCCTTTGGACCGGGCCTCGACTGCCCTCTCACTGACGCTCGCCCGCAAGCTGGAGAGGGAATATATGGCCCTGGTTCGCGCGCGCCGTAGGAGAGGACGCGCAGCGAATCAAGCGGGCCGGGGCGGGCCCGCCGGGTTCGCGTCGACGAGCCGGCGGTAGATCGCCTCGTAGCGAGAGACCATCGGCTCGACCTGGAAGTGGGTCTCGACGTGCCGGCGCGCCGCGCGCGAGAAGCGTTCGAGCAGCGCGCGATCGCCGAGCAGGCGGACGACGTGGGCGGCCATGCCGGCGACGTCGCCCACCGGCGCGAGCAGCCCCACCTCGCCGTCCGCCACCACCTCCGGTATTCCGGCCACGCGGGAGGCCACCACGGGCACGCCGCAGGCCAGCGCCTCAAGCGCGGCGAGGCCGAAGCTCTCGGTCTCGCTGGGCAGCAGGAAGACATCGGCGTGGCGCAGGACCGCGGGCAGATCGACCCGCTCGCCGAGGAATTCCACGTCCGCCTCGAGGCCGAGCTCGCTCACCAGCGCCTCGACGCGCGGGCGTTCAGGGCCGTCCCCGACCAGACGAAGCACCACCTTGGTCCCGGGCATTCGCCGGCGCGTCTCGGCGAAGATCCTGACCACGTCGTCGACGCGCTTCAAAGGCCGGAAGTTCGACACGTGAACCAGCACGTACGGCGCGGTGTCCCCTGTCGCGGTCCGGGCGGCTGGCGGCGCGAAACGGACCGTGTCGACGAAGTTCGGAACCACGTCGATCGCGACCGTTCGGGGCACGTCCAGGTTGACGTAGGTCGCCTCGCGCAACCAGGCGGACGGCGTGGTGACGGCGTCGCTCGCGACGATGGAGAACCGCGTGAGCGGCAAGAAGCTGGGATCGCTGCCCACGAGCGTGATGTCTGTCCCGTGCAGCGTGGTCACCAGCGCGGGCGCCTCCGGCAGCAACACCTGGCGCGCGAGGTAGACGCTGATGGCGTGAGGGATGGCGTAGTGCGCGTGGAGGACGTCGAGGCGCTCGCGCTTGCACACGTCGACGATCGCGGACGTCAGGCCGAGCGCGTAGGGGCTGTCCTTCAGCTGCGGGTAGGTCCGTATCTCGACGGGATGAAAGCGGAGGTTCTGCTTCTCACCGCCGAGCCGGCTCGGTCGATCGTCGCTGAAGACGTGGATCTGGTGGCCGCGCGCCGCCAGCGACAAGCCGATCTCGGAGGCGATCACGCCGCTGCCGCCGAACGTTGAAAAGCAGGCGATGCCGATGCGCAGCGGCCGGAACGGGGCGGTCATCACGGACGCAGCTCCTGCAGGGCGGTGACGAAGGGGCCGGCCTGCGCGAGCCGCGCGAAGACCAGCCGCTTGAACGGCGTGGCGCCCAGCTGCGCGGCCAGCGTCGGCCAGCCGTAGACGCGCTCCTGCGGAAGGCCACCCGGGTAGAGCAGATCCTGGAGGCGTTGCAGCTGCCGCCGCGTCACCGTATCCACCTCCAGGAGCTCGCGGGCGTAGCGATTGGTCAGGCGCGACAGGACGTGGGCGACGCTGCTGCGGGTCCGCTCGGCCGCTCGTTTGAGGTGCGGCTGGGCAGCCACGATCGCGCCGACGATCTCGGCGACGCGTGGCGCGATCTCCTCGTCGACGATGCGCCTCAGCGCCTCCGGCTGCGCCGCGTTGGGGGCGCGCGCCAGCGGCAGGTGCTCGGCCAGCTCGGCGAACGGGCGGCTGACGTCGCCAGGCTCGAGGCGGAGCGCCTCGAGGATCCGTCGGGCGCGGGCATCGACGCAGACGAAGCGAGCGCGCGGCACGACGAGCGGCGGGGTCAGGTCGTAGCGCCCGTAGAGCGGCATGAGCTGCGCGAAGTAGCTGACCTCGGCCGGGCCGCCCACGTAGGCCACCGTCGGCAGCAAGAAGTCTTGAACGATCGGGCGCAGCAACGCCGACGTGGAGAACCGGAGCGGCTCGGCCGCCAGCGCCGCCAGCAGCTCGGAGTGGGAAACCCGGGCATCTGAGCCGGAGATTCGCCACGTCTCGGCGGCCAGGTCATCGCGGGCCGCCGCCTCGACGTGCCGGCCGGTCGGGGCATCGCCCTCGCAACGCTGCAATCGGTTGCGCGGGCCGCGGGCGTTGCCCGCGTGAAAGAACACCAGCGACGAGCCAGGGCGCAAGGGCACTTGCGCGGCGAAGCCGGCCTCGCCGAGCGCCGCCCCGCGCGCTTGCAAGACCTCGTCGATCGCAGTCGCGTCCTCGAGCGCGCGCCGGTATACGGGGCTGGCGAGCCCGGCGATCCGCGGGTCGCGCGGGTTCAGGAACAGCAACCCCTCGTCGGCGAACACCGTCGCCAGGGCGCCTGCGAACGCATCGGCGAGCGGTCGGCCCGGCACGTAGTGAGCGCGCAGCACCGCGAGCACCTCCGCGGCGCCAGGCCCCGTCCCGAGGTGGCCGGCGAGCGCGTCGACGAGCGATGTGACCTCCGGGCCGAGCACCCGATGCGCGACGGACACCCGCGCCTCGGTGGGCGACTCGGCCGTCAGGGAGAGCGTCACCGGGGCGCCTCCGGCGTCCGCGGCCTGACAGGAGGCGATCTCGGCGAAGTCGTGATCCTCGGTCTGCAGCCAGAAGAGCGGCACACAGCGTACGTTCGATTCGGCCTCGATGGCGCGCGCCACCGCGATGGCGGAGGCCGCCTTGTAAAACGTGTAGAGGGGGCCGAGGAAGAGCCCGACCTGCTGTCCGCTGACCACGACCGCGCATCGCCCGTGGATGAGCGCGTCCAGGTTCGCCTGGCGGGCGGCGCTCGCTGGCAGCGCCGCCTGCTGCTCGCGCAGGACCGCCGCCAGGGCGGGGGAGACCGTCCGCCGCGCCGCCTCGCTGGCGCGCGTGATCCGCGCCGCGGCGTCGCGGAAGTCGTGCGGAAAAAACGCGCACGCCGCGGGCTCACGTGCGAGATAAGAGGCAGAGAATGCGCGACCCACGGAGGCGGCCCACTATACTCTGCCCGCTTCGGCTGCGCCGTGGGTCCCGCGACCGCTGCTTCGGCAGGAACCCCGGCGCGGACCGCCGGCGTCCCTTGCCTCACCTTCCTGCAGGACATCGTCAAACATGCGCAACCGGTTCGTCTCGCCTGGTTCCTTGGCCCGGGCCCTCGCCTCGGGTGGCTTGCTGTCGATGACCCTCGTCACCACCTCCGCGAACGCCGCCGGCCCCCCGCCCCAGCCGAACGCCGCCCAGCTCCGCCTGGCGCTCGGCAAGCTGGGCGTCGTCGGCAGCGTCCTTTACGTGGCCGCCCACCCCGACGACGAGAACACCGCCCTGCTGGCGTATCTTGCGAACGGCGCCCTCCTGCGCACGGGTTACCTCTCCATCACCCGCGGTGACGGTGGACAGAACCTGGTCGGGCCGGAGCAAGGGCCCGAGCTCGGCATCATTCGCACCCAGGAGCTGCTGGCGGCGCGCCGGATCGACGGCGCCGAGCAGTTCTTCACGCGGGCGCGCGACTTCGGGTACTCGAAGAGCCCGGAGGAGACGCTGCGCATCTGGGACAAGGACGTCGTGCTGGCGGACGTGGTCGCGGTCATTCGTCGCTTCCGGCCCGACGTCATCATCACCCGGTTCTCCCCGGAGCCGGCGGACACCCACGGGCATCACACCGCCTCGGCGATGCTGGCCGTCGAGGCGTTCCGCGCCGCCGCCGATCCCCTCTACCAGCCGGAGCAGCTGACGAACGGCGTGACGCCGTGGCAGGCGCGACGGCTGCTGTGGAATCGCGCCACGTTCTTCGCGAAGCCCGGCGAAGACTTCTCGCGGTACGACAAGCTGGACGTGGGCGGGTTCAACCCGCTGCTCGGCGCTTCCTATGGCGAGATCGCGGCCGACAGCCGCAGCATGCACAAGAGCCAGGGCTTCGGCGTGGCGCGGGCGCGCGGGCCCAACGTCGAATACTTCTCCACGCTGGCCGAGGCGCCGGGGACCGCTCACGGTGCCGTCTTTGGTGGGTTGGATTTTTCGTGGGGGCGGCTGCCGGGGACGGCCGCCGTGCGCGCTGCCATAGACGCCGTGGCGCGCGGCTTCGCCGACGCCGCTCCGCAAGCCTCGCTTGCCGGGCTGTTCGCGGTCGACGGCGCGCTGGACGGCGTCGGCGACGCCCACTGGCGAGCCCTGAAGAAGCGAGACGTCCGCGAGCTGATCGTCGCGTGCGCGGGGCTGTTCGCCGACGCCACCGCCGCCGAGTTTCGCGTGACCCCGGGGGCGGAGATCGAGGTGACCGCCACCGCGGTCGCGCGCGCCGCGGCGCCCGTCACCTTGAAGGAGGTTCGGTTCCCAAGAGCGGGGACGGAGGCGGGGACGGACACGGACACGGTGGCCGTGGGGAAGTCGCTCGCGGCGGCGCCCGGGCTCGTGGCGGCGCCCATCGAGATCAAGCGCAAGCTGAAGCTCCCGGGCGAGCTGCCGCTCACGACGCCGTACTGGCTGGCGTCGCCCCCCGAGCCGGGGAGCTACACCGTCGCGGATCCCCGCGACATCGGCTCCCCCGAGGATCAGCCGCCGCTGCACGTCGAGCTCGTCTTCGAGATCGAGCACCGGCCCCTGGCGGTGTCGCGTTCGATCTCTTACAAGTGGACCGATCCTGTGGCGGGCGAGCGCTATCGACCGCTCGAGCTCACGCCGCTCGTCTCGGTGTCGCCCGACACGAAGGTGCTGATGTTCCCGCTCCGTGGCCATCGGCCCGAGCCGCTGACCGTCCGACTGGTCGCCGGCGCCGCGTCGGTGAAGGGGACGTTGCGGCCCGACATCCCGGCGGGGTGGGCGGTCGAGCCGCCGAGCGCGCCGTTCGAGCTCGCGGCGAAGGGAGACGAGCGCGAGCTGGTGTTTCACGTGCGGCGGGCCCCGGAGCACGCGACGGGCAGGGGGGAGGAGGCGCTGCCCCCGATCGCGTCGTCGCTGCGGCTCGTGGCCGAGGTCGGTGACGCGCGTTTCTCGCGCGGCGTGGTCCACATCGAGCATCCTCACATCCCCGTGCAGACGTGGTTGGCCGAGGCCGAGGTGCGGCTGGTGCCGGTCGCCATCGAGACAGGCGGGACGAGGATCGGCTACATCCCGGGTCCGGGGGACGACGTCCCGGCCAGCTTGCGGCGGATCGGATACGAGGTCACGGTGCTGGGCGACGAGGCGCTGCGCGGCGGGTCAGCGGCCCTGGCCCACTTCGACGCCATCGTCGTCGGCGTGCGCGCGTTCAACACCAACGATCGCCTGCGCGGCGCGCACGCCCTGCTGATGAAGTACGTGGAGGCGGGGGGTACGCTGGTCGTGCAGTACAACACCAACAGCCGGCTCGGCCCGCTGACCGCGCCCATCGGTCCCTTCCCGTTCGAGATCAGTCACGACCGCGTCACCGACGAGACGGCGGCGGTGACGTTCTCGACCCTGGCGCATCCGGCGTTGACGACGCCGAACAAGCTCACTGGCCTCGACTTCGACGGGTGGATCCAGGAGCGGGGCCTCTACTTCGCGGGCAAGTGGGACCCGAAGTATCAGACGCCGCTGGCGATGCACGATCCTGGCGAGAAGCCGTTATCCGGGAGCCTGCTGTGGGCCAGGCATGGCAAGGGGACCTTCGTCTACACGGGGCTGGCGTTCTTTCGCCAGCTTCCGGCGGGAGTCCCCGGCGCGTATCGCCTGTTCGCGAACCTGCTCGCGGGCGGCAGGGCCGCGGCTGCCGGCAAGGCCGCGCATGGGCAATAGCGAGGAGACGGGGCGCGCGCCTGGCGAAGGCGCCCGCGACGAGATGCACGCCGCGCCGCCGTTCCTGACCTGGCGCGGGATCTACGCGATCGTGCTGGGGGCGCTGGTGGTGCAGGTGGCGGTCTACGCGGCGCTGACCGCCGTGTACCGGTGACGACCGCGATGAGCGCGCTCGACTGGGTGGTCCTGTTCGGGACGCTCGGCGCCATCGTCGCCTACGGGGTCTGGAAGACGCGACACACGGGCGACATGGCGGGCTATCTGCACGGCGGCTACGCGGATCGCTGGCACACCATCGGGCTGTCGGTGATGGCCACCCAGGCCAGCGCCATCACGTTCCTGTCGACGCCGGGGCAGGCGTACACCGACGGCATGCGCTTCCTGCAGTTTTACTTCGGGGTGCCGCTGGCGATGGTGGCGCTGTCGATCGCGTTCATCCCGCGCTTTTACCGGCTGCGCGTGTTCACGGCGTATGAGTTCCTCGAGACCCGCTTCGATCGCAAGACGCGCCAGCTCGCGGCGTTCCTGTTCCTGGTGCAGCGGGGGTTGTCGGCGGGCATCACCATCTACGCGCCCGCCATCGTGCTGTCGACGGTGCTCGGGTGGTCGCTGAACCTCACCTCGCTGTCGATCGGGGCGCTCGTCATCCTGTACACGGTGGCGGGCGGAACGCGCGCGGTCAGCCAGACCCAGAAACATCAGATGGTCGTGATGCTGGGAGGCATGGCGGTCGCGTTCGTGGTGGTGGTGAACCGCCTGCCGCCGGGGTTGTCGTTCGGCCGGGCGGTGGGCGTGGCCGGTCTGCTCGGCAAGATGAACATCGTCGACTTCTCGCCGGGCCTCGGCAGTCGCTACACGTTCTGGTCCGGCATCACCGGGGGGTTCTTCCTGGCGCTGTCGTACTTCGGGACCGACCAGTCGCAGGTGCAGCGCTACCTGTCGGGGCGCTCGATCACGGAGAGCCGCCTGGGCCTGCTGTTCAATGGCCTGCTGAAGATTCCGATGCAGTTCTTGATCCTGTTCGTGGGCGTGATGGTGTTCGTGTTCCATCAGTTCAACCCGTCTCCGGTGTTCTTCAACGCGGCGACGCTGGCGGCGGTGCGCGCGTCGCCGCGCGCCGCCGAGCTCGGCGCGCTGGAGACGGCCCAGCACGAGGCGTTCACCGGCAAGCAAGAGGCGATCGCCGGCTGGCAGGCGGCGCTCGATCGCCATGACGTCGGGGCGGCGGCGGCGGCGGCGGCGCGCGTGCGGTCGGCGGAGGCGGCGGCCGTGGCGATCCGGGCCGACGCGCGGCGGCTGATCCACGAGACGCTGCCGCGCGCCGAGACCAACGACACCGACTACATCTTCATCGGCTTCGTGATGGCGAACCTGCCGCGGGGCCTCGTGGGCCTGCTGCTGGCGGTCATCCTGTGCGCGGCGATGTCGTCGACCGCCAGCGAGCTGACCGCGCTCGGATCCACCAGCGTCGTCGATTTCTACAAGCGCAGCTTCCGCCCCACCGCGCCCGACGCCCACTACGTGCGGGTGGCCAAGGTCTTCACGGGGGCGTGGGGGGTGCTGGCGGTGCTCTTCGCGGCGTTCGCGTCCATGCTCGACAACCTGATCCAGGCCGTGAACATCCTGGGCTCGCTGTTCTACGGCACCATCCTGGGGCTGTTCCTGGTGGCGTTCTTCATCAAGCGCGTCCGCGCCACGCCAGTGTTCGTGGCGGCGCTGCTGTCCGAGGCGCTGGTCATCACCGCGTGGCTGACCACGAACATCGGCTTCCTGTGGTTCAACGTGATCGGCTGCGCGCTGGTCGTGACGCTGTCCCTGCTGCTCGACGCCGCGGGCGGACGGGCGTCCTCGGGCGGGCGGGCTTCCCCGACCTCGGCCTAAGGCATTTGATCGAAATCAACTCGCCAGGTCGGCCGAGACACCATTTCCGGTCCCCTCTCCCACGGATGTGGGAGAGGGCCATACGTTTCGATTCGGCACGGCGTATGACACCAAGACATACCCTCTCCCGCTTGCGGGAGAGGGACAGGGAGAGGGCAGTCGAACCTCGATCCAGAGGTTGCTTTCCGCAAGAGTCGGTTCCCTCTCGCTGGCGCCAGTCCTAGGCGACTGGCTTCGGGGGGCCGCGGCGCTTGATTCGCGCCACCGGGATCCCGCGCCGCTCGTCCTCCGCCAGCTTGGCGATCAGCCGCTGAAAGACCATGTCCAGACGCCCGGGCGGCGGGAGCACCTTGCCCGCCTCGTTCATCAATCGCCCTAGGCCGACAGCAACGTTCCTCATCGCCAGCTCGCCGCTAACTCCATTGGCATCATCTCCCTCACCTCGCCCGCTGTGCATTCTCGCCGCTCCCATAGTCTAGTTCCTCGGTCTTCCAGGTTTTCCGGGACGTGCAGGGCAGATGCCCCGACCCACATAAGTTCTTGCGAAGGCACTCTACGACGGGAAGTGTTTCGGTTCCGTATCGAGATGGACAATTGTGCAATCAAAACGGCCCGGCAAATCGAGTGGGCGGGCGTACCGAACCCCTGGGACTCGCGGCCGCGGGTCCCCCACGCTACACCGCAATTTCTCGCCGCCCATCGCCGACCGCTCGAGCCAAGCTGGCTTCGGAAATACGAGGCCGCTCGGTGGATTGCCCCCAACCCGCACCTCTCACAGGTCACCCGATAGCCTGCGAAGCGAGGGCCGGTATTGGGTTACCGAGACCTGTATAGTGCCAGTTAGGCGCACATGGCATCGGTCAAGAAATCAACTCTGACACGTTTCTTTCGCGCGAAGTCCGGCGAGTTGCGACGCACGTCGAAGAACGTGCTCGCCTCCCACAAGGGCCTGCGTGGTTCTCATCGCGAGCATGCCTGTCGTGCCTTCCTTGAGGACTTTCTACCCAAGCGGTATTCGGTCGGGCGGGGAATGGTCTTCGATGATTTCGGACACTTCAGCAAGGAGACCGACGTCGTGATCTGGGACGACCAGAACTTCCCGCGGCTCAATGAAGAGGGCCACACGCTATTCTTCGTGAACTCTGCGAGATGCGCGATTGGGATCAAGACGCGTTGGTCGACGGATCGGTGGCGAGAGACTCTTGCAGAGTCGAAATCAGTCAGAGACCTTGTTCCGCATCTCCATGCGCCTGACGGTCTTCATCACCGAGTTCAGCATCTGGAACATGAGGTGGCTGCAATTGCAGGCCACGGCGCTCTCGAAGGGCTTCTTCTAATTCCGCATCACGTGGCAACGGCCGCGATATTTCTCGACGGCGGCTCCCGGATCGACTCCAAGGCGCTGGAAAGAGCGACACCAGATGCAGACGACGCCCTTCCAGATCTGACGGTCCTTCTTGAGCCAGGGATCTTGATCGAGAAGACCTACGTTGACGATGGCAAGAGAACGCTTGGTTTTGCCGCCATCCGGAGACTAGGTCCGGACGCTCTCCTCGGGTTCATGATCAGGCTTCAGACGTGCATAGAGGATCGCTCCGGGAGCGTGGAAGCTCCCCAGCAGTTCTACGAGTCGATCGATCTGGGCCTCGCGGACGAGCCAACCGAGGGATTCCGATTCAGGCCTACTCGCCCGCCAGCCGGAGTCCAAGCGTTCTACCGCGGGCAGCGTGGCGCGGATGGCGCCTAACAAGCCGTTGCAGCTGTCAATCCCGCCGCAGGGACATCGTGTAGAATCGAGGCGCCGACTCGGCGGCGGGCTTGCAGCTGAACGGCAAAGCGTTATCCGGACAGGTTTTGAGCGATGTTTCCAGAAGATTTCATTGCCGCCGTATCGCAGGGCGACGCCGGCATCCGCAAGGCGCTCGCGAACCTGGACCAGGTCACAGAGACGTTCGCCGCCAGTTTCGAGGGCGAGCCTTCGGAGGTGGCGGGTTGCTCTGTCCTGTCAGCCGGCGAGTCCGACATCGCGAGCCACGTCGCCAATCATGTCGGCCTCACGCAATGGCTCCTGGGACGTCGAATGTGCGATCAGCTCGTCGACTTCGTCAGCGCCCTACAGACCCATCGAGTTTTCGCGGCCGCGCTCCTGGGACGTGCTGTTATCGAGACCTCGGCGGCGTGCATCTACTGGGAGGAGCGATTGAAGGTGCCTCTCGGGCAGAGCGCCAGGGACCTTCTTGATGACCTTCATCTGATGTCCGCCGGGGGGCGCTTCGATTGGATTGCCATGCGAGAGGGCACACCTGCGCGGGAGGTGTTGAAACTCTATGGCAAAGGCAAGGATCCGGAGGTTCCTCAGGAACGCCGCGCGCCGAACGTAGTGACGATGCTCGACAAGCTCGACCGACGTCTGGCGCCCGATGGTGAGGCGGGTGTCGTTCGTGCCGTGTACTCGATGTTGTCGGACTTTTGCCATCCCGCGGTTGGCACCGCGCTCGTGCTTACGGAGCCCAGCGCCCGGCGAGGATTCATTCGACTCAAAGGAGCCCCAGGGATCAAGGAGACGCGCTGGTTCTTCTGGAACCTGGGCACGATCATTGGCCCGGTTGCTGTGTCTGCTCTGGGTAGTCTCCGCGCCCTTGCCGCTCGACACGCCCAACCCACAGAGGTAGCGTGACGGATAACAACGTGCTGCAGCGGACGGGCGCTGCGCGCCCGCCGCCGAACACGAGATCGTTAGCCGGACAACGGACCGTGGACCAGAAGGAACGCGAGTTGCTGGCGGATCTACACGGCCGCGTAAAGGGCCGAACCTTTCACGAGCGTGATATCCTCGCCTTGCTGATCCTGCTCCGTCCTCGGGCAGTCGCGCGGTCACCCGTCCTAGAACTTGCGGACTTCGTCGCCCACCGTGACCGGGACCGCGGGCTTTCGCAGAAAGCGGTAGCCGGCCTAAGAACGTTTCTTCACGGGGCGGGTAACCGGAAGTTGACCGTCGCACCTGTGTTCACGGCCGCGGCGTTCTGCTCGTCGTTGAACGCGACGTTCCAGGGGTACCAACTCGACAGCCTCGACGCAGAAAAGTCGACCGACGTGCTTGCGGCGGCCATCTCGCTTCTTCAGGACGTCCAACTTCTGGACCAAGGGCAGAGGATGGGTCGTCTCGCCATGGCGAGAACGAAACACGACCTGCATCTTCTCGGCCTGGCACATCTGGCACAAGGACGGGAGCGTCCCATCGAGGTCGGCATCACGATTCTGTCCGTACCAAATCGGTACTGCTCCGGTCCTGCACGGGACACGCCGGAGCCGTTCGATGGCATCGTCGAGGCGAGATGCACGGGGAGGACACTTCGCCTGTACGTCAACGGCGTGATTGCCGGCTAACCGGGAATTGCAGCGGGCGGGCTGCGGCCGCCGCTGAATTCCAGTATCGTTGGGCGGACGGGCGGCGCTCAAGGGAGGGGAAATGCGACCAACAGGCTGGAGGCCAACGACATCGGACAGGGAGCGCCTGCTTGCCTTCGAGGGCTATGGGCCAGACCGGTCTGATGTCATCTTCGTGGGCTTGGAGGAGTACTGTGACGCCGATCCCGAGAAACAGCGCGACGGTGTCTGGGTTCGGTGTACCAGCCCGGCCTATGCTTCGAAGCGTGTCGACAAGGATGAAGCGCTTGCTTCTCTCGTCGGCCTCGTCAAGACCGACGTACCGGTGTGGGATATGATGGCAACGATCATGTCAGGGCTGACGGGCCGATCTCACGAAGAGGAGCGCAGCGCGCTTGGGAGCCGGCCACCGAGGACCGACTTCAGCAGTTGGCTCACTGAACTCCGGGCATTGCCTCGCCCTGGCACCAACGCTTTTAAGGGAACGTACATCGACGAGTGGTTCGCCGAAGAGTTTCGGAGCGCGAAGGAGTACGACGCCTCGTCATCCGCGTCCGTCTCTCGGATCAACGCCGCTCTTGCCGCCGACCCTCTCCCCCAATACGCCTTCTTCTACGGTCTGCCGGCGTGTCGTTGGGCCAAAGAGCACCTCAGTGGGGTCAGATGGAAAGGAAGCGCGGGTGAAATCGAGGTTGGGCAGAATGGCACCGGCACCAAGGTTGGACTGACGGGCTTCTACAACGGGCAGCATGCTCCAACATCATTTCGCATTCACCATGTGCCAGCACTTCTCGGTTTGCTGAAGGACTGCGATTGATGGAGGCCGCCCAACCCATACAGGCGTTGCAGCGGAGAACCCTTCGGTCGCTTCGCTTCCTCAGTTGTTCATCGCTGAACGCCAGGACGTTGGGCAGACACGCGAGGATCCGTGAAGATTCCGAACCCAGAGTCGGCTGTCATCGACGCCGAGAAGATCCGGGACTACCTCCTGTCCTCAACCCACCCGGTCGGGCGATTGAAGGCAGTGTTCTTCAACGCCTTGGGGTATCGCGAGTCGGACTGGGGGCGGCTCCGGATGGACATCCAGAATGCTGCACTGCTCGACACAGCCTCTCCGGGGCGTTTCACGCGTTACGGCAACAAGTACGAGCTTCGTGCTACGTTGAACGGACCGTCGGGACGCTCGGCGAACGTCCTTGACGGTCTGGATCGTGAAGCACGGTGAGGAGTTTCCTCGATTCATAACCGCATTCCCGGACGACGAAACATGAAAGCCAACGTTCTCGACTGCGTTGTTCTGCAGCGCGACCTTCCCGAGCATGGACTGCGGCGCGGCGATCTCGGTGCCGTCGTGCAGGTGTACGAACCCGACGGCGTAGAGGTGGAATTCGTGAGGGCTTCGGGCCGCACGCAGGCCCTCGTGGAGCTCACGTTGGATGACGTGCGCGCCATCGAGGAGGAGGACCTCGTCTCCGTGCGTCGAAACTGAGGCTGCCGAACTGGCCGTTGCAGCAGACGACGGCATCGGCTCCTCCAACTCGCGTGGTTTGGCATCCCACGTCCGGGCCGTTCCATGCCATCATCGCGGTGCCGTCGCCGCTGAACGGCAGGGCGTTAGCCGCTCGGGATGAGCATGAACTTTGAATGGGACCCGGAGAAGGCCCGGCGCAATCTAGCGCAGCACGGGGTCACATTCGCCGATGCCTCGACCGCATTCGGCGATCCCCTGTCGATCACGCTCCCAGACCCGCGTCATTCTGTCGGCGAGGATCGCTACGTACTGTTCGGGATGAGCGAGCGCGGCCGATTCTTGGCCGTGGTTCACACGGACCGGGGCGGAACTACCCGGCTGATCAGTGCTAGAGTTATGACTCGTCATGAGCGAGCGCAGTATGAAGGACGAGGAGGATGAGGATCTGCTGCCTGAGTACGACCTCTCGGGTGGCATCCGCGGCAAGTACGTCGACCGGTACCGGCAGGGTACCAACGTCGTCCTGCTCGACCCTGATGTCGCTGCCAAGTTCCCCGATTCCAAGGCCGTCAACGAGGCACTGCGCTCCCTTGTCAGCCGCGGCGGCTGACAAGGCGTTGCAGCGGACGATCGCCCTTCCTCGCTTCGCTCGGGCGGGTGCTCGCCGCTGAACGCCACGACGTTGGCCCACGACGACGGCATGCAGCTTCTCGACCACGTTTCAATCTCAGTACGCGAACTGCGGCGGGTGAAGACGTTCTACGTCGCGGTGATGGAGGCCCTTGGAGCGGGGGGGTGCGTACGATCGCGAGGACGCCATCGGTTTCGGTGAAAGGAACCGACCGCACGACGACGTTCACACCTACGTGAGCGTCTTGCAGTCTGCCGCCGCCCAGCCCGACCGTTCTGGGTGCATCGAGGCGTCCGCAGCTGGCGCGTCCTCAAGAAGATCGGCGGCTGGGGCGTGTCATCCGCGACCCATACACGGACTGGGCACTGAGCCGTTTTACCCGCCGTCGTCGATCCTTTGGGATAACCCCTAGGCCTAGGATCGAGGCGGGTGCAGCTGAATCGGCAGAAGCTTCGCGAAATGCGTGAAATCGCTGTCGGTTGTCAGGATCGCGAACTGCCGCCGCGCTGCCGCCGCACAGATCAAGAAGTCTGTGTTGGAGCCCTGGACGCCTCTCGCCCGGCATCGGTTGAAGAATTCTGCCGCTTCCTCGTAGTCCTCCGACTGGAGAGCGACATCAGGGAAGGCCTTCAAGTGCTTCCGCAATGTCTCATACTGCCGCGCAATTGGGACACCGGACAGAAGTTCTTGTCTCACCGGACCAAGCAGAGCGGCTCGGCCCTCGCGGACGAGCTCCGCGAGCTCAAGCGCTTCGGCTGCCATGGACGACCGGTGCCGGCGAAGCGCGAGCGACCACACCGAGGTGTCGACCACGATGTTCATGAGCGGCGACGTTGGCGCTTGTAGTCGAACTTCGGATCGAAATCGATCTTGCCGAACACTTCGAGAATCTTCGCCTGCTTCCGACGCTGCACGAACTCCTGGAGCGCCTGCGTCACGGTGTCCTTCTTCGTTCGCTGACCCCCGACGCGAAGCGCTTCGTCCAGAAGCCGGTCATCGATAGCCAGGTTCGTCGCCATGTGTGGAAGTCTACACATTCGCGTGTGCGGTGCAAGGGGGTGGCTAACGGGGTGTTGCAGGCGGCCGATCGCTCGGGTCGCTTTCGCTCCCTCGATTGTTCGCCGCTGAAGCAAGAAGGTCGCAGGCCCTGTGACATGCTAGTACACATGACATGTCAAAGGCTGCGGCGAGAAAGCGCGTTGAGCGCTATCGCGCCCGGATGAGGGAGGCTGGGTTGCGTCCGGTGCAGGTCTGGGTGCCAGATACGCGCGCGCAAGGATTTGTCGAGGAATGTCGTCGCCAAAGCCTAGTCGCGAAGAAGGCCGGCCGGGCCGAGCGAGACGCGATGAAGTGGGTGGAAGCTCATGGTGATGCTGAGGGTTGGATATCGTGAAACGATGCAAGGTGACTACGGCAAGCCAAGGCCAGCCTGGTCATTCAATCTGACCTCTTCAACGAAACCCACGCGAGCGTCACCGTTGCTCCGGTGACCACCACCCTCGTGGACGCGCCCCTGTTTCGGTTGACGGTCGACCCCTCCTCGTCAAACGGCCTGCGGTCGCTCTCGCAGATCATGGTCGACAAGGTGGCTGCTGTGCGCCGAGACCGAATCGGGAAGGCCATCGGTCGCTTGGATGACAGGACGATGATCCGCGTGAACCGTGCCGTAGCCCTCTGGCTCGGGCTTGCGGCGTGAGTGCTGGCTGACCTGCGGGTGGAGCTGACGGGCCGCTCGGCGCTGGTATAGTGGCCGTAGGTGCAAGCATGACGAGCGGTCGGCCGATGGAGGCGGAGTTCTCGCCCTTCTTTGCTGGATACGTCGCGCTCGTGCCCGAGTCGGACATCATCGGCGTGCTCGAGGCGCAACGGTCGGAGGTGCGCGCCCTGGCGGCCGCCGTCCCGCCCGATCGCGAGTCGTTCGCCTATGCCCCGGGCAAGTGGACGATCCGCCAGGTGTTCGGGCACATGGGCGACGCCGAGCGGGTGTTCGGTCATCGCGCGTTCTGCGTGAGCCGCGGCGAGCCGGCCGTCTTGCCGTCGTTCGACGAGAACACCTACGTCGCCGCCGGTCCGTCGGCCGAGATTTCGTTGGCCGCGCTCACTCAGGAACTGGACCTCGTGCGGGCCACGAACTTGCTCGTGCTCCAGCGGCTCGACGAAGCGGCGTGGCAACGTGTCGGCCGCGTGTCGACCGGCGAGGCAACGCCCCGGGGGATCGCCTACGTCATGGCCGGCCACGTCCGCCACCATTTCCGCGTGCTGCGCGAGCGCTACGGTTTGTGAGCGGTGCGCTGAGGCAAGCGATTCCGGTTCCCTCTCCCACGAATGTGGGAGAGGGACAGGGAGAGGGAACTGACTATGCGGAAAAAAGGCCTGTGGACAGGGGGTCGACTGCCCTCTCCCTGACCCTCTCCCGCAAGCGCTCAGGATCGTGCACATGTAACGGCGCGTCGCCGGGGGATTTTTCTTGCGTCGCGGGCGGGAAAATGATCTGTAGGAGGAATGAATACGCGAGCGACGATGGAAGGGGAAT
>Ga0265318_10000054_pt1 | contig 114645 bp, 97 predicted proteins | sample 4821metaG_FD_192431 | JGI IMG/M metagenome (GOLD analysis project Ga0265318, IMG submission 192431) | Rhizosphere microbial communities from Carex aquatilis grown in University of Washington, Seatle, WA, United States - 4-8-21 metaG | ecosystem: Host-associated > Plants > Roots > Rhizosphere >...
AGACGGCCAGACCATCCGTAAAATCTCCGCCGCTACCACTCAGGCCTTGCTCGTCTGGACATGGCAGTCATGCGCAGCCAAAACAATTTACGGCAGACTTCCATGGAATTGTGAGCGTAGTCTGATCAATATTGAACATCGTGGTCGATATCGCTCTTCCTTCTCGAACGACCATCCGATCAGCGTGGCAGGCCGGCGCGTCCCGCCTCTCGCTGTGCGCGCACTCTATCGGTGAACAGAATACAGCAAATTGTTCACCGGCAGCAGGTTCGGAGAGAGGCCCGCGGGATCGCATCTTGTGGCACGATACTTCCGACGCACCGCATAGCGGAGCGCATGACGTACCGCTAGCAGCGGAGATGACCTATCGCCTTGAAGATTCACTGGAACGGGAAGCCGAACATCCACAGCTGATTGGCACCAAGGAAAATTTCTCTTTCGCACTGCTTCTGGCCCTCTCCCTGAAGCAGTTGTGCGTTCTGACGGGACACTGGTGGTACGAGGAGGTTTCTCTACGGTATTATGGCGCAAACGCCACAAGGTACGGCTCTATCCGGGATATGGCGGGATTTGCCGGGAAATAGCGAAAACCAGCGGCCATCAGGGATGGGAGAAGACCGCTGGTTCTTCGAGGGGTATTTCCAAATGAGCCGCTCCGCGCGGCGCGACAATTTAAGACATCTGGCCGTTACGGAATAGTTAATTAGAGCCTCAGTGCGAGGTCGCGTCCTGCGCCTCAATCTCCCGTTTTGCACGGGCTATTGCTTCGTCACGCCCGCCCACTAAGACCATCCCCTCCTTGGGAACCCAGCCTCTGACCCCCTCGGGTGGGGTAACACTCCACTGCCACACTCCAGAGGAGAGTTCCCACACCGAATAGAGAATCCCTCGATGGCTTGCATCCATGGATACGTCGCGCCCCCACTTCACGGCACCGTTATATCATCCAAACTCTCGCCCCGTTTTCGAACTTGGAGAGATGGTTGCCGGGCGCCTAGCCTGGATGGTGCATGGCGAGGGCCGATACGGGCGCAAGCGGTGGAAGGGGCGTGTTAGCTAGTTCCCGCCCTGCCGCATTTCGGCTTCGACATTCCGCAGATCGCTCTCGAATATCGCCTGCGTCCGCTCGAAAACGTCCAGCAGGCTTTCGGCCTGGTCGGTATCGAGCCCGCTTGAGCCCATTTGAAGGATTCTGGCCTTTTGCTCGGCTACGATCCGGCGCCCGTCCCGGACGTGCCGGGCGGCATCGGATAGCCTGCTTTGAGAGGACATGGCATCGGCCCTTAATCGCCCCACAGTAGCATCTATTCCGGTGCACCGAGAAATGGCGCGGTGGACTACAGCCGGGGTTTATCCAGCGTTTCCGCCATCCTGATATAGCCGTCCACGATCTTTATGAGCTTTGCCCTGGCCTCAGGGTCGTTCATGGCTTCCGCCTCGGCGCGGAGTTCCTTCGCCCGCGCACGGTAGCCATCGGCTCGGGTTAGCCCGTCCTGCATTGTCATACAACGCACCAAGGCCGGGCAGGAACCAAGCCCTAGTCTGGGTGGTGCATGGGTGAGGGCTAGAGCATCTTCCGTTGGCGGGACCGCCGGTCTTCCGCGATTGCGCGTTGAATTGCTGTTGCGCTCGCTGCGGTAGCCTGGGCGCACGCTTGGTTCCCTCGACATTGCTCTTCGTCGATCCGCTCGGATGATAGAGCCTCTCTGGCCGGCCTGCTCGTGGAATCGAGCGAGGCCGAAGACTGGATTCAGTTCGTTGGACGGGAGCTTCGCGACCCCGGTCCGGCGTTCGAGATCCTTTATGAGCATCTTTGGCATTCCGGCGCGGAACTGACCTCCCGGCTCGTCGGCCGCATACGCGGCCGTGTCGAACCCGCTGACGACGACCGCATTCGCGCGCTGCTGCTGATTTCGAGCCTTCTCGCCTTTCAATCCGGGCGCAATATCTCCATGCGCTCGTTAGAATGGTCGAATATCGGTCCCGCAGAAGTCATGCTAATTCGTTCAAGCCTGAACGCACAGATCGACGCGATCGGTCGATGTTCTGATTGTTAGTCCGTTAACAACATGCAATTCGATTTGTATATACTTTTCGAACTCGCCGCATATGCGCCTGGTTGCGCACGATTAGGTGGTCGAGGCACTCGCACTGGATCGAAGCGATCACGCGTTTGGCATATCCAATCTGCCAAGGCGAACGAGGGAGCAGTGGGGCGGTCTCGGATGCCTTCGGATCTTGCGCGCAACCGCTGGCAACTCGAACGGAAGAATCCTTTCCTCATCCATGACGGATTTGATGCTCCTTGATCGCAGCTGGCGGTTACTGTTGCAGGCGCAGAATCATCGGTTGAATTGGCACTTCGCGGCAAGTCTTTGTCCGGCGCGGGGTGGAACGAACCGTCTTCCCGCGTGAGCATCGGTCTGCCAAGTGCAGATCTTCCAATTGGCTGCTTCATCTGCCAGTGGCGGGCCGGTTTCGGCTTCAACCGTGGTAAGCATGCGCTATAGTGAAGCCACTTGAATCGAGGGGGCGGTGTGGCTGAGGAAACTGATCAAGATCATGGCGCTGGTGGTATTGATCCCTCTGCGACAAGTATGGCTCTAAGCGGAGCCAGTCGCGCTACGGCCGATGCGTTTCTCGACAAGCAGTCGAGAGTTGCCCTGGCCCAGGAACTGGTCCTTCGACTCCAGGCCGAAGACCTCGTCCGCGAGGACAAACTCCGTCACTGGTCTCTGCGCGTGCATCACATCAGCGGCATACTCAAACTGGCATTCGAACTCGCGCTCGCACTGATATTCGCAGCGCTGGTGGCTATCCTGGGCGGTACGATCTGGAACGCTGCGCATGAGGACGGACTGGTCATCGATGTGTTCAAGGTGCCGCCCGATATGGCGGAAAGCGGCCTGACCGGCGACGTGGTCGCGGCCTCCCTGCTCGACCAGCTGACTCAGATGCAGAGTGAGACCGATTCCAGCCGGGCGCCGAGTTCTTATTCGAGCGACTGGGGTGACGACATAAAGGTCGAAATCCCGAATACCGGAATCTCGATCGGCGAGGCCTACCGTTTTCTCACGAACTGGCTCGGGCACCAGACGCACATCACGGGAGAAATCTACCACACGGATAAAGGCATCGCGATCGTTGCGCGCGTCAGCGGCCACTCCGGCATCCACTTCGAAGGCCAAGCGAACGAGCTCGCAGTCCTGGTGAAAAAGGCCGCGGAAAGCGTCTACCACCAGACACAGCCCTACCGGTACGCAATCTATGTCGCGACCACGGACACAAGCCCAGCGAGCCTGGCGCGACAGGATGCGCTTTTGGCGGATTTGGCGCTGAACGGACCGGACTCCGAAAAGCCATGGGCTTATCTGGTGTGGTCCTATGTTTCCCTTGGGCACGGCAACCTGGACGAAGCGCTTTATCGTGCGCGCAAGGCCGTTGCGCTGTCGCCGGAATTTCCGGACGCACTCCTCAGCCTCGCAGGTATCGAGGAAAGTGCCGGCCACAATGAAGCGGCGCTCGTTGCGACACGTCGTGCGCTGGGATCGCTCGACGGGCCGGGGGCCAAAATGATTATCCCTCGCGCGGCGTCCGTCTATCGCCCTGGAATAAGCGCCTCCCTTGCCGAAGACCACGGCGACTATCGCGAAGCATTGGCCCAATATGCTGCGCTCGAGACTCTCCCCGATTTCGAAGGGGAGCGCTGGAACGCCTCCTATATGACGAAGGCGGATCTCGTGCTGGCCCATGACGTCTCCGGTGCGCGCCGGGTAACCGGCATCGGCACCGACCAGGACATGGTCCGCCGCATGAACAATGGCCTCGGCTGGCAGCTCATCAACATCTTGTGGCCCGAATATCTCCTGCGCACGGAGCAGGGCGATTGGGGCGGCGCGCGCGTGGATATCGAAGGCATCATTGCCACGCATCGGGCGCTTCCGTCGGCCGCGGTCGCCTACTATCCGAACCAGACCTTGTCATGGCTCGCGCTCAGCTTGGCGCATACCGGCAATGCAAAGCAGGCGCACGCGGTGATCGATCGGACTCCTCCCGATTGTTACGATTGCCTGCGCGCGCGCGCACAGATCGATGTGGTGGAAAGGAACTGGAACGGCGCGGCCTATTGGTTCGCGCGCGCTGGCGCGGCGGCGCCCTCTCTTCCCTTCGCCGATGCCGACTGGGGTGCGATGCTGTTGGCGCGGGGCAACACCGACGCGGCGATTGCAAAACTCGAATCCGCCCGCTCCAGGGGCCCGCACTTCGCCGATCCGCTGGAGATGTGGGGTGAGGCGCTCATGCTGAAGAACCGCTCCGACCTTGCACTCGCAAAGTTCGAGGAAGCGAACCGGTACGCACCCAATTGGGGACGCCTGCATATGAAATGGGGAGAAGCGCTGCTGTGGTCTGGCAACAAGCCTGGCGCGCAGAGGCAATTCGCTATCGCCACGCATCTCGATCTGTCTGCGGCCGACAAGGCAGCGCTTACCAGAGTGCGCGCCGTGCATGGATGAATGCAAAAAAAGCGCGGAATTTAACCATGCATTCGTCAGGAGCGCCGTTGTGGATGCCGCTACGGACCGCCCCCGCGCCATCAAAACGAGTGATTCTGATGGATAAGATGGGCTAGGCGCCTACGCTTGCCACCGCCGCTTGGTTGCCCATCGGGTCGCCCGCGGGCCGCGGCGCTACATGTCTGTGATCGAGTTGACGCTGATCAGCCTCTAAGACCTGCAAGGCCCGCGATTAGCGGTGCATATGCGGAAAGGCCCCCGGTCGATCGCCTGTAAGCGGACGCTGTGAAGGGCGGCGCGGGGCGGAACGTGCTTTGGCGATGCCAGGAGAGGCCCGCGGGATCGCATCTTGTGGCACGATACTTCCGACGCACCGCATAGCGGAGCGCATGACGTAAGCTCAGATACCAAGTCCGCGGGCAAAACTTTCCAACCGCTCTGGATGTCTTGCGAGCCTACGCCAAACATCGAGGCTGGAAGTCTCGCGGAGGAAGGCCAAGGCCTGCGTCGTGGAGTCAACTTGATCTGAGTATCTCGATCCAGGAAAGCCGGTCAATTCGGCCACGTAGTCTTCGAACCAAATGGCATTTTCGAGTAGAAACACATAGCCGTTTTCGAATAGCGCTGTCAGTGCATGCAACCGCATGACCTTGTCATTCCCCGGCGGCGGGTCGTAGGGCGCGATTGCGCGGTTGCCCTCGCGCTGAAGTTCTTGAATTAACGACGTGCCGGACGCCTTATCTTCGATCAGGATCGTATCGGGCGAGTGCTTAGCCCTGCACATCTCCACGGCACGCTTGAGATCGGGATAGTTTAGCCGAGCTCTATATACATCGAGAAGATAAAAATGTCCGTCAATGGCGCCCCATGTGGTGCACACACTGAAGTTGTTCAGTTCACCCGATTTGTTGGCCGTATCCCAGCTCTGCAGCTTGCAGTCGAACCTCGCGGGCTCCTCGCCGGATTTTATGAGCTTAAACCAGTTCCGTTTGACCATATTGCCGCCGACAGGCGTGGGTCTTTGCTGATATTGACTCTGGAAATTGTATTCCCCGATATTCTGTCGAATCCGGCGTAAGGTTTCGACGCTCTCGCGTTCGGGATCGAGCGCTTCGCCGGCCTTTCGCAGAAACACACGCGGCCCGAACGGCGTCTCAAAGGGGATGCACTCATCCGTCTCCGCAATTGCAGGGAAATCAAGAATCTCCCAACTATCGTCGTGCTCCGTAACGTGCCCGACAAGATCGTCAAGATGCAGGCGCTGCATGACGATGATGATGCACCCCTGCTCTTTGTCATTGAGGCGGCTAAAGAGTGAGCCCTTGAACCAGGTGTTGCAGTTCCCGCGATAGGTATCCGAGAGTGCTTCGTCCGGCTTGAGCGGATCATCTATGATGATGAAATCTGCGCCGCGTCCGGTTAGGGGGCCTCCAACGGAGACCGCCAAGCGTCCGCCGCCGACAACAGTATCAAAATCGGCAACCGCACTCCGCTCCGCGGACAGCCGCGTCGCAAAGACCTGCTTGTAAAAGGCACTGTTCATCAGTTTGCGGGTATCGCGGGCATGCTTGTCCGACAGATCCTGACCATAGCTCGCACAAATGATTTTTTTATCGGGTTGGTGGCCGAGTAGCCACGCCGAGAACGCCACAGAGACACTGAGAGACTTGAGAGAACGGGGGGGAAAGCTCACGATCAGGCGACGTATTTCTCCCCTGCGGCATGCATCAAGCTTGGAAGTAAGCAGCTCGAGATGCCGGCTCGGCACAAACTCCGTGTGCGGCTCGAGTTCGTGGAACGACCGCTCGATAAACGTCATAGGATCGGTGCGCAGCACCGCACTGTACTCGTCACGTCTGATCATCATGCTATTCCGGCGGCACTGGCCCTTGTTCGTCCATGGCAGTCTGCGCCGTATTGTCCGCTTTTACGGAGGGGTCAGGCGCGGTTGTTTCCATTGATCGTTGCTCTGCAAGGGTGCTTCGCAGGCGTTCGATTAAGTTCGCGATGGTCTTGTGATCGCTGCTGGTTTGCAGCGCGTCATCGCGCGGCTCGGCTCTGCGGCCCTGACTAAGCCGCTCCTCGGCCAGCACGGCGGCGGTTGCCTTGGGATCGCCGCCAACAGCCTTGTTGACCAGTCCTTTGGCTAGCGCTTCGCGCTTTGTCATTTTCTTGCGACGTCCGTTCTCGGTGACCGGGATGCGCGCGTTCATCTCTTCGTGCAAAGCCGTCGAGATGTTTTTCGCGCCGACGGGGCGCCCCTTAGGATTCCCCGACTGACCCCGTTTGAACTGGGTCGATGACGGCGGCCGTCCTTTGCCGATCGTGCCGTTGTTTCCAGAACCGGGTTCAGCCATCTGCACGGTCCTCGGCAAGCTCATCGAACCTGCGGCCAGTTTCGGCGTGAACCGCGCAGTCGCCGCTATGGCGCTGCCATCGCCGAATGGCGACGTCGATGTAGAGAGGATCGAGATCCATGCCGCGGCACTTGCGTCCGACGCGTTCAGCAGCGATCAGTGTTGAACCGCTCCCCAGAAACGGATCCAGCACAATATCGTCGCGCGCCGAGCAGTCGACCAGTGCATCGGCGATCAAACTGACCGGCTTGACGGTCGGATGCAGCGCCGCGAGATGACCCTCCTCCCCTGCCCGCCCAAATCCGACCGGACTGGGGTAGTTCCAGACGTTCGTCCTGTTCCGTCCAAACTTGCCGAGCTGGACATTGTTGGTGTGCGGCGCCCCCCCGTTCTTGAACACAAAGATGAACTCGTGCTGGCTACGGTAGAGCGAACCCATCCCGCCGTTACCCTTGATCCAGACGCAGATGTTCTTGAGCGTGCTATAGGCTTTGCCGGCTTGATGCATCAGATCCGCATGCGCCCAGTCCATGCATACATAATGTATCGACCCTTCGCGGCTGTTCGCCGCAAGAAGCGTGCAGCCACGCGCCAGGAACTCGGCAAACTGTCCCTCCCCCATCTCGCCCGAGGCCATGGGGAACTCACGATGCCGAATCCGCCCTTTCCCGGACACGTGGCCGTTGATGGGCACATTGTAGGGAGGATCGGTGAAGACAACATCGGCTCGGGCTCCCCCAAGGATCAAATCGTAAGAGTGTTGATCCAGCGCGTTTGCGCAGGCAACAATATGTCGGCCTGCATGCCAGACGTCCCCTGGCCGGGTAACCACGGGCAGCCCTTCCCCCGTGGCGATCTCATCGTCTTCGTCGCTTTGCCCACTCGCGTCGCCCAAAATTAGGTCAATTTCCGGAGCCTCGAAACCCGTGATCGACACATCGAAGTTCAGCTCGGTGTTCAGAAGCTGCTGCAGCTCGATGGCCAGGATGGAAACATCCCAGCCTGCCTTCTCCGCCAGTCGATTGTCCGCCAGCACATAGGCTCGCAGCTGGTCGGGCGTCAGATGCTCCAGCCGAATGGTCGGTACGTGGGTAAGCCCATTAAGCTTGCCCGCTTCCCACCGTCCGTGGCCGGCAATGATCTTTCCGCCTTTGTCGACCAGGATCGGGTTGTTGAAGCCAAACTCCTTGATGCTGGCGGCGATCTGCCTGATCTGGCGCTTCGAGTGCGTGCGCGCATTCTGAGGATCGGGTTTGAGGCTCTCAATCGGTACGCGCTCAACAACGTACGGCTTAGGCAATTCACTCATACACCTGCACCTGTTGCGCTCATCGCTTAGCGTGCCACTCGCTGTCAGCGGTCACCCCTCCACTTGCATTTCTATTGGCAGAAAAGCTAAAAAGCAAGACTTTAGACTCTTTAGACATTCATTAGTCATAAAGGCTACAACCCGATGTCGAAGAAAATTGGCCGGCCTACGCTTGACCCACGCGAAAAAAAAGACGTCCAAGTTACCGTTCGGCTGAAATCGAGCACGGTCGCTGCGCTTGAGAAAGCGGCTCGATTGAACGGCGTTCCACTTGCCCGCGAAATCACAACCCGCCTGGAGGACACGCTCGAGTCTAACGTTCCGGACCAACTTTTTGGCGGTCCCAAGACCTATGCGTTCGCGATGCTTCTGGCCTTGTCGCTAAAGCAGCTGCGGTCGCTAACCGGCCATTGGTGGCACGAGGATCGCTTTACTTTCGACCATGCCAAGAGCGCTTCAGACGTTTTGTTTGAATACTGCAAACCACCGGGCGAGCCGATTGTCCCTGACGATCTCCCGCGCGTGCCCCCTGGCACCGTTCGCCGCGCCAGTGGCGGACTCCCATATCCGCAATCACGGTTTGGCGCCGAAGCTGCAAAGGAGCTTGTCGAAGCGATGGAACAGTTTTCGGGCAAATATGGTGTTGAATACGAACGGTTCGCACACCTATTGCCGGAGCCGCAACGTGAGGCGAGCCTGTTCAACAAGTCCATCTATACGCGCCTGGGTCGATCGCTCATTCCGCTACATGAGCGTGCCGGATCACAAATCGCGAAAAAACGCCGAGCGAAGCGTTGATGGACCGCGTATCCATATCGATAAGAAGGGATTATCGGACGTTCTCGGTATCATAGGCGCCTCCGCCTCCAAAATCGGAAACTGGGTTCGAATTCCTCCCTGTCCGCCAGATACCTTTGAAATATATATGATATTTTGAATTTTGCTAAACTTTGCTCACATTCACCCACCATTGGGAATAGCATTCGGCGAAGCGGCCCCGAGGCCGGAGATTCCTCAACAAAATAAATTTGCCAGCCGCCACATTCCAACTTCACGGCATACTTGCCTAGCAATGGCTCAGGTGTGGTTCGCTTTCGCCATGCGCGGACGTTCTGACCGAGAATCTGCGGCAAATCCATTGCCACAGTTGGCGAAATATCCCCTGTAGAATCTGTCCCCTAGTCGTGTCATTTTGGAGTGTGCCCGTGCCCAGCGTGGGGATCGCGGGAAAGCGCATCATGCGTTTCACCTCAGTAGCGGATACCCCGACCGAGGGGCTTGGTGGCGCACGCTCGCCATAGAGCCCGGCCCGCAGAGCAAGCCCAATGTAGCACTGGGCTGAACAACTGGGAGAATCGGCTGCTATCAACTACAATCCAACTGGATTGGAAATCAGGCGATATTCAGAAGGTATAATAGAACTTGCGCTTTCATGCCGAAGGGCCAGAGCTTCCTGACGACCTTCTCGTTGCGCGCGATGAAGGCAAAGTTTTGTTTTTCTGCGGTTCCGGCGTTTCCATCGCCAAGGCAGGTCTGCCGGGATTTCTAGGCTTGGCCGAAAAGGTTATGGCCGAACTGCGGGCATTGCCCGACAGCGCGCCCCAGCAACTGACACAACTTGCCGGCACATTGCAGGCGAAAAGGGTAGCGGGGGTGGGCGGCATCGTGGCCGCGGATCGCATCTTCGGGCTTCTGGAGCGCGACTTTGCGCCGGCCGACATTGACCGAGCGGTTGGCGCTGTTCTTAAGCCCAAATTGGGCGCCGATCCGAGCGCACACAAAACCCTGCTGGATTTGAGCCGCACCGCCAACGGCACCGTCCAGCTTGTCACCACGAACTTCGACCTGCTGTTCGAAGCCGCCGGGCCACGCTTGAAAACCTGGACGCCGGACAATCTGCCGGAACTGCAGCGCGGCAACTTCGACGGCATCGTACATCTGCATGGAAAGCTTGACCCGGCCTATGAAAAATCCGTGGGCGGCAATCTCGTCCTGTCCAGCGCGGAATTTGGCCGGGCTTACTTGTCCGAAGCCTGGGCTACGCGCTTCATTCGGGACGCGACCGAGAAATATTCCGTGGTGTTCGTCGGCTACACCGCCGATGACCCCCCGGTCCAATATCTATTGGAAGCCCTCAACCGCGATCATGGGCGGACGCGCCAGCCCATGTATGCGTTCCAGCCCGGCTTGCAAGCTGAGGCCGCGGCCTTATGGACGCACAAGGGCGTGACCGCCATCCCATACGACCATAAGGACAACCACACCCATCTTTGGCAAACGCTGGCCGCCTGGGCGCAGCGCGCCCGCGATCCCGAAGCATGGCGCAAGAAGCTGTTGCGAAGTGCCTTAGCGGGGCCGGAAGCCATGGCACCACATGAACGCGGCCAGGTGATGCATTTGGCGATGACGCCTGACGGGGTGAAGGCGATCGTCACTGCCACGCGGCTGTTGCCCGCAAGCTGGTTGCTCGTCTTCGATCCGGCAGAACGCTACGAAACACCGGGCCGCCGCATCTTCACGGCCGAAGCAGCGGCCATCGACCCATTTCCCGACTATTGCTTGGACAGCGACCCGCCACCGCCGCCGGACGAAGACGGCTCCTTGTACCGCAAGCGCGATGTGTCCAAAGACGTTCTCAACGCGCTGGTTGCTAATTCTTTCGATGCCCCGCCGGAGGAACGCGGCACCATCGCCGGCAATGACGCGGTCGCGCTTGTGGACCTGCCCAAACGCCTGCGTGCCATGACCGCCTGGATCGCGCGCATCGCGGACCAGCCTTTGGCAATCTGGTGGGCGCTGAACAAGCCGTTGCTGCATCCCATCCTGTTGAACTCGATAGAAGGCCGGTTTCGGCGCGTGCAAGACAAGATGCCGGACAAGGCCCGGCCGATCTGGCGCACCATTCTGGACGCGCGCAAACCGCGCTTGCATTCGCCGTTTGAGAATATTTACGAGCTGCAGGATCGCGTGACCCATGAGGGTTGGTCGACGGCCGCGCGGCGGAGCCTGATCGCCCTGCTGCAACCGCAATTGGAAGTAACGCGCCCGGTGCTGACGGCGCCGGTCAAAGACATTGCCCGCGCCCATCCTTCCCAGATCATGACCATCACTCTGCGCTACAAGGACGAGGCGCCGCCGCCCCCGATCCCGGATGGCGAGTTGGCAGCCTTCATCCCGCTGGTCCGCCACCTGTTGGAGGAGGCGGGCGCGCAAGAAGAAGAACGGAGCCCTTTCACCCTCAATCATATTCCTCCGATCAATGCCGATCCCCAGATTACGGGAATGGCCTATGAGCGTGATCGCGGCTTCAACCGGTTGGTGTTCTGGTACATCGGCTTGTTTCAGCGCTTGTTGGCACTGGACCTCAAGCGGGCGCGGCGGGAATTCGATGCCTGGCTGACGCGGGACAACACCTTGTTCTATCGCCTGCGGGTATGGGCGTGCGGCGTCGCCGATTTCCTGCCTCCTGCCGTGGCGACCCAGACACTCGCAGCGCTGAACGATGACGCCTTCTGGACAGAGGGCGGCCAACGCGACTTGTTGCTATCGCTCAAGGCCCGCTGGAGCGATTTCGACGCGACGCTGCGCGCCGATCTGGAGAAGCGCCTGCTCAAGGGGCCGCCGCATCTGAAGGGGCTTCCCATCGAAAGGCAGCGAGTGTGGCAAGCCCACACCATCTTGCAGCGGGTGTTATGGCTGATCGAGCAAGGCTGCACCTTCCAGCGGCCGACCGATGCCATCCTTGCCAAGGCCCGCGCGGCAAGCCCGGATTGGAAGGACGCTTATGTGGCGCACGCGGCCGACTCCCATGAAAGCAAAGGCGGATTTGTCAGCACCAACGCCAGCATCGACCATATCAAGGATGCGGCGATCCGCGAGCTTATCGCGCTGTGCATAGCCGATAGCGGGCGCGATCATCAATTCCTGGTCGAGCGCGATCCGCTAGGCGGTCTGGCAAAGGAGCGTCCGATCCGTGTGTTGCGTGCGCTGGTGCTGGACGGCTTGCCGGACGATCAGGCACGCCGCTGGGCTTGGTCGAAATTGCTACAATCCATGGCTCGGCGGGAGGACAAGCCGCGCCGCACCTGTTTGATCGCTCACCGGCTCGCGGCGATTCCGGATGGTATCTTCGCGGTCATCATCCCGTCGGTGAGTTACTGGCTGGAATCGCACGCGAAGGATTTGTACGAGGTGGCCGCCTCGTTGGTCGGCCAGTTGGCCGACCGGATCACGGCGGTCTTGGCGCTGCCGCCCGGCGATGACGATGCGCCGCGCAAGCGGACCTCGGACTGGTTTAACCGGGCGATGACCTCGCCTTCCGGCCACATGGTACAGGCCATGCTCCATGATCCGATTTTGAATACATTTGGGATCGGCGCTGGGCTGCCCGACGCCTGGAAACAACGCATCGAGCGCGTCTTCGCTCTGCCCGGCGATCATGGCTTGTTCGCTCTCTTTATTGCGACGCAGAGCCTGAGCTGGCTTTATTTGCGTGATCCTGTCTGGACGGAACAGCACATGCTGTCCGCCCTAGACGTGGAGGGCGAGCGCCGGGAAGCGCTGTTGAGCGCCTTTTTCCCCGCGATGCGGATTGGCGAGCGCAAATTGTTTGAGCGCTTGAAAGGGCCGGTCATGGCGCTGATCGGCGGCGAGATGACCCGCCCCAAGGCCGATCCCAGAGCTTTGATGAACTTCGCGCTGGCGGGTTGGCAGCAGACGGACGATGACGGGCGCTGGTTGTCCGACATGGAGATGCGGACGGCTTTGGTACGGGGCGAACAGGAATTCCGCACCACGGTTCTGTGGCAGATCAACAATTGGCCGTTCGCGGACAAGCATGACTTCCTGTCTCGCATCTGGCCACTGCAATTGGCGGCCCGTAGTTCCACCGTGACGGACCGGCTCTGCTACATTGCTTTCCACGACCCAGACCATTTTGCGGAATTGGCGCAAACCCTCATGCCTTTCCTGACGCCGATCCGGCGGGGTGCGCTGATGTTTGCCGCCGGGGTACCGAACGCCAATGAGTTGATGGCGGCGCACCCGGGAATCGCCCTGGACCTTTATTGGCACATCCTGCCAGAAGACAGCACGGAATGGCCCTACGACGCTCATCAGGGGCTCGAATATCTTTTCAAGAATGTGAAAGCGCTCCGCACGCATCCGCGCATGATCGAACTGATGCGGCGGCGACGCAAAGGTTATTTCTAGCAACGTCTGGCAAGCGGGCAATGCGCGATGACGCGGATGGCGCGAAAGCAATTGCGATGACGATCCCAATCCGCAACGGCCAGATCAAGGACTTCAGCAGTGGCGAGAGCTTCTAGGCCAAGCAAAGCCCTAAAATCAGGCGGTGAAAGCATCGGATTTGTCCCCAAAACTGTCACGGCAAGGGGGGTGGGGTGTCACGGCTGTCATGGCTCCGCCGTCAGGGGGGTGGGGAATGCTCAAGTTGACTTGCGAACAGTATACCCTCGCGGGAACTCCACTCGGCGACGGCCATTGGCTGGCGGATCGATCGTAACGGTAAGCAGTCGGCGGGGCACCAGCATTTGCATCGACAACTCGATCGCCAATTCCTCTTCGGCGAACGTCTCATTCCAGTTGCGGCGGATCACAATGTCATCCATCTCGCGCAGCACATTGCGACCGCCCGCAAATATTCTCGTGATGGGATTTTCCGCGACTAGATCATCTGCATCCACTGTCACCGCTGCAGCCACGACATGCCCCATGCCTGGGATGGCATAAAAGCGATGCGCGGCTGGCGTCAGGCATTGACCAATGAAATCGAAGCTTGGTTTGAGGTCTTCATACGCTTGCAGGCCGAAGACCTCGTTGAAGCGTACGATTTTTGGATATTCACGCAGTTGTCCGTCAGAGCCGAAAAATATCTCGAACAACATTCCATCGAGCAGCGCCTTGCGCGACTCGGCATCGAGGTCTTGAGTCCGTTCCATGAAGGCGTCGATAAAACCAATGGCTGCATGAGCGCTCCCACAGGCTGCTTGGTAGATGTTGCGGCCGAGCACGAAAAGTGAATCCGCACTCGCCTCGTTGAGCCTTTGGGCGTCAAAATCGCCCAATGCCGCGTTCTGTCGTCCCCAAGTAAGTACCTTGAGACCTCTGATGATGCGATGGGATAGCTTGTTGGGGTCTGCCACGAACAGGCGGTCGTTGAGAGCGGTGGGGCCATACTCCAGCACCTCGCTGGCCACGCTGAGCTTGAAGAAAAAATCCCCTGACAGCGAGGTATGCTCCCAGGAAGTCTGTTGTGACTGCGTCGTCGCTGCCAACGCATTGCGCACTCGTTTGAACATAGACTCGATTGGCACTTCTGGTGCGTCGATATGCTGGAGAAGGGCTGCGGTGTAGGCGCCGTTGCGGCCTGCCCCATCCGCCGCTATCTCGCCAGGCGATGTTGAATAGGCGATCAGCGTGCCCTTGGGAGCATAGACGGGGGCGAGGCCCTGCGGGACGGCCCTGCGCCAATGCCTCTCCCAAGGGTTATCGCGGCAAGCGTCTAGAATGATGATGTTGGTGGCTGGACCGGCATTTTCCATGCTGTCGAGCACGCGATTGAGCGACAGCGCCGAATGCTTCGCCTCAATCTCGTTAGCGATCCTCGTGTCAGTAGCGGCGAGAAAATTCTCTCCGTGAATCTGGACGCCGTGGCCCGCGAAGAAAAACAGGCCCACATCCTGATCCCCCAACGCGGCATGAAAATCCGACAACGCCCGGTCCATCTCCAGATAGCTGGCGTTGACAAGGCTGGTGACGACAAATCCGCAAGCAGTGAGCTTGTCCGCCACGTCACTGGCGTCGTTTGCGGGGTTTCTGAGTGCCCCCGCTTCAATGTAATTTGCGTTACCGATCAACAGGGCCCTGAGGTTGCGCATGTTAACGTGATCGCTCCGAGCCTGGCGACACAAAGAGAGCGAGGCGGCGGTGGGGCTTATCCTTTCGTGGCACTAGCCAGTCTTTGCCCACGTGCTCGAAATGTCGGGAATCGAGAACTCGGTGCATGCCGAAATTCGAGCTCTCGGACGTCGCGAAAACGCTCATCTTTTTCTCCCGCTGGCTCAACGCGGCTGCCACAAGCAAGTGTCCCGCGCCCCGGCCGCGAGTGCCATCGACAGCCCACACGTATCCGAGTTCGAGAGTGTAGGAGCGCTCCAGTTCGGCGAGGCCGGCTTTTGAAAAGCAGCCCTTGCGGTAACCGTCGCCCGGCTTCTTCAGCGCCGCAGTGCCAATGAGGCCATCGGGTGAGAAATATCGAACCAAGCACACGGCCTTGTTGACGCGGTCCATCGAAATGCCGCGAGCCTCGCCCGCCGCCCTAACGACGTCGATGAACTCGTTCTTTTCGGTGAGCGTCAGCTCTGACGGTGCCTCGATCTGCATTCTTTCCATCGCCCGCCTCCGTTCGCTTGACGGCAACACGTCGAGAACCTGCCTGCGAGCAATTGCCACCCGAAATGCCACCGGACGGCTTAGCACGACAAGGGATGGAGCGTCACCGCATCAAAACAAATGCCGCAGTCTACGGGGTTTTCTCGTATACGATGGGATTGGTAGTTACGGCGCGGGACGACACCCTTCGGATTATAAATCAGGTGCGCAGTCTGAACAACGGGCCATCGATACACACTAGATGGCCAGATCTCTCCAATCTTCGCCACAAGATTGCTCACTATTCTCTCGCTTCGCGGCGTGAAGGAAGCGTGCATCCCGTCCGGGCGGCGCTGATGCCGTCGAATATGGACGGAGAATACAATGGCGAAATCGAAGAAATCCCGCACGCAGGCGCGCGGCGTGATGGTGCGCAGCCCGAAGCGGCAGCCGGCGGCGAGGGTGAGGCGTAAGGGGATCAAGCCGAACCCCAAGGGACAGACCGGGGCCGGGAAGAGCACCAAAATCGCATCGATGACGGTGATGCTGTGCCGTATCAAGGGCGTCAGCATCGGCGAATTGTGCAAGCACACGGGCTGGCAGCCGCATTCGGTGCGCGCGGTGATCTCCAGCGTGATGAAGAAGAAGCTAGGCCTCGACGTCGTATCCGAAAAGGTGGACGGCGTGCGCATATACCGTGTCGTGGTCTGAGACGACCGCAATGCCACACCAACGGAAGGGCTGGCGGCGACGCACCGCCGGCCGGCTTGCGAATGGATCCATGGAGGCCGAGCTTTCGGCTCTGGGCAAGTTGGCCATCGGCGACCTCAAATCGGCATGGACGGACCGATTCAACGAAGATCCACCGGCAACGCGTTCGCGCGATCTCCTTGTGCGATTGCTTGCTTGGCAGATGCAGGAAGAGGCGTCAGGCGGTCTGGATGCCGTCACCGCGCGCAAGCTGCGCGACATCGCCACGGCATTGGAGAGGGACGGTTCTTATGAACCCAAGGTTCGGCGCGATCTGTCATCGGGCGTGGTCCTGACGCGCGAGTGGAAAGGCGTCATCCACAAGGTGACGGTGACGGCGGACGGGTTCCAGCATCGGGGTCAGCGCTACAAGAGCCTGTCCGACATCGCGCGCACAATCACGGGCACGCGATGGTCCGGTCCGCGCTTCTTCGGACTTGAGCAGAAAAACCCCCGGCAATCTCAGCAGGCAGCGTCATGAGCGCGAAGCGGCAGATCCGCTGCGCGATCTATACGCGCAAATCGACCGAAGAGGGCCTGGAGCAAGACTTCAACAGTCTTGACGCGCAGCGCGAGTCCTGCGAGGCCTATATCACGAGCCAGAAGGCCGAGGGCTGGATTGCCCTCGCCAAGCGGTACGACGACGGCGGGTATTCCGGCGGGACATTGGAGCGCCCTGCCCTGCGGCGACTGCTCCAGGATATCGAAGACGCGGCCGTGGATGTCGTCGTCGTATACAAAATCGATCGGCTGAGCCGCTCGCTCATGGACTTCTCCAAGCTGGTGGAGGTATTCGACCGCAAATCGGTCACGTTCGTCTCCGTGACCCAGTCGTTCAATACGACGACCTCGATGGGGCGGCTCACACTGAACGTCCTGCTTTCCTTTGCCCAGTTCGAGCGGGAGGTGACGGGCGAGCGCATCCGCGACAAGTTCGCCGCGTCCAAGAAGAAGGGAATTTGGATGGGCGGCAATCCGCCGCTCGGTTACGATGTCTCCGAGCGCAAGCTGGTTGTGAATGCTGCCGAGGCCGAAACCGTCCGTCTGATCTTTCGCCGCTATCTGGACCTGGGTTGTGTGCGGCTCCTGTGCGACGACCTCGCGACGCGGGGCGTCGTCTCCAAGCATCGAGCATTCGAGTCGGGTGAGACGCGAGGCGGTAAGATCATGGGCCGCAGCGCTCTCTACCTCATCCTGAACAACCGGACCTATCTCGGCGAAACCACGCATAAGGGCGCCTCGTATCGCGGCGAGCATGAGGCGATCGTGCCACGCGAGCTATTCGATGCCGTTCAGAAACGGCTCGCCGAGCTTGCCCCTCGGCTGTCCGGCAGGGCTCGGCAGCCACAGGACGCGCCCTATGTCGGCCTGCTGTTCGACGAGACCGGGGCGGCAATGCTGCCGACCTATTCCATCAAGCGTGGGGGAATTCGCTATCGCTATTACGCCAGCCGACCGACACTGAAGGGCGAGCGTTCGAAAGCTGCCATCCACCGCATTCCGGCGCCACCGTTCGAGGCGTTCATGGAAAGCGTCTTGGCACGACTGGTCCTGACGGGAGTCGGACAAACCGAGCAGGCGCCACCCGTCCTGCATGGCATCGAGATTCAGCCCAATAGGATCATCCTTCGACTCCACCGGACCGCGGCGCTGGCACAGTGGCGTGCGGCGGAGCCGGACGGCGTCAAAGGTCGTGACAGGGAGGTCATCGAGCATCGCCGCGGATTGCTCGCGGATGGCGAGACGCTGATCGAGGACGGCGAGTTGCTGATCCTGTCGCTGCCTGTCCGCGCGCGCTTCCGAGGCGGGCGCACCGAATTCTCCGCTCCTTCCGGTCCAGCCACCGCGCGGCCGGACATGGCGCTGTTGAAAGCTATCGCCCGCGCGCATCGCTGGCGACAGATGCTCCTGGACGGCGAAGTGACATCGATCGACGCCCTTGCGCAGCGCGCCAATCTAGACCGGGGACATGTCGGCCGGACGCTCAATCTCGCCTTCCTGAGCCCGGCCATCACGCAGGCAATCGTCCGGGGCGAGCAGCCGCCGGGCCTGCGGCTTACTGACCTGTTGAACGCCGATATTCCGCTGTCCTGGGACGCACAAAATGCGATGATTCAGGAGCTAAGCGCGGACCAGCGGCGAAATCCCTGATACGTCCAAAAAATTCCCTGTTACCGCGCAAAAATTCCCTGATACCGCATTTGAAATTCCCTGTTATTTTTAGAGATGCAAAAACCTGCGAATGTCATTTGACTCAATAATACCCAGCATAAAATGCACTTTCTAGCACTGGATTCGGGCCAGTTGAGCCCCGAAAATTCCCTGTTAATTCCCTGATAAACAGGGATCGCGCCCAAGAGAGCAGAAGTTCGATCCGGGAGCAGGCTGGACACGAAACTTCGACCTCCACTTCGAGCCCGAACTGGAGGTTTCCGATCTGGAGGTGGAGACTGGCGGCCCAAGGGCGCGAAAATTCCCTAAATCGGGAGTCTCTGCGGCGCCGTCGGAGACGCAGAGCGCGCAGAATGTCCGCACACCGCGCGGAATTCCGCGAGGTGCTCTGAGGGTCGCCGTTCGCGGGATTTCAACTGGTACAGTCGGGCGGGGTCGAACCGCCGACCTCCGGATCCACAATCCGGCGCTCTAACCAACTGAGCTACGACTGCATACCAGTGGAGCGGGGGAACCTAGGGGCGGCTCTGAGCAAAATCAAGGCTTTCGCGGCATTGCGCGCCCGGGCGCCAGGCGCTCTATCATCGCGGGCATGAACCTCAGGCTCCGCAACGGCTTGGCAGGGGTAGCCGCGGTCGCGGCGGCTTTGCTGGCCGCACCGTTTCTGCTTCCGACAAGCCTCTACAAGGCCCAGATCGAGCAAGGCGTCGCCCGCGCGACCGGCCGGACCTTCACGATCGCGGGCCCGGTGCGCTTCACCCTCTTCCCCGTGCTCGGCATCAACGCCTCGGACGTCACCTTGTCGAACCCGCCCGGCTGGCAGGGGCCTCCGCTCGCCTCCGCCCGGACCTTGCACATCGGGGTGCGGCTGCTGCCGCTGTTTTCGCGCCGCCTCGACGTTACCGAGGCCGTGCTCGAAGAGCCCCGGATCAATCTCGAAGTCGATGGAGACGGTCGCGCCAACTGGACATTCTTTCACGGCAGCACAAAGCCGGCGACGAAGCAGGCGAACGGCCCGGCATTCACGCCGAGCTTTTCGGGAGTGCGCATCGAAGGCGGACGCCTGATCTATTCCAATGCGCGCTCGAAAACTGCGTTCGCCGTGGGCGAGCTCGATGCGGCGGCCGATATCCGCGAACTCGACAAGCCCGTCACGCTGCGCGGCGCCCTTGTCTTTCGCGGACAGAAGGTGAAATTCGAGGCGACCACGCCGGCGCCGCGTGCGCCGCTGGCAGACCAGCCCGCGAAGATCACGCTCGCTTTGACCTCCGCGCTGATCGCCGCCGCCTTCGACGGCACGGCATCCCCGGACGGAACGCTGTCGGGCGCGCTCAAGATGGACGCGGCGAACCTGCGCGCGGCCGGCACGTGGCTGGGCGTGAAACTGCCCTCGACCGGCGGCTTCGGCGCGTTCTCGTTTTCGGGCACGGTCCAGGGCGACAACCGCGTCGCCCGGTTGTCGGGCATGAAGCTCAAGCTGGACGGCGCCACGATCACCGGCGACCTCGGACTGGACAAGCGCGGGGCCGTGCCCGTGTTCAGCGGCACGCTCGCCATCGACAAGCTCGACGTCGATCCCTATATCGCCGCGCCGCACAGGAACGGCCCGCCTCGCCCCCATAGCAAGGAAGAATGGAGCCGCGACGAGATCAGGCTCGACGCCCTGCACGAATTCGACGCCGACCTCGTCGTCGACACAGGCAGCCTCAAGATCCGCAACCTCACGCTCGGCCGCACGCGGATCGCGCTTTCGCTCAGGGACCGCGACTTGCATGCGCGATTGGGACCGATGGCACTGTATGGCGGAAGCGGAAAGGCCGAGCTGGAGGTCGATGCGCGCGGCAAGGAACCGCGGTTCCACGACACGGCCGAGTTCCGCAAAGTGGCCTTGGCGGCGTTCCTCGCCGACACGATCGGCGTGAAGCAGATCGAGGGGACGGGCACGATCATCCTCGACGCGTCGTCGCACGGAACCGACGCGGACGCGATCATGCGCGCGCTCTCGGGCAAGGGCTCGATCGACCTGCATGACGGCCGCCTGCGCGGCGTCGATCTGGGCACGGTGGCGCGCACCATCCAGGCCGTGCTCAACGGCGCGGAGGGCCCCGGTTCCTTCACGGACTATTCGAGCATGACGGCAAGCTTCACCGTGACGGACGGCGTGCTCGCAAGCAACGATTTCCAGCTCACCGGCCCGCTCATCCAGATGAGCGGCGCGGGCGTCGTGGACCTGGGCAACCGCGCGATCGACTTCAAGGTGGTGCCCAAGATCGCCAAGCTGGGCGTGCCGTTCCATATCAAGGGGCCGTGGACTCACGTCCGCTACGCGCCGGACCTGACGGGGCTGGTCGGCGGCGTGCTGAACAATCTGGCGTCCGGCAAGGCGCCGTTCAAAGGGCTGTTCGGCTCCTCTTCCAAACCGCCCGGCAATGCGCCAAAGAAGAAGCATAAGAGCGTCGGCGACGCACTCAAGAACATGCTGGGCATCCATTGAGGACGACATGAAGATCAGCCGCAAAGTCTGGATCAGCGCGCTCGTGGCCGCCGTCGTCCTCGCGGCCGGCGCCTATTTCCTGCTGCGCAAGGCGCCGCAGCTCAGCGTCGTGACATGGTCGGGCCCTTACGGACGCGCGCAGGCGAGCGCGCTGTTCATTCCCTATCAACAGCGCTCCGGCGTCGACGTGCATATCGGACAATATGACGGCGGCCTCGACGAATTGCGGCGCCGGGTGAAAAGCAGATCCTACGGCTGGGACGTAATCGATTTCGAGCTGCCCGATGCCATTGCCGCCTGCCGCGAGGGGCTGCTGGAGCCGATCGATCCGGCGGGCCTGACGGACACGGGCGACTTCGTGCCCCATGCGCTCGGCCGTTGCTGGGTGGGAAGCGTCGTCTACAGCCAGGCCATCGCCTACGCGCCGCAACGCTTCGGCGCCGCGCGGCCGGCGACACTCGCCGATTTCTTCGACACGGCGAAGTTCCCAGGGCCGCGCGCGCTGCACGGCGCCAGCCCCAAATTCAATCTCGAGCTCGCCCTGCTCGCCGACGGCGTCGCTCCCGGCGACATATATAAGGTGTTGTCGACGCCGGAGGGCGTTGCCCGGGCGCTGACGAAGCTCGAAACGCTCGGACCCATCGCGTGGTGGACGCAATCCAGCGAACCCGCCCAGATGCTCAAGGACGGCCGCGCGACCTTCGCGACCATCCTCAACGGCGACATCTACGACGCGGCAACGCACAAGAACCCGCTCGGCGTGATCTGGGACCGCCAGCTCTACGAACTCGACGTCTTCGGCATTCCCAAGGGCAATCCCAAGCGCGGCATGGCGATGGATTTCATCCGCTTCGCCACGGCGCCGGAGAGCTTGGCGCGCGTCGCCGACTGGGTGCCCTATGGCCCCGCGCGGCGCTCGGCGGTGGCGCTGGTCACCCGCAACCCCGAGCTCGGCACGCCGATGCGGCCGTTCCTGCCCACGGCGCCGGAGAATTTCCGCACGCCCTTCGCCGTCGACGACGCCTGGTGGCAGGCGCACGGCGCCGAGGCGAAGCTGCGCTGGCAGGGGTGGCAGTCGCTACGAAATCGTTAATTCCGGCTTTCGGCTCTTTACCCGATTTTACGAAGTTCTGCCGCTATCATTCGCGCCTCGAATCAGCGTTGGTCAGGGAAGAAAGACCGATGGCCTCCTATGCGTTGCGCCGGGTTTTAGGCGCCATCCCGACGCTGTTCATCATCATTACGCTTGCCTTCTTCATGATGCGGCTGGCGCCCGGCGGACCGTTCGACAGCCAGCGCCACCTGCCGCCCGAGATCGAGCGCAACGTCGCGGCCGCCTACGACCTCGATAAGCCGCTCTACGAGCAGTATTTCCTCTATCTGGACCACCTCGCGCATGGCGACCTCGGCCCGTCCTACAAGATCAAGGACTTCACCGTCGGCCAGCTCATCGCGGATGGCCTTCCCGTCAGCGCCAAGCTGGGTCTGTCGGCGATCTTCCTGGCCCTGGTCTTCGGCATCGGGCTCGGCGTCACCGCCGCGCTCTACCAGAACCGCATGTCCGACCACGCGATCATGAGCGTGGCGATGTTCGGCATCACCATCCCCAATTTCGTCACGGCGCCGCTCTTGACGCTGCTGTTCGGGGTCTATGGGCTGCACTTCTTCGGCCTGGACCTCTCGCTGCCCGTCGCGGGCTGGAATGGCGGCGCGCTGCGCAACATGATCCTGCCCGTGACGGTGCTCGCCCTGCCGCAGATCGCGATCATCGCGCGGCTCGTGCGCGGCAGCATGGTCGAGGTGCTGCATTCGAACTACGTGCGCACCGCGCGCGCCAAGGGCATGCCGAGCCACGTCATCGTCACGCGCCATGCGCTGCGCGTGGCGCTCTTGCCGCTGGTGAGCTATCTCGGGCCGGCCGTGGCACAGCTCGTCACCGGCTCGCTGATCATCGAGCAGATCTTCCAGCTTCCCGGTATCGGGCGCTATTTCGTCATCGCCGCGATCGACCGCGACTACACGCTGGTGATGGGTGCGATGATCTTCTACGCGGCGCTCATCATCCTGTTCAATCTGGTGGCCGACCTCCTCTATGGCGTGCTCGACCCGCGCGTGAGCTACCGCACATGATCGCAACAGGCATCGGCGGCGAGGGCGCGGCCTTGATGGTCAAGGCCAAGGACGTCCGGGGGCGCAGCCTCTGGGTCGATGCCTGGCACCGGCTGCTGCGCAACCGCGCCGCGGTGGTGAGCATCGTCATCCTGGGCGTGATCGCGCTGATGGCGGTGTTCGCGCCGCTGCTGTCGCAATACAGCTACAACGACACTGGTCACTACGCCGCGGTCTCCTGCGCCCCCAACTGGTGGAACGATCCGGGCGTGTGCAACGCCGGCGGCACGCACTGGTTCGGCACCGACAATGTCGGGCGCGATCTCTTCGTGCGCATCCTCTACGGCGCGCGCGTGTCGCTGAGCGTGGGGCTGGCGGCGACGCTGGTGAGCCTGATGATCGGCGTCGCCTATGGCGCGACGGCGGGCTATGTCGGGGGCCGCGTCGACGCGGTGATGATGCGTTTCGTCGACGTGCTCTATTCGCTGCCTTTCATCTTCTTCGTCATCATCCTGATGGTGGCGTTCCACCGCAACTTCTACCTCCTCTTCGTCGCCATCGGCGCGGTGGAGTGGCTGACCATGGCGCGCATCGTCCGCGGCCAGGCACTGTCGATCAAGGAGCGCGAATACATCGAGGCCGCGCGCGCGGCGGGCGTCGGCACCTGGGGCATCATCCGCCGCCACGTCATCCCCAACCTGCTCGGCCCCGTGATCGTCTACGTCACGCTCACGATCCCCGCCGTCATCCTGGCAGAGAGTTTCCTGTCGTTCCTGGGGCTCGGCATCCAGGAGCCGCTGACCTCCTGGGGCGTGCTCATCGCCGACGGCAAGGAGCAGATGGAGAGCTATCCCTGGATGCTGATCTTCCCTTGCGCGTTCATGGCGGTGACGCTGTTCTGCTTCAACTTCATCGGCGACGGGCTGAGAGACGCCCTCGATCCCAAGGATCGCTGAGATGGCGGCGCCGATCTTCGAGATCAAGGACCTCGACGTCCACTTCGCCACGCCGGACGGCGACGTGCACGCGGTCAAGTCGCTGAGCCTGACCGTGGGCGAGGCGGAGTGCCTGGGCGTGGTGGGCGAATCCGGTTCCGGCAAGAGCCAATTATTCCTCGCGACCATGGGGCTGCTCGCCGCGAACGGCCGCGCGACGGGAAGCGTGAGATACCGCGGCGAAGAGATGCTCGGCCAGCCGCAGCGCGCGCTCAACCGGCTGCGCGGCTCCAAGATCACGATGATCTTCCAGGATCCGCTCACCTCCCTCACGCCGCACATGACCGTCGGCGCGCAGATCATGGAGAGCCTGCGCGTCCACCAGCGCCTGCCGCGCGACGAGGCCGAGAAGCGCGTGCTGGAGGTGCTCGACCTCGTGCGCATTCCCGAGGGGCGCCGGCGCATGCATCAATATCCGCACGAGCTTTCGGGCGGCATGCGCCAGCGCGTGATGATCGCGATGGGGATGGTGTGCGGGCCGGACCTCCTGATCGCCGACGAGCCGACGACCGCGCTGGACGTGACGGTCCAGGCCGAGATCCTCGACATCATGCGCGACCTCAAGGCCGAGCTGAAGACCTCGATCGTCCTGGTGAGCCACGACATGGGCGTCATCGCGGGCATGGCCGACCGCGTCGCCGTCATGCGCGGCGGCGAGATCGTGGAACGCGGGCCGGTCGAGGACATCTATTACAGTCCCAGGCACGACTACACGCGCATGCTGCTCGACGCGATGCCGCGGCTCGACCGCCCCGATGCGGACGGCCATGCCGTGGCGCCGCTCGATCCCGCCGCGGCCACGATCCTCGACGTCGAGGACCTGCATGTCGGCTTCCCGGTGACGGAGGGCTGGAGCACGAAGAGGCTGCGCGCCGTCGACGGGGTGAGCTTCACTTTGCGCGAAGGCGAGACGCTGGGCATCGTGGGCGAGTCCGGCTGCGGCAAGTCCTCGCTGGCGCGCGCCGTACTCAAGCTGATCCCCAACACCGAGGGCGCCGTCGTCTGGCTCGGACGCGATCTCGGCCACGCCGCGAGCGCGGAGCTGCGCAAGCTGCGCAAGGATTTCCAGATCGTCTTCCAGGACCCTCTGGCGAGCCTCGATCCGCGCATGACGATCGGCGAATCCATCGCCGAGCCCTTGCGCTCGCTCAAGCCCCATCTGACCCGCGCCCAGGTGACGGCGCAGGTGCGCAAGATGATGGACCTCGTGGGACTGGAGCCCGTCTGGATCAACCGCTATCCGCACGAATTCTCCGGCGGGCAGAACCAGCGCGTCGGCATCGCGCGCGCCATGATCGTCGAGCCCAAGCTCGTGATCTGCGACGAGGCGGTGAGCGCGCTCGACGCCTCGATCCAGGCGCAGATCGTCGACCTGATCCGCGAGCTGCAGAGCGAGTTCAACATGTCGCTGATCTTCATCAGCCACGACCTCTCGGTCGTCCGCCGCATCGCCCATCGCGTGATGGTGCTCTATCTCGGGCGCGTCGTGGAGCTCGCCGACCGCGACACGATCTACGCCGACCCGCGCCATCCCTACACCAAGGCGCTGATCTCGGCGGTGCCGATCCCCGATCCCAGGCTGGAGCGCGCCAAGAGGCGCGTGCGCCCGGTGGGCGATCCGCCCTCGCCGCTCGACACCCGCGCCTCGCTGATCTTCCTCAAGTCGAAGGCCATCGACGACCCCGATGCCGAGCAATACCGCCCGAAGCTGATCGAGGTCGCGCCCGGCCATCTCGTGGCCGAGCACGATGCGGCGTGAACGCCGTCACTTCACGCGCTTGACCTTGTAGGTCTTCGACGAGCCGTTGATGGTCAACGAATAGCTCCCCAGCGCCGCGCGCGAGATGGCCACGGAGATATCGCTGCCGTGGAAATCGGCCTTGTCGGAATCGCCCTCGACCTGGCGCCAGATCTGGCCGTTGTCCAGGAAGATGATGAACTTTCCGAACGGCGTGTAAGAGTACTCGGTCACCTTCGCGGCGATGCTGTCCAGCGGCTCGGGCGGCGGCGGCTCGCCGGCGGCGGGCGCAGGTGCTGCCAACCCTTGCAGAGCCTCGGAGCCGAACTTGTCGGGGGTCGTCTGTTGGGCCGGCGAGGAGCCGAACAGGCTGCCGAGGTCGAAGCCGAACCAGTTCTTCTGTTCCTGCTCCGTCGGCGGCCCCGCATGCGCGCCCATGCGCATGAGCGCGGCCTTCACCTGCGGCCCCTGGCCGTCGAAACAGGAGAGGCGCTGATGCTCATCGACGATCGAAGCGCATTGGTCGAGCGAGCGCAGCGTATCGGCGGTCGTCTGCGCCATCGCGGGCGTCGCCAGGAAGAGGAGAGCACAGGTTACCGCGGCGATCTGATATTTCACGACCTGTTCACCCCTTCGATGTTTAATGCGCAGGCAGGAACGTATCCGCCACATTAAGGATTGCGTAATGTTTTGCCGCTCGGTTGCGGCACTCGGATTGGAGCATAGCGCATGAGCGAATCCAATCGAAACAAATTCACCCGCCGCGCCGCGCTCGCGAGCGGTGCGGTCGTGCTTGCGGGTATCGGCACCTATGCCTTCCATGGCCGTTCGGCGCGGGGTTTCACGCTGTCGACCGCCGACGACAAGACGTTGAATCGCGGCAACGGCGCCGAGCCCGATTCGCTCGACCCCCACAAGGCCCAGGGCCAGTGGGAGAACAACATCATCGGCGACATGTTCATCGGTCTGATGACCGAGGACGCGGCGGGCAACGCCGTCCACGGCGCCTGCGAGAGCTACTCGGTCAGCGAGGACGGCCTCACCTACCGCTTCACGATCCGCGACCATGCGTGGTCCGACGGCATGAAGGTGACGGCGCACGACTACGTCTATTCGTTCCGGCGCATGGCCGATCCGAAATTCGCCGCCCAATACGTCTCGCTCCTCTATCCGATCAGGAACATGCAGGCTGTGAGCACCGGCCGGATGCCGCTCGACGCGCTCGGCGTCCGCGCGGTCGACGACAGGACGCTCGAGCTCCAGTTCCACTTCCAGGTCCCCTATGTCGAGCAGCTGCTCACCCATTTCACGACCTTCGCCGTGCCCAGGCACGTCGTCGAGAAGCACGGCAGCCAGTGGCTCCAGCCCGAGAACGTCGTGGTCAATGGCCCCTACACGCTCGAGCGCTGGATCCCCAACGACCACGTCCGGCTTCGGAAGAACCCGCGCTTCTACGACGCGCACAAGGTCAAGATCGAGACGGTGACGTTCTATCCGACGCAGGATTCGGAAGCCGCGCTGAAACGGGTTCGGGGCGGCGATTTCGACATCCTCACCGACAGCCTTCCGCCGCAGAAGATCGACTGGCTGCGCCAGAACATGGCGAACGAGCTGAGGCTGTGGCCGTTCATCCTGAGCCAGTACGTCCAGTTCAACTTCAAGCGCAAGCCGTTCGACGACATCCGCGTGCGCACCGCGCTGTCGCTCGCCATCGACCGCGACGTGATCTGCAGCCGCGTCGAACGCGCCGGCGAGCAGCCCGCCTATTGCCTCGTTCCTCCCGGCATGCCCGGCTATCCCGGCAACGCGCGCGCGAGCCTCCACGCCATGCCGATGCAGGCGCGCCTCGAAAAGGCCAAGGCCCTGCTCGCGGAAGCCGGCTTCGGGCCGGACAATCCGCTCAGCTTCGACTATGCCATGGCGATGACGACCGAGATCAAGCTGATCTCCGTCGCGCTGCAGGACATGTGGCACCAGGTCGGCGTCACCGCGCGGCTGACGCCGTCGGAGACCCAGGTGCACTATGCCGTGCTGCGCAAGCACGATTTCGACGTCGCCTGGGCGGGCTGGGTGGCGGACTATCGCGATCCCAAGAACTACCTGTTCCTGTTCCAATCCTCGACCACGGATATGAACTACGGCGGCTATGCCAGTCCGAAGTTCGACGACCTCGTGGCGCAGTCCGACAACCTGCGCGACGCCGGCCGGCGCGCGCAGGTGCTGCAGCAGGCCGAGCAGACACTGCTCGACGACGTCGTGATCGCACCCGTCTATTTCGGCGTCACCCGCGACCTGGTGTCGCCGCAGGTCAAGGGCTGGATCAGCAACAACATCAACACCAACCGCACGCGCTACCTCTCCCTCGACCGCAGCGTCACCACGGCCTGAGTGCTATAAAGCCGCATGATTCTGCGGCCAGTTCTCGCCTGCATCGCGGCGTGTCTTCTTGCGGCCTCCGCCCATGCGCTGAGCGTCCTCAATCGCGGCAATGGGGGCGAGCCGCGAAGCCTCGACCCCGCCTTCGTGGGCACCGTCGCCGAGTCCAACATCCTGGGCGATCTCTTGACCGGACTGACCACGCTCGACGCCGCCGCGCGGCCGATCCCGGGCATGGCGGAGCGCTGGGACATCTCGCCGGACGGCAAGACCTGGACGTTTCATCTGCGCCAGGCATCGTGGTCGGACGGCCATCCGGTGAGGGCGGACGATTTCGTCTTCGCCTGGCAGCGCATGCTCGATCCCAAGACCGGCGCGCCTTACGCCTATAATCTCTGGGTGCTGAAGAACGCGCGCGCCATCAGCAAGGGCGCGATGCCGCCCGCGGCGCTCGGCGTGCATGCCGCGGACGACCGCACACTGGTCGTGACGTTGGAGCATCCGGCGCCCTATCTGCCGGAGCTTCTCACCCACGACACCGCCTATCCCGTTCCGCGCCACGTCGTGCTTGCCAGGGGCGGCGCGTGGGCGCGGGTCGAGAACTTCGTCGGCAACGGCGCCTATGTGCCCAGGGCGTGGGTCGTCAACGACCATGTGACGCTGGTCAAGAACCCGCGCTTCTACGATGCCGCGCATGTGCGCATCGACGAGGTCGACTATTGGCCGACCGAGGATTCGCAGACCGCGCTCAAGCGCTTCCGCGCGGGCGAGCTCGACACACAGAGCCCGATCCCCGCCACCCAGATCGACTGGCTGCGTGCCAACATGCAAGCGGCCCTGCGCATGCGCCCGTTCCTGGCGATCTCCTACATGCCGATGAACACCGCCCGCCCGCCGCTGAACGATGTGCGCATCCGCAAGGCGCTGAACCTCGCCTTCGACCGCGAGATCGTGACCACCAAAGTGCTCAAGCTCGGCGACCCGCCCGCCTACGGCATCGTGCCGCCGGGCATCGCGAACTATCCCGGCGGCGCGGCGATGGATTTCGCGCGCATGCCGGCGCCCGCACGCCTCGCGCTCGCCCGGCAATTGATGCATCAGGCGGGCTACGGCCCCGACCAGCCGCTGCATCTGACGCTCGAGACGACGCACGACCCCGACAACAAGCGCATCGCCACGGTGCTTCAGGCGATGATCAAGCCGATCGGCATCGACCTCGAGATCCGCAGCATCGAGCAGCAGGTCCACTACCGCAACATGCAGATCGGCGAGTTCGAGATCGCGACCGCGGTGTGGGTGGCCGACTTCAACGACGCGAGCAACTTCCTCGACCTTCTGCAATCCGGCAGCGGCAACAACTACGCGCGCTACCATAGTCCCGCCTATGACGCGGCGCTGGCCGGGGCCCAGCAGGAAAGCGACGCCACGCGCCGCGGCCAGCTCCTGCTCGGCGCCGAGAAGCTCGCGATCAAGGACTATCCCTGGCTTCCCTGGCGCTTCCGCCTGAGCCAGGACCTGGTCCAGCCCTGGGTCAAGGGCTGGACGCAGAACGTGCGCGACTACAACCGCTCGCGCTGGCTCTGGATCGAAGGCAGGCGATGAGCTATCTCTGCCCCCGCGTGGCCCCGTAGCTCAGCAGGATAGAGCAGCGGTTTCCTAAACCGCAGGCCGGTGGTTCGAGTCCTCCCGGGGTCGCCAAGTGGCGAAAGTAGCACGCCTTCTGAATTCCCGCAGACAACCGCGCGGCCGCGACGCCGCAGCGAACATAACCTCGGAATGTAGAGGTCTGACCTTCGCCAAGCTGAGTTAGGGGTCTCCAGTAAAGGCGCCTGGTGTGCCAACGCGGCAGGCGGTTTGAGGCAACGACGATGATAGCTCGACTTTTGAGCATCGCATTGTTTTCGACTTTTCTGTCAGCGACGGCGTATGGCGATGAGGCACGAGCGAATTCGACGACTGGGATAAAGCTTTTTGAAGATAACTTTTCGTCCGCTCTCGCGCATAACGATGTCGGCGCCTTGAAGCACTACCTATCAGAGAATTGGAAAATCGTGAGCGGCGATGGGCACGTGATCACGAGAGCGCGATTTTTGGCCGTCATCGCGAGCGGGGACCTGAAGCACGACACGATGTCGTCACAAGATCAAACAATCGAACTCTACGGCGATACAGCCCTTGTGACGGGACGCGCGCAGAGCGGTGGCCGGTACAAGGGCGTGGAGTTTCACACCGATGAAATCGGCACCGACGTGTTGGTCAGGGTGCATGACCGGTGGGTTTGCGTGTTTACCCAACTGACGACGGTGACCAAGCAATAATTCCGAAAACAGCTCGTTCGCACTGTCCTTTTGGACGGAGCCCTGTAAAGAGAGAGGCGCACAAGACCAACCGCGCTCTCAAAGGTGATCTTTGCCCTTCCGCAAAGCCCCCCCACCCATCGCCCGCGCTCTTGCCGAGCGCGAATACGTCGACGCGACTCCGGTACAGGCGGCGATCCTCGACGCCGAGGCCGACGGGCGCGATCTTCTGGTGTCGGCACAGACCGGCTCGGGCAAGACCGTGGCCTACGGCCTGGCGATCGCCGGCTCGCTGCTGGACGACGCCGGAACGATCGGGCCGGCGGGCGAACCGCTGGCGCTGATCATTGCGCCCACGCGCGAGCTTGCGATGCAGGTGCAGGGCGAACTGAGCTGGCTCTATCAGCATGCCGGCGCGCGGGTGATCGCCTGCGTCGGCGGAATGGATCCGGCGCGGGAGCGGCGCCAGCTCGCAGACGGCGTGCATGTCGTGGTGGGAACGCCGGGACGGCTGCGCGATCACCTGGAACGGCGCGCGCTCAAGGTTTCCGCCATCAAGGCGGTCGTCCTCGACGAGGCGGACGAGATGCTCGACATGGGCTTTCGCGAGGATCTCCAGTTCATCCTGGAAACCACGCCGCCCGAGCGGCGCACCTTGCTGTTCTCGGCGACATTGCCGAAGGCCATCGTCACCCTGGCGCAGCACTATCAGCGCGACGCGCTTCGCATCCGCACGGTCGGCGAGACGCGCGGCCATGCCGACATCGAATACCGCGCGATCAGGGTCGCGCACCATCTTGCCGAAAGCGCGATCGTCAACCTGCTGCGTTTCATAGATCCGCCGAGCGCGCTGATCTTCTGCAGCACCCGCCAGGCCGTGCGTCATCTGGAGGCGATCCTGCTGGAGCGCGGCTTCGCCGCCGTCGCGCTCTCCGGCGAGCTCAGTCAGAGCGAGCGCAACCACGCGCTTCAGGCGTTGCGCGACGGGCGGGCGCGGGCGTGCGTCGCCACCGACGTGGCGGCGCGCGGCATCGATCTGCCCAACCTGGGCCTGGTCATCCATGCCGACCTGCCCAACGACGCCGAGGTGCTGCAGCACCGCAGCGGACGCACCGGGCGGGCGGGACGAAAAGGCATCTCCATCCTGCTGGTGCCCAATTCGCGCCGTCGCCGCGCCGAGGACATGCTCGCCAAGGCGCGAGTCAACTTCGTCTGGAGCGAAGCGCCCTCGGCCGAGGACATCCGCAAGCTCGACCAGGACAGGCTGCTGCAGAACCCGATCCTGACCGAGCCGAGCAGCGACGACGAGCTTTCCATGGCGAATGCCTTGTTGGCCGCGCATGGCCCGCAAAGCATCGCAGCGGCTTTCGTGAAGCTGTATCGCGCCCAACTGCCCGCGCCGGAAGAGATGTCGGAAATTCCGAGGCACGAGACGCGCGCACGCGAGCAGCACTCCAAAGGCTCGCACCCGAAAACGGTAAGCGCCGATCGTGCACGCGAAAAGCCGCGACCTCCCCGCGGCGGCATGCCGGACGGCGTGTGGTTCAAGATCACCGTCGGCCGCGAACGCAACGCGGACCCCAAATGGCTGCTGCCGGAAATCTGCCGCCAGGGAGAGGTCGCAAAGAAGGATATCGGCGCGATCCGCGTCTACGACACAGAGACCCGTTTCGAGGTGGCGGCGAACGTGGCGGAGAAGTTCGCCGCCCTCGTCGAGGCCCGCAAGAAAGGCGGCGTGCGGATATTTCCGGCGCCCGACGCCCCGCCGGCCGATACCGGCGCCAAACCGCCCGCGCACGCTGCGAAACGAGAGAGCCTGCCGGAGCGTTCTCCCGGGAAACACAAGCCGAAGCACAAGCATAACAAGGCGGATCGACACGGCTAGAGCCGGTTGACGTTCACACGCACCGAACGCAAGACCGGCCACGGGCGCCGAACCCCGCCCCTGCCGCATGTCGTCAGAAAAGATTGGCGGCGAGATTGATCATGGTCGCGAGGATCGCGGTGTTGAAACCGAAGGCCACGAGCGTGTGAAGGGTTCCGACGCGGCGCATGGCCTTGGAGCCGAAGGTGATGTCCGCCGTCTGGGCCGTCGCGCCGAGGACGATCGAAAAATGGACGAAGTCCCAATAGTCGGGTTCGCCCGCCTCTCCGAATTCGAGCCCGCCCTTCGGTTCGCCGGATTCCTCGGCGAGGTAATAGATATGGGCGTAATGCATCGCGAACACGATCTGGACGAAGAACCACGACAGCACCACGGTGCCCGCGGCCAGTGCGACGCGAAGCTCGCCGCCGGGATGTGCCTTGGCCGCCGAAAGCTCGGCGACCAGCGCACCCACGCTCGCTATCGAGGCCAGGATGGTCAGGATGAGCATGAGGTGACCGCCCTCGTCATGCTCGACGGCCCTGCGCTTCATCTGCTCCGAGCCCGCGTTGCGCATGAAGAGGAAGGCGAGGCAAAGGAAAACCACGACGCCGCCGTTCCAACCGATCAGCGCCCGCGTAACGCTGCGGTCCACCCAGGGAGCCGTGGCAAAGAAGAGCAGGACGCCGCATACGATGGCGGCCATCAGGTAGGGCCGGCCGACAAGCGGCCGCAGCACGCGTGGCCAGCTTCGCGTTCCTGGAACGGCTCCCATCTTCTGCTCCCCCGTTGGCAATCGTTCGGTCGCGCAAATCAGCGGCCTGCGACGCGCGATATCATCACCGGCCTCGATGTCCCGCAAGACGGCCGGGATACGACCTTCGGTGCTCAAGGTTGCCGACGTTTAATGTGAGCTTTTCTGCACAGCGGCCGTTTCCGCGGGAGACTAGCGTCTATTCCCGCTTGTCCGAAATGCAGGCCGGTCAAGACAGGACTCCGGCATGAAAGCCCTGGTATATCTGGCCGTCGGCAAGAAGGCGCTCGATGAGCGTCCGAAGCCCGAGATCGCGGCGCCCACGGACGCGATCGTCAAGATCACCAGGACGACGATCTGCGGCACCGATCTGCACATCCTCAAGGGCGACGTGCCGACGTGTCAGCCCGGCCGCATTCTCGGCCATGAAGGCGTGGGAATCGTCGACAAGGTCGGCCCGTCGGTCACGGTGTTCAAGCCGGGCGACCATGTGCTGATTTCCTGCATCAGCGCCTGCGGCAAATGCCTTTATTGCCGCCGGCAGATGTATTCGCATTGCACGACCGGCGGCTGGATCCTGGGCAACGCCATCGACGGCACGCAGGCCGAATTCGTCCGTATCCCCCACGCTGACACCAGCCTCTATCCCATTGCGGCCGGCGCGGACGAAGAAGCCCTGGTGATGTTGAGCGACATCCTGCCGACCGGGTTCGAGTGCGGCGTGCTCAACGGCAAGGTTCAGCCCGGCTGCACCGTGGCGATCGTCGGCGCGGGACCGATCGGTCTGGCGGCCTTGCTCACGGCCCAGTTCTATTCGCCGGCCGAGATCATCATGATCGACCTCGACGACAATCGTCTCGAAATGGCGAAGCGTTTCGGCGCCACGGCGGGTATCAACAGCGCCGACGGCAACGCGGCCGAAGATGTGATGAAACTGACCGGCGGGCGCGGCGTCGACACCGCCATCGAGGCCGTCGGCATTCCGGCGACCTTCGAGCTTTGCGAGAAAATCGTGGCGCCCGGCGGAACCATCGCTAACATCGGCGTGCACGGAACCAAAGTCGCCCTCCATATGGAAAGCCTGTGGGATCGCAACATCACGATCACGACGCGGCTCGTCGACACGGCCAGCACGCCGATGCTGCTCAACATCGTGGGCGCGCGCAAGATCGATCCCAAGCTTCTGATCACGCATCGCTTCAAGCTCGACCAGATTCTCGATGCCTACGAGACCTTCGGGCACGCGGCCAAGACCCATGCGCTCAAGGTCATCATAGAAATTTAGCAGGAGCGTTCAATGACCCATCATTTCCACGCAGTCGTCTGCATAGACCACAGCGAAGCCCTCGTGTTCGAGATCGCACAGGACGACGTGACGGAGCACCGCATTCGCCCGCCGGACCGGCAGGGCAACGTCCATCACAAGGCGGGTTCAGTCGGCTCGGGCCATGCGCCGGAAGACAGACACTACTTCGCGGCCGTGGCGGAGGCGTTGCAGACTTCCCATGAAATCCTGATCGTCGGCCACGGCACCGCCAAGACCGAGTTTGCCCACTTCGTTCGCGACCACGTTCCCGCGCTGGCGCCGCGCATCATGGGCGTGGAGGCCACGGATCATCCGACGAACGCGGAAATCGTGGCGCTTGCGCGAAAATTCTTCGAGCAAAAGGATCGCATGACGCCGCAGCTCTAACGGCGGGGGATTGCGATTCAAACCGATCGCGGCGCTTCGATTGCTCCCACACGCCTCACGGGCTATGACCACCTTGCCGAAGGTCAAAGGATACCCCCATCGAGCATCCCATCGCCGTTGTCACAGGCGCAACCGGAGGCATCGGCCGCTGGATCGCACGGGGATTGGCGCGCGCGAATCATCATGTCGTCATGATCGCGCGGGATCGGGCTCGCGCAGAAGCGGCACAGGCCTGGATCGCGCAAGAGATCCCGCACGCGAGGACGGAACTGGTTATCGCCGACCTTTCACTGCTGGCCGCCGCACACGATGCCGGCGGGCGCATCGCGTCGCAACATCCCGAAATCGGCGTGCTGGTGAACAATGCCGGGATATTCGACGCAAAGAAGGTCGTCACGGCGGAAGGGCATGAGCGGGTGCTCGCCACCAACCTGCTCTCCCCTTTCGTCTTGACGCAGGCATTGTTGCCGGCGTTGCGGATGGGCGCGCCGGGGCGGATCGTCAACATCGGTTCATCGACGTCGGACCGCGCCGGGATCGATCCTGACCGTCTTGTGCTCGGCCCGGATTGGACGATGGCGCGGGCCTACGGCCAGTCCAAACTGGCATTGATGATGACGACCTTCGCGCTCGCCAAACGCCTGCAAGGCACCGGCATCGTGGCCAACGTGATTCATCCGGGCCTCGTCGCGACAGGGCTGGTGCGGACCGGCGGCGTCATCGGCCTCGTCTGGCGCTGCATGGCGCCATTCGCCCTGAGCGAGGAACAAGGGGCCGACACCGCGCTATATGCAGCGCTCGCGCCGGAAATGGCGGCGGCCAGCGGACTCTATCTCAAGAATCGGCGAGCCGCTCCTCCGAACCGCCGAGCTCTCGATCCGGTTCTGGTCGAACGCGTTTGGGCTGAGACCGAGCGTCTGGCGGCCGAGCCCGGCCGGGCCAAGCGCGCCTGAACGCCGCCTTCACGGCCGTGAGCTGCCTCTCCAGAAACAGATGCATGCTGCGCGCCCTCGCGCCGTTCCCGAACGGGCCGTGGACGTCGAACACACGCTGCGAAGCCACGAACAATGTCGGCTCCTGGAGCCGGCAGGCATCGTGGTCCCGCGTCAGTTGCCGCTCCATTCCAAGCTGCGACATGCACCAGGCGATCAGGCCCGGCGCGATTCGGGTCGCCAGGGAGAATGCCGCGGCGGTGCCGCTGATCGTCATCTCCCGCCGCCCGCTGGCGACGGCCTGCCAGATGCCCTGCGCGACCACTTCCGGCTGGTAGACCGGACGCGCCGGACGCGCGGGCCATCCCATATGGCTGACGGCGTGACTGAAGAACGGCGTGTTGACCGCGGGCGGGTACACCGTGCTGATCCGGATGCGACTTCGTTCGAGCCGGAGCTCTCCCTGGACGGCCTGACCGAATGCGCGAACCGCCGCCTTGGCGCCGGCATAGGACGACATCATCGGCAGACCGTGGAAGGCGATGGCGGAGCAGACATTGACGATGCTGCCCGCATCGCGCGGGCGCATGTTGGCTAGCGCCACCCGCGTGCCGTTGACGACGCCATGATAGGTCACATCCGTCACGCGCTGGAATTCCCGCTCCGGCACGTCGTCGAACCGGCCATAGACGCCGTTGCCGGCGCAGTTGATCCAGACATCCACGGCGCCCAACGCAGCGACGAGGGCAGCCGTTGCCTCCGCGAGAGCCGTGCTGTCCGTGACATCCGCCTGGGCGGCGGCGGCATGTCCTCCAACAGCTTCGATATCCCGAAGGCAAGCCGCAAGACCTTCGGCTCCTCTCGCGATGAGTCCGACCGTCCAGCCGCGCCGCGCAAACAAGGCGGCCGTGCATCGGCCGATGCCCGACGATCCGCCGGTGATGATCACGACTTGCGCTGCGGGGTTATCCAACGCGAGGGCACCTTCGCTCATGAGCACTTCAGAAAAACGCGCGATCGCCGGTATGGATGCCGACGCGACGCCGATCCGGCGCGCGCTCCTGTCCGGCCAAGAGCTGCACGGCCGTCGCCGCCATAGGTCCGGCCCGTCAAACCGTGAACGCCAACGCTGCGCCTGTCGCAATGGCGCCGGCGGCACAAACCAAAAGCCACGCAAATGGCGTCATGAAACCGAATCGCTTTCGGCGCACAAAGAACGGAGCGGCCGTAACCGGCCACGGCCTCATATTCTCGAACTCATGATTGGAATAGACAATTTGCCGGCTGTTCGTGCGCGTTGCCATGCGTCAACTCCCGTCATGCAAAGGTGGGCGCACGGCTGCGCCCGTGACGCGGCGTTTGCGCCGGGAGACACTTCTCTCGACTTCGTCAGGACTAGACCCGTCGCAACGAAAAAACTGAGCAAAATCGCACACAGCGCGAATCATTCGCGCGCGCCCGAAAGCGCCGGGTGAGAGCCGAAGGCGCGCGCCGCGCGTTTCCTGTGCAGGGAATGATGGGTTTCTTGATGCTGCGCATGGTCAAAGCGTGGACAACGCACGGAAAAAACATGGCAAAGGCAATTGTCCTCATCGTCGAGGACGAAGCTCTCATTCGGATGAACGCCGTCCACATCGTGGAGGACGCCGGGTTCGCGGTCGTGGAAGCCTGCAACGCCGATGAAGCGATCGGGATCCTGGAGAGCCGCGACGACATTCGAGCGGTCTTCACCGACATCAACATGTCGGGTTCGATGGACGGGTGGAAGCTAGCCCATGCGATACGACGTCGCTGGCCGCCGCTCCACCTGATTGTGACGTCGGGACGGAGTGTGCCGAATAAAGACCAAATGCCGCTAAGGGGCCGGTTCATCGGAAAGCCATACACGGCTGCACAAGTGACGGTGGCGTTGCGTGACCTCTTCGGCGACGGCCCCGCGCCCGGTCACCTGACTAACGACAACGACCATAGCTATGGTAAGGTAGCCTGACGACCGACCCGGCACTCCCATCAAAGCCGGTCGATTTCGCCAAGATTCGAACGGCTAGGGCTTTCGCTTCGCGAGCCTTCCGATTTTTCCAGAAAGGGGCAGCCATGGCTCCCCATCCGCCTGCACATCCAGACGTGCCGCTCAATCTCGCATTGGCGGTGGTTGCCTCTTCGACCGCGCCTCTGCTCCTGCTCGCCGAGGACCTGACTCTGATCGCGGCGAGCAAGTCGTTCTGCCGCGCGTTTCAGATCGACCCGGCGAGCGTACCGGGCCTGCCGCTTCGCGAGCTGGGCTCGGGCGAGTGGGGTATGCCGCAGCTCATGGCGCTCCTCAAAGCCACGGCTTCGGGCTATGCCGAAATCGACAATTACGAGATCGATCTCAACCGCGACGGCCGCGAGAACCGCCGCCTGATTCTGAACGCCCAGAAGCTCGACTATGGGAACGAAGAGAGCGTGCGTCTCCTCGTGGCCGTTTCCGACGTGACCGACGCCCGGGTCGCCGAGAAACTCAAGGACGACATGCTGAGGGAGAAAGGGTTTCTTCTTCAGGAGCTTCAGCATCGCGTCGCCAACAGCCTTCAGATCATCGCCAGCGTCCTTATGCAGAGCGCACGCAAGGTGCAATCCGTCGAAACCCGCACGCATCTGTACGACGCGCACCAGCGCGTGATGTCGGTCGCTACCCTGCAGCAGCAGCTCGTCGCCTCCAGCGTGGCCGATGTCGAATTGCGGCCATATTTCACGGCGCTATGCGACAGCATCGGAGCGTCGATGATCCGCGACCACAACCAATTGTCGCTGGATGTGAGCGTGGACGAGAGCAGCACCAGCGCGGACGTCTCGGTAAGCCTTGGGCTGATCGTCACCGAACTGGTGATCAACGCCCTCAAACACGCGTTCCCCGGCGACCGCAACGGCAAGATCAAGGTCGATTACCATTCTCATGGGCCGAACTGGACGCTGTCGGTGACCGATGACGGCATCGGCATGCCGAGCGATGCGGCAGGCGCCAAACCCGGTCTGGGCACGAGCATCATCCAGGCGCTCACGAAGCAGTTGCAAGCCGTCATCAGGGTCTCGGGTGCAAATCCGGGGACCGCGGTGTCCGTCGCCCACACGCAAATCGCCGCCATCCACAGTGCCGGCGCGATGCCGGTCGAGCGCGCGGTGTAACAAAAAGGGCTACCAGCCGGCCGCATTCGATGCCGGCCCGGATCAGATCCTGCATCGCAAGCCAACGCCTGCGTAGTTTGACGTATGTTCCGATCCATGCGCCCCGCGCTGCCGGAACCTCGTTGAGTAGATTCCGAAATCGCGCAAACCAACGGCTAACCTTGCTGCCGCGTTATCATTACCGCGAGATGGTCCAGCCATGAGCGGAATCGCCAATCGGCAGCCTTCGATAGCCGTCGACGACCGCTCCACGACGCCTCCCCTCGCCAATTGGTTCGCTCAAGGACGCTCGAACGACGCGTTGCCGTTCGCTGGCGTATGGGCGCCGATGATTGGAATTCAGATGGAAACGTCCCGCAGGAGCAACAGACTCAATCTCAAGAATCGGACCAACCGCGTGTTCGTGGTCGACGACGACGCCGAAATCCGGGTGGCGCTGCGGATCGCGCTCGAAACCAACGGCTTTCACGTCGACACCTTCGATTCAGCCGTGCGGTTTCTCGCCAGTGGGGGTGCGGCTTTGGTCGGCTGCGTGCTGACCGACGTGCGGATGCCCGGCGTGACGGGCCTAGAGCTTCAGAAAATCCTGCTCGAAGGCGGCGCGCATGTCGCGATCGTCATCATGGCCGGCCGCGGCGTCGTCGACATCGCGGTGCGCGCGATGAAGGCGGGGGCGGTCGATTTCCTCGAAAAGCCGTTCAGCGAAGCCGCGTTGATCGAAAGCGTGGCCCGCGCTCTGGAGCTTGTCTCCCAGCGCGAGTCGCTCTCATTGCTCGTGACAAAGGCGCGCGACCGCATTGCCCTGCTTACAAAGCGCGAAAAGGAGGTTCTCGACCTCGTCGTGATCGGCGACTCCAACAGGGTCGTCGCGCAGGAGCTCAGGATTTCCCCGCGGACCGTGGAAGTCCATCGCGCGCGCGTCATCAGGAAGATGGGTGCGACGAGCCTGGCGGAACTGGTCCGCATGTCGGTTGCGGGCACGGGCACGGGTCCGCCGGTATACCAAATCGTAAGAAAGGCCGCATCGCGCGTCAGTTGATGAACGCAAATTAGTCAATGGCCTGAGTACATTCCGAACCTGTCAAAAGAAAATCAAAAGCATAGGGTTCACTCCGATCTGCGGAGTGGGTCATGCCAACTGTTCAACACGGATCAGAGCGTTCAGAGCCGAGACGGGCCGAGATGGGCAACGGCCAGGCAGCGAGAAGCGGCGCGGCTTCCGCACCAAGCCAAGGCCATCGACCCGCCGCGCCTTCACTCCCCTCCAGCCGCACGCGTTGGGTGGCGCAGCGCAAGGCGGAAGTCGTCGAGGCTGTGCTGGGCGGCATGCTCACGCTCGACGAGGCGCGCGAACGCTATGCGCTGTCGCTCGAGGAGTTCCTGACCTGGCAACACGGCATCAGCCTTTTCGGGCTGGCCGGATTGCGCGTGTACGGAGCGTCGGGGCGGGAAAGCGCAAAGGTGCCGCGCGCGGTCGACAGATCCGAAGTGCGCCTTCACCGCAAAGCGGCGCGCGATCCAGCCAAACGCGATTGATGGGAAACCACATGCCTGAGTTCGCCCTGCCGCCTACCCCGCGCGACCGGGGCTGGAACGAGATGCGCGAACGCCTCTCGCGCGCCGCCCGCGAAATGCACTTTTACGCCTTCTCGAACGGCGCGGTGAACGGCGCAGCCCTGCTGGTCATTTCGGGAAACCTCGCGGGATTGGCCATGAGCATTCCGCTCGAGCCTTCGAATATCGGGTCCATCGGCCTGGTCGACTCTTCCACGCTTTTCGCCACGCAAATCCTGCAACTCGACCACCGGACGCGGGGCGGTTAGAGCGCCGTGGACGCGAACCAGGTGTTGCGGCGGCGCGACCGCCGGGCCGGCGCGGGGCTTCACGCGATTTCAGATCCGAGGGGAATATGCATTCCAAGTCACCGGTCTCCATCGTTCCTGCGCGCGACACCGATCAGGTCGGGCTGGCAAAGGTCCGCGTCGACGAGCTCATCGTCAAGTCCGGCGCCCTGCAGCAGGCGATCCTCAACAGCGCGAATTTCTCGGTCATAGCCACCGACGAGAAGGGCATCGTCCAGCTCTTCAATGCGGGGGCGGAACTCATGCTGGGTTACGCCGCCGCCGACGTCGTCGACCGCATCACTCCTGCCGAGATTTCGGATCCGCAGGAATTGAGAGCTCGCGCCACTGCGCTCAGCAAGGAACACGGCACCGCGATCACACCGGGATTCGAGGCGCTCGTCTTCAAGGCGGCGCGCGGCATCGAGGACATCTATGAGCTGACCTACATCCGCAAGGACAAGAGCCGCTTTCCCGCCATCGTCTCCGTCACCGCCTTGCGCACGGATCAGGGTCCGATCATCGGCTATCTTCTGATCGCCACCGACAACACGGTCCGCAAGGATGTCGAGGACAAGCGACTTTGGGCGGAGGAAAGCTTCCAGCTGATGGTCGAAAGCGTCACCGACTGCGCCATCATCATGCTCGATCAGGCCGGCCGCGTGAAAAGCTGGAACACCGGCGCGCAGCGCATCCAGGGCTATGACGCGAAAGAGATCATCGGCCAGCATAACTCGCGCTTCTTCTCCAACGAGGACATCGCGATCAACAAACCCGAGCGCGCGCTGCAGGAAGCGGACGCGGTCGGGCGGTCCGAGGACAATGGCTGGCGCGTGCGCAAGGACGGATCGGCGTTCTGGGCGAACGTCGTCATGACGGCGATCCGCGATTCGGCGGGCGCGCTGCGCGGCTACGCGACGCTGGAACGCGACATGTCCGAGCGCCGGCGCGTCGAAGCGGAGCTGAACCAGGCCAAGGCGACCGCGGAAGCCGCCAATCTGGCGAAATCGGAATTCCTTTCCAGCATGAGCCACGAGCTGCGGACGCCGCTCAACGCCATTCTGGGCTTCGCGCAATTGATGGAATCCGACGTCCCGGCGCCTTCGCCCGGTCAGAAAGTCAGCATCGATCAGATCCTCCAGGCGGGCTGGTACCTGCTCGCGCTGATCAACGAAGTCCTGGACCTGTCGCTGATCGAATCCGGGCGGCTGTCGCTGTCCTCGGAGAAAGTGTCGCTCGAAGAGGTCCTCACGGATTGCCGCACGATGATGGAGCCGCTCGCCCAGAAGCGCGGCATCACGATGACGTTTCCCACGTTCGAAGTGCCTTGCTTCGTCATGGCCGACCGCACGCGCGTGCGGCAGATCCTGGTCAACCTGCTGTCCAACGCCATCAAATACAATCGCGTCAACGGATCGATCGTCGTGGAGTGCGCAGCGCGCCCGCTGGGATATATCCGGCTCAGCGTCGCCGACACCGGACTGGGCCTGACCGCGGAGAAGCTGACGCAGCTCTTCCAGCCGTTCAACCGTCTGGGCCAGGAGGACGGCGCCGAGCAGGGAACCGGCATCGGGCTGGTCGTGACCAAGCGTCTCGTCGAGGTGATGAACGGCACGATCGGCGTCGACAGCACGGTGGGATCTGGCACGAAGTTCTGGATCGACCTGGTCGCCACGACCGCGCCGCGGCACGACTTCACGCAGATGCCCGCGGAAACCAACGCCGAGACCCTGGCGCGCGACACCGGTCCCGTGCGCACCGTGCTCTATGTCGAGGACAATCCTGCCAACCTGAAGCTCGTCACGATGCTGATCGCGCGGCGCAGGGATCTGCGGCTCTTGACCGCCGAGAACGGCAATCTCGGCGTCGAGCTTGCGCAGGCGCATAAGCCCGACGTCATCCTGATGGACATCAACCTGCCGGGCATCAGCGGCCTCAAGGTGCTGTCGATCCTGAGCAAGGACGAAGCCACCGCGAACATCCCGATGATCGCGCTGAGCGCCAATGCCGGGCCGCGCGACATCGAGCGCGGTCTCGAGGCGGGGTTCCTTCGCTATCTCACCAAGCCGATCAAGGTCGACGTCCTGATGGAGACGTTGGATCTGGGGCTGGCTCTGGCGGCGACGCACAAATCCCTCCACCCGAAAGCGGCGTGAACCGATGACCGGTGCGGCGGCAGTTCTCGACGGCAAGATCCTGATCGTCGACGATCAGCCGGCCAACGTTCAGCTGCTCGAGATGATGCTGCAGCGCGCCGGCTATCTCCATGTTTCGTCGACCACCGATCCGGCGGAAGTCTGCGCGCTTCATCAGGCCAACCACTACGACCTCATTCTTCTCGATCTCCATATGCCGGGGATCGACGGCTTCGAGGTGATGGAGGCGCTGAAGAGGACCGAACCGGACGACTATCTCTCGGTCCTGGTGATCACCGCGCAGCCCAGCCACAAGCTGCGCGCGCTGCAGGCCGGGGCGAAGGATTTCATCAACAAGCCGTTCGACCGCGCCGAAGTGCTGACCCGCATCCACAACCTGCTTGAAGTGCGCCTTCTGCACGAGGAGTGCAAGATCCACAACAAGCTCCTGGAAGAAGCCGTCCAGACGCGCACGGCCGAGTTGCGCCGCAGCGAGGAAATGTTCCGCGAGCTCGCGGCCAACATTCCCGAAGCGCTGTGGATCCGCGACGTCGAACACCAGACCATCCAGTACGTCAATCCGGCGTGGCGGACACTGAGCGGCTTGTCCGCCGCAATCGGGGATCCGGTTGAATCCGTCTATCACATCATTCACCCCGACGACCTGCAGTGGGTCGCGCATGAGCGGCGCAGGACGCCCGGCACGCATGCGAGCAACGAGTACCGGCTGGTGCGCCCGGACAACAGCGTCCGCTGGGTGCATGCGCGGACGTTTCCGATCGCCAACCCCTCCAGCGGGATTCCGTGGGTCGTGGAAATCATCGAGGACGTTACCCAGCGCCGGGAAGCGCAGCGCCAGCTCGTGCATCTCGCGGGCCACGATGCGCTGACCGACCTGCCCAACCGGACGCTCCTGTACGAAGCGTTGCACGAAGCGATCATGCGCGCGGAAGAGCACTCGCTCTACGTTTCGGTGCTTCTCATCGACATCGACGACTTCAAGAACGTGAACGATTCGCTCGGCCACGCGGCCGGCGATGCGCTGTTGCGCGAATTCGCCTCGCGCCTGGTCAAATGCCTGCGCCCGGGAGACGTCGTAGGCCGGCTCGGCGGCGACGAGTTCGCCGTCGTCGTGCTCACGCCCGGCAACTCCCATGGCGGCGTGGACGTCGCCAACAGGATACGGGCCGCGCTGCAGGTCCCGCACCTCATCGAAGGCCAGGTCGTCCCGGTGACGACCAGCATCGGGATTGCAAATTATCCGGACGACGCCATCGAGCTGAAAACGCTCATCCGATGCGCCGACGCCGCGATGTATGAGGCCAAGGCGGCGGGCCGCAATGCCTTCCGCTGCTACACGGCCGAAATGAATGCGCGCGCGCTGGAGAAGTCCGACGTCGAGGGCGCGCTGCGCCTGGCACAGGGACGGGGCGAGTTCGTCCTGTACTACCAGCCGAAAATGGATATCGACAGCGGAGAATGGACGAGCGTCGAGGCGCTGATCCGCTGGCGTCGGCCGGGGCACGGCCTGGTCTCGCCCGCGCTCTTCATACCTGCTCTCGAGGAGATGGGCTTGATCGTTCCGGTCGGCGCCTGGGCGATCGACACGGCGTGCCGGCAGATAAGCGAATGGGAGCGCACCGGCCTCGGCAACGTCCGCATCGCGGTGAACGTGTCATCGCGGCAGGTGCGCGAGGACCGGTTCGCCGCCCAGGTGGCTTCCACGATGCGGGAGCACGGCGTGAACCCCAGGCTGCTGGAATTCGAGATCACGGAAAGCACGCTCATGACCCACGGGGACGCGACCAACGTGGCGCTGCGCGAGCTCAAGGATCTCGGGATCTCGATATCCATCGACGACTTCGGAACGGGCTATTCGAATCTATCCTATCTGAAGCGCTTTCTCGTCGACGCGCTCAAGATCGACATCGCGTTCATCCGCGACATCACGACGAACCCGGACGACGCGAGCATCGCCATCGCCATGATCAACATGGCGCACAGCTTGAGGCTGAAGGTCACCGCCGAAGGCGTCGAGACGCGCGATCAGCTGGAGTTTCTTCGCGCGCATGGCTGCGACGAAGCGCAGGGCTATCTGCTTTCCAGGCCCCTGCCCGCCGCCGAGATATCGGAAAAATTCCATCAGGCCGCAGCCCATCGCGGCCTTTTGCGTGCCGAACCCGCACGATGGAGCGTCGCTCATGCCTAGCATGGAACCGGCATCGCCCAACACGCCGACGCGCAGTCCCGGTCATGCAGGCGCGCTGCAGGCCAGGCCAACCCGGCAGCGGACCTGCCTGAATGGAAAGCTCGCCTATGGCGACGGAATATTCGCGCCCGACGGCGCCCTCTCGCTCGACTGCGCGATCCGCGACCTCTCCGATGGCGGCGCCAGAATTGTTCTTGCCAAGCGTCAGCCCATACCGGTGAACCTCTACCTGATCGTCGTCAAATTCGCCGTCGCCTATCACGCAAGCGTCGTGTGGCTGAACTATCCCGCGCGCGGCCTGAAATTTTCCGAGAAGTACGACCTGACCGCGCCGCTGCCGGTCGAGTTGAGGTTTCTTCACAGGCTGTGGGCCGATCTCGGCACAAGGAATGGAGTTCTAGAACCGTTCGGTGAATGAAAGCCGGGGCGCGAGTTCAAGCTGACGAGGCATGTCGTGTTCATCGGAGACCTGCTGATAGCCCACGGGCTGGTGACGCCGGCCGACGTCGCCGCCGCGCTCGACTGTCAGAAGACAAAAGGAGGCAGGCTCGGCGACGTGCTCATCGCCATGGGCAGGCTGCAGCCGGAAGCTTTGGACGCCGTGTTGCAGGCGGCGCCCACTGAACCGAGTTCCATCGCCGACACCGGTTTGCAGGCACCCGACCTGCTGAATTTGACGATCAAGGCGATCTACGGCGGCGGCGGCGAGACGGCTTCGGCGATCGCCGAGATCCTCAAGCTGCCGCCGCGGATCGTCCAACTCGTTCTCGATCAGGCCCAAGAACGCAAATTGGTGGAAGTGCTCGGCGCGGCCGGCATCCGCATCCTGTCCGAACTTCGCTACGCTCTGACGGAAAGAGGCATGCTGTGGGCCGTCGATGCGATCGGTCAGAACCAATATGCCGGCCCGGCCCCGGTGACGCTCGCCGCCTATTGCGAGCGCATCCGGCGCCAGTGCATCACCAATGAGCGCGTGGACCGCGCGGCCATCGAGCAGGCCTTTGCCGGCCTGGCGGTCGCCGCAAGCTTCATCCAGCAGGTCGGCCCCGCGATCAATTCCGGCCGCGCGATCCTGCTCTACGGCCCGCCCGGCAACGGCAAGACCACCGTGGCGGAGCGGATCGGAAACGTGTTCAAGGATGTCGTCTACATTCCTTATTGCTTTGAAGTCGAGGGACAGATCGTCAAGGTTTTCGATCCCGGCCATCACGTGGCGCTCCAACCCGGGCAGGGCCACAAGGGAACCGCGGTCCGGCGCGAGGATTCCGATGCGCGCTGGGTGCCCTGCCGCCGTCCCTTCATCGTCGCCGGCGGTGAACTGACGCTCGAGATGCTGGATCTCAGTTTCAACCCGCTCGCCAAATTCTACGAAGCGCCGCTGCATGTGAAGGCGCTCGGCGGCATCTTCCTGATCGACGATTTCGGCCGTCAGATCGTCAAGCCCGAGACGCTCCTCAACCGCTGGATCGTGCCGCTGGAACGCAGGGTCGACTATCTCAAGCTCCATACCGGCAAGAGCTTTTCGCTGCCGTTCGACGAACTCGTGGTCTTCTCCACCAACCTGTCGCCGAAGGACCTGATGGACCCGGCATTCCTGCGGCGCATTCCCTACAAGCTTCAGGTGGGCGCGCCGAGCGTCGCCGAATATCGAAGAATCTTCGCCACGCTCTCGGCGGCGTCGGGTCTTGCCGCATCGGAGGAGACGATCGACTTCGTCATCTCGTCGCTTCGGGACCGCTGCGGCGTGCCGCTGGCGAGCTACCAGCCGAAATTCATCGTCGACCAGATCCGCGCCGCGTGTAAATTCGCCGGAATCGCGCCCGAGTTCCGGCCGGAACTGCTGACGATGGCGCTCGGCAATCTGTCCATGGAGCAGGCGGTCGAGGCGGCCGCGCCCAAAGCCCGAAGTCTGGCGGCATGAGTAGATTCCGAGCCTGCCGCGCCAAGTCGCCTTGAGGTAGCGTCACGGTATTGGTCCTGCGCCGTTCGGCCCCGAAAGACGTTGACCGCGCCACCCCCCTCGGTCACACCGGGATGGATCATTCCTGAGCCGCCGGCCCCCGCAGCCCCTGTGGGCCGGCGGCTTTTTCTTAATTTTCCCAATAGGTTGTCCGCAGATCAATTTTTCGTGCTGCCATGCCAAAACCCACTCGCCAGGCCGAACTTTGGGTTGCACCGGCACCCCAAAAGGCATCGTAATACGTGCGAAAATGTGATAACCTCTGGTTGTTAAGCAATTTTGACCCTGTTAATTTGAGAACAAAAAGAGAATGACCGCGTCCGGTCGTCCGCAAAGAGTAGAAGCGGCTCGTCCGCCACCGGATCAGCCTGTCGCGCAGGAGCGCGGGTCTTCAGTGGCTGCCGACCACTTCCCCGTCGTCGGAATAGGTGCGTCCGCGGGCGGCCTCGATGCCTGCAGAAATCTTCTCGACGTGCTGCCTGCCGACAGCGGCATGGCATTCATCCTCATTCAGCATCTCGATCCGACGCATGAAAGCATGCTGGTGGAATTGCTGTCCGCGCAGACGGACATGAAGGTGCACCACGCTGCGGAAGGAATGCCGGTCGAGCCAAACCACTTCTATATCATCCCGCCCGGAACCTATCTCTCCGTCGGCGACGGCGCGCTGCACCTCACACAACCCCAAGCCCGTCACGGCGCGCGCATGCCTTTCGATTTCCTGCTGAACTCGCTCGCCGACGAGTACGGCGCGCGCGCGGTCTGCGTGGTCCTTTCCGGCACGGGGAGCGACGGCAGCACCGGGCTGAAAGCGGTGAATGCAAACGGCGGATATGTCGTCGCCCAGGATCCCGAAGAAGCCGGTTATGACGGCATGCCGCGAAGCGCCATTGCGACCGGACTGGTGGATCGCGTGCTCGCGGTGGCGGAGATTCCCGCTGCCCTCGCCGAACGCGAAATACGGCAGCAACGCATACGCGCGCGGGACGGGCCTCGCGCCGGCGTCCAGGCGCGGAATTGGCTCACCGAGATCGTCGAGCTCCTGCGCACCAAGACCGTCCACGATTTCACGCTCTACAAACCCGGAACGCTGCAGCGGCGAATTGTGCAGCGCATGGCAATGGTCGGGATCGAGGCCGACGGGACCGAGCGCTATCTCGAATTCCTTCGCAACGACGAAAACGAGCTCGGACGTCTTGCCAAGAACCTGCTCATCAACGTCACCGGCTTTTTCCGCGACCCGCTTGTATTCGATGCCCTGGCCGGCAAGGTCATCCCGGACCTCGTCCGCGATCATCCGGCCGAACAGCCGCTGCGCATATGGATCGCGGGCTGCAGCACCGGCGAGGAAACCTACTCCCTGGCGATGCTCTTCCGCGAGGAGATCACGGCGGCCAAGAGCGGCGTCAAACTGCAGGTCTTCGCATCAGACGTCGATCCCGATGCCGTCGACCTCGCGCGCGCAGGCCTGTATCCGGAATCGATCGAAGCCGATGTCTCCCCGTCCCGCCTCGAGCGCTTCTTCATCAAGGAAGGGCACGGATACAGGGCCTCGCCCGAGTTGCGCGGGGCGGTGGTGTTCACGGTCCAGGATGTCCTGGCGGATCCGCCCTTTTCGCGTCTCGACCTGGTTTCATGCCGCAATCTGCTGATCTATCTGGGCTCCGAAGCCCAGGCGCGGATAATATCGATCTTCCATTTTGCGCTGCGTGAGGGCGGCATCCTCCTCCTCGGCGGCTCGGAGACGATCGCGAACGCCGCCGGACGTTTCGAGGCGATTTCCAAATCGGAGCGGCTCTATCGACGCATAGGCCGCAACCGGCCGGGTGAATTCGGCTTTTCGAGAGCCACCGCCGCCGGTCCGCGCGCCAACCTGCCGGCGGCACAAGAGCCGCCGCCGCTGCGCCAGGCGGCGCTCGCCGAACTGTGCATGCGGCTGGTGGCGGAGGCCTATGCCCCGGCGGCGATATTGATCAACCGAAAATGCGAGTGCCAATACCTGATGGGTCCGACCGACCGCTATCTTCAGCTGGCGGCGGGCCGCCCGATCAACGATGTCATCGCCATGGCGCGCGGCGGCGTGCGCATCAAATTGAGATCCGCGATCCAGCAGGCCTTTCAAGCCGGCAAACGGGTTGTCGTCTCCGGCGGCCGCGTGGACCGCGACGGCAACACACTCGCATTCAGCATAGCGGCACAGCCGGTTCGGAGCGGCGGTGAAGATCTGCTCCTCATCTGCTTCATCGACGAGGCGGTGCAAGGAGCCGATCGGGAGCGGGCGGTTGTCGCGGGCGACCTCTCGCGCGTCGCCGAGCTCGAGCGGGAACTGGAAGCCACGAAAACCGAGCTTCTGGGGGCCATCGAAAGCCTGGAAATCTCGAGCGCGGAGCAGAAAGCCGTCAACGAGGAGTTCCAATCCACCAACGAGGAATTGCTGACCTCGAAGGAGGAGTTGCAGTCCCTCAACGAGGAGCTGATCGCGCTCAACAACCAGCTCCAGGAAACCCTGGAGCGGCAGCGCACGACGTCGAACGATCTGCAGAACGTCCTTTACAGCACCGATGTCGCCACGATCTTTCTCGACACCAGCCTCTCCATCCGGTTCTTCACCCCTGCCACGAAATCTCTGTTCAGCGTCATTCCGGGCGACATCGGCCGGCCGCTCGCCGATCTCAGCTCGCTGGCGGCGGACAGCGCTCTTCTGCCGGATGCAAGAACGGTCCTGCAGAATTTCACGCCGATCGAGCGGGAGATCGAGGCCATGAGCGGGGCATGGTACATTCGCCGCATCTCGCCCTACCGCACCCAGGACCAGGGCGTCGAGGGCGTGGTCATCACCTTCGCCGACATCACCGAGCGCAGGCGTGCCGCCGATGCGCTGGAAGAGGCCAAGCGCCAGGCGCTATCGGCCAACGCCGCGAAATCGCGATTTCTGGCAGCGGCGAGCCATGACCTGCGCCAGCCCCTGCAGACGCTCACACTGCTTCAAGGGCAGCTCGCGAGAGCGGTGAAGAGCGAGAGTGCGCAGAACCTCGTCGAGCAGCTCGAACACACTTTGGGGACGATGTCGAGCATGCTCAATACCCTGCTCGACATAAATCAGATCGAGGCCGGCACGATCCGCGCCGAAATCGCCGCATTCCCCGTGAACGAACTCCTCAATCCGCTGCAGGACGAATTCACCTATCACGCGCAGGCGCGAAATCTCGAATTGCGCGCCGTTTCATCCAAGCTCTCGATTCAAAGCGATCCGCGCCTGCTCGAGCAGATGATCAGGAACCTGCTTTCCAACGCGTTGAAATACACCAAGCAGGGCAAGATCCTGCTCGGCTGCCGGCGGCACAAAGGCGCGTTGAGCATCGAAGTGTGGGACACGGGCGTCGGCATCCCCGAGGAAGAACTGCATGCGATCTTCGAGGAATATCACCAACTCGACAACGCCGCGTCCGAACGAAGCCGCGGCCTCGGGCTCGGCCTTTCCATTGTTCAGCGCCTCGGAAGTCTGCTCGGCCATCGCGTCCAAGTCCGCTCACGCCTGGGGAAAGGTTCGGTATTCAGCATCGAAGTGCCGCTTTCCTCGAGCAAAGACGGATCGCAACGGCAACGTGAGTCACTCGCGCCGGACAGCGAGGTCTCCGATCCCGTCCGGCGCACCGGCGCGATCCTGGTCGTCGAGGACGACCCGCAGATGCGCGAGCTGCTTGAGCTCCTTCTTCAGGCCGAGGGCCACTATATCGCGACCGCGCCCGACGGCCCCTCGGCGCTCGAGCTGTTTGCGCGCGGGGGCATCCGTCCCGATCTCATCCTCGCGGACTTCAATCTGCCCAACGCGATGAACGGCCTCGAGGTGAGCGTCAGGCTTCGCGAATTGATCGGCCGGCAGGTTCCGGTCATCGTTCTGACCGGCGATATCTCCACCGACGTCCTGCGCAACGTTGCCCGCCACGACTGCGTCCAGCTCAACAAGCCGGTGAAATTGACGGAGCTGTCGCGGACCATCCAGCAGTTGCTGCCGATCTCGCAAGCCGCGGGGACGGCGCATGCTCCCCGCCCGGCCGAACCGGCAGACAGCACCGAGCCGTATGTGATCTTCGTCGTCGACGACGACGGCCAGATCCGCGAGACGATGCGAGCCGCGCTCGAACAAGGCGGGCGCACGGTCGAGACGTATCCCACCGGCGAGTCGTTTCTCGAAGCCTATCGCCCCATCCAACGCGCCGTTCTGCTCATAGACGCCTATCTGCCGGGACTGAGCGGGATCGAAGTGCTGCAGCGTCTGAACCGGGAAGGCCATTGCCCGCCGTCGATCGTGATCACGGGCAACAGCGACGTGCATATGGCGGTTGAGGCGATGAAGGCGGGCGCGTCCGACTTCATCGAGAAGCCCGTCGGCTATGCCGAGCTGACCGCCAGCATCGACCGCGCGCTCGAGCAGTCCGCGGACTCGACCCGGCTCACGGCCTGGCGGGAGGCGGCTGCGAGACGATTGGCCCTGCTCACGTCGCGACAGCGCGAGATCATGGAGCTGGTCCTTGCGGGCCACCCCAGCAAGAACATCGCCGCGGATCTCGGAATCAGCCAGCGCACCGTCGAAAACCATCGCGCCACGATCATGAGGAAGACGAATTCGAAATCGCTTCCGGCTCTGGCCCGGCTGGCGCTTGCCGCCGCCGGCGTGGGCGCCGTCGGGCCTTCAACCCAGACCCGGTTTCCCGCAACCGCGGCGTGGCCGATCGTGCATAGATGACTGCGTTGGATCGGCGCCGACCGGAGTGAGCAGGTGGCTAGTTCATCGGCCGGATCGTGGTCGGCCGCGACCGCTCGATCTCGCGCAGGGTGGCCACGACCTGGTTCCAGACACGATGACCTTCGATATCGCCCTCGGCCAAGAGCGAGTCGGCCCGTGCGGCAGCCGTCAGCGTCGCGCCCTTCACGCCGAATATCTTGACGAGCGCTCCCGCGGTGAGAGAGACATCGAGAACCCGCATGCCCGATTCCAGTCTCTCGATCAACATGGGGTTGCCCTCACCCAAAAAGCGAGACTCCCGCTAGCGGGGAGAGTGGCGATGCCTGCGGGAGCCTCGAAAGTGCGTCCGGTTCGGTGGTGTCAAGCGAATGCCGATCAGGGTGTCCCTGCCCGCGCGAAGCGTAAAGGTTCGGAATCTACTCATCCCCTCGCGACCGGCGCCGCCGCCGCATCCATGCGAGCCGCTCGGTCAGGCCGCCGCGGAGCCGGCAGCCGTAACGAGGCGGATGGGAGGAAAGGTGACGGTAACCGTCGTTCCGACGTCCACCTTGCTCTCCATGCGGAGCGAGCCGCCATGCAGCGCGATCAACTCTTTGACCAGCGGCAAGCCGAGGCCGGTTCCGCTATGCCGGCGGGAAAGCTTGTTCTCTACCTGCCCAAACCGCTCCAGAACTTTCGGCAGGTCGACCTCGGCGATACCGATGCCGGTATCGCCGACTTCGATGAAGAGCCCGTCCGTCGATCGTCCTGCCGCGACGGTAACGGTCCCAAAATCGGGCGTGAATTTGATCGCGTTCGTCAGCAGGTTCAGCACGATCTGCTTGATGCGGCGCTCGTCGCCGCGAATCTCGGGAAGGTTGGGGGAAAGTCTGGTCACGACCGTCACGTTGGATTGCTTCGCCTGGAGTTCGATCATTCGGCAGGCATCCGAAATCACTCGGCGCACGCAAACGTCCTCCTCGAAAAGCGTTTCCTCGCCGGCACCGATTCGGGACAAATCCAGAAGATCGTTGATGAGCGCCAGCAGCTGAAGTCCGCTTCTGTGAATGTCGTCGATGTATTCGCGATAGCGGGAGTTTCCGAGCGGCCCCAATTGCTGGGTGAGCATGAGGTCCGAAAAGCCGATGATGGCATTCAGGGGCGTGCGAAGTTCATGACTCATATTGGCGAGAAACGCGGACTTGGCCTGCGTTCCCGCGTCCGCCTCGTGCTTTGCGTCGCGCAATGCCACGGCGGACGTCTTGAAATAGGCCATCGCGCGCGCAAGCCGGCCGATTTCGTCGCGCCGCCACAGCGCCGGAACCCTGGTGTCCAAGTTCCCCGCGGCCAGCTTCTCCATCGCCTCCGTCATCCATCGCAGCGGATCGATGAGGATCTTGGTCAGCGTCCAGAACACGGCGATCGTCGCGCCGATCGAAAACAAGACCGTCGTCAGGATGACGTCCGTTGAACGCTTTTGCGTGGCGGCGCTCTTCAGCGCGGAGGCCTCGCCCTCCCGGTTGTTGATCGCGATAAATCGATCTATGAGGCTGTCCGTCTGAGCGAAGCGCCGATAAAGATCCCCGGAGAAGAGCGCCCGCGCCTTGCCGAATTGCTGGGTATCCGAGAGAAAAACGAATTCATCGTTGGCCGCGAACAGACCCGACAGGCTCTCGCCGAGCGAAGCGACGATCCGGCGCTCCATGTCGGCATCGGCGAAACCGCCGAGCTTTTTCAGATCGGACGCGATCGTCCTTTTCATCCGCGGCAGTGAATTGCCGGTATCGGACCTGATCGCGGGATCGGCGGACAGAAGGTGCTGGGCATCCAGCATCTGAAAATTGGCGATTGCATCATCCAGGCGGGTTGCCGCGACCACGCCGGGAAGGACGTTGTCGCTCAGATCGCGGTTCAGTCCCGCCATGGTCGCAAATTGCGAGAACAAGATGAGCTGCAAACCGCAGGCGAGGGCCAACACCGCGCCGAAGACCACGGACGACTTTACTCTTATTGTCAGAGCGCCGCGCATCGCTCAACTAGCGGCCGTTGTAGTTAGGACTCCATTAAGTTTTGCAAATTTTTCCTAAGACGGCACGCGGCCGCGTCGGTCGGCTGCAATTGCTCAAGACGACGCACCTATTTTTCCAAACCGGCGGAACGATTTCGCCGATCGCCACTTTCATATGTGCGTATGCGGATAATTCTCGTTTTGAGTGTATCAAAACGACACGCAACCGAAACAGATCATTACTGCACAGACTCGTTTCTCGCCGGGCGCAAAGCTGCGGGCTGAGAGGTGGGCAACTGTGGAGATTGGAAAAGGAACCACGCCGATGACCGTTTCAACCGCACGCTTGGACGAGTTTCGAGCCGACAGCGCATCGAGCCCCGCGGCCATCCTGAACGTCGGTCCCGACGAGACCTACGCGACCATCGCCGACGCGATGGGCGCCGCCAATGCGGGAGACCAGATTGTCCTCGAAGCGGGATACAGCAATGAAAATGCTCTCGTCACCGTCAACAACCTTTTCATCGACGGCGAACGCTCGTCGACGAACATCGATCTGACGCTTGGCGCCGGCATCGGCATGGTCACGCTGCAGGGTCATGCGCCGATCAACGTCGTCGACAACGGCGGCAACAACACGATCACCGGCAATATGGGAGACAACGTCATCGAGGTCACGGGCGGCATCGACGTCGCGCATGGTGGTGGGGGGACGGACAAGCTGTTCGTCGACTATTCGAACGCCACGCTCTCCGTCATCGGCACCGCCGTGAACATCACCGACGGCGGCAGCCATGCCGTCACCTTCGACGGCTTCGAGAACTTCACGATCTTCACCGGCAGCGGCGACGACACGATCACGGTGGGAGACGGCACGAACATCGTGCGCACTGCCGGCGGCAACGACACCATCACCGCCGGCGACGGCCACAACACCATCAATGCCGGAACGGGAAACGACACCGTGACCGCGGGCGACGGCGGCAACAGCATCTGGGGCGGGTTCGGAAACGACACGATCACCTCGGGCACCGGCAACGATTACATCAATGGCGGCCTCGGCGACGACACGCTGACCGGCGGCGGCGGCAACGACACGCTCGACGGCAGGGAGGGAAACGACACCATCTCGGGCGGCACGGGCAACGACGATCTGATCGGCGGCACCGGCATCAACACGCTGGACGGCGGCACCGGCACCGACACGGCGGATTATTCGCTCAGCACCAAGGCGGTCGACGTGAGCCTCGCCATCGGCGTCGCCCAGGCGGTCAATTCGGTGGAGACCGACACGCTGACCAACATCGAGAACCTGACCGGCTCCGCCTTCGACGACACACTCACCGGAAACGCCGGGAACAACGTGCTCACGGGCGGTTTGGGCGCGGACAATCTGAACGGCGGCGGCGGCTCGGACACCTTCGTGTATGCGTCGGCCGGCGAATCGACCTCGACGACGCGCGACGTGATCACCGGCTTCGACGCTTTGTCGGACAATTTCGACCTCTCGTTCGCCGTCAACGCGGTCAATGCCGAGGTCACGTCCGGAGCTTTGGGGATCGGGCATTTCGATGTCGACATGGCCGCGGCGATCGGCGCGTCGCAGCTCGGCGCGCACGACGCCGTGCTTTTCACCCCGACCTCCGGCAACCTGGCCGGCGACACGTTCCTCATCATCGACGTGAACGGCCAGGCGGGCTATCAGGCGGGCGAGGATCTCGTGATCCAGCTGGCCTCCGCGACGAATCTCGGGAGCCTCAGCACGAGCGATTTCATCTGACCGCGGCAGTCACTCGCGCGCCGACCTTGTGAATCACGAACCGCGGTCGGCGCGAGAACGAGTATATGCGGACCGAGTTTCAAATCGGGCCAGAGGAAACTCACGCAACTTCGTAGCCAAAACGCGCGGCCCAGGGCTCCAGGATCGGCAGGACGTCGCGCATCTGCGCGGCATAGCGGCGCCATTTGCCCACGCCATCGCGATAGAGTCCGCGCGACAGCTGAGCGGCGCTGGGAGTAGCCACGGTCTTCGCGCCGCCGGAAAACGCTTCCATCGCCGGGTTCCAGTCCAGGCCGAGGAAAGCGCAGAGCGCGCGGGTCTGGCCCTCGAAATCCGCGGTGAGGGCTTCGTATGACTGGTCGCGGATATCGAGGGTCAGCCGGGCGCGATAAACGTCGGCCAGGGTCATGACCGCGTCATAGAACCGGGCCGCCCCCGCCAGAGTGGCGAAGTCCGCGGTGGACGGATCGACCACGAAACGCTGGCGGAAGCTGGACAAGACAACATCGCGCGGATCGCGCCGCATGAAGATCACCTTGGCCTGTGGAAACAGGCGCGCGATCAGCGGCAGGCCCAGCGTGTTGAGCGGCAGCTTGTCGACGAACACCTGGCCCGCAAGATCGGGCGTTCCCCGCGCCACGCGGCGCCAGTAGGCCGCGCGCACGCTGTCGATCTGCGCGGGAGACGCTTCGACCAAGCGGGCCAGGCCATCGGGCGGATCCAGGAAGGCCGCGGCGGCCTCGGCCAGATTCTCGCGCTCATCCAGCGTCGTGACGGCGGGATGGGCGTCCAGCACCTGGCCCAGGAGGGTGGTGCCGCTCCTCGGGAACCCCAGGAGGAACACGTGGCCGGTCACGGGCGGGCGATGCGGGTCCGGCGACCGCTCCGGCATCGGCGGCTCGAGGAGCGCGGCAAAAGCTTCAGCCAATCGTCGGGCCTTGGCGGACCCGCTTTCGCGCCCGTCCTGCGGATAGAGCGCGTTCAAACGCCGGTTGGCCTCGGCAAAGGCCGCGAACGCCTCCGCCGGCCGCCCAAGCTTGTCCAGGGCATCGCCGCGCTGACCTTCGGCAACCGCGGCCTGATGCGGATCGAGATCCGGGCGGGACAGCAGCCGCTCGAAGCGGTCCAGGCCGTCCGCCGCGTCGCCTTCGCCAAGCACCGCCATGGCCATGGCCATCTCCGCCGCGACATATCCCGGCCGTCTAGCGAGCGCCGAGGCAGCCCGCGCCCGCGCCGTCCCCCAGTCGCCCGACCGCGCATCCAGCAGGGCCAAGCTTGCGACCGCGCGCGGATCGGCCGGATCCAAGGCCTCGGCAGCGAGATACGCCGCGCGGGCCGCGCCGACCTCGCCCACCAGCTCCAGCGCCCAGGCCTTGTTGATCAACGCCGGCGCGTAGTCCGGTTTCAGCGCCAGAGCGCGGTCGGATGCCTGGATCGCCGGGCCGGGCCGGCCGGCTCGCGCCTCGCACATGCCCAGCATGTTCCAGGCCGCGAAATCCTGCGGCCAGGCAGCGAGCGCCACGCGGAGATCGTCGGCGGCCTCGACCCATCGGCCCGCGCGATGGCGGGCGAGAGCGCGCAGCTTGTAGAGCAAAGGGCCCCGGTCTCCGGCCGCCAGCGCCGCTTCCGCAAGTCCCGCGGCCCCCATCCAGTCGGATGCCTGCAGGCGGGCGTTGATGGCCTGCATGCGCGCGTCGGATCCGGCAGGGGGCGTGGTCATCGGGAAAGCTTAAGGGGGCGGGAGAGCACCCGCCACTGCTTCGAAGGTCAATCCAAACTTGCATCGAGCCGGCTTCGCCCGGCGATTGACCGCGCGGCGCCACGCTCCATACTCGCGAATCGCGGGCGCCATGGAGGGCGGCATGGGGACGGGATCGCGTATCTGCGCGGCGGTGCTGGTTTTGGCGACGGGCGCGGCCAAGGCCTATGCCTCGGCGACGTGTCCGGACGAGCAGACGACACGGCAGGTTCCCACCAATCTTGCGCAGTGCGCGATGCTCGAGAGGGACGTGCGCCGGCCGGGCGCGTTTGCGCTCAACGTCTACGAAGAAAAGCTCAACGCGTTCCTGGGCGGCATGTGTCACCGCAACGAGAAGGCGGGATGGGTGCGCGACAAGGGCGTGCGCGACACCGGGCCGTGGGTCGGCACCTATGCCGGCGGTCAATGGAGCGGGCGCTATTTCGGCACGCATGCGCCCGTCGTCATCTGGTACTCGCCGGACATGCTCGCGTGGCTGCACGCGAACCGGCCCGAAGGAAAGCCCGCGCCGAAGAATCCTGCCCCCGTTCCCGACGGCGCGATGATGGTCAAGGAGATGTACCAGCCGCCCGGTGCGGCGTGCGCCGCGATCGATCCATTGCGGCTCAAGCCGCTCAAGAACGGCGCGGCGATCATGATACGCGACCACAAGGCATCGAACGACGGCTGGTTCTGGGGCTGGTACGGCTTCGGCAAGGACTCGGGCTGGACGCCGGACTGGCCCGCGGCCTCGACGAGCCCCTCTCCGAACATGGGCTTCGGCCAGTACTGCACGAACTGCCACGCCTCGGCAAAAGACAATCAGACCTTCGCGGACCTCAAGAACATCAACGGCGAGCCGGGCATCCCGCTCGTGTTCCTGAGCCAGAATTTCTTCCTCGATCCGTCGTGGGAGGTGCAGAGCAAGCAGATCGCCGAAGCGGCGGAGCCGAACATGAACGTTCCGGCTTACGACAAGCTCTTTCTCGCGACCTTCCGCATGCCGGGCGGCATGCCCGATCCCAAGGCGATCATGCTGCCGCCCTCGACCTACGACAACGTCTGGGTCAAGTCCGGTAAACCCGATGCGTCGAGCGAGTACGTCACCTCGGACCAGTGCGTCGGCTGCCACAGCGCCGGCGGCACCGGGCTGCAATTCGACATGACGGAGCCGGGACCCAACGGTCTTCTCATCAACGTCTCGCCCTACGGCCTGTGGCGCGGCTCGCCGATGGGATTGGCGGGGCGCGATCCGGTGTTCTATGCGCAGCTCGCAAGCGAGACCGACACCTTCCATCCGGGTCCGGGCTCGAAGGAGATGGTGCAGGACACCTGTCTCGGCTGTCACGGCATCCTCGGCCAGCGCCAATACGGCATCGACACCGCGGCGAAGGATGGCGCGTGCCATCAATTCCCGCGCGAGGCCGTCGACGCCAAGCCCTACAAGCCCGGCAATCCGCTCGAGCATCTGGCGCGCTACGGCGCGCTGGCGCGCGACGGAATCTCCTGCGCCGCCTGCCATCGCATGGTGATGGGCAAAGCCGACACCGCCAAGTTCGAGCACGCGCCGCAGAACAAATGCGTGCTCGCGCGCCAGGAAGCACTCAATCCGGGCTTCAAGGATTTCGGCAAGACGTTCACCGGAAGCTTCCTGGTCGGCGCACCGGACAAGCTCTACGGCCCCTTCACCGATCCCAAGACGGTGCCGATGGACCACGCGCTCGGCAATCTTCCGGAGCACAACGCCAACATCCTGCAGTCGGAGACCTGCGGAAGCTGCCACACCGTGCATCTGCCGATCATGCATCCCGACCGGACGATCGGGCACGTCTACGAGCAGACGACCTATCCCGAATGGGCGTTCAGCGACTACCGCACCGGCACCTCGCCCGACGGCGCCCTGCCGCACGGCAAGGGGCCGCGCGCGCAGTCCTGCCAAGGCTGCCACATGCCCAATACCGACGCGGCGAAGAAGCCCTATCGCAGCAAGATCGCCTCGATCCAGGAATACACGAACTTCCCGCAGGCCGAGCACACCGCGGCGCCGAAGGATCTCGACCTTTCGGCGCGCGACGGCTTCGCCAAGCACACGCTGGTGGGGCTCAACGTCTTCCTGCTGGAGATGGCGCAGCAGTTCTTCGAGACGCTGGGCATCCGCGAGGCCGATCCGATGCTCACGCAGAAAGGCGTCAACCCGCTGCCCACGACCGAGGACGCGATGCTCGACCAGGCGCTCAACCGCACGGCAAAGATCTCGGTCGCGGACGTGCATAGCGCGGGCGGCAATTTGAGCGCGCGCGTGACGGTCGAGAACCTGTCGGGACACAAATTCCCCTCCGGCGTCGGCTTCCGCCGCGCCTTTGTGGAGTTCGACGTGCTCGACGCATCGGGCAACGTGCTGTGGTCGTCGGGGCGCACCAACAGCGCGGGCCTGATCGTAGGCGCGGGCGGAAAGCTGATCGCAGGCGAATTGTGGTGGAAGGACGATTGCTCCGCGCGCATCGATCCCGACAAGCGCATCCATCAGCCGCACTATCAGGAGATCGCGAGCCAGGATCAGGCGCAGATCTATCAGGAACTCGTCTCGACGCCGCCTGACGGCCCGGGCGCGAAATGCGGCGCGAACGCGGCGCCGGCGGGACAACTCACCACGAGCTTCCTGTCGATCTGCGCGAAGGTGAAGGACAACCGCCTTCTGCCGCACGGCTTCCTGGACCTGAAAGCACGCGAGGACATCTCCGCGGCGCTGGGCGCCGACAAGGACATGGCCGAGGAAGCGGGCGCCGACGGCGTCGGCAACGATCCCGACTATGTCCATGGCGGAGGCGACAGGCTCACCTATCGCGTGCCGCTCGCCGAGATCCACGGCAAGCCGGCCTCGGTCCAGGCGACGCTCTATTATCAGGCGACGCCGCCCTTCTTCCTCCAGGACCGCTTCTGCACGTCCAGGAGCGTCGACACCAAGCGGCTGTTCTATGTGGCGGGGAACCTGAAGCTCACCAAGCCGCAGATCCAGGGCTGGAAGCTCAAGGTCGTGGAAACCGCTCCGGTCCGCGTGCCCTGATGGTCTAGGATCGTCGTCCCTGCCTGACGGGAGACGCTTGTGATCCTTTTGCGCGCATTGCTGGCCATGGCGATCGTCATGCTGCCCGTTTGCGCGCGCGCGGACGCTGTCGTTCCGCCCTGCGGCGCACCGGAAAAGCCGGCTTTCCCCGAACCCGGACCGATGGTGGAAAAGATCGTCCTCGACGGTGCCGAAAGCAGCCGGTGGACACCGCCCGCCTGCACCGGTTGGCCGGCAGCGTCGCGTTCCAAGCTGGTCCTGGGCGTCGCGGGCAGCTTTCGTTTCGCGGGAACCAGCGAGGACCTGTTGACGCGTCTTGGCGCGATCTCGCAGCTGCCGAAAATCCGCTACTGGTCGAAGAGCGCCGACAGCTGGCGCGCGGTCGCGACGGCCGCGTCGGCTCTTTCGAGCCCGAGCCCGAACAGCCGCCGCGCCGATTTCGCCCAAACCGAGCTTCAACCTCGCACCGAACATTACTTTTGGGAGAACGACAGCCGCGCGGGCGAGATCGTCTACAAGGTCACCATACGGGAGCGCGGAGCCGATCGCGCCGTCGCCACGCGGGAGAACGTCACGCCGATGGGACAATTTCCGATCCTCACCTTCGATCCGGGAGCGTCGCAATCGGCGATCTTCCTCGTCCGCCGCGCGGCCGGCCTTTGGGGCGTCTATATCCTGGAGCGGGTGACCGAGGGCGAAAGGTCGCTGATCGGCGTTCCGAGCGAGTCGATCGTCAATCGCGACGCCGCGCTCTTCCGCTACATAGCCGGGATACCGACCGACAAGGCCCCCGCGCCGTTCCAATGAGCCTGGGGCCGCTTGACCGGATTCCCCCAAAACACCATATGATCGCTCGGCTTTAGGGATTCCGCATGCTTTCTCAGAAGGCGCGCTACGCCTTGCACGCGCTCATCGTCCTCGCCGAGCATGGCGGGCGCGAGCCGATGATGATCGCCGACATCGCGGAAGAGGCCGGCGTGCCGCGCAAATTCCTGGAGCAGATCCTGCTGGGCCTGAAGAAGCGCGGCATCGTGCAGAGCATGCGCGGCCGCGCCGGCGGCTATCGGCTGGGGCGCCCGGCGAAGGAGATCTCCTTTGCCGACATCATCCGCGAGACCGACGGCCCGCTCGCGCTCAGCCCCTGCGTCAGCGTGACCGCCTATCACCGCTGCCCCGATTGCGTGGACGAGGCGACCTGCGCGATCCGCAAGGTGCTGCTCGCCGCGCGCGACGCGACCGCGCAGGTGCTGGAGTCGCGTACCCTGGCGCAGGCGATGGCCGGCGCGAAACGTTCCCGCGCATGATGCGTTACCGCTCCATGAAGACGATCCTTGCAGCCATCCTGTTCTTCTCGACCGCGGTGTTCGCCCAGACGGGCAACACCCCCACGACCAGCGCCGGCGACGCTCCCAAGACCACGACCAGCGCGACGGAGAAGAAGACGACCGACGCGGCCGGGCTCGGCGCGCCCGTCCCCGGCACGACCGACGCCGCGCATGCGCCCGCGAAGGCGCCGCTGCATCATCGTCATCGCCGCCCGCCTCCGGCCGCACCGGGCGCGCCGCACTGATGCTCCTCTCCCCTTGTGGGAGAGGAAGAAAAATCATGGGTTTGGGCTGAGCGAAGCGAAGACCAAGCCCTTGATTTTTCAGGTGAGGGGTGAGTCCGGCGCCAAGCCTTGTTCCCCCTCACCAGCAAAATCTAACGCTTAGCTGCGCTGCGCTCCGCTAAACGTAAGATTTTGCGTCCTCTCCCACGAGGGGAGAGGAGGTCTACCTCGCCAGCTTCTTCCCGGCCTTCTTCGACCATTCGAAGACGATCTTGCGGTCGGGGCGCGTGAGTTTCTTGTTCTTGTCCTTGTAGTCGAAGCTCTCGAGCAGGTCGCGCAGAAGCTCGAGCCGCGCGATCTTCTTCGTGTCGGTCGCGACGATCCGCCAAGGCGCGCGCTCACGGCTGGTACGGGCGAACATCTCGTCGCGCGCCTTGGAATAGTCGTGCCACTTCTTCTGCGCCGCTTCGTCGACGGGCGAGATCTTCCATTGCTTGAGCGGATCGTCGCGCCGCGCCGCGAGGCGCCTGGCCTGCTCGTCCTTGGTGATGTCGAGATAATATTTTCGAAGCGCGATGCCGTTGCGGATCAGGATGCGCTCGAACGGCTCCACGGTGTCGAAGAAGGTTTCGGCCTCCTCGTCGGTGCAGAAGCCCATCACGCGCTCGACGCCGGCGCGGTTGTACCAGGAGCGGTTGAAGACGACGAACTCCTCGCCGGCCGGCAGGAACGGGACGAAGCGCTGGAAGTACCATTCGGTATCCTCCCGGCTCGACGGCTTGCCGGGCGCGTGCACGCGGGTCTCGCGCGGGCTCATATGCTCGGTCAGCCGCTTGATCGCGCCGTCCTTGCCCGCGCCGTCGCGCCCTTCCAGGATGATCAGCACCCGCGCGCCGTCCGCGATCAGCTTGCGCTGCAGCTTGACCAGCTCGATCTGCAGGGCACGCAGCTTGCGCTGGTAGTGGTGATCGTCGTCATTGTCGTCGTCGTCATCATGCTTCTTGGACATCAGATCAGCCTCCAGGGCACCAGCGCGCCATCCGCGCGCAGGACGGCGATGCCGAACACCCTTGCCAACGTCTCATCCGACAGATCGGTTGCAGCGACGCGGCCTTCGTGCAGCACCAGGACCTCGTCGCAGTGCCGCGAGGCGAGCGCAAGGTCGTGCAGGGTGACCGCGACCGTGGTGCCACGCGCCGCCTCGCCGCGCAACAGGTCCATCAGGCGAAGCTGGTGCGCCGGGTCGAGGAACGCCGCCGGTTCGTCGGCGAGCAGCACCGGCGCTTCGGTCGCCAGCGCCCGGGCCAGCAGCACGCGTGCGCGCTCGCCCGCGGAAAGCTCGTCGATGCGGCGCTCGGCGAAGGCTTCGGCGTCGGCGCGCGCCAGCGCATCGGCCACCGCACGCGCGTCGCGGTCGCGATGCGGCAGGCGTCCGAGCGTCACCAGATCGCGCGCCGGCACCGGCCAATGCGCGTCGCCGCCCTGCGGCAGATAGGCGATCGTGCGCGCTAAGGCCTCGCGCGACCAATCCTCCAAGGCGCGGTCCTGCACCGTCACCTTGCCCGTGTGCGGCAGAAGGCCGAGCGCCACGCGCAGGAGACTCGTCTTGCCCGCGCCGTTGGGTCCGACGATGCCGGTGACCTTGCCGGGCGCGAGCCGCGCGCTCACTTCGCGCAGAGCGGACCGCTGCGCATATCCTGCTCCGACGCGGTCGAAGACGATCATGCCTCGCGCCTCAGCTTCAGGATCAGATAGAAGAAGAACGGCGCGCCCAGCATCGCGGTGACGACGCCGAGCCTGAGCTGCTCGCTCGGGTCGATGCTGCGCACCAGCACGTCGGACGCCGTGACCAGCAGCGCGCCGCCGAGCGCCGACGGCAGGATGAGCTGCGCCGGACGATAGCCGAAGAGCGGCCGCAGAAGATGCGGCACGACGAGGCCGACGAAGCTGACCGCGCCCGCCGCCGCAGTCGCGGCACCCGTGGCCAGCGCCACGCCGAGCACGACGCGCATGCGCACGCTTGTGACGTCGATGCCGAGGCTCCTCGCCGCCTCTTCGCCGAGCGTGAGCGCATCGAGCCCGCGCGCGGCGCTGAGCAGGAGCGCGATACCGATGACGACGAGCGGGGCTGCGAAGGCGAGATCGGTCAGCGTGCGGTCCTTGAGCGAGCCCATCATCCACAGCACCATCTCGGCCATCGCGTAGGGATTGGCGGCGAAGGTGAGCGCGAGCGCGGTGAGCGCGACGGCGAGGCTCGAGATCGCCACGCCCGCGAGCACCAGCGCCATCACGCCCGCGCCCTTGCGCGCCAGCACGAAGAGAATGCCGGCGGATGCGAGCGCGCCCAGGATCGCGAATGCGGGAAGCAATGCGGGGCTCAGCGCCGCGAAGCCGAAATAGAGTGAGACCACCGCGCCTAGCCCCGCGCAGGACGTCACGCCCGTGACGTCGGGCGAGGCGAGCGGATTGCGGAACAGGCCCTGCAGCGCGGCGCCGCTCGCGCCCAGTGCCGCGCCGACGAACAGCGCCAACCCTGCGCGCGGCAGGCGTATCTCGCGCGCCACGATCGCCGCGATGCCGTGGCCGCCGAAGAGGCCGTCGAGGAGATCCTTGGGCGCGATATGCGTGGGGCCCAGGAAGAACGACAGCGCGGCGGCAAGGATCGCGGCCGATGCGAGCAGATACGACGCAGATTTTCCGGGCAGCGTGGTCATCGCCTCTCTCTTCTCCCTCGCCCCCGCGAAGCGGGGGAGAGGGCCGGGGTGAGGGGGTGTCGACGCTTGCGAGGATGGCGAAACGAATTCTCCAACATCGAGTTCATGGCAGGCGCCCCCTCACCCTGCCCTCTCCCCCACTTCGTGGGGGAGAGGGTGACCGGGTTTCCAGACCAAGCGCGGTGAACGTCGCCGCGGCGTCCAGCGACCAGGGGCCGGGACAGAGAAGCGGCGTGAGCTTCGTCCACGCGACATGGCTCTTCACCGCGGCGAGCGCGGGATGGTGCTGCACCAGATCGGCGCGCGAATTGGGCGTGGCGCGCTCGCCGCTCAGGATCAGAAGCTCCGGCGCGCGCGCGATCACGCTTTCCACGGCAAGCGTGTCGGTGCGCGTCGGCTTGAGCTCGGGCGCGACGTCTTCCAAGCCGGAAAGCGTCATGATCTCGTCGGTCACGCCGCCCGCGGTCGCATAGCCGTTCGGCTCGTAGATCAAGGTGCGCACCGAAGGCTTCTGCGCAGATGCGCGCGCGATGGCGCGGTCCATCTGTGAGAGCATCGCCGCAGCCCGCGCGCGCGCGCCGAGCTTGTCGCCGAGCATCGTCGTGATGCGCCGCACGTCGGCGAGCGACGCGGCCCACGGCACGTCGAGGACGGCAACACCCGCGCGCGCGAGCTGGGCATGCAGCGATGGCATCGTGCCGGAATACATCACCACCAGATCGGGATCGAACCGCAGCACCGTCTCCGCGGAGGGACGGATCGCGGGGATGCCGACCGCGGCATCGGCGATGGTGGAGACGACCGGCCGGCGGTCCGTCGCCTCGAAGGAAAGCGCCGCAATGCGCTCGCGCGGCAACAGCCGGAACACATATTCGTCGGTGCAGAGGAAGGTCGAAACCACCCGGTGGGGGGCTGCAGCTGCTTGATTCCCAAGGAAGATCAGCCCCAGGACGGCGGCGGCAAGCCAGCCATGCGCCGGACGCATATTGCGTGCATAGGGGGCACCTACCACCTGTCGGCTGCCAACAACGGGAGAGTTCATGCGCACCAATTTCGCCTTCCTCGCCATCGCGGCATCCTTGGGCGCGACGCCGTCCTTCGCCGCCGGCCCCGCCGACATTCTCGCCGCCAACAAGGCGGCGACCGGCGGTTCGGCGCTGACCGGCAAGACCACCCTCAAATGCCGTTACGACTATGCAGGTCAGGGCATGACCGGCAAGGTCACGACGACGGCCGATCTGACGCGCGGGCTGTGGTCCGACTCGGCCGCGATCGGGCCGGCGACGGAAGCGAACGGCTTCGACGGCACGCATGCCTGGCAGAAGGACCCCTCGGGCGCGGTGACGAATCAGGACGGCGGCGACCAGCGCCAGCTCGCGGTGAACGAGGGCTATCGCCGCGCGAATCTGTGGTGGCAACCCGATATGGGCGGCGCCAAGATCGTCTCGGACGGCGAGAAAAGCGAGGGCGGCACGACCTATGACGTGCTGACGGTCACGCCCAAGGACGGCAAGGATTTCGACGCCTGGTTCGACGCCAAGACGCATCTGCTCGAGCGCACCGTCGAGAAGCAGGGACCGCAGACTATCACCACAACCTATTCCGACTATCGCGCCGTCGGCGGCGTCGAGCTCGCCTACAAAGGCCTGGTGAGCCTCGGGGACCCGAAATACGACCAGGCGCTGACGCTCACCGATGCCTCCTTCACGCCCGCGCAAGACGTCGCGGCCTATGCGGCGCCGAAAGTGGCGATGGCCGATTTCACCATCGACGGCGGCAACCAGACGACGTTCCCGTTCCATCTCTACAACAACCACATCTATGCCGATGTCAGCGTCGACGGCAAAGGCCCGTATCAGTTCATCTTCGACACGGGCGGCGTGAATCTGCTCACGCCGCCGCTGGTCGGCGAGCTCGGCCTCAAATCCGAAGGCCAGATGCAGGGCAACGGCGCGGGCAGCGGCCACATGGATGTGGGGCTTACCAAGGTTTCCTCGCTCAAGCTCGGCAACGCTGTCGTCAAGGATCAGATCTTCGCGGTGATGCCGCTGCAGACGATGTCGAACGTCGAAGGCGTCGGCATGCCGGGCATGGTGGGCTTCGAGACCTTCCGCCGCTTCGTCACGCGCTTCGACTACGGCGCGGGCACGATCACGCTGATCAAGCCTGAGGCGTTCGAGCCCCAGGACGCCGGCACGCCCGTGCATTTCACCTTCGACGGCAACACGATCGAGGCGCCGGCGACGCTGAACGGCGTCTCCGGCACGTTCACCATCGACACCGGCTCGCGCGCCTCGATCACGATGAACGCGCCCTTCACCGCCGCCCATCACCTCGCGCCCAAGGACAGGACGGCGGCCGCCGTCACCGGCTGGGGCGTCGGCGGGCCGACGCGCTCGATCCCGGCGCGCGGCGAGACGCTCGTCATCGGCGGGCAGAGCGTGCGCGGCCCCGTGGTCGAGTTCGCGACCGATGTGGGCGGTGCGTTCGCCAACGACGTCATGGCGGGCAATATCGGCGCCGGCGTGCTCAAGCACTTCGTCGTCACGCTCGATTACGAGCACACCACGATGTACCTGAAGCCGACCGCCGCTGCGGTTGCCGATCTCGACACCTTCGACCGCGCCGGCATGTGGTTCAACGAGGGCGGCGAAGGCTATCAGGTGGTCGACGTGACCGAGGGGACGCCGGCAGCGATGGCAGGCTTCAAGGCAGGCGACGAGATCACCGCCGTCGACGGCAAGCCGGCCAAGTCCATCCCGCTCTACGAGATGCGCCGCCGCCTGCGCAACGAGGCGCCGGGCACGGTCGTGACCTTCGCCGTAAAGGGCAAGGGCGAGGTGAAGGTGACGCTCAAGGATCTGATATAAGCGGGCAAGAAGGATCGCGGAGGGGCGCCCATGCACAAGGTCTTCGACAACCGCGTCGTGCGGTTCCTGGTGCTGTTCGTCCTGACGCTCGTGGCGTATGCGGGGGCGGAAATCTACCCCGCGCTGGTCCTGCCCAGGATCGCCGTCGAGCAGCGCGAGGCCTTCGCCATCGCTACGACGGTCGTCTCGTCCGCGGCCCTTCTTCTCATCTACTGGTTCTTCGTGCGGGTGATGGAGCATCGCCGGCCGGGCGAGCTTAAAGCCTCCCGCGCGCCCGCGAACCTGATCGCCGGCGCCGCGATCGGCATCGGGCTTTTCAGCAGCGTGATCGCGGCGCTGTCGTTCATGGGAGTAGCGCATGTCGGCGCGTTCAACGCTCATCAGAACCTGCTCTCCGCCGCGAACATGGCGGTGCTCTCCGGCATCGGCGAGGAGCTGATCTTCCGCGGCGTCGTCTACCGCATCTTCGAGGAGATGTTCGGAAGCTTCGTCGCGCTGGTCGTGTCGGCCGCGTTCTTCGGCCTCACGCATCTGGGCAATCACGGCGCCACGCTCACCAGCGCCGCCGCCATCGCGCTCGAGGCGGGCGTGCTGCTTGGCGTATGCTACATGGCGGTGCGCAATCTCTGGCTCCCGATCGGACTGCATTTCGGCTGGAACTTCGCCGAGAGCGGCATCTTCGGCAGCATCGTCTCCGGCAACGCATTCAAGGGCATGTTCGCGACGACGATGACGGGTCCGGAGCTGCTCACCGGCGGCGCGTTCGGGCCGGAAGCGTCGGTCGTCGCGGTCGCGATCTGCGGCACCGCCGCGCTGGCGATCCTTAGCGTCGCGCTGCGCCGCGCGGAATGGAAGGCGCTGCACCTGACGATCAACGATCGGCCAAGCGCGCCCGCCGCCGCCTAGCCCATCGTTCCCACTACGTTCCATGCCCGGCGGCGTGGCGCTTAAAGCCCCCGCAGCCCCCCTGTCGCGCGCAGATACCAAGACGCCTGCGGACAAAGTTTGCGACAGGCTGCGGTTAATGAAGCGGAAGTATCATGTCTCGTATTCTCATGCGTTGAATTCATTGCGGAAAATCACTCGAAAAATCCGCATATCGCTAAAATTCTCGCGATCTTGGCTACGAGCATTTCATCTCTGGGTGCGAGGATTTCCTCGTCAGGACCTTTTCTTTCTGCTGGGAGACTTCCTATGAAAACGATTGCCCGCTTCCTTTCCAACGAAAACGGCGCCACCGCCATCGAATACGGCTTGATCGCCGCCCTCATCGCCGTCGTGGTGATCGGCGCGGTAACCGCCGTCGGTACCGGCCTGTCCACGACGTTCACCAACGTCTCGACCTCGGTGAAGTAAGCTGAGACAGGGCCGGGCGACCTCCGCCGTCCGGCCCTCTCACTCCAGACGCAGTTGCTTGAGCCGGCGCACGATGTCGGCGAACTGCTTCCTGCGCTTGGCAAGCTGATCGAGATGGGCGGCGACGAGCCTGCCCAAAAGCGCGCGGCCCTCCGCCGACAGCGAGACGTGCACGTTGCGGCGGTTCGCGTCCGACCGTTCGCGCTCCACGAGCCCCATCGCGCTCAGCCGGTCGACGAGCTGCACCGTCGCGTTGGGCTTGAGCAGCATCTCCTGCGCCAGGTCGCCGAGCGCGACCCCGCCCTCTTGCGCGGCCCCGATCGCGAGCAGCGTCTGATACTGCTGCGAGGTGACGCCCGTGCCGCTGGTCGCCTCCTCGCTGTAGGTGAGGAACCGCCGAAGCGCGCTGCGGAATCCGGCCAGCGCCCGGATCGTGTCCTGGTCGATATCCATCCGTCCTCGGCCTTAGCGCATCACACCGGCCCGAACCCAACGCGCGACGCTCCCCAGCGTTGCACGTCTCGGTCCCGGCGAAACCGCGCTGTTCCCGACTCGAATCTAGCGTTCTACGCCCCGCTTGGCGAGGCGGTTCAAGCGCTGGAGGAACATATGCGCGAAACCGCAACCGCTTGATCGTTGAATTCGCGTTCGCAGCGCGGTTCGCCGCCGCGTGCCCAATTGAACCTCGACTTTCGGGGGACACTCCCCCTTCATTGCTTGAACGTCCGTTCTCCGTCGCCGCTCTTCTGTACAGAAGAAATCGACGCGTGAGACTCACGCGTTCGAAATAGACCTCCGGGGGCATGTGGGGTGGGCGGAAGGGCATTTCAAGTGGTAGTTGCGAAAATTTTTTCGCAGCTTTTACGTTCAACGTCCCGCCGGCGAAATCCCCGCGCGCGGCGGCAGCACGTCCGGCGTCTGGATGTCCCATGCGAGCCCGAGCCGCTCCAGCAGCTTGATGAAGCCGAAGCCGATGTCGGTCTGTCCGGGGTAGAGCCCATGCCGCGCGGAAGCCGGGAAGGCGTGATGATTATTGTGCCAGCTCTCGCCCATCGAGGGCAGCGCGGCCCAAGGCACGTTGTGCGCCTGCACCGCGCCCTCGTCGACGATCCAGTTCTGCGGCCCGTGGCTGTGGCAGATGTAGCCCACGAACCAATGCATCGTGACGCCGGTCGCGACGCGCACAGCGATCCCCCACACCACGAACGGCCAGCCGCCGAGCCAATAGAAGAGCAGCGCGAGCGGAAGCTGGTGCAGCATCCAGGTCTTCTGCAGGAAGCGGTAGAACGCATCGTCGCCGATACCCGGGCCCGGATCGAAGACGGGCGGATGGGCGAGGTCGAGGCGGCAATGCAGGTTCCACCAGCCGTCGCGCAGGAAGCCGCCGCCATGCCTGAGGAACGGATGGCAATCGGGCTGGCGCTGCGCCCAGTCGCGGAAATCGTGCGCGCGCATCACCCAGAACGGCCCCTGCATCCCCACCAGCACCGCCGACCACACGAGCAGGCGCTCGAGCCATTTGGGGCATTGGAACGTGCGATGGATCAGGCGCCGGTGGAATCCCACCGAATGCCCCGTGCACATCGTCACCAGCAGCAGGCTAAGGAACAGCGCGAACGCCCCCCAGGTGAAGGTGAGCGGTCCCAGCACGAGCGCGCAGAGCATCATGCCCGCGTTCCACAGCGAGCGCGCCGGATCCCACGCAACCGTACCGCCACGCGGATCGCAATCGGGCGAAAGGATGAGCGAATGGACGCGGAAGGGGCCGTCCGTCGCGTCCCGCCAGCGCGACTCGCCGCTCATCTGCGTGCCTTGAGCTTGGCGCTTTCGCGCTTCAAGGGACGCGACACCGGACAGACCTCCTGGACGTAGCCGTTCAGCGTGTTGACGAGGCTCTCGCGGATCAGCGAATAGCGCACGAACTGTCCCTCCTTCTCGCTGCGCACGAGGCCGGCATTCTCCAGGATCTGCAGATGCTTGGAGACCGCGGGCTTCGTCATGGTGAAGCGCGCCGCGATCTCGCCCGCCGTCAGGTCGGTCGCCGCGAGATACGCCAGAATCTTGCGCCGCGCGGTGGAGGCCAGGGCTTCGAAGACGCGTTCCATGGGGAGAGTATTTAACTAAATAGTTAAATAGTCAAGAGCGACATCAAGCCAAGGTCCCGAACCTTCACACCGCGCCGGCCGTCAGACCGAGCGCCCGGGCGCTCTCGGCCATCCGTGTGTCGAAAGTGGCGAGTTCGGCCCCGAGCCTGCGCGCAATGGCGATATGGATCGCGTCGGGTGTGCGTAGGTTGAGATCAAGGCGGCGCAATATGGCCTCTGCGGCGCGGATATCCGCAGCGCCAGTTTCCGCCGAATTCGTCTTGGCGATCCAAACGTCGAAATCAGCGAACGCCTCGCGAGCCTCAGCAACATCGAGGATGTTCATCCGGCAGCGAAGCGCCAGAACCGACGCAAATTCCGCTGCGGCGAAATCGCTGACGACGATGTCCAGCCGCCGTCCTGCCAGTGAGCGGTGAGCCCGTTCGGAAAAGAGATCGTCGACGAGCAACGGAACGATGACGCTCGTATCGAGGTAAAGTCTCAACGCCAATCCTTGTCTCGCATGCGCGAGACAAAGGTTCCGGCGTCTTCCGCGGGAATTCTCCCCCGCCCCTTGCGCCGCTGCGCAAGCCAGTCGAGATCGGCCTCGCTGATCTGCTTCGCTGGTGCGTCGACGGCGACGATCTTCGCCACTTCGCGACCGTGGCGCGTGATGACGATCTCCTCGCCGCGCTCGGCGCGGGCGATTAGCTCGGTGATCTTGTTTTTCGTCTCGGCGATCGAATGCTTACTCATGGTGATGATTATAGCCGCCGGATAGCCATAGTTCAACCTATTCCACCGTGACGCTCTTTGCCAGGTTGCGCGGCTGGTCGACGTCGGTGCCTTTGGCGATGGCCGCGTAATAGGCCAGAAGCTGCGCCGGGATCGCGTAGAGGATCGGCGCGATGAAGGCGTCGGCGTCGGGCACTTCTATCCTCGCCCACGCATCGCTGCCCGCACGATCGAGCCCCGCGCGCTCCGAGATCAGGAGCACCTTGCCGCCGCGCGCCATCACCTCCTGCATGTTCGAGACGGTCTTCTCGAAGAAGCCGTCATGCGGCGCCATCACGATCACCGGCACGTTCTCGTCGATCAGCGCGATGGGACCGTGCTTCATCTCGCCCGCCGCATAGCCCTCGGCGTGGACGTAGGAGATCTCCTTGAGCTTCAGCGCACCTTCGAGGGCGAGCGGGAAGCTCGGGCCACGGCCGAGATAGAGCACGTCGCGCGCCTTGGCGACCTCCTGGCCCAGCGCCTCGATCTTCGCTTCCGATTTGAGGAACTCGACGATGTGGCGCGGGATCTCGAGCAGCGCGGTGCACAGCCGCTTCTCGTCCTGCGCGCTCAATTTGCCGCGCCCGCGCCCCGCCGCGATGGCGAGCGCGGCAAGGGCCGCGAGCTGGCAGGTGAACGCCTTGGTCGAGGCGACGCCGATCTCGGGCCCGGCGAAGATCGGCAGCACGATGTCGGCCTCGCGCGCGATCGAGCTTTCCACGACGTTGACGAGCGCGAGCGTCGTCTGCCCGTTGGCTTTGGCGTCGCGCAGCGCCGCGAGCGTGTCCGCGGTCTCGCCGGATTGCGAGATGAAGAGCGCGGCGCCGCCTTCGGGATAGACCGGATCGCGGTAGCGCAGTTCCGACGCGAAATCGATCTCGACGGCCACGCGCGCGAGCTTCTCGAACCAGTACTTGCCGACGAGGCCCGCATAATACGCCGTGCCGCAGGCCGAAATCGTCAGCCGCGTGGCGTTCGCCAGCACCTTGGCGAGCTTGTCGTTGTCGAGGGCCACGTTCGGCCCCGCGGCGTCGAGATAGTGCGCCAGGGTGTGGCCGATGACCTCGGGCTGCTCGTGGATCTCTTTCGCCATGAAATGGCGGTGGCCGGCCTTGTCGACCAGCGCCGAGGACGCGTTGGTGATCACGACCTCGCGGTTCGCAGGCCGGCCCTTGGCGTCGAAGATCGAAACCTGATTGCCGCGCACCACCGCGACGTCGCCATCCTCCATATACGCGACGCGGTTGGTGAAGGGCGCCAGGGCAAAAGCGTCCGAGCCCAGATAGGCTTCGTGCTCGCCATAGCCCACCGCGAGCGGGCTTCCCTTGCGCGCGCCGATCAGCAGCGACTCCTCGCCGCGGAAGATCATCGCCAGCGAATAGGCGCCGGTCAGCCTGCGCACCGCTTCCTGGGCGGCGTCTTCGGGCTTGAGGCCCTGGTCGAGATAGTCGGAGATCAGATGCACCGCGACCTCGCTGTCGGTCTCGGATTCGAATTTGTGCCCCTTGGCCAGGAGCTCCGTGCGCAGGTCGCGGAAGTTCTCGATGATGCCGTTATGGACGATGGCGACGCGCGCATTGGCGTGCGGATGGGCGTTGATCACCGTCGGCGCGCCGTGCGTCGCCCAGCGCGTGTGGCCGATGCCGGTGCGGCCGGGAAGCGGCTCGTCGCGCAGCACCGCGTCGAGGCGGCTGAGCTTGCCCGGCGAACGGCGGCGCTCGATGCGGCCGTCGACCAGGGTCGCGATGCCGGCGGAATCGTAGCCGCGATATTCCAGCCGTTTGAGCGCCTCCAGGATGACCGGCGCCACCTCCTGCGTCCCCGCGATGCCGACGATGCCGCACATGCTCTGTTCTCCAATACAACCAATGTCATTCCCGGCCGAGCGACGCGACAGCGTCGCGAGGGGAAGGGAACCCAGGTGGAGAGATCGAGACCGGTCTATCCACCTGGGTCCCCTTCCCTCACGTCGCGCGCGATGCGCGCGACGTTCGCCGGGGATGACAGTTGGGTTTCATGAGGGTTTCTTCGCCTTACCGGCTTTCTTCCGTGCACGGAACTTCTCCGCCCAGCCCGCGACCTCTTTCTGCTCGGCGCGGGTCACCGCGAGCGCGTCCTTGGCGACGGGCTTGGTGATGACCGAGCCCGCGCCGACATGGGCGCCGTCGCCCACCGTCACCGGCGCCACCAGCGCGGTGTCCGAGCCGATGAAGGCGCCCGCGCCGATCACGGTGCGGTGCTTGTCGAAGCCGTCATAGTTGCAGGTGATCGTTCCCGCGCCGATATTGGCGCCGTCGCCGACCTCGGCATCGCCCAGATAGGCCAGATGATTGGCCTTCGTGCCGTTGCCTATCCTGGAGTTCTTCACCTCGACGAAATTGCCGATATGCGCGCCCTCGCCGATCACCGTGCCGGGGCGCAGCCGCGCGTGCGGCCCCACGACCGCGCCGGCCATGACCTCAGCGCCTTCCAGATGCGAGAACGCCTTGATCTCCGCGCCAGCGCGCACGCTGACCCCGGGACCGAACACGACATAGGGCCCGATCTGCACGTCCGCCTCGAGCACGGTGTCGTGGCTCAGATACACCGTCTCCGGCGCCGTCATGCCCACGCCGGCCGCAAGCGCCGCGGCGCGCAGGCGCTTCTGCATTTGCGCTTCCGCATCGGCGAGCTCGGCACGCGAGTTCACGCCCATCACCGTGATCTCGTCGGCGATGGTGATCGCGCTCTTCACGCCGTCCGCCTTGGCGATGCCGGGCACTTCGGGAAGGTAGTATTCGCCTTGCGCGTTGCTGTTACCGAGCTTTGCCGCCCATTCGAAGAATTTTCGCGCGTCGGCGGCCGAGTAGGTTCCGGCGCAGCACAAATCGATGGCGCGCTCGGCCGCAGTCGCGTCCTTGAACTCGACGATACGGTCGAGCAATCCGTCGCTGTCGAGGATCACCCGCCCATACGCCGCCGGATCGGCGGGACGGAAGGCGACGACCGAAAAGCCATGCGCATCCGCGGCGAGGAGCGAGTCCCTCATCATCCCGGACTCGGCGAGCGGCATGTCGCCGTTGTTGACGAGAAGCGCGCCGCCGAAGCCCGCGAGAGCGTCCTTCGCGCAGAGCGCGGCGTGGCCGGTGCCGAGCTGCTTGTCCTGCACGGCGCTCTGCGCACCCTGCTCCGCCGCATAGGCGCGCACCTCGTCCATGCCGGGTGCGGTCACGACCACGATGCGCTCGATCCCGGCCCCCCTCGCGGCCGCGATCACATGGCCCAGGATCGGGAGCCCCGCCACCATGTGCATCACCTTGGGGCGCGCGGATTTCATCCGCGTGCCCATGCCCGCCGCCAGGATCACTGCTGCCCGTGCCATGATTTGCCGTAACCTACCGTAGAAAAAGGATGAAATGACGATTTGCGACGCTATGTTGCGCAGCCCAGAATCTGTTACTCCCCACCCATGAGTCCAGCCCTGATCTTCGACCTCGACGGCACGCTCGTCGATACCGCGCCCGACCTCCTCGGCGCGCTCAACGCCATCCTGATCGCCGAGGGCCGCCCGCCGGTCGACCACGCCGATCTGCGTCACCTGGTGGGCTTCGGCGCGCGCACGATGATGGCAGAGGCCTTCAAGATGACCGGTGCCGAGATGGACGCAGGCCGCCTGCCCGCGCTGATCGACTCCTACATCGCGCATTATCGAAAGCACATCGCGGTCGCGAGCCGCCCCTTCGCCCATGTCGAGGAGACGCTCGCGTCTCTCAAAGCGCAGGGCGCGCGGCTCGGCGTGCTGACCAACAAGCCGCAGGAGCTGACCGACCTGCTGCTGCCCACGCTCGGGCTCGACAAATACTTCGCGGCGATCCACGGCGCGGGGCGCTACGGCTACAACAAGCCCGACGCGCGCGTCTTCCATCACGTCGTCGACGAGCTCGGCGGCGGCCCCGCGATCATGATCGGCGACAGCGCGACCGACGTCGCCACCGCGCGCGCGGCGGGCGCGCCCGTCATCCTCGTCTCGTTCGGCTACACGCCCGAGCCCGCACGCACGCTGGGCGCCGACGCGGTCGTCGACGACTTCGCGGAGATTCCGTCCGCGATATTGCGGCTGAGTTAGCTCCTGGCCGGATCGCGTCCACTTACGCGCGTGTTCCGGTGAAACTTTCGACATGAACGACGGAACGGCGCGGCGGTTCGGTTCCACACGGAGCGAACCAGCGGGGAAGCCGCGCCATGTCCGACACGTCGCCGAAGATCGCTTTCCTGATCGCAGCCCATGAGGAGCCGCTTCTGCTGCGCCGCCTGGTGCTGTCGCTCGCGGCGCCCCGGGCGCGCTTCTTCGTGCATATCGACAGGAACATGCCGGCGCGGCCCTTCGCAGAGGCGCTGTCGGGCATCGCCCATGTGAATTTCATCCAGCCGCGCGTGAGCGTGCGTTGGGGCGGCTGGAGCCAGATCGAGGCGACGCTGCTCTTGATGCGCCGCGCGCTGGCGCAGGACGAGACGCTCGCGCGCTTCGCGCTTTTGAGCGGCGCGTGCTATCCGCTCAGGAGCAACGAGGCGCTGCGCGATTTCCTGCTCTCGGGCGACGGCGAATATATCAGCGCCGCGCCGATGCCCGATCCCGAGCACGACAAGCCGCTGACGCGCCTGACGCGGTGGCACATCGAGGGGGGCTTGAGGGCCAAGGGCGCGAAGGCGAAGGCCATCCGTATACTGAACGATACCTTGCGCGCCCTGCCCGCGCGCAATCTCAAGACCGGGCTGGACGGGCTCGCGCCCTATGCGGGCAGCAGCTGGTGGGTGCTGACGCGCTCGGGCGTCGAGACGGTGCTCGACTGGACCGACAGGCGCCCGCGCCTCGCCGCGTTCCTGCGCCACACCCATTGTCCCGACGAGTGCTTCTTCCAGACCGTGCTCGCCAACAGCGCGCTTCGCGAGCGTCTTGCGTCCAGCCTCACTTTCGCCGACTGGTCCGACCCGGCCGAGCAGCCGCGTCAGATCCGCGACGGGCATCTGTCGCAGCTCTTGGGCCGCGCGGGCGCGCCGTTCTTCGCGCGGAAATTCTCCTCCGCCAACGCGCATCTCCTCGACCGGATCGACGCGGTGCGCGGCATCCCGACCGCCTTGCCGGGGCGCCGCATGAGCGAACCCGAGCCGCTGATGGGATTTCAGCCGGGGTACGCGGCGACGCCGTAGAGACGGCACGTCGTGCTTCGAGGCTCGCTTCGCTCGCACCTCAGCATGACGTGCCTACTGATAGACCCAATCTCGTCATCCTGAGGTGGCCGCGTAGCGGCCCTCGAAGGATGACCCCTCCGATGAATCGGAGGCGTGCCAAGCAGGAACATTCGTATTATCGTCGCGTTACTGCTGCAGCGATATTTCGAAAGCGATGTTCCATGCGCCGGTTTGCACTCCTTCTTTCCACCGCCGTCCTGCTCACCGCCTGCGGCGAGCGCGCCAAGCTTCCGGAGAAGGCCGGCTGGGGACCGCATCCCACCCTGCCCGCGCCGAACCCCACGCCGATCCCGACCGTCAACGTCGCGCCCGCGACGCATTGGGCGGCGGGCGAGAAACCCACGCCCGCGCCGGGCCTCGCGGTCGCGGCGTTCGCGCAGAACCTCGACCATCCGCGCTGGCTTCTCGTGCTGCCGAACGGCGACGTGCTGGTCGCGGAAACCAACGCGCCCTACAAGCCCGACGATTCGCGCGGCGTCACCGGCTTCATCGAGCAGGCGATCATGAAGACTGCGGGTGCGGAATCGACGAAGTCGCCCAACCGCATCACGCTGCTGCGCGACACCGACGGCGACGGCATAGCCGACCAGCGCAGCGTGTTCCTTTCCGGACTCAATTCGCCCTTCGGCATGGCGCTGGCGGGCGACACGCTCTACGTCGCCGACACCGACGCGGTGTTGCGCTTCCCCTACCATGAAGGCGAGACGAGCATCGCGGAGAAAGGCGAGAAGGTCGTCGATCTCCCCGCGGGCGCGATCAACCATCATTGGACCAAGAACGTCATCGCCAATGCCGATGGCTCGAAGCTCTATGTCACCATCGGCTCCAACTCCAACGTCGGCGAGAACGGGATCGCCGCGGAGGAAGGCCGCGCCGGCATCTGGGAGGTCGATCCCAAGACGGGCGCCCATCGCGTCTTTGCCTCGGGCCTGCGCAATCCGAACGGCATGGGCTGGCGCAACGGCGTGCTGTGGACCTCTGTCAACGAGCGCGACGAGATCGGCAGCGACCTCGTGCCCGACTACATGACCAGCGTGAAGGATGGCGCGTTCTACGGCTGGCCCTATTCCTATTACGGCCAGCACGTCGACGACCGCATGAAGCCGCAGCGCCCCGACCTCGTGGCGAAGGCGATCCCGCCCGACTACGCGCTGGGTACGCATACCGCCTCGCTGGGGCTCGCGTTCTCCGACCGCGCGCAACTCGGCGCGGCTTACGAAAGCGGCGTCTTCATCGGCCAGCACGGCTCGTGGAACCGCGATCCGCGCGCGGGATATAAGGTCGTGTTCATCCCGTTCTCGGGCGCCCAGCCCTCGGGCGACGCGGTCGACGTGCTCACCGGCTTCCTCAACGACCAGGGCGAAGCCCGCGGCCGCCCCGTCGGCGTCGCCATCGACGGTCACGGCGCGATGCTCGTCGCCGACGACGTCGGCGGCAAGGTGTGGCGGGTGACGAAGGAGTAGCTTTTCCTCCCCCGCTTTGCGTGGGAGGTGGATGTCGCGCGCAGCGCGACAGACGGAGGGGGTGGCGCCGCCCCCTCCACCGCTTCGCGGTCCCCCTCCCCCGCAAAGCGGGGGAGGATTTGCAATTCAAACCACAACACAATTCCTCTACCCTCCCCCCGTGTCGAAGCGGATCCTCAACCCCGAGCTCATCGTCAAGACGGTGGCGCAGCTGCGCGACCGCATCGCGGAGCGCTTTCCGGAGTCCGGTCTCGCAGGCGTCTGCGCCGATCTGACCGAGACCGCGCGCGCGACGGCCGCGCGCGTGGAAAAGCTGGCGCGGCCGAACATCGCGCTGCGCTTCCTCGCGGGCGCCGTCGTGGCGGCGGGCGTCGCGGCGCAGATCTATGTCGCGCGCCTGATCGATTGGGCGGGCGTGCTCGGCCGTTCCGATCCGGTCGGGCTCACCCAGGGCCTCGACGCGGTGGTCAATCTCCTCATCCTCGCCTTCGGCGCGATCTGGTTCGTGCTCACGCTCGAGCAGCGGCTGAAGCGCCGCGAGGTGCAGAGGCGCCTCTACGAGCTGCGCGCCTTCGCCCACGTCATCGACATGCACCAGCTCACCAAGGACCCGACCGTGCTGCTCGGCGCGCCCGAGCCCACCTCGTCCTCGCCGGTGCGGCGCATGAGCGAGTTCCAGCTTTCGCGCTATCTCGACTATTGCTCGGAGATGCTGGCGCTGATCGCCAAGCTCGCCGCGCTCTATGCCGGACGCAGCCGCGACCGCGAGGTCGTCATGGCGGTCAACGAGGTCGAGGAGCTGACCTCGAGCCTGGGCCGCAAGATCTGGCAGAAGATCATGATCCTCAACCAGCTCGACGAACGCAGGCCGTGCCCATGAAGACCGTTGCCGCCGCTTGCGCCGCCGCCTTGCTTCTCGCGACAGCGCAGGCGCTCGCGAGCGCATCGTATCAGGAGCTGCTCGCGCGGCCGCGGCCCACGCCCGACGCGCACATCGCCTACGGCAAGGACGCGCTGCAATACGGCGATCTCTACCTGCCCGGGACGGACGGCGCGCACGCCGTCGTCGTGCTCATCCATGGCGGCTGCTGGCTGGGCGAGCTTCCCGGACCCGAGCTGATGGCGCCGATGGTCGAGCCGTTGCGCGCGAAAGGCTTCGCGGTGTGGAACATCGAGTACCGCAGGCTCGGACAGGCGGGCGGCGGCTATCCCGGCACGTTCCTCGACGCCGGCGCCGCGGTCGACGAATTGCGCGCGATCGCGCAGCGCTACCGCCTCGACCTCGGCCACGTCGTCGTGGTGGGACATTCGGCCGGCGGACATCTGGCGGCGTGGGTCGCGGCGCGCAAGCGCATCGCGGCGACGAGCCCGCTCCACGTCGCGGACCCGCTTGGCGTGCGCGGCGTGGTGAGCCTGTCGGGCATCCTCGACCTCGAAGCCTATCGCGCGAAGGGACCCGGCGCCTGCGGCGGCCCCGCGACGATCGACGGCCTGGTCGGCAAGCATGCCGACCCCTATGCCGACACCTCGCCCTCGGCGCTCCTGCCAGCGGGCGTGCCCGAGGCGATCCTCTCCGGCGGCAGCGACGGCATCGTCCCGCCCGCCTTCGCCCACGACTATGCCCGGCGCGCCCGGCAAGCCGGCGCCGCCATCAGCGACATCGAGATTCCCGCCGCCGGCCATTTCGACATGATCGACCCCAAGGCGCCGGCCTGGGGCCCGATCGAGGCGGCCATCGAGACGGCCGCCCGCTAGGACCGGCGGCGCGGTGCGGCGCTTGACGCACCGCCGCCCCGCCCCCTATTACGCGGGTCCTTCCTTCGGCCCATCGGCCGGGCGCGTAGCTCAGCGGGAGAGCACTCCCTTCACACGGGAGGGGTCACAGGTTCAATCCCTGTCGCGCCCACCATTTTTTCCTGGATTCCCGCGGGTTTTTCGAAACGCGATTTTGTTCTATTCGGCACCGAACGGCGTACAAAAGCAGACTTCGGCACCGAAATCCGTGGAAAATCCGTGGAAAAATCTGCGGCTGGAAATCGGCTTTTGTTCACGGTCAGAATCGGCAGATGACTCACTCTGGAAACCAGTGAGTTCAGGGCTCATATCAAGCTGTCCTCGATAACCGTCACCACCCAGGCTTCGATGTTCGTAGAGAGAAAAATCAACGGCACCACCCAAGCGGTCGAACTCTGGAAATGCGAGTGGGAAAACCGTGAGGGCCACGCGGCCAAGAAGGTCTTCCTCGAAAAGATTGGCGAGGAGCAGCCACTTTCGATCCAGACCAAAGAGAAGATGACCCAGGCACCCGCGATCTGCTGGTCCTACGGGCGCACGCTCGGAAATATCGCCGTCTTTAACCCCTCGATGCTAGGCAACTTTCCTGCCAAGGCGGGCAGCGATGCCGTCCTTCCTTGCGACTTCGTCAGTGCCGGAAAGTTTCGCCATGGTGCGGACCGCTGGTGGTGCCGCACGCATCAGTCGCATTGGGGCACCAAGGCTGACTACGAGTCCTATGAGCGCTCGAAAGTCATGACCTGCGCTAATCGCGAGCAGCTCATGAACTACGTCGTCGGGCCATATGTGCTGGACATGAACAAGGGCGCCGAAGTTGGTGTCTGGTGCTCAATGCCGGCCGCGATTTCGACGCATCCCATTCCGAAGAGGCCGCCGCGGATTCACGTCCATGTCCGGCCCGAGGCTGGTGGCAAGAAGACGATCGACCGGGATTTCGACGCCATCGCTGTGGAATATGGGGGTGGATTGTTTCGAAATCTGGAAATCACTCAAGTCAATGTGACGCCGCCAGCGGCATTTGAATTCGTACGCTCTCTGGAGCTGGGCCGCGACATGGCCTGCATCAACTGTTCGCACTGCGGCTACCCGCATCTCGATTTGGGCGACTTTGCCGAACGACCGCACCGGAAGCATTTCTGCGCAAATTGCGGGCGCGACAGCACGTGGAGCGCCAAACCCATCATCTCGACGCCGCTGCAGCCGATGCATGATCAGTTCGCGGCGGCGTCCAAGTTCATCGAGCCGGATAGAACCCTGAATCTCGACGACTACGCCGGCTGTGATTACACAGCCTGGGCTTCGACGCCGGCAATCTTGTGGACAGCGGAGCGGCCACAAGAGAAGGGCATACATGTGCATGTGCACAAGGGTACGGATCGTGTCGTCGATGAGACCTTTGGAGAGGTCATTCTCAACGGCCAACCGCTGTCCCGAAGCGACCTCATTGAACAAATGATAGATCGCACGATCATCTAGCGATCAGGGACGAAATCAGCGGGAGGCTGAATTCTCTTACGTAACCGCTTTCTCCCAAATAGAAGCGGATACCTCCTTGCCCCGTCAGTTGGCGAGCCAGCCCAAGAACGCTGAACGCATAATTCTGCAGTTGCATCCGGTCCGCGCGGGATGGAATGGGCAGGTCACGAATTAGAGCTTTCACGACGTAAAACCACGCCGGCTCGAATCCGGTTCGCGGGTGGTTGTGAAATATCACGACCTCGGCTGTCGACCGATGAGCATGGTGTCTGATAATTTCGCGGTGGACATAGTCCGGGATTCCGACGCTTCGTTGGGCTCCGACAATGTGATGGATGCGGTCGATCGCTGTTGTCCTGCCAACATCATGACCGTAGCCGACGATGAGGTGCTCTTCCGGCTTGTTTTCCGTTACGTCCAAGCAGCCACAAAGAAAGTGATTCCGGTTCATAGGATCACGGAATGAACTGATCTTAGGGCCGTCAGCTCTCAATATTGCGCGCTTTGCGCGACCAACCTCGACCTCATCAACGCGCCCGAAATCGATAGGACGCTTGTCGAGGCAGGCGAGCAAAATCTCTTCGATCAATTTGGTGTTTGCCTGCATCTGGACCTCGCTATCTCATAAGACGTTGCTCAAGAGATTGGGATTGGTCCAGGAATTTGCGAGGGTTTGACTGCTGAAGGTGCTCCAAGTTCTGAAGCTTCCAGCGAATCGCCGGTAGTTGTTCGACATGGGGAATGCCGAGAAGTGTCCAATCTGGCGCCAGGTTTACAAGCGAAATGAGAAACCTGCGCTCGTTTGGGTCCAGATCGTGCTGGAGCTGAGCCAGCATTCGCTCGCGGGTCGCGATTAGTTCGTCGAGGGCCACAGTATCGGTCGTCATGCCGACGAAGTTGTTTTTGAAGTCTTGCGTGATGTCGCGAAGCCGCGGAAACAGAACTTCATGGACCGGACGGGTGTGGCTCGCCAAGTAGACAACGAAAGCGCGGCGAATGTCTCTTGTGATCCCCTCGTGCTCAAGCAGTTGCTGAACATCGAACAGATCGCGAGGGTGCTGACGGTCGAGCGCGGCTACGAGTTTGCCGCCATAGAGGTCTTCGAGTGAGGCGACGGGAATTTCCAGGTCTGCCAGCAACGTCTCCCTCGCACGCGGCGTAAGCGACGCGAGGCGAACCGGCCGGACCGTTCCGCGCAAGACGAAGTTGACCTCGATCTTCACCTCGACAGGGCCGCGCCGCACCAGAAGCTTTGTCTCTCCTGCGCCGGCCGCCGTAGAAGCACGCGTCTGGAAGCCACGCTCGCTGAGATGCTCCGAAGCTTGCTTTATGGCTTCATTAATTCGGCTTAGCGCTTGGTCGCGAGGAACGGCTGGATCGGTGAAGACAAGGTCCAGGTCCACTGATAGGCGCGGCATATCTCGTGTGAAGAGATTGATTGCGGTCCCGCCCTTGAGCGCCAGAGCGTTGTCCGTGAATGCAAAGGGTGCAACCCGCACCAGCATACGTGCGGTATCGAGGTAGAGCTGGTTCATGGTTTGAGCACTAACAGACCATCATCGGAGCGAGAGACCCAGCGACGATTGCTGCCTGTCGGCAGGTTTTCCGGTTTGAGCTTTGCAGCCCAGGGAAGCGAGCTCTCCTTTCCAAACTGCAGACAGAGCCTGACTGTCTTCACACTCGTGCAGCGCCGCAGAAGGTCACCCAATACATCGGCGCGCATGTTGTAGGTGCTTTCGACCAGTTCGCGCGCTTCCTTCATCGGCTGGCGGACACCAACCTCGCTCAGCACTTCAAGCAAGGCACGCTCTGGAGCGGACACAAGAGGCGCACCACTGCGTCGCTCGAACGGGCCAACATGAAGCAAAGCATCGGGCTTTTCGTCAAACAGGCGCTTGCGATGATATTCCGCCGGAAAGCGCTCCGTGAACCAGCGCGGGAGCGTGGCCGCTGCCCATCCGTAGAGATGTAGGATCGGCTGCTGCGATACATATTGGCGGACGCCATACCAATCGAGAGCGGATTTGCCCGCCACGTGCAGGCCTTCCAGCTTGCGCTGCAAGACAAGCAGGCTTGGATGCAGCGCCAGGGAGTCGTTCGGCCTGCCGTACACGCCACGGGCGAGCCGCGTCAGCCAGCCAGAGCGGACATAATGGACGGCCAAGTCGGCCGATATGCCGAGACCTGCAAGATCCTCAGGCGTTAGAGGGGCTCCTGGTGCTAGCTTGGCATAGAGGGTGTTTAGCTTATTTCTTTCTGTCGTAGCCATGCTACGATTATATGCACTTTTCCAAACAAATGGCAAGATTAGATTTATTGAAATTATCGTAGCTAAACTACGATAACGCATACTTTCCCAAACACACTCTTTGCTGCCGAATTCGGCTGACCGAGGTCGCACAGGGGTTATCAGTGGCCCTTAACGGGCTTCATTGCCTTGCTGGAGTGACGAGGAATTTTTCGCCGGTCGCCTTCCGGGAAATGGCCTGAAGAATTTCTGGCCGCAGAAGGTCTGCCAACGAGATCGACTGCGTGTAGTGGCTCGCAAACGTTGTCTTGATTTCGGATGCCACGCGCGCGCGAAGCTCCGCGGCGCGCGCGGGTCCGACCTTCTGGATGAACGGCGTCAGGAGCCATCCACCGATACCCCAAGCCATGCCAAAGGATCGTGTCAACTCGGTCGGAGACGTATCGAGGCCGCCGTACATGTAGACTTGCTTATGGACAGATGATCCGTACCCGCTGTAGCTGCTCATGCGAAGCAACCAGCCGGATTATGCGTTCCACCTCGCTGGGTGCGAGATGCGAGGGCGTCTCGCAGCGGCCGGCGCCCAGCCGATCAAGCCGCAGCAGGCCATCCGGATTGACCATGATCTCGATGACCAGTGGGTCCGACAGCGCCTCGGCGATTGCCGGGCCCATGGCCGTGCGGAGCATCGTCCGGCGACGCTCGTGGCTCTCGCTGTGTTCCCGGTGCGCGCTCATCATTCGGCCGCCATCTGATGAAGTGTGGGTTCGCTGGCTGATCGCGCCGCGATAGCGCGTTCGGCGACTTCTTCCGCGATGCGCTTGTCGCCAGCCATGCGGCGCCCGACCTGTTCGATGAATTGTTGGAAGCGGTCGCGGCCGAGGGCCTGGGCAGCCGCCTGTTCCGATGCCGGCAACGACGGCGTGATCCCGAGATGGTATCGAACGAAGAGGGCGAAGCTCTCGATCATCACGCTCTGATCGCGCTCAAGCCGGCGCAGTTGCTCGCTGACACGATCGAGCCGAACCTTGAATGCGTCGTCGAGCTCCTTGGCGCCACGGCGCGCGAGATAGGCCCGCACAGCATCGTTCACGATGGAGGACTTGGAAGATCCGGCCTTCGCGGTGAGCGCTTCAAGCTGCTCGCCGACATCTTCGTCCAGGTAAAGATTGTGCCTCGGTTTCATCGTGCCCCTCAAAATGCCGGCATGAGGTCGTCATCGGCGCCCCGCCGATGCTCGCCCTCGTTGATTGCGTGCGCGCGGCCGATGATCCCGAGCTTGCCCCGCGTGATCGTCGTGTTCTGCGAATCCGACTCGTCGTCCTGGTCTGCGTCGCGCTGCGAGTCCGGTTCCGGCTGAAGGGGTGCATCCGCCTCCGCGAGTGCAGGATGGCGTTGCAACTGCATGCCGCCGTCGTCATCCGCGCCGTTCGTCTCCGCATCGACAAGAGCGGCAAGTTCCTCATGCAGACCGCGTACCTGTCCGCCCCAATCGTTCGGGCGCGGCGCAGGGGCGTCGACGTAGCGGCCGTCTCCAAGAGCCGGCGCATCAGCGATGCGCGATGTGAAATTGCGGTCTTCGTAGTAGCGCAGCTTCTTGGCGCGGATCGGGGCGAGGCTCGATACCAGGATGAGCTCGTCATTGGGCGGCAGTTGCATGACTTCGCCCGGCGTGAGCAAAGGCCGTGCTGTCTCTTGCCGGGAAACCATGACGTGCCCGAGCCAAGGCGAGAGGCGGTGGCCGGCATAATTGCGCTGCGCCCGCAGTTCCGTCGCTGTGCCGAGTGCATCGGAAATTCGCTTGGCCGTGCGCTCGTCGTTGGAGGAGAACGCGATGCGCACATGGCAATTGTCGAGAATGGCGTTGTTCTCGCCGTAGGCTTTGGAGATCTGGTTGAGCGATTGCGCGATGAGATAGGCACGGATGCCATACCCGGCCATGAAGGCGAGCGCGGTCTCGAAGAAGTCGAGCCGTCCCAGCGCCGGAAACTCATCCAGCATCATCAGCAGTTTGTGCTTGCGGCTTTTGCTCGGATCGCCTTCCAGGCGCTCGGTCAGGCGGCGGCCGATTTGATTGAGGACAAGACGCACCAGCGGCTTTGTGCGCGAGATATCGGACGGCGGAATGACGAGATAGAGCGAGACCGGACGCGCCGCGTCCACCAGATCGGCGATGCGCCAATCGCAAGCCGCCGTCGTCTTGGCAACCGTCGGGTCGCGGTAGAGACCAAGGAACGACATGGCCGTGGACAGGACGCCCGACCGCTCGTTCTCGCTCTTGTTCAGCACTTCGCGCGAAGCGGAAGCGACGACGGGATGAACCACCGGCGCCTTAGGCGTGCCCAGATGGTTGGTCGCCATCATGGCGCGCAAGGTGTGCTCGAAGGACCGGCGCGGATCGGAGAGGAAGCTGGCGACACGGGCGAGCGTCTTTTCTTCCTCGGCGTACAGAACATGAAGGATGACGCCGACGAGAAGCGAGTGGCTGGTCTTTTCCCAGTGATTGCGCCGCTCCAGCGCGCCTTCCGGATCGACAAGGATGTCTGCGATGTTCTGAACGTCGCGGACTTCGTCCAGTCCCTTGCGGACTTCAAGAAGTGGATTGTAGCGGGCGCTCTTCGGGTCGGTTGGATTGAACAGAAGGCAATGCGAGAAGCGGCTGCGCCATCCTGCCGTGAGCTGCCAGTTCTCGCCCTTGATGTCGTGGATCACGACGCTCTGCGTCCAGGACAGCAACGTCGGAACGACCAGACCGACGCCCTTGCCCGAGCGTGTCGGCGCGAACGCCATGACGTGTTCCGGGCCGTCGTGCCGCAGATAGCGGTCGCTTAACTGGCCCAGGAATACGCCGAACGGCTGTAACAGACCGGCCTTGCTGATTTCGCGCGTCGTGGCCCAACGCGATGAACCGTAAGTCGTGACATTGCGGTTCTGCCGCGCCCGCCAGAGAGACCCGATGATTGCAACTGCGCAGCCGGCGAAGCCGCTTAGTGCCGCAATCGTGCCTGCTTCGTTGAAGATCGACGGTGCGTAAGCGTCATAGGCATACCACCACGCAAACAGGTTCCATGGGCGATAGATCGGTTGGCGCAGGATGTCGAACCAAGCCGGCCCCAATTCGCTTTGGTAGCCCAGCTTCCAAGCGGCCCACTGTGTCGCGATCCACATGCCGCCGATAGCAACGGCGAACACGACCGCGATCTGACCGACAAGGAATTTGGTTGGTGTCACGCACTGCCTCCTGACGAATCAGGAGTCGCGCGGAATCCGGAAAATGGAAATCGCCTTTATGTACGCTTACTTGCGCAAGAGTATTTGCGAGCGTTTAGGCGAAGATCATCATCGTTCGAGCCTTACGCGCAGTCTCCGCGCGCGTTCGCGGAAGGCAACCTCGCCGCCTTCGAGGATGTCGCACACGGCTTTGCGAATTACCGCGCTTTCCAAACCGCCCGCCATATAGCTGATCGGCGGCAAGCCGCCGGACGGATGCGGCCCCGCTGTGGCCACGATGATCTGGTCTGCATCGGTATTGATAACGAGGTTGGCGTTGTGCGTGACCATGATGACTTGACGTTTCGCTTTGGCTGCGATGAACAGCGCGACGAGTTCGTCAAACACGGACTTTGGATCAAGGTTCTCCTCCGGCTGATCTATAATCAACGGGCGATCGTCCGAGTCATCGAGAGCAAGATAGAGAAGCAACAGCACTACGCCCCGCGTACCCGGTGAGAGCTTTCGGATATCGACGCCGTCATATGCAACTTCGTAGCGGACGGATATGTGATCAGTGCCAAAGATCCAATGCGCGAATTGCTTAGACCACGCACGAAATTCCGCCTGCTGCGTAGGAGCGTAAGGCGCGTGCGAAAGCAAGTCTGGTAGGTATCTCCCCAGGAAGGCCGTCATCGCGGCCTGAACATCTTCCGCCGAACCAGTCTCCCATGCGGGCTTGAGTGTCCCCGTCGCTGCGTCGATTAACGAGCCGCGACCATAAAAGGGTCCAGCTTTGCGTCTGTCGAGGAGCTTTTCCTCGGCAAACGTTCCCCATGCGTTAACGTCCGCAACCCTGCAAACGGAGAAGCTGAGCTTGTTGAGCGTACCCGATGACGCTGCCAGCCGCGCCATCAACGGTGCATACAGGCCGGAAAGCGCATTCTGTTCGCTGAGGATCGCTTCGAAAACCCGACCGTAGGTGCCATCACGCTCCGCTTGCAGTTCTTTCCTGCGCGCTGCCGCGCCTTGCGCATCAGTAAGACGAGCTTCAAGGGTCTGGAGGGCCAAATTCTCCTGAGCGATGCGACCGGTCAAAGCAGCGTATTGATCACGGACAAGTTTATCAGCGCTGAAAAGCGCCCCAAGACGTGTCATCTCGGCTGCAATAGGTGCGAGCGAAAACGTGGAGAGATCGGCATCGTCCGCGATTAGCACAACGTTCGGATCGCTCGGCGGCGGTGGAACGCCATTGAGCTTGCGGACCTCGCCATCCGACCATGCGATGTAGCCCGTCAGACTTTTGTCGACATCGCCCTTGTAGATCAGCAGGAAATCATCCCACTGCTTGCCGTCCATACCGCTGCCGGCGTGCCGCGCCTGCCCACCGACATAGGCACGCCCCTCTGGATCGATGCACGCTTGGCGAAGGGCATCGAACTCGAGCCCGCCCTTGATCCAAGAAAAGCGATCCCCAAATGGCGACGCCACGTCGTCGAGCTTGTGTGCGTCACTGCCATGCAGGCAGGGCTTCAGCCCGCCATATCGGGCCCGGACTTCATCGGCGCTAAGATCCCTCTGTCCCAACCAAAACTCGCGTTGCATTGGGCTACCCGCAAAGATCACATGAGCGAAGCCCTCAATCTCACGCCGGATCGTTTGATCAGCGGCTTCTCGCACACCAGACGTGCCATCCGTGGCGCCGCCAGCCACGGCAATCAGGATGTTCTTCTTCGCCCATCCGCTTTCGGAGAGCACCTCGCGGAGCTGCTGAAAATTGACCTTGAATTGGCTAGCCCCATAGGCCAGCGCGGCTCGATCGTCCGTGATCGTTAGATCGGCCTTCTTGCCTAGCCGCATGAGATCGGCCCGCGTGCAATCAAAGCGATCCTGCATAACGTTGAATTGCAGACGCGACAGCAACCGCTGCAGCTCTGCGAGGTGCTGAGGATCATCAGGGCTGACGAATAGATGTAGGTTGACGAAGCCGCCCCGCGCCGTCGCCACGTCGAGTCGCAGCTCGACATTCGGAAAAATCAGCCTGACGCTAGGCAGTCGGCCAGTCGCCTTATGCCGCAGCATTTCTTCATAGGTCTCGGTGGTGTAGTAGTCCGTGACGGCAAGCGCCTCGATAGCCGGCGTAGCGTGCTCGAGTGCAGCGAGATAATCGTCCCAAGCGCTCGGGCCGCTGAACTGGTTGTTCATGACGGTCCCGGGCGCGTGGATATGCGGCTCCCATCTCCGCCATTCCGATCCCCGGCTCAACATGATTCCCGTGCCCTGCGTTATCCCAAAGTAAGTGTCGCCCAGATTGACCCATATCGCCATGGAGCGCGGCACGAGCACCAACCGTTTGGCAGGCTAAGTACCTGGCATCGCACTCGTATGTGGAGCACAGCCGGGTGGGCCGCTTTTCGTCAGAAGCAGCCGTTAGGTTATCCCGCGACCGCGATCCCGCCCAAGCGACCATGAGACCGAATCACCCCGACCGACACCGACCACTGCCTTGCCAAGATAGCGCTCCAGGACCGGCCGCCAAGGTACCAGGGTGAATTCCCGGCTCTTTTCGATCACCGCGAACTTGCCGGAAGTGAGCTCGATCGACCTCTTGTAGATTCCATCAATTTTTGATCCCGGTTCGGCGTAGCGAAGACCCGTCTGCTGGGCGATCGAACGTCCCGCGCTCGCAAGCTCACGGTCGCTCAAAATCTGGATGGCCTTTGGCCTGACAACAATCGAGCCTTCAATATGGTTGGCCAACCCTTGCTCAATCAGCCATTGGGCGCGCTGCCTCAAGGCGGCATTAACTTCTCGGCCGAACCCCGCATCCCGATAAGTATGAGCGCCCGCTGACTCCAGCGTGCGATCTAGCCAGGTCGCGCCTTCCGTTCCGATCTGCTGGTGCAACGTCGCCCGCGAAAGGAGTTCGACCGTCACCGGCGCTCTGCCGGATTGGCTACGCTCAAATTCGGCCGCGCGCGCCAGATGATCCGATGCGATCGTCCAGGTGCCGTCGGCTTTCCGTTCGGCCGCGCCTGCGAGCCGCCGCATCGCCTCCAGGCGCCGGACATGCGCCTGCACGAATTCCCGAGAGGCGGCGGGGTCTGCCCGTTGGTGCAGTTCGGGGCTGTAGCGCCCACCATTTTGTTCGGCGATCCGTGCGACTGTCCGGTCGACCTCCCTCGGCGCGGCCTCACGGCCTCGTATTTGCACGATCGATCCCACCGGAACGTCGTCGCGCGCCTCTCCGAGTTCCACATAGTGCGCGCGGCCGTCCAAACCATCGACAATCGCGTAGTGCCGATCATTGAGTTCGTCCGACAATCCGCGTGCAGCCAGGCGTCCTATCAGAGGCTTGGCTCCAGTCTCGCCTGCATCGAAGATCGCATAGTCGCTCGCCGCCCGCGCCAGACCGGCGGCGCAGAGTTCGCGATGCAAGGTTTTGATGATGTCGCCGCGCTCACCCATCCGACGCAGCGTCGTCTCGATGCCGTCCGCGAGTTCCCAACGTCCGGAATCCAGTTCCTCGGCAAGCCCGAGCCGCTTCAGCTTTTGCAAGCGCCCGGTTCTGAGGGTCTGGCGGAAAGCATCTCGCGTCCCGTCGTCCGGCGCCACGACACCGTCCTCACCCGCGCGCCGCATCAACTCGCGGTCCAGGCTCGTGAGCCGTTCCTGCTCCACTTCACCTCTCAGCCTGTCCTCGATTTCGCGATCCAACTTCGGACCCAGATCGAGCGAGACGATTTCGGCGGCGCGCTCGCGCATGCCTTCGGCCATGTAGTCGCGCGCGATGACCAGGTCTTTTTCCCGGTCGTCCTTGCCGCGCAATACGATGTGGGTGTGTGGGTGGCCGGTGTTGAAATGGTCGACAGCAACCCAATCGAGCTTGGTGCCGAGGTCTTCCTCCATCTGCTGCATCAAGCGCCGGGTGACCGGCTTTAGGTCGTCGTACTCGGCGCCGTCCTCTGCCGAGACGATGATCCGGAACTGGTGGCGGTCATCGCCGCAGCGGCCGAGAAAGTCCTTGCTTTCGGTGCGATCGTTGCTGGCATCGTAGAGCTGTCCGGCCTGACCCTCTCGGGTCACGCCGTCGCGCTGGATATATCGCAGATGCTGCGCTGCCGCTCTGATACCTGTGCCTTTCAGTTTGATCACGCGCGATTTGACGATCACGCGGCGCGCACGGAAGGCGGCATAGTGGTCGCGTTCTGACAGCACGCGGCCGACACCGGCGCCGCGGCCGATGCGGTTGCCGTGGAATTTCTTTCCGGCGCGGCTCTTGCCGGCCAGCGTTGCGGCCTGCAGCACACGTTGCAGATAGCGCCGCCCGGTCTTGCTGCCGCCGTGCCGGATCTTCCCGAGCTTTGGTTCGAATTCGTCGTCGAAGTTCATAGGCTCGCCGGCGCCGTCTGAGAGCGCGTCAGTCGCACGTGGTGCCGTAGTGGTGCCGGCGCGACGCCGTTGGCACCATATATTTGGATGTGCAGACAACGACTTAGGCGCCGATGGTGCCGTCTTTTATCTTGCCCTTCCGCGCTACCTTGCATGATGCTTCCTTCACCTACGCTCACTTGCGATGATGTGCGATTGCTACTGAGAGCTTGCCGCGAGAGGAACGAACAACGCGGCATTGTTCGTCGATGAAAATGAAGCTGCCAGGCCGTCGGAATGTGCTGTTGCGGAGGCCGTTTCAGCATCGTTTCTGATAAAGAAAAGCGCGTTCCCCGAGGCAGAATTCTGCGTCGGTTGCGCATCTACCAAGGGAGTGGATGCTGAAATCGGCTCCGCGCTTCCCGCTCCGGATAGCGCGATGTCGGCACCCGGAACGATGCTTGCGACATAATTCAGCGTCTCGCGTGGTAGCGATTGCCCGTGCAGAAGAAAGTCGTCGAGGCGCTTCGGTCCGGCGTTGTATGCCGCGAACAGCGATGGATAGCCGTAACGATCGTACATCTGCCGCAAGTACGCCGCGCCCGCGAAGATGTTGTCACGCGGATCAAAAGCATCGTCACCAAGGCCATATTGGACGCGCAATGTTCGATAGGTGTCGGGCATGATTTGCATCAACCCCATCGCTCCCTTGGGCGAAGTGATCGGCCTTCCGTTGAGACGCGTGCGACCGCCACTTTCCGCGCGCATGACCCCACGAATCCAGGTGTCAGGAATGCCGAACTGCTGCGCGGCGTCCGTGATGATGGACTGCCATTGCGCGAGGCTTGGAAGCGTCTCCTGTCCTGTCGGCGCGGCGGTGGCAGAGGCGACCTGCCCCAGAACACAGGCAACGCACGACACAAGCAGTTTCAATCTGTCCATAGCGGCACCAGCTTTCCGATGATGGATGTGCGCTGTGTGACTCCGAAATACCGGCCGTCAAACGAGTCCGGTATCCGCGCCATCAGCAGAAAAACATCGTCTTGACCGAGGCGTCGGCAACCGGACCAAGCCGGGAGCGGACGCTGTCGATGATCGCGCGCCAGCCTCGTGGCGACCGCGATTCGATCGATGAAGATCGTACTTCCGAAGGCGCAAACACGGTCGCCATTGGCAGCAGCGATGCGCTTGACCATAGGCACATTCGCCGGAAGATAGCCGCGCCGTGCGGCCAGATCGCGAACTGCTGGCGGCGGTTGCACCAGTGCAAATTCGCCGCGCTGAGGTTCGTCGGTATTGAGTGTATAAAGGCCGAGCGGTGCGCTTGCGCTCACGTTCCAGACCAATCGCGGACGTGCATCGTGAAATGCCGCCCCGCCAATCATCGACAGGCCGACAAGCCCGAGCAGTATCGGGCTGTGGTCGTATCGATGAATGAGATGCACGCTCATTCGTTGCCCCGAAGGTCGGCGGTCGAATGCTGCGCGTGCGCGACGGACCAGGCATCCAGCGCATCTATGTGATAGCGGACATAGCGTCCGTGCTTGCGATATTCTGGGCCGCAACCGTTCGTTCGCATTTTCTCGAGCGTTCGGTGGGAGAGACCGACATAATGCGCGGCCTGCGCCGTGCTTAGAAACGGGCACCGATGTTTGGCATCCTGGGCGCGCTCGCCAGCCTCGCGCGTTGCCGTTGAGTCTTGGTGTCGTTGCAGATTTTCGATTTGCATGTGTGTCCTCGCCATTGTTCCCAACGAGGGCACGACAGGGGCTATCGTGCCCCCGGCGCCGACTCAAGATCGACTACGGCGATGAGCGGGAGTGGCGAATCCGCACGTCTTACGATTCGCCGCCCGGTTCCTTCGCCGAACCGCGACGATCTACGCAAATTGCCCCCCGCGCTTTCGCACGAGGGGCAGTTGCGGCGGATTTCAGTCGGCGGGATTCCAGATGACGGCGAATACGTTCTCGTCGTCCTGACCGGCGGCGCGGCCCAGATTGGCATAGAGCTTCTTCGGCCCGAACGCGGGGTCGGAAAGGCTCAGGCTCACATAGTCCTTGCCGGAGGTTTCGCCGGTCTTGACCCAGCCGGCGCCGATCTCGATGGCCTGGCTGTAGACGCGGAAGTCGGGCTGGTTGTCGCCGTTCTTCGCGGTGTTCGGAAGGATGTCGACCGGGGCGCGGAACGAGAGAGTCTTGAGCTGGCCCTTGTACGACTTGCCGTCCTTGGACTTCGTGACGTGACCGATAGCAGGCATTTTTGTCTCCATAGTTGCTCGGGAGACCATTCTCCCTTGCGATGGCGGACCGTTCATGGGCGGAAGGACGGGCTTACGAACCCACTTGGGCCGCAGCGCAGCGGAGGACCGGAGCGGACAGGTTTTTTGGAGCGCAGCGTCCGCGAGGAGCCGCGCGCAAGCACCGAAGGGGCGAGCACGGCGGGGAATAAACCTGAACGGCGACGGTTTCGAAAGTCCGGCCCCGCCCATAGGTCTTTCGCCACGAGCAAGGGAGAAATGGCCACGAAAGCGCGACGGAGACATGCCCCAGCTTCGGTCACGCCGGTCCAGGAAGCTGACTCAAGGCCGGATGCGATGCTCTGTTTTCGTGAAACGCCGTCGATCCGCTCACGCCGCGAGGCGAGAACCTGCTACTTCGCGCAACAGCGCAGAGAGTTTCTGGCGGCTGGGCAGCAAAAGCAGAGGCAGGAACTGTGAGCGGCCGAATCCGAGTCCGCGCGCGATGAAACTCCGCCAATCTGAGCCGCGCCGCCGGTCAGCGCGATCGAAATGCGCATCGCCGTCTCTTGGACTACTCGACAGCGAAGGCCGCCCATACGCAACCCGGCGCGCCGGCTCCGCCCAACGGTCAGTCGAACAGACCCGGCGTGGGATCGGAAGGCGTCGGCTTGCGCTTTTCCTTTCCCGCCTGCGCGGGCGCTTCTTCCTTGGTTCCTATCGCGATCCGGCGCCGCCGGTACGAAGAAATGGATCGCCAAATACGGTCATGGCCAACCAGTCGCGAGGCTCGCGGCTAAAGGTGTCGCGCACTGCTTCGTTGGCGGCAAAACAAGCAGTCATCGCGTCGTCGCCAGCGTTCCAGCGTTCCATAAAGGCGGGCAGCCAACGATGAGTTACGGCCGAATCCAGTGGCCAGGGCGATGCGATGACGGTCGTGCATCCGGCGTAGAGCAATTGTCTTGCCAATCCAAGATTGGCAATTGCATCGGGGTGACGATCAAACCTTCCTCCGCTGCACACAAACAGAACGACCAAACCGATATTATGAAACGCTGCGGCGAAGTCCCGAATATCGACGGCAACGTTGCCCTCGTCGCGAACATTCTGGAAGAAGCCAGCGTCATCCATAAGACCCCCGTGCGCCGTCACGATCGCGAGCTCGGCACCGGCAAATCCTTTGGGCAAATGCTGGCCTCGATCCAGAAGAATGCCGTTCTCTTTGAGAACAGGCTCCAGCCGGTCGCTAACCATCGCAAGCGTGACGCCATGGTCTTCCGCGCTGGAAATCCACGCCACGCGCTTGCTGGACGTGAGACGTGTTTTGCGAGCGGCATCGAGCCAGGATAGCGATGGCACCATCGCCACCGGACGCAATTCGCCGATCATATCGTCGCCCAAGCGCCACAGAGTCGGCGGGAATATCTGCAGCCGCGTGTCGGCCACGATAACGATGGGACCGTCAGGCAATTCCGAAATTCCAATCCCGCGCGTGCTGAGGTCGAACAGATTGGGCGTCGTTGTATCGAAGGCATAGCTATAGGGGAAAGCCTGCGACCACTCTTCAAGGGCGGCCCGGTCGAAGACCGCTGCCGCTTCCCGCGCTGCGGGATGAACGACGCCGGCAGACACATTTGTGCGCACGAGCGCCCCGTCGGCGTCGATGGCAAGGAACATGAGACTGGCGCCTTCGCGCGAGAGCGCTTGCGCCGAAACTGCAAGCGCAGATGCGCTCCCGGCCATCGGCGGCGGGCGGCCAATCGCTTCCCACCCCGGCGTCGCAACACCGCGATCCGCCAGCATTTCAGTGGCGAGAATGGCCGCATCCGTATGTTCGTCGCCCACGGCCGCTAAAAACCGGCGCGCCAGAATAGCCCCGGCCTGCGCATCGAATCCGACATCCTCGGCATAACGCGCCGGTTGCACGCGCCGATAGACCTCGAATAGTTGCTCAGGAGAGGGTGTGTTGGTCGACATGGCACGCACAAGATCGGCGGCATCCTTGGGCAGCGTTGCAAGCAGCTCGGCGAATGCTCTCTGAGCTGCATCCGGCGCGGTGACGCCGAGCGCGCCGGCTTGCGCGAGCGCTTGGCCCAAGGTCAGCGCAATCGGAGTGGCGTCGGCTTCGCGGGTCGCTGCCGCACTGGCGTTCGCAGCGAGTTGCTCCAGGAATGGCACGATTTCGTTGGCGTCGAGGTCTCCGTCGCGCAATTGCCGCTGCGCGATTTGCAGGCGCAATAGCTCCAGCCGATGATGATTTGCCTCACCGAGGCCTGTGGCATCCGCCAGCTGCTGCATGCGGTCCACACCGCGGAGGGCATCTTGCAGAAAACCCATGTCGCGGCAGATGCGGGTCGCGATCTGATATTCCTCCCACGCCTGCTCGATGTCGCGGTCGTCGTTATTTGCGGCTCCGGCCGCCAAAGCGACGAGCGCCTCATATTTGTTACCGCCGCGATGGGCGATGTCGGCCATTGCGAGCCAAGCCTGCCGTTTACGCACCGGATCGTCGCCTGCCATCTCGATGGCGGTCTCGGCCAAGTCGCGCGCCATTTGCGAATAACCGGCCGGTGCCAGACGGGCGGCAGCAAGGCGCACGATTTCGATGTCTTGGGCCGGAAGTGTCGCATGCGCGGCGGCGAGCACGCCGAGCTGCACAAACACATGCACGGATTTCACCTCCGCGGAATCGGAGAGATCAAAATTGTGATCAACAATGATCGTTGCGATACCACGACAGATGCGGTCGGCGGGAAGCGTCAACAGCGTTGCGGGCATACGCGAACGGCCGAGGACGAGATTGCCTTGCGCCTCCAGCCATCGCATACCCGCGCGAAGGAATTCGCCCAAGAGGTCGGTTTCTTCGGGAGACAGCGCGTCTTGCGGCGGCCGGGTAGTGACCTGTTTGCTGCGAAACACATTGGCAAGCGCAGCTCGGAGGATGGCGGCCAGGCCCGTGAATCCGACGCTCGATGGTTCTAGCCAGCGAACCAGACGAACCCGCAGTCCCGCCTCTTCGGGATGTGCCGCGAGATAACGAACGACCCGGCGGACGGCCAATTCGCAGTCTTCGGGGGAGATTGCGAGGTCGTTCGTGGCCGTGCGGGCGAGGACCAATTGCTCCATGACGGTGAGCAAGAGGTCCGGACTGAACAGGACCGCTTCGCTGTCCAATGTCCATCGGAAGGCGTGGTAGAGCTGCCCGCGCCGAATGGCTTGGCGGACGAGCGAGCGATGGCCGCCCTTGCGCCATACCGCGTTCTGCCGCGTCAATTGGGCGAGCACGACGTCGTGGTCGAACGAGCCTGTGGAGGGCAGCGCGCCGGCCAACGCACTATAATATGTCGCTGCTTCGTCACTGCCGGCGATGGCCGAAAACAGGTCGGCCGCCCGCGAAAATTCACCGGCATCGGCCGCCTGCTGCGCCGCGCGTCGCTTGAGCGCCCGCGACGCCGGATAGAGTTTCTCGACCCGCGCCACGATCAAGTCGTCCAGACCGAACTCGTCCAAGCGGCCGGAAAGCTCCATTGCGGCGTCCAGAAATTCGTGTTGCACCAAGCCAGGGATTGCGGCGCGCAAAAGCCTCGCTGCCAAGACCACACCGCCGGCCGCTTCGGCCATGATCGCCATTTTGAACAGCGAGGCGGAATCGTAGGTATCCAGATGCGGCGCGAACTCGCGCTCGATCTCGTCAAGCGCCATCTGCGGCAGTCGCGCCCGCTGCAGTAACTGGACTTTCACAAACGGTTTTTGGCGATCAAGCTCGCGCGGCATAGCGTCGATCAGAGCCAACGCCGCGCCGATGCGCCCAGCCTGCAGGTGATCGGATATCTGATCGTCGGCGGCCAATAGCGCCGCATCCAAATCGTCGGTTCTCTCGCTTCCCAGCACACCACCCTCAATCGTTCGCATCGCTTGCGCGAGCTCCGGCCGATGCGGGGGGCCTCGGCCCACCAGGATCGCGACGTAGGTGGTGTTTTGTGCCGCAATCGTCTCCAGCGATTTGGCGATAGCCAGCACGTGCGGCGTCCACAAATCCTCTTCGAGCTTCATATGGTTGCCGCCGGGTTCGTTGGCCACGACACCGGCGCGCCGGTAGGCGGCAAGCTGACTGACGATGACCGCGGACTCTTTTGGCGCGGAGCGGACGATGTCGAGCAAAGCCTCGTCCTGATAGACCGGACAAGTTCGGATCGTGATCCAGTTCTCGGGAATGACTCGGGCCGGAATGCGACGACGCACTAAGGCTGCAAATCGCTCCAGCCGTTGCGTGAACGCGGCAAGATCATCGCCTCGGAATTCGTCTGCGGGAACGACGACCAGTATCTGGGCAAACCGCGTCGAACCATCCGCGTTGGCAAAACCTGCCAGCCCGCGAAGGACGGCCATAACCTGATCGGCGGGCCGCTCCCGATCGAGGAACAGCAAATCGGCGTGGACCAGCGAACAACCTTGCGCCTCGTAAAAGGCCCGAACGCCATCATCCAAGATGTCGGTGAGAGCCTTGCCGGGTTCTGCTGCGCGCGCGTCAGCGCTCATGGCCCCGCCTCGCGCGCGCCCGCGTCATACCCGCGAGCCGTGGTGCCTGCGTGTTGCCGTGCTTGCAAGAATGCAAGCCGGTAACCGTTGGCGATGCCGAATTCGTTGGTCTCGCTCGGACGGCTATCCACGACGATCAGCCTGTGCACGATGAGAAGCGACAAAGCCGCTTTGATATTGTGATGGCTGACTCCGCAATAATCCTCGATCATCGGATAGCTCAGCAGAGTGATATTCTGCCGGACATCGCGGCGCGCGGCGAAGAGCAGATAGAGCTTCATCGCATCGAGCTCCGTTCTGTTGCGCAAGGTGAAGCCCTGAAACGCGCGCAGCCCGCCTTCGCTGTAGAGCGGTTTGGCCGGAATTTTGGCCCAGACGTTCGTTCCGCCAAAATTCCGCAAGCGGAATGTGCTACGCCCAGCCGCCTCGCGTTCGACGAGCTGGCGCGTCTCCAATAAAGAAAGGCCTTTGGCCAACTTCGCGCGGCTGATTCCGGTGCACAGGGCGAGATCGTCCCAAGTCAGCCGGGCGATACCGGTTTCCGCATCCGTGTGATGGGCGATAACGAGCAGAGCCATGAGCGCGGCAAGACCGTCTGCACCATCGCTCTTCCAGCGAAAGTTCAAAAGGCCGCGCATCTCGATCCACGCGCTGGGAAGACGGGTCCACAGCAGTAAAGCGTGACGGCTCCATGTCGATTGCGCGCTCATTCGTCCCTGTCTTTCGTCAATTTCAAAAGGGCGTAGATCGCGAACGCAGCCACGCCGAGCGCGCCGAGGGCAATCAGGCCATTCAGTTGATCGAGGGTCAGGGCGGGAAAAGCCGCGATGGCCGCCAACAAAACTTTTTTCATCGAAAATCTCCGCGAAAAACGATTTCACGGTCGATTTTTTCGACGATTGCCATAGTCTATTCTAGAAGCAATCCGGGCGGAACAGTCGTATCGGATAGTAATATATTGCTTATATTCAATAGCTTAGCTACTCGAAATAGAGGTTTCGGCGGAACCCAATTCAGTTCACGAAGGCCTCTTCATGAACTGTTGGCCTCTGCCGAGCCGGAGCGTGCCTCGGCCCAGAGTCGATGGCGTTCTCGGAGCCTATGTTCGATGGACTTCAATTCCACGAAATAGTTGAAACCTCCCGGGCGATCCGCCGGTATGGAAGACGCCAGGTGAACAGCCTTCCACGCCGGATAATCGTGAAATGGGTTAAGGCCGATCACGTTGCCTAGGGTCAGATCGCTGGGTGTGGGCGATGTAGATATCGCGCTGAACAACCGGATGGCCTCGGCCTTGTCCCAGTTCGACACGAACAAGAGCAGCGCCGACAACGCCAGAAGCGACCCCGGCGCTCCCTGCCAGCGGTACGCGATGGGCTTGACCTTGCCCCAAGGTATGCCGCCGTTGACGGACAGGAACGTCGCAAGATCAAGCGCCGCAGCGTAGCGGGGCTCCAGCACAGTCGGGTCGAATGCATCATCGCCCAAGTGTTGCGCGGCCAGCGCCTTGCCCCGACGCAACGCTGGCTGATGCAAGTCTCTGATGGCGACAAGCAGGTCTTTGTTCTCTGTGGCAAAGGCGCGCTTGGCCGCCTCGCGCCAGTCATAACCCGGCAGGTCGCCATATTCCGGCGCGAAGTCCCATGGGAAGATTCCAAAGGATGTTCTCACCAGCATCAGAAACCAATCGAATACCGCCGGTGTCGCCGTCACCAAAAAACGATTTGCGACTTTCAGGTCAAAGAACCATTGCCGCATGGCGCGGATCGTCGATTGATCGAAATCCTTGCGCGCAATGCCCTTGCAAACCAGCAGGCGGATTTGTTCGGTCTCAGGCGTATTCGCTGTTCCAAAATCGACGAGAGCTTCGCTGCGCTTCTTAACCGGCGAATCCTCGCCCGAGAACTCGCAAAACGGGTGGTGCATGTCTTCGCCGGAGTCGGTGGCAAAGCGAAAATGCGCCTGCCGCAGTGTTTGGCCCTTAGCACCTGTTGCCGGCCGGACGATTTGGGCGCCCGCCACGCCGCACGAGGAGCAGACGACGTCGCTTCGCGCGAACGCTCTCACATCCGCTGGAATCTCGGCCTTCGGATCGAGCTGGTCCGGCTGTAGGCCGTTGACCAATGCCAAGAGCTGGATCGCATCGACTTCTCTGGCAAAGCTGGTCGAATAGGCGGTTTTCGGCATGAGACGAGCGCAATCCAGGAAACCGGGACAGTATAGAGCAACCCGAGCGATATACTGCATGGCTCGGCTGTTGCGCACCGCGAGTGAAAAAGAAAGGCGGCGGCGCATGCGCCGCCGCCAAAATATTGCATCAGATCTCGCTATTCAGCGGCCATCGGCACTGGCTCGTCTTCGGCTGGATCGGGCGTCACGGCGACACCTTGCCCAATCCCGCGCGCCGGAAACTCCAGCCAGCCCGGAAGCCAGCCGTTGACCTTGGGTCGGCCATTGGCGCCCGCGAGGCAGTCGCGCACGATCTGCTTCTGGGTCTTGGCCTTTTCGGCAACGTTGGCCTTCGCAACGGCGTCACCCGCGACATCGGACACGATGGCGTTGACCATGGTGCGGTCGCGGATGAGGTCGAAGAACGCATCGTCCGGCTGCCAAGTGGCGCGCGCGTTCACCGCCAGCCGCCTTCCGACTTCCTCCACTACGTCGCTGCCCGATTGCAGACTGCGCGCCATGAAGAACGCCGCAACCCGCATCACCCCATCGTCGCCAAGCGTCTCAAGCTGCGCGAACACGTCTGCTGTCTGGCGGCGGACGATGAAGGCTTCGTCCTCGTCGTCCTCCCGCGTCCAGCCGAGCAACGCGAACACCGCTTGTTCCTCGGCGGAAAACGCGGCTTCCGCCGTGCTGCCTTCGATGCTCGCGCGGATGGCCGGATTGCGCGTCGTCTGCGGATCGCGCTTGACGTTCCAATTGCCGGAAGACGCCGCCATGTGCGCGACCGCGAGGCGGAACGCGGCTTGCGGATGCGCGATGAGCGCCTGACGGACGGCAAGATGGCGATGCAGGTCCACGTAGTTTTCAAGGGCCTGCGTCATCACCGGACCGCTGCTGGTGCGCGGCGATTTCTCGGCTTTGCCGCTTTCGCGTTCCTCGGCCTTCGCCAGCTTCTTGGCTTCCTTCTGCGATAGCCAGCCGTCGAAGATTTCGACGGCCCCATCATGGCTGACCGCGACGAACACCTTGCCGCCCTTCTTCTTGGGCACCTTCACATGTTCGTATTGCTGGAAGCGCTGTCCCACTTCGAGGATGTCCACCGCGCTCCACCCGGATTTGAGAAGCGCCTCGCGCTTGTCCGCGATGGCGCGGTTCTGCAACGCCCAGAACAGGTCCGCGTCGGCAAAATAGCTGTCCTCGCCGAACAGGTCCTCCACCGTCTGGCCGGTGTAGTCGGTGAGCTTGAACAGCGCGTGGCTAGTGGCGATCTGCTGCCCGCCGAACAGCCATTGCTTCAACTGCCAGCCGCGCGGCGCATGTTGGTGTGGGTCGTTGAACAGGCGCAGCCATTTGCGCTGCTGCGCGGGCGAGGCCATCGTCAGGTGCTGCACCGTCTCGGCATCAATTTCCTCGGCGCGATAGGCGTCCCTGATCTTCGGCAACAGATTGCCGAGTGCGAGGCGCTGGTTCACCTGTGCCTTAGTCATGCCGAAGGTGGCGGCGATGCCGTCCACCGTGCGACCCTCCTTGATAAGCCGCACGAAGGTTTCGTATTCGCGCATGGGATCGGGATCGCGGCGCGCGACATTCTCCAACAGCGACGCCTCGATGGCCTCGGCGTCGTCGCCTTCCGCCATGATGGCGCAGGGCGGCGCGGCAACTTCGCCCATCTTCTCCTTCACGGCCTTCAAGGAAAACCAGCGCCTCCGTCCCGCCACGATGCCGAACTTGCCATCCTCGGGCCTCACGATGAGGGGTTGCAGAACGCCTTTGACGCGGATCGACGGCAGGATGTCGGAGACATCCGGCGGCGGATCGCGATAGCGCATGTTGGTCCTTGAGATTTTCAGTTTGCTGAACTCGATGTGTGCCAATTCCATGGTGATTGCTCCTTGGGGGAGTGATCCGGCCTCGTCCGTCATTCAAGATCGTGGCGAGGCCGGGCGGTGCGGGATGCACCTATTCCGCTGCCTCGGCAGTCGGAATCTCGGCCTCGCGGGATTGCTGGAAAGCGAGGATGAAGTCGGTCGCCTTGCTGGCTTGGCTGGTCGCGTGAAAGATCGCGCGGCTGTCCTCTTTCAGGATTTGCAGCCAGTGGCCCAGATAGTCCGCATGGCGGATTTGCGGGACGATGTTCAGGTGCGCACAGAGAAAAGCGCTGGTGAGTTCCGCGATGAGTTCTTCGCGCGCATAGGCCGATGAGCCGAAGCGGTGTTGCAGATCGCGATTGAGGCGCGAGGGATGCGCGGTCCAGTGTCCAAGCTCATGCAACGCGGTGCAATAGTAATCGGCGGGCGAGAGGAACGTCTCGCGGTAGGGAAGCCGGATGAAGTCCTCGCCGCGATGATAGAACGCCTCGCCACCGCCTTCGACAAAGCGCGCGCCAGTCGCCGCGATCAGCGCTTCCGCTTCCGGCGAGAGTTCGGACGGTGCAACGGGTTTCGGCGTGGCGACGATGTGCGGGGGCAAGCCGTCGCACTGCTCGACATTGAACACGATAAAGCGTTTGAGAAACGGGACGGCGTTGGGCGCGTCGCCGGTATCGCGGGCGCGTTCCTGCTCCTTCTTCGGAATGAAGCGGTCGGCATAGCAGATGGCCGTGCCGCGCTCTCCCTTCCGAACGTGACCACCAAGGCTCAAGGCTTGACGGAACGTCAGCCATTCCTGCGAAGCAAAACCGCGCTTGATGACGGCGTCCCACAGGATGAGAACATTGATCCCCGAATAGAACTTGCGGGTGGCGGCGCTGCGCGGCAGGCCAAGCGACACGCCGGAGGATTGCCAAGGCCGCACCCAAGGCACGCAGCCCTGTTCCAGTTCGCGGACGATGCGGTCGGTAACTTCGTCATAAAGGGAAACGCGGCTCGTGCCGCTGGCGGGCTGCTGGTGGGTCTGGCTCATACGGTGCCTCCTGCTCCGATCTCGCGCGCGCAATTCCCCGGAAGCGGGGTGGGCGGCGTCTTCGACCGGAGAGGCCCGCCGTCAGAGGCGGGGCGCACCGCCAGGGCGGAGCGACAGCGGAGCACCCGTAGCGCAGCGGAGGGTTGCGCCACGCCGCGGCGGGCCTAGAAGGGAGCGCCGCCCGCACCGCGGAGGGGAATTGCTATTGAACAAAGCCGGCGCGCGGCCGCGCGGCGCCGATAGATCTTCTTGCGTCAGGGATCGAAGCCCGAAGGGCCGAGACCGCACATTCGCGGACTCGGTTCACGAGAGCCCGGCCGCGCGGAGCGCGGGGCGCTCACTAGGAACAATATTCAGGAAATCCGAGCTCTCGAAGAAACAGCGAACGTGCTGGCTCAGGCATATGATCTCTGCAGTAATTCAGGAGAAGTTTGAATTTCTGGAAATCAATCCACCTCTGTTTCTTATCGGCTTCAGAGGCTATCGACATATTGGAAAAGAAGCGGCCGGCAACCAGGGCCGCGATCTTCAGAATCTCGTGAGGGTAGCCCTGGTCGAATATCGGTCCTGCCTCTTGTGAGAACGTAGAATAATCCGGGACAAATCCCCCAGTGCAACGCGTTAGGAGCACGTCGAGAGCATCGACTATTTCTTGGGCCTGCCGCTCATAGAACGCTGCGTGGGCAGCAGGTTCGAGCAGAATATCGCGGATGCTGCCGAAGATATGCGCGAAGAAATCTGCGAGTTGCGTCAAGGCGGTCCAGGCTTCGTTATTGCACTTCGACTGCATGAAGGTGCGCATATATATTATTCTGTTTGCAGCGGCGGGATGGCTATCGGATATTGAAAACCCTAGCTGCGACAGAACATCGAAGATTTGGAGCACGAATTCCGCCCCCGCATATTGCATGGGAAATCGAAAGGTATCCTTGGGCTCGTCAGAATTAAGTTCGAGCGCGAAAGAAAGCCCGATCAGGTCGGCAGCATGCTCGATCTCGTAGGCGCTGCCGAAACGCTGCTCACTGTCAGGTCTGAGATCGACCACGACGTGCCCGAGTTCGTGTGCCAGAAGAAATGTCTCGGCATCAAGCGCCAACAGGTTTGCAAAGTGAAGCTGCTCGGGCGTGACAGGATAGTCGGGCCCAAATGCTCGCCCCGTTTCCTGTAGCCACCAGAATGCTTCGGCTATCAGCCGCGCTGTTTCGGGCAGATCTGGACTGTCACGCTCCTTGTCCATCACGTTGACGCGTGTAGAGAGGATACGCGCTATCCGATAGATGAACTTGATTAGGCCACGGTGGAAAACGATCGCATGGCCACCCTCTACGGCCTGCGTATAGGCGCCAAAATCATCGAGACCAATGGTCCCGACGGCAATGTTGCCATTTGTGAACAGCGTGCGCAGTTCTGGCGAGAGTTTTGGAGATAGTTCATTGGCCAAGCTTTGAAAGTGATCGCGGCCTTGCTGCGAGTCGATCATCTGCGTCGGGTCAACGCCGCGCTCTTGCAGCTCCGCCAATACTGTTGCCGGCAAATCCGCAAGCCGCACTGATCGGACTGGATGTTGCTGTTTGAGAGCTTCAATGAACTCGCGCGGGCGCACCGGTGCCTCAAGGCAAACGTTTTATCACGACCTTGATGCCGGCTTCAGCACCAGCCTCAAGCTTTCCGATAACGGCGATGCCGCCGGTTGCGTTTACTCCGAGGTTGATCTCTATCGAGTCAATTGCATACCCCGACTTCGACGGCAAAGCCGAGGGCAAGTGATCCTGGAAGGACGTCACAAAGTCGCCGAGATTCTTGGCCAGCGCATCGAGCTCAATTTGTGAGATTACCAACCGACCCTTTCCAAGAGCCGGCAGTGCCGCTTTTGCTTCAGTCTCCTGCGCCGGCAGCCAAATTTCTATGGTAGGGGCTCCCATGCACAATCTCCTGTCTATGATCGAGGCTCAAATGAGTATAGCCGGATTCGCCGCGCTGAACCGCACACCTCGAAGGGTTTCGCCCAGTGAAGCTCCGAGGTCGCGGGCCGACGCGCCGAGGGGTCACCCGGTCCGAGCACGCCCGCGGTCGCAGGTCGCGGGCAGCGCAGGACTGGGGATGCGGCGCGTCCGAGCGCAAGCGATCCCGCGGCCGAGCCGGAGCGTCTGCTCCGGGAAGAAGCGAATAACCACGGCGGAGCCGTGCCTGGAGAAATGGAGGCTGCAAGAGCCCGCGCCCTTCGCGCGGGCGAACGCGCCGTCGAGCGGCCGGCGGCGCGCGACCAGCGCGCGCAAGGCAGCGCACCCGCAGGTGCGGCGAAGCCGCGGGATCGAGTGCGCCCGCCGGCCGCTCACGGAAACAACGCCACATCCGGTAATGACATAGAACTCAACGTCGCTTTCTCTCCGGACGGATAAGCTCCATCGGCGTCGTGCTTAGCGCTGTGGCCAATTCGTGAAGCGTAAGAACTGTTGGATTGCGCCGTCCGTTCTCGAGCCCGCTGATGTATTGCTGGCTGAGACCGGAGAGGTCGGCAAAGCCTTCCTGCGTCAGACCTTTCTTTTGACGCAGCCTCTTAACGTTCTGGCCGACCAAAGCGCGCATATCCATGCCGCATAGGTCGCCCGATTACATACTTTGAGTTTACCAACTATAATATGTAGACACTGGGGCGCCCTAGGAATGCGATTCGCGTATTCGTAGCGGGGCACCTCGGCCGCCACTGGAAATCGGTCGCGAAGCCTGTTTTCGGTGCCACTATAGGCAAAACGAATGTGAGTGCGCACATGTCAACCACCGAACTCTTGGACGAGCCGCCGTGGTCACAATTCGTAACGGTCTACGACGAAGTCCATTTTGAGCTATACGCTCAACTTTTGGACGCTGATGCGGCGGGGCTCGACCGCGACGAAATTGTTGAGCGCTTCTTAAAAATCGACATGGCGAACAACGCGCGTTGTGGCCGCGACATTCTCAACAGTCACCTCAAGCGCGCTCGCTGGATGACCGAAGTGGGCTACAAGCAACTGCTTTGACAAGCAGGCGCCGTCTAGAAAGGCTAACAGAGAAACTCCAAATAGCCGCCCTCGATGAGGGATCGCCCTCGTCGGACAGCGCGGCGGACGTGGTCCAACATATGACGGCCCGGGTCCGCCCAGTCCTCTTCCACACGCCGGCGCCCATACAGCGATACGCCGATCTCGCGATAGTTGGCACCCTTTAGCCAAGCGTCCAAAGCCACCAGGATCTTGTCCAGTCGTTCGGTTCGGGGCTGCGGCGAACAGCTCCCCGCAAGCAGATGACCGGAGTTTTGTAGCTCCATAATGCATGCAAGCGCTCTGAGGCGAGCTTTAACCACACGCTTTGGAGCGGACGCGTCGGCGAGAAGAACCACCGGCTCGCGCATGCTTGCACCCGTAATGCACACTTGAAGCGTTTCGACATTTTCGCGAAAGAGAAGATGCTGCGTTCCGTTGCGGTCGATGAACATCGTAACCTGACAGTGGAGGCCGGCTAGATCGAATACGTCCGTGTGATCGTTCGCCCGCCGGTGCCGTGCCGTGAGATGCAGCACCTCACCACTCTTTCGGGGATTCCAGAGGGGCCCAAGGGTAGGCGGTTGAGTCGGCGCGTCACAAAACAGACAGCCCCAAGGCTCAAATGTGCTGTCGCGCTCATTGAACGCGACTTCCGTGACATGCGTTCCAGCTATCCGGTGCAATTCGAAGCTCTTTGATATCGCCGGCCACGCTTCGCGGAATTTTGGATTGCGCCTCAAGAATTCCCACGCCCAATCTTGCCTGGACTTGACCTTTCCTTTGCTTTTTTCCACAGCGACGCCTTGTGACAGCATGGTGAGCGGCTCTCATTGGCCGTTCGTTAGTTGGATCGGAATGCTTCCAAATTTCAGTTCAGACGGCGACCGAGCTGCCCCGCCATTCGCTTGGGCTCTCCTTCGACGGGACCAGCTGATCGTTTCGGCGTTTTGCAAAGGCGCGCTCGTCGATTCCAAAGTGGAATCCGGACTCTAGCGTGGCTGGGGCGTCCCGATGGGATGATCCCGCCATACTTGACAAATTCATGCCGTCGAAACTGCTGCATCAACTTGCAAAGGCGTCGGACCTATTTCCGCCGAATGGAGCAATAACGAACAATTTTGCGCAGCATCCCACAGGTGAAGGCGTTGTTACGGACCTAATGTTTTGGCGTCTGACAGACACTAGGCGATCAGGCCGAGTCGTCAAAAGCCGCCCCAGCCCCCGCGACGCGAAGTCGTCGCTTATGGCGTCGGCCTGATCGTCGTGGGCGCGCGTTGGACGTTCGCGCTGCGCGCCGTCTCTTATCTGGTCAGGATCCCCGCATGACGTACACCCATGTTACGACCCCAACTCAGTTTCTGGACGCAAGCGGCATCCGTTTTGCCTATCGGCGTTTCGGACGAGATACGGGCGTGCCCTTGATCTGCATGCCACACTTCCGGGCGGGAACACCGATGAACGCGTCATTCATGTCGTCGCCTATATAGACTTTCTGTGTTCTTATTGCCGCCGGTTCAACGCCGTATTGAAGCGCTTGCGCGAGGTATTCGGCGAACGCATTTCGTACTCACCGCGCCACTTCCCCGTCGACAGAGTCAATCCGGGCGCTGCGTTCGCGGCCCGTGCTGCAGAGGCTGCTCACCAACAGGGTCGCTTTTGGGAAATGTATGACGGCCTATTCCAAGCGCGGCTGCCACTTAGCGAAGCGGATATTCTCTCGATTGCACGCGAGCTCGGACTCGATATGAGTCGTCTTGAAGACGACATCGCGAGGCGCGAAACGCAGGAGAGCGTAGACGCCGACGCCGCGGATGGTCATGCGCGCGGTGTCAGCGGAACGCCAACGATCTTCATAGATGGCGTCCGTTACGACGGCGCTTGGGATTTCTACTCGATGGCCGATGGCCTCGAGATGCCGGTCTCGGAGCGCATCCGGCGTTCGGTAAACGCATTCGCAAATCTTCCCGCCTCGGGCGGTCTGGTACTGCTTCTCGGCGCCGCGTTGGCGCTCGTCTGTGCCAACACCCCGCTCGTCGGTGCCTATCACACGTTCATCACTTCGAGCTTTGGGCTTGGGCCACCAAAAACGCTGTTATCGCTCACCGTCGGCGAGTGGTTTTCCGAGGGCTTGCTTTCGCTCTTCTTCTTGATGGTGGGCCTTGAGATTCGTCGGCAGTTGGCGGCAGGCACACTGTCCGATCTCAAGGCCGCGATCCTCCCGGTTGTCGCGTCCATCGGTGGCTGCGTCGTGCCAGCGCTTGTCTATCTTCTCTTTAATCGCGACGGCGCCGCACAAGGCTGGTCAGTGCCGACCGCAACCAATATCGCGTTTGTTCTCGGTGTTCTGGCGCTCTTTGGTGATCGCGTGCCACGGCAGTTGCGCATCTTCATTGCAACCTTCGCGGTTATCGATGCCGTAATATCCGTGCTGACGCTCGCCGTTTTTTACCCGCATGATTTCGAGGCGGCGTGGCTCATGGGAGCGTTTGCCGCAGTGCTCGTGATGTACGCGCTGATGCACGGCCGTGTCCTGTTGGTCTGGCCCTATCTGTTTGCTGCGTCCGCTTTGTGGTTTTGCCTCCACACAGCGGGCGTACATGGAGCCCTGACGGGTGTCGTGCTCGCCGCGTTTCTTCCGGGCCGGCCTACGCCCGAGGCCGGGCCACTGCTGGCACAAGCTGCAAACGCGCTCACGGTGCTGGAGGTCGCGGAGTCGGACGCCAAAGCAAGCAACGAAGACAGAGAGACCGTTCTGGAGTGGGCGGGACGTAACTTGTCCGCAGCCAGCGAGCGGCTGCTTTCGCCGGCCGACAGGGTTGAACTAGCGGTCGCGCCTTGGAGTACCTATTTGGCGCTTCCCCTGTTCGCGTTTGTCACCGGAGGCGTAGAGTTTCACGCCTCTTTCTCTGCGCCTGGCGCAATATCGATACTATACGGCGTCATGCTTGGCCTTGTTATTGGCAAGCCGCTCGGGATCGGGATCTTTTCACTGGCTGCCGTGAAGACGGGCATTGCGCGCATGCCGGACGCGGTGGGCATTCGCACCTTCATCGGAGCGATCTGCCTTTGCGGAATAGGCGATACCGTCGCCTTTCTTTTGGCCGATCAGGCCTTTCCGAACAGCGGCGATGCGGACGTCGCCAAGATTGCGGTTCTCGCTGGGTCCGTGTTGGCCGGGGCGTTAGGGGCAGGGATTATAGCGACTCGGCCAGCCCAAGCATTGGCCGCAACGCAAGAAGAATGTTCGAGCAGCGCGGGGAGCATGCCATGAGCCTCGAGACAGATCGCGGGCGTACGTGGGCGCTGTTAGCTCGCGGAGAGAACGAGGCGGGCGGCGATGTCTTTCTAGAACCCGCCGCTCAATTATCCTTTGCGAAGCGAAGAAGAGTAGCTGCAACGCGATCGAAAGGCTCGCGACTTTTCTGTGCGCGGGACAATGCTACAGCGCCCTCGCTGGCTGCGACGAGCGTGGCGGCCAGTTGGCCGGCGGCAACCTGTTTCATTCCTCCGGCTACCAGCAAATCGGTGAGGAGCTCGGTCCAGGCGCGGAAGATCGTACCGGCATGTTCGCGTAGTTCCGGTTCGTTCGCGGCGACTGCGACGGCGAGCACAGCACAACCAGCCGACAGATGTGTGCGGTCGAGCAACTCCCGCCATAGATCGAGGAAGCGGCCGGCAACAATGGCCGCTGGCCGGCCCCGCACCTCCTCCATGTAGGCGAGCCCCCGTTCACTCGAGAGATCGAGCGCGGCGTGCAGCAATTCAGACTTGCCCTTGGGAAAGTGGTGATAGACCGAACCTCGCGAGGCATTTGTGGCCGCAAGCACATCGGCGAACGATGTGCCTTCAATGCCGTTGACAGCCAGCAGCCGCACCGCCGCCTCGATCATCCGAGTTCGTACGTCTCCTTTCTGCATTTCCTTGCCTCGAATCACCGGGCTCATGGGCCCTACCGAAGGAACTATGCAGGTCTGCATAGTTCTGATACAACTATGTATGCTAACCTACATAGGAACTGCAAAATGGTCCGTCCGCAGCAGGAATTTCGCCAGTTTAGGATCGAGGAGCGCGTACCGGGCTATTGGCGCGTGGTGTTCTCCAATCCCCCCGTCAACCTTTTGAACTCCACCACGGTCATCGAGATCGGCCAGGTCGTGAGCCTGATCGAAGCGGCTCAAGATCTTCGAGTCGTCGTTTTCGCCAGCGAAAACCCTAACTTTTTCATGGCCCGGTATGACCTGTCCGATCCAAATCCCATCGGGTTCGCTCCGACACCATCGGGAGTTACCCAGTTTATCGACTCAACTATCCGCCTAAGTGGTGTCGGCCCAATCACGATCGCATCGATCCGGGGCCGGATCCCAGCTGGCTGTCCAGCTGTGCCAGGGCCCGCTCAAGCTTGCCGTCCGATTGAAAGACACGAGCGCGGTAAAGCGAAACGCAGGCCGTCCCCGGTCCGGCGTCGACGACAAGAGGCCTGCCATCGGCGGCCACGAGGGTCGCGATGTCCTCAAAGACGGACGCCAAGTGTTGCTCGGCTGTGCGGCTGAAGAACCGCGCCTCGGTACGCAGCGCCTTTTCAAAATCCCGCCAACTCTCCTGCCACTGGCGGTCGTCGGTGCCTTTCTCTTCATAGTAGGAATCCGAGCTAAATTCGGTTTCTTCGCCGATCTGTTGAGAGTCCATGTCGCTATACTGGTCGTCCAAAATAGCCAGGATGTCTTGGGCCGCCTCTTCCGGAATCTCAGCAGCGTTGGCGATCGCCCACAGAACCGGTTCCCCATCGCGCTCCCAGTCATAGTTCGACTCTCGATCTGACAGCATTGTTTGCTGCCACGAATTCGGTTGATCGGATGTGCGCACGAAGTGGTCTGAGAAGGCGGACTCGACGCGCTCGGTCATGTCGCCAATGGCGTAGGCCTTGCGATGTTTGCCGCAGTAAATGCAGGCAGCCCGTTTGCCGTCGCGCTTTATCTCGTCGGACAGAAAGGCTTCGCCGACGCATTTGTAGCAGATTTGTTTGGCTTTGAGTTCGTCGAGGTCTTCTTCCTGCATGGGTCAGCTCGCATTAGGAGAATTGCGCGATGCGCGCGGCGCATGTTTCCAGAACCTCAGCCGTGAGTTTGGCAAAGGCATTCGGATACGTGATCGCGACAGGCAGCGCGGCCTCTTTGACCGCGTCCTGCAACCGTTGCAGCATGACGTCGATAGCCGCGCTGGCGTCGGCTGATTTCAATCCGGCATTTGTTGCCAAAGCGAGGAAGTCGGCGCGACGCAGGCGATCGTCCTTGCCATTGAGTTTCAGAGCAAGCCTGTCGTGCCGAAGGTTAGGGAAAACGCGTGTCGTCACGGCATCATAGATGGGAGCCACGCGCACACTAGCGAAGCGCTTTTCGCCGGGTTCGGCAATTTTCAAGAGCGCCAAATTCTTTAGATGCATATCGCCGTCGGCAATCAACCACGCAAACAATGACCGACGCAGGATGATCATAAGATCCTCCTCCGGCGCGGTGGACAGCGGTCGCACGGCACGCATCGCACGTTCCATCGTGCTGTCGTACTTCTCTTCCGGCGGCAACCCAAGAACGGAGCAAAAGTCCTCCAAGGCCATCAGACGAATATCGTTTGGGCTGGTGCGGATATCGAACCGTTCGACAATGAGGGCGGGCGGCATGCCGTCGGGCATCGCGACAAGCGCCGTTGCAGGTGCCACGAAGCCCGCAGCTGCGGCGAGAGTCATGGCAAGCCATTCCACAATCGGCAGCGCGTCGTAGCCGCTGGTGCCTGCAGGTTTTAGGATATGGGTGAAGGGTGTGCCCGCGCTGGGCGATAGTATCCCGCTGGCATCCAGGTTCATGGGTGCCTTGATTTGGATACCGGAAAGGCGCGGCACGTCGGCGCGTTCGTAGATGCGCGCGAGATTGCGCTCAAAGCTTTGCTCCAAGTCGCCGCGTCCCGGCCCGGCGTAGCGTCCTGTGAACGCACCCGCCTTCGTGTGGTCGGCCAAGCGTGCACTGAGAACATCCGCAGGAAGTTTGGCGAGTTCGGCTTCATGTTCGACGATGGTGATGTTCGACATGTAACGCTTGCCTGTGCGCAGGAGCGCCCGCTCGTCACGGTCCTTGAGGACGGTTTCAAGCCAGCCTTCGGGCAAGAGCGACGTTATGAAGGGAGGAAGCTTGCCGGGCGTCGTTTGTCGGATGAGCGGTGGGCCTTCCTCTTTGGTGGACGTCCAACGCCATTCGAAGCCGTCATGACGAAGATGACCGATAGGTTCGCCATTCCAGGCGACAATGAGATCGAGGCTGGCTTCGTTCTTGACGGAAACTGCTGCCGGTTTGTTTTGGAGGTAGCGCTCGGCCGCCTCGCCTTCACGATGCCAGTCATTTTCACGGGCGAGCGACCACAGGGCGTCCGCGGCCGCTTTCGGGGAGCCGTATTCCTCGATCAATCGTTTGGCCACCGCTTCGCGCATTTCAGGGTCGATGGAGGCCGCGTGCTCGCTGCGCAGACGGAAGGCTTCGAGAAAGCGTTGCCGCAAGGACGAGACATCGACACGAAACTCGCCCATGTCGTCGGCGACGACGGCGGATGCCACGGAGGGATGCGCCGGCGCCGCATTTTGGATGATTTCGAGGGCGCGCAGTCGCGTGCGCTGGATACGCCGGCCGCCTAGATACAAGCGACCATCCCGGGTCGGCGCTAATAGAATCGCGCTGGCCGCCGATAGGTAGGCGTTGGGGTAGAGATATTTGGCGATCCGGATGGCGTGTTTGAGCACGACGGCGTCGATGTCGTCGTCGGCATCGACGTAAATTCCGCGCTGGAGTTGGACAAGCTTGCCCGACTCGGCCTGCTGATGGCTGCGGGATTTGTTGAGAGTTTCCCCGACGAGATGGAGGGCCATGTGACTTTCCCGTATTTCAGATACGGGAAAGTTAGTCCTGCGGCTCTGAAAAATCAAGGGAATGCGACTTTCGCGTATTTGAAACACGCGAAAGTCGCACTATTTAGAGGAACTTGACATTGTCAGTTATATTATAGATAAAAGCTGACAAGCGAGGAACCCATGAGCGACGGACCCCACAGAAGCCTACCGATGCGACCCGGCTGGAAGCGCGTGGCGGAACGCGCCCATAACCGCAACTTCGAATCCAGCCAGATCCAGGAGGCGCTGTTGCCCGCTCTGGCGAAGGACTGCCGGATCGAGTTGTCCGATCGCTTCATCTCCGAATTTTACGGTGTCTACGGCAGCCTGCTTAAGGACGATCTGCCGAACCAGCTCGAAGGGCTGCGCAGCATCGCCGGCGCCGGTCTTGGCCGCACCGTTCTCGACTATGCCGTCCAACTGGCGGCCGGCGGCCAGACCGGCGCCGACGCCGCCGAGAAGGCGCTCTGCAATGCGCTGACCGATCGCGCCGCCCGCAGCGCCCGGCAAGTTGAAGAGCACTATCGCCGTGCCCTGAAAAACCACAGCACGCTAGACGTCCGCGGGCGGATCGAAAAATCGATCACCGGCATCGAAGGGCTCGCCCGTCAAGTTCTCAAGATCGAGCCGAAGACGGCCAAGCGCACGCCCACCAAACACCAAGGTCTGGATGACGGAGTGTCCCTATGATGGCGCATGCACAAGAAGAACTCGTAGCTTTGCCTACCGTCCACGTCGATGTCGTCGAGTCCGACGTGCGGCCCAAACGCGGCTGGCTTGGCTGCCAAATTTCCGGCAACGTCGAATTCAACATCAGCGATCTGGAGTCCTACTGCTTCGCGGCATGGGAACCGGTTGTCTATGACGCCATGCTGGTTGCGGCCGCCGTCGAATATGCGGACAAGACGCAGCGGCGTCCCGCACTGTTGTGGCAACGCTATATCACGTTGCGAATTCCCGTCCACGACGTGCGGCGTTGGAGCGATAGCCAGGTTACGGCAGCGCTGTGCAATGCGCTCGTGCTGTTGACCGGTGACCGCTGGGACGTTCAGTTCTACGCCCGCCGTCAGCCGGAAACTGCGCCGCGCCAAAGCCACTTCGCTCTGCCGGCGAATGTGAAGGCGGTCATTCCGTTCAGCGACGGTCTCGATTCCTGTGCTGTCGCGGGGCTCATGGCGCGTAGCTTGGGCGATACCCTTGTGCGCGTCCGGCTCGGGACCAAAGGATATGACGGGCGTGCCGCGTCTGGGCGCCGTTTCCCATTCACCTCCATTCCCTATCGCTTGCGGGCGTCGGACAAAGCCTTTGTGGAATCAAGTGCGCGCTCGCGGGGATT
>Ga0265318_10000055_pt1 | contig 114178 bp, 91 predicted proteins | sample 4821metaG_FD_192431 | JGI IMG/M metagenome (GOLD analysis project Ga0265318, IMG submission 192431) | Rhizosphere microbial communities from Carex aquatilis grown in University of Washington, Seatle, WA, United States - 4-8-21 metaG | ecosystem: Host-associated > Plants > Roots > Rhizosphere >...
TCTCCCCGACGGCACAGGGAACGATCCGAAAGGGTCAGGCCTTGGGGTTTGGGGTTGACGGCTGCCAGGTGCGTCCCCAGAAGCAGGCCGATGGCCCGACCGTTGCGCATGGAATCCTAAGCCGGAGTGTATCACGTCCTGAACCGGGGAAACCACCGGACGGATGTTTTTCGGACGGAAAAAGCCAAAGCCGCTTTCCTCCAGTGCCTGGGCGAGGCCTGCCAGAAGACCGGCTGGCAGGTGCATACGTGGTGCCTGAGGCAGAAAAAAGGGGGCAGGTTGCAAATGTTATAATCGTCGGCAACGACAGCGGCATCAAGCTGCTCTGTGCAGCCCGGTATCGTGGCTGTTTCTCAGGCTCTGCCTTTGGCTAAAAATCGATTCGCCCTCACTCATCCCAGATCAGCAACAGCAGCGACACGCCTTGATGTTTCTGGCCTAATTGACGTCGTCATTTTGGCCGGAATGAGGTCGTAGGATTTTTACGCTGATTATCACACTTTCATCGGGAAAGGTGGCCGTTGTCGTCGCAGGTTGCGGGCGAGTAGCGATCAGGCACGACATTGAAAAGCTCCGGCGCCCAGCCAGATTCGTTGCGAGATATCTTATCACCTGGCTCATCCGCCTGATCTGAGGAGTACGCACATCCTGGCGGATGCTTGGCCTGCAACTTTTCCTCCAGATGCGCGTCACAAGGTTTGCCGTCTTGGTCGCGGGGCCACAATCTTCCGCCCGTGGCCGACCGCCTCCTCTTGCATGAGCGATAAATCACCCCGCATCACCCCGCTCGCCGTGGGACTGTTGATCGCCATCATGCTGGCCGGATGGCTGCTGTACCGATTGCCGCACGCCGCAGTGCCATCCGCCGACCAGGCAGTTGCCCAATCCGAACCGTCCGTAAAACCCACGGCTTCCTCGCCAAGTGGAGCGCTGAACGAGCTGCGAAGGAAAAACGCCGACGAAAAAAACAGGGCGCGGCTCCAGCGTCGGCTCGAGCAAAAGGACGCGAGGGCCCATGAAGCAGTGCTCACTTTCGAATCCGATGAGGCCTACCGGAAATTTCTCACGCGGGCCGGCGAGGCTGGACTCAAGCTGCGTGGGCAGATCGACCGGCTGCGGACCGTGCGGGTGGGCTATAATTCGCTCGATCCTTTGTTCGACGACATGATGGGCCATCCGTCGGATTATCAAGGCGCGGACGCGAACTATCTCGTCCATGTCCCCGGAACTCCGGCGGCGGAAGACCGGCCCAAAATCAACCAGGTGCCATTGGGCAACAATTCACTCAATTTTCTCGGTGTGGTTGGTGACCACAGCCAATGGGGACGCGGCGTAACCGTCGCGGTGCTCGATACCGGCGTCGCGCAGGATCTCACCCTCGGCGGCGGACGCGTGCAATACTTGGATGCCGGCCAGGGCATATTGCCCGGCACCGGGACGGAAGACGGTCATGGCACGGCGGTGGCGGGTTTGGTCGCGGGAGCATCACCGGATGCGCCGGGCGTCGCTTCGGCTGCAAATATTTTGAGCATCCGCATCACCGGAGCGGACGGGACAAGCGACAGCTTCACCCTGGCTCAGGGAATTCTCGCCGCAGTCGATGCCGGGGCGCGCATCATCAACATCAGCATGGGCGCTTATGCATCTCCGCCCGTGCTCACCAGCGCCATCGACTATGCGTATGCCCAGGGCGCGGTGATTGTGGCGGCGGCGGGCAACGACGGCGCGGCGCAACTCACCTGGCCCGCCGCGGATCCGCGCGTGGTTTCCGTCGGCGCGGTCGATGCCTTGGAACAGCAGGTTTCTTTTTCCAATGCGGGGGCGCAGTTGAAAATCACCGCGCCGGGCTACGGCGTGGACACGGCCTGGCTGAACGGCCAGCGGGTCAGCATGGACGGGACTTCCGCCAGCGCGCCGCTGGTGGCCGGGGCCATCGCCGCCGTGATGTCGACCACGCCCGGACTGACCGCCCCGCAGGCATGGTCGGTGTTGCAGCAATACGCCAGTGACGGCGGCCCCCCGGGTCCCGATCCCGCCTATGGCAACGGCATTCTCAATCTCGGGTGGGCGATGAACCGAAACGATCCCACGCGCGTCGATACCGCCATCGCCGGCCAGTATTATGACGCCACGACCGGCCTGATGAACATCGTGGTGCAAAACCGCAGCGCGCAGGCGGCCGGCGGCCTGCAATTGAATGTGGAGATCGGCGGAGTCACGACCAGCCATACCCTGCCGCCGTTGAATCCGGGTGAGACGGCACTGATCCAATCGCCCGTCAGCGCCGAACAGCTTGCCGCGACCGGCGGGGTTTTTTATCGCTCGCAGTTGATCAATCCCGGCGGAGTCGTCGATCAATCGCCCGTCAACAACGTCAAGAGCGGAGTGATTTTGGCCCCGGCGAAGTGAGTGGTTACGCTGGCCTTGAACAAATCCCCGGGATTTCCGAAATAGGGAGTAAAGCGCGTTGCCCGATTGTGACGCAATTCGTTTTTGTTTCATCGCCACCGGCTGCGGCCTAAACTCACCGGCACGACCGGATTACGCATGCGAACCACCGGCGCGACCGGATTCTATCCGGCCTATTTCCGGCGGATGCGCGGATAAGTCAGCTTCCGACTTGCCAAGCGGGAAACCGGCTAGCAACTTGGCCCATTACGCAACTCGCAAACGCCATCGCCGACATGAATCAGAACATCCGCAATATCGCCATTATCGCCCACGTTGACCACGGTAAAACCACCCTCGTGGACAAACTTCTCAAGGAAGGCGGCGTCTACCGCGCCAACCAACGCGTCGAAGAACGCGCCATGGATTCCATGGACCTTGAGAAGGAGAAAGGCATCACCATCAAGGCCAAGAACACCTCCGTCCACTGGAAGGACAAGATCGTCAACATCGTCGACACCCCCGGACATGCTGACTTTGGCGGCGAGGTGGAACGCGCCCTCCGCATGGTCGACGGCGTGCTGCTCGTCGTCGATGCCTATGACGGCCCGCAGGCGCAAACCCGTTTCGTGCTCCGCAAAGCCCTCGCCCACGGCCTCAAGGTCGTGATCGTCATCAACAAGATCGACCGCGAAAACGCCGAGCCGGCCAAGATGTACGACAAGGTGCTCGAACTCCTCATGGAGCTCAACGCCACCGAGGAGCAATTCGATGCTCCCGTTGTCTACGGTTCCGGCCGCGATGGCTACATGATGTACCACCTCGGCGAGGAAAAGAAGGACATGGCCCCGCTCTTCCAGACCATTCTCGACCACGTCCCGCCACCGTTTGCCAAGCCTGACGAGGCCTTTCACATGCTTGTCTCCAACATCGATTGGAGCGACTACGTCGGTCGTATCGCCGTCGGCAAGATCCTCGGCGGCATCGCCAATGTCGGCGACACCGTATTTGTGGTCCGCCACGCGGACGGCAAGCGCTTCCGCGCCAAGATCACCAAGGTCTTCGAATTCACCGGCCTCGGCACCCGTGAAACCGAAACCGCCGTCGCCGGCAACATCGTCGGTCTCTCCGGCTTCGAGGACATCGACATCGGCGACACGCTGACCGCCGATGAAGCCGGCCACGCCCTGCCCTTCACCCAGATCGATCCGCCGACACTTGAGATGCAGTTCTGCGTCAACGACGGCCCGCTCGTCGGCCAGGAAGGCAAGCTCGTCACTTCCCGCCAACTGCGCGAGCGCCTGATGCGCGAACTGAAGACCAATGTCTCCATCTACATAGAAGACTCCGACAAGGCCGGCATCTTCAACGTCAAGGCCCGCGGCGCCATGCAGGTCGCCGTGCTCGTCGAAACGATGCGCCGCGAAGGTTTCGAGTTGCTCGTTTCCCGTCCGACGGTGATCGAAAAGAAGGGTCCCGACGGCGAGCGCCAGGAACCGTATGAAACCGTGTGGATCGAGGTGCCCGACGAGTGCGTCGGCGCCATCATGCAGAATCTGGCCAACCGCAAAGGTCGTCTGACGAACATGGAAAAGCTCCCGCATTCCACGATGCTCGAGGCGACCATCACCACCCGCGGTTTGATCGGCATGGAAATCGACGTCGTCAACGCCACCAGCGGCCGCGGCGTGCTCAGCCATCTTTTCAAGGAGTACGGCCCGTTCGCCGGCGAAGTGCTGACCCGCATCACGGGCACGCTCATCGCCACCGAGGCCGGGGAAACCACCGGCTACGCCCTGGTCATGTGCCAGGAGCGCGGCAAGCTGTTCGTCAATCCCGGCGAGCAGGTTTATGAAGGCATGATCGTCGGCGAGAATCCCCGTAACGAGGACATCGCCATCAATGCCGTGCGCGAAAAGCAACTGACGAATTTCCGTTCCCAGGGTTCCGGTGTCGCCACCGGCCTCACCCCGGCCTCCAAGCTCTCGCTCGAGCGTGCGATCGAATACATCGCCGCCGACGAACTCGTGGAGGTCACGCCAAAAAACCTGCGTCTCCGCAAGCGCATCCTGAACAACGCCGCCCGCCAAAAAGCCGCCAAATCGGCCAAGTAAGTCCGGCGCTTGAAAACCCTTCCGCCCGCGGCCGCGAGAAATCGCGCCGCGGGTTTTTTGTTTTTGGAAAAGGCGGCAAACCATGAAGCCCGGATGCTTCATCAATCCCAGGAGCGAACCCGTTATTCGAACTGTCGGTCAGATTGATATAAAACCAGCGGGAGCAGACCGATCAGATTCGTAAAAATCGGATTATTCAAAGCGACACGCGGGCAATTGTTTCAAGGGCGCCCCCCGCCGTCCGATCATATCGATTACGGTGCATACCCTTTTTTCCCAACACGAGTGTCCACCCCAATCCACACCCGGCCGGACAGGATTCGTCCGATGGCGCGCCGCGCTGATTTTGGCACTGGGCTGGTGGGCGCTTGGCACATCCATGGTGCCCGAAGCTTGGGCAACCGCCCCCGCGCTGGTGCAAATCAGCCCGACTCTTTATCAGACTGAACATTGTCTTTTTGTCATCGATGCTTCGGTGAACTGGGCTTCGAGCAGTGCAGCCTATAACGACATCTATGCGTATCCGTTTCCGCGACTCAGCAACGCCTACGACGCGCTTGTCGCGAATTTTCCCGGATCTTATTTTTCGATCTGCTACATCGCCAACACCGGCGACTCACACGTCCCCGATTACATTGATCGCACCGCCAAGGCTTCAGGCATCAACGAATCGCAGGCAACGGGCACCCCCAACACTTTTGCGACGACTGATTTTTGCCGCTACAATCTACCGGGCGGGACTGTCCTGAAATCCGCCCTCGCGGTGTACGACCACGAACTCGGCCATGCGTGGGGCGCGCGTGCATTCTACGGCACCGCCCCGTATCCCTCGCTGAGCAACGGCCATTGGCTGTCCAATTCCACAATCGATTGCCAGATGGGCAATGGCTACTCGTCCGACGGCTATCTCACCGTGAACAAGCTTTACGGCGACCCGGTCAACGGCTTTCGCTGGCAAAAAGTGGACAACCTGCACAGCAATGACTACGAAACCTTTTCCGAACAGACGCTCTATCTGATGGGCCTGCGCAAGACCTGGCCGACAGCCTATGTGCTGAACAATGTCGTCTACAACGCGGACACCACCGCGAATTATTCCTCCGTGGATACCTTCGACCATGCGCTGATGCTGGCCGCGTACGGGCCGCGCAATCCCGACTACACCACCGAACAAAAACACCTGAAGATCGCGTTCGTCTACATCGCGCGCGATGCCGCCGAAGTGAACATGGTGTACCAAAATGTCGAAGCCTCCGCCAATCAGTACTGCAATGCGGAGACTTTCGACACCGTCAATTTCCGGTTTCAAACTCCCTTTCTCTGCGACACCAAATTCCGGGCGAGCGTGGATGGGCTGCTTGCCGATTTGGACGGCAATCTCACCCCCACGTTGGCGGTTACCGACACCTATGTGCAATCGAACGATGGCACGGCCGCGGTCAACTTCACGGCCGCCGATCCCGATGGCCCCACCCCCACGGTATCGGTGGTGCCCGCCTCCACCAGTTGCGCGATCGCGGGCAGCACTGTGCAAATTTCCGGCCTGCCCGACGGAGTCCATTTTTTCACGCTCAAGGCGATCGATGCCGGCGGAAAAAAAGCCTTCGGTCATTTCATCGTCGAGGTGCAGCGTCCGGCTTCCTCCACGGCAATCACGGGGCAGCCCATCGGACAGACGGTCACGTCCGGGAACACGGCGAGTTTCAGCCTGACCGCGACGGGCTCTCCGGCCAGTTTCACCTACCAATGGTTTCGAAAAATGGCCGGCACGAGCACCTGGAATATTTTGTCCGACGGCGGAGCCTACAGCGGATCCATCACGGCCACGCTCACCGTTGCGGCTTCCACCGCATTCAACAAAGATGAATTTCTTTGTATGGTGAGCAATGCGACCGGAACGGCGACGAGCAATTCCGCGCTGCTCATGGTGAATGAAACCGTCCCGGTCCTGAACACGCAGCCAGCCGATCGAGCCGTGACGGTGGGCACTTCGGTGCCGTTCTCTGTCGGTGCGGGCGGGCCACCCGCCACCTGCGGTTATTCCTACTATCAATGGCAGCGGCTGGCGGCCGGCGGCGGCCTGTGGACCGATCTGAGCGATGGCGGAGCCTACAGCGGATCAACCACCGCTGCGTTCCGCGTGATCAGCACCCTCGCGATGACTGGCGACCAGTTTCGCTGCGTGGTGAGCAACACCGCCGGCACGGTGACCAGCAGCATCGCCACCCTTACGGTCGGAACCATCCCGAGCATCACGACCCAACCGGTGTCTCCGATCACGGTTGCGGCCGGGCAGAGCGCCTCGTTCACGGTGGCGGCAAGCGGCACCGCTCCGCTCACCTATCAATGGTCGCGTTACGGCGTCGCTGTCGCCGGCGCCACCAGTGCCACGCTCACATTGGCCAATGCGCAATCGACCGACGCCGGTGCGTACACCTGCGCCGTCACCAATGCCTTCGGCTACACGGTCAGCAATGTCGGTTCGCTGAGCGTGACGGCAGCCGCGCCGACCATCGCGACTCAACCGCAATCGGCGACAGTCCTCGTCGGCCAAAGCGCGACGTTCTCGGTCACCGCCTCAGGGTCGAATCCGTTCACCTACCAATGGCGCAAGAATGGCGTGAACATCAGCGGCGCGACCGGCGGTTCGTACATGATAGCCAACGCTGTGCTCAGCGATACCGCGACGTACAGTGTGGTGGTGACGAACTCGACCAGCTCGGCCACGAGCAGCGGTGCGACGCTCACCGTCAATCAGGCACCGGCTTTCACCACCCAACCCACCAGCCAGACCGTGACGGTAGGCGCTTCGGTAACATTCACCGCTGCGGCCAACGGTTCTCCCTCGCCCACTTTACAGTGGCAGAAAGACGGCGTGAACCTCAGCGGCGCCACCAATGCTTCGTACACCATCGCCAGCCCCAGCGCGAGCGACGCAGGATCGTACACTGTCATCGCCAGCAATTCTGTCAGCGCGGTGACGAGCAACGCCGCCATTCTCACGGTCAATCCCCCGCCGAGTCCCCCGGTTTTCACGACGCAACCCATCAGCCAATTATTGATCGTGGGAAATTCAGTAACTTTCACCGCCGCAGCCAGCGGCTACCCCGCGCCTTCCTACCAATGGCAGAAAGCCGGCGTAAACCTCAGCGGTGCCACCGGTGCTTCGTACACGATCGCCAGCCCTGCGACCGGTGACGCCGGATCGTACACTGTTGTCGCGACCAATTTGTCCGGTTCGACGACCAGCAATACGGCTTTGCTGGCCACGACACTCCCGCCCAGCGACGCCGTCATCAGCTTCACGGTGGAATAGTAGCTGGCTGGATCATTGGATCGATTGACACTCCTTGCCGTCAATTCCTTCCACGGGAATCTTGCGGCGGGGCCTCGTATGCTATCTCCTGCCGGGCATATGCGCTTCTCCACCCCGGCCCGTTTGCTTCTCCTGATTATCGGAACCGCCACCACTCTGCCCGCCGATGATCTCGGCTATACCGACACGCCCATGATTCCCGGCACTCCATGGCATGTGCACGACAGCAACCGCCCGCGCCCCGCCGTGGTCACACCCGGTGCGACGTTCAGCCATCTGGCACCCGCTCCCTCCGACGCCACCGTGCTTTTCGACGGAAAGGATCTTTCCCGCTGGTCCAACAACAAAGGGGCCGAAGCCCAATGGAAAGTGGCCGACGGCTACTGCGAGGCCGTGCGTGGCACGGGCATGATCCGCACCCGGGACAAGTTCACCGACTTCCAACTGCATCTGGAATTCGCCACACCCGCCACGGTGGAAGGCAACAGCCAGCGCCGCGGCAACAGCGGCGTCATGATCAACGGCATGTACGAAGTGCAGATTCTCGATTCCTATAATAATCCCACTTATGCTGATGGCCAGGCCGGCGCGCTCTACGGCCAGCAACCGCCGCTCGTCAACGCCAGCAAGCCGCCCGGCGAATGGCAGACCTACGAGATCATCTTCGAATCACCGCGCTGGGACGCCAGCGGCCAGCTCGTGAAAAAAGCCGCGGTGACGGTCATCCACAACGGCGTCGTCGTGCAACACCGGCAGGAATTTTTCGGCCGCACCGACGGCATCGGCGGCATTCCGCACAAGACGCTCGGCACCTATGGCACCCCGCATCCGCCCGCCGTCTTCATCGAGCTGCAGGACCACAACAATCCCGTTCGCTTCCGCAATATCTGGGTCCGCGAACTCGGATTGCCCACCGAGACAAACAAGTGAGCCGGGAGGCAGGAGCGGCTTTACGCTGCGATTCCCTCGGCGGGGTTTAAAGCCGGAGCCTGCAAGCAGGCTCCGGCAAAAAAGGGATTGCGGCATTCATCCATCACCAAGGCTGCGGATGACAAGAAAGCCGCCCTTGCAGCTCAAGCCATCACCCGCTTCGGCCGGCCTTCACTTCTCCGCATATTCCGCCGGCACCGCCGTGATCGGCTGCAGCTCGACATCGCGATAAAACACCTCGGCGCCTTCCGACTGGAGGCAGATGTGCCCGGAAGACAGCGGCACCCAGGTGCCGCCAGGTCCTTCCTGGCGCGCGTCCTTGAGCCGCATCACCACCTTGCCATTCACGATGTGAATGCTGTCGCCGCCGATGCAGATGAGCTCGATCGTGTTCCATTCGCCGACCGGTTTCTCGGCATCTTCCAGCCGGACGCAGCGGTTGCCGATCGGCCTCTCCTGCTTGAAGTCCGTCGGTTTGCCGGCGGGATCATAATGATAGAGCTTGTGATTGTTGGGGCCCGGTTCCTCCCGGGCGGGCACCGTGAGCTGGGTGATGATCGCGTAGAGATCCCCGCAATCGTGCTCCTGGATTTGCAATTCCACGCAGGCCGGCCAGATGTTGCTGCTGCGCCCCGCCTCACCATGCGCATGATAGAGCAATCCGCTGTCGCGCGGCGCCTGTTCGCGCGGCGGCCACTTCTTGGCGCCCCATTTGAACTGAAGCCGCAGGCGATAGTTGCCGAAATTTTCCTTCGTGTACATCATGCCCATCCCCTCGCCCGAGATATGGATCACCGGCCGGCCTTCCTGGCTGACCACGGTGAAATTATTCAGCGGATCGCGGTTAATGCCGATGGCCTCGAGGTAGGCGCCTTTCTCGTCGCGCTTCAGGCCGGGCACATTCGAGGCCGCATTGGGTTTGGCGAGATAGGTATCCCAGCCCGTGAGGTCTTTACCGTTAAACAACGGCTGCCAGGCCGGCTCGGCCGCTGACAGACTGACAACTGCAAACAAGGCCAGCAAAGCCGGCCCGAGGAATGGTCGGGGGGTAATCATAACGAGACCGACCGTGACAAAGTAAGCGGCTTTTGCAAACCCGGAAGCTCCCGGTCATTCCTGAAATCTTTTTGGCGTCAATTCGCGAGATTCGTGGACGACGGCATAACCTCTTCACCCGATCACTTTCCCGTAATCTTCCGACGAGAGCAGATCGGCAATGTCGGCGGGATTCGCCAGCTTGAGTTTGAGCATCCAACCGTCGACGTAGGGCGCCTGGTTGACCTTTTCCGGATTGGCATCGAGCGCCTTATTGACTTCGAGCACCGTGCCCAGCACCGGCGAATAAACATCCGAGGCCGCTTTGACGGACTCGACCACGCCGAAGGTGTCGCCGGCCTTGAGCAGCACGCCCACTTTGGGCAGTTGGACAAAGGTGATGTCACCCAGACTGTTTTGGGCGTAATCGGTGATGCCGACGAGGGCGGTGCCGTCGGCGGCGACTTTCAACCACTCGTGGGACTTGGCGTATTTGAGATCGGAAGGGATGTGGCTCATGCGAAATTGGATTCAGCCTTTCTGTAAGGTCACAAAGGGCGGTTTGACGAGATGCAAATTCACCCGGTCGCCGCGGATATCGACCCAAAGCAGCTCCTGTGCCGCGCTTTTCTCCACCAAGGCCGAGCCGATCGCCTCGTTGAGGATCGGTGAAAGCGTGCCGGAAACCACCTGCCCCGCTTCGCCCCCGCCGCCATTCAACACGGCAACGCCGGCGCGCACGATACGACGGTCACCCGTTTTGAAAAACACGATTTGCTTCGCCGGGCCGCGGTGTTTTTCCGTTTTGAGGGCGTCGGAGCCGATGAAGGCGCCCTTGTCAAACTTCACCACCCAGCCCAGACCGGCCGCGATGGGATTGATCTGCTCGGTAATTTCGTGACCGTAGAGCGGAAACCCCGCCTCCAGCCGCAAGCTGTCGCGCGCGCCCAGCCCCGTCAGCTCCAAGCCATGCGGCACACCGGCGGCCAAGACCGCTTCGGCCAAGCGCACGCCGTCGGCGGCCGGACAATAGAGTTCAAAACCATCCTCGCCGGTATAGCCGGTGCGGCTGATCAGGCAGGACACGCCGGCCACCACGCCCTCGGCAAAGTGATAATATTTGATCCCGGCGAGGCTGGTTTTGGTGAGCGACTGGATAATTGGCACGGCACGCGGTCCCTGAATGGCAAGCTGCGCGTAATCGGCGGAGCGGTCCACCACGGTGCAATTGAATCCCTTCGCCTGCTCCTGCATCCATGCGATGTCCTTGTCGATATTGCCGGCGTTGATGCACAGCAGATAATCATCCGTGCCGCGCATGTAGACGAGCAGGTCGTCCACCACGCCGCCATTCGGATAACACATCACCGTGTAGAGAATGCGGCCGGGAAAAAGTTTGCTGCAATCGTTGGTGACCAGGTGCTGGAGAAACTTCAGCGCCTCCGGGCCCTTCACGTCGGCCTCGCCCATATGACTCACATCAAACAAACCGGCCCGCTGACGCACGGCCTTGTGCTCCTCGAGAATGCTGCGGTACTGCACCGGCATGTCCCAGCCGGCGAAATCCACCATCCGCCCGCCATGCTGGCGATGAAAAGCATTCAGAGGGGTGGTTTTGATGGCGCTCATCCGTTCAACTAAGCGTGGCGTCATGCCGCCCGGCAAGAAAAGAGTGTGCGCAATTTCCGAACATCGCGTTCGAAGAGGATTTCCCGACTGTAGGAGCGGCTCCTACAGTTGATCCATATATTCCAATGGACAGGTAAGCCGCTGAATTGGGATTGTGTTCGCCCGCTCAGTTTTCACCTACTTCTGATCATGACCGGCCTGCCGCTTCTCGCCTTCTGGGTTCACACCCCGCACCCTTTTCTGATCCAGTTCACGGACAACATCGGCATCCGGTACTATGGCCTGGCCTATCTGCTGGGGTTTGTCGTGGCGGGCTGGTTGTTTCGCCGCTATTATCGCGCCGGACGCACGCCACTCGACCCCACGGCCTCCGCCGATCTGATGGTCGCGCTGGTTCTCGGCGTGATCGTGGGCGGACGACTTGGTTTCTTTCTGCTCTACCAGCCGGAAGAACTTTTCAAACACCCGCTCGCTTTCTTCCAGGTCTGGGCGGGTGGCATGGCCAGTCACGGCGGTTTCATCGGTGTGGGCATCGCCATCGCTTGGTTCGCCTACCTCCGGAAATTCAATTTTCTGCATTTGTGCGACATAGTCCTAAGTGCCGCTCCCGCCGGGCTGCTTTTCGGGCGCCTCGCCAACTTCATCAACGGCGAGCTCTGGGGCAAAATCAGCGTGGTGCCGTGGGCCGTGATTTTCGCCCATTCGGGTGGAGGGAAGGATCCTCGTCATCCCTCGCAACTTTACGAAGCCGCCCTTGAAGGCGCACTCCTGCTGGCGATTCTGCAATGGCGTTTCTGGCGTACGGATGTAGCAAGTCGCCAGCCCGGCCGTATCGCCGGGGAATTTCTAGTCGGCTATGCTCTCGTGCGCATGTTCTGCGAACAATTCCGCGAGCCCGACGCCAGCCTCATCCTCGGACTCAGCCGCGGTACGTTCTACTCGCTCTTCATGATCGTGGCGGGATTGGTTTTGATTCTGCGCCGGCCAAAAAACACCGCAGCGAGCCGGTAGGTGGCGCGCTCGCCGCGCAACGATTCGAATGTCTGCCCGACGTGACGCGACGAGCGCACCACCTACGCCCATTCAATTCCAACTCCCGCCTCCCGAAATGGCGCAGGGCGCGCCGCTGTTCGCAACGCGCCCTGCATATATATAGTCTAGTCTCGGAGCCGATAAGCCGGATTTTGTCTCCCTGACGAGTCAGGGTAACCTTCATTTCTCTCAAGGCCGCCCGAGGGCGGTCTTGCCCCGTCGTAGTTCCGCTTGCGCGAATCCTCGACCGGGTGCGGCATACCCGCGGCTATCGAACGGGCCGTTCAGCCGCCTATGTTGCCTTGCACCGGATTGGGTTTTTCGTGCCGCCGTCGTTGCCTTCGGCGCGGTGGGCTCTTACCCCACCTTTTCACCCTTGCCTGACGGTTGCCCGCCCGGCGGTATGTTCTCTGTGACACTATCCGTCGCCACGCCTTGAAGCGTGACGCCCGCGCTTTCGAGCGGAATCCTGCCCTGTGGTGTCCGGACTTTCCTCTCCTGGTTCAAAGAACTCGGAGCGAAGGTCTGGCTCCGAAACTAGGGGGCCCAATACACCACCCGTCCGCACTGGTCGCAAGTAGCAATTTCCGCCCCGCCGCGTGCCATCACCTCGATGTGCGTCGGCACCTTCAGATGACAGCCGCCGCAGCGTCCGCCGCTCACGGGCACGCAGACGGGAAATCCGGGTTTGCGGGCCAGCCGGTCGTAAATTTTCAACTGATCCTCCGCCACGGCGGTGCGGGCCGCATCCGCAGCGGCAACCGCCGCCTGATGCTCGGTCTGCGCCTGCTTTTCACGCTCGCGCAGCGTGCGAATCTTGCCTTCGTGGCCCGCGATATTGGTCTTCAACACCGCTTCGGCTTCGGCAAAGCGTTTCTTCGCTTCGTCGATCGAGTACATCACCTTGAGCTCCGCCTCTTCGAAGCCGCCGATCAGCCCTTCGGTGGTTTCGATCTCGTGGGTAAGAGCGCGGTACTCGTCGTTCTTCCGCACTTCAAGCTGTTGCGTACGGTATTTGGCGATTTTGCCCTGGGCGCTCTGGATCTCGGTTTCGAGCGTTTTCTTTTTCGCCTCGAGATCGCGCCATTCGGTCTTCGCCGTGTCGATCGCCTGCTTCTCGGCGGCGATCCTGGCCTCCACGAGAGCGATCTCGCGCGGCACGTCCTTCAATTGTTGCTCAAGCGCCAGCCGCTTCATATCGCGATCCTGCAGCACGAGCAGTTTGGTCAAATCGAACACAGCCATGCGGCGACATTGCGGCCCGGCTTCACACCGTCAAATGAAACCTCGGTAATACCGCCCCGGAAGACAAAAAACACCGTCCAAATGGACGGTCTCCAGCCAATCCGGTCGGACCGTATTTCCACGCTCTTTCACCGCCAGATTTCCGGGCAATGAACCCTATTTTTAGTGATTTGCGCACAGGGTTTTGTATCGGCAGGGAAACCCAAAAAATAATCCCTGAAAATCAGAGAAAACCCTTGTGAGCCGGGGTTATTTTCGCGAGATTTTTCCATCCCTTTCTTGAACTGAATGTCCGACCACGACGAAGCCCTAGCCAACGCCAAAAGTAACGCTGCCGCCGACGCCTACGACGCCAATAAACTAGGCCAGCTCAAAGGCCTGGAGGCCGTCCGCAAGAAGCCCGGCATGTACATTGGCGGCACCGACGAACGCGCCCTGCACCACTGCGTGTCCGAAGTGCTGGACAACTCCGTCGACGAGCATCTCGCCGGCCATTGCACCCGGATTGAGGTCGTCATCCACGTCGATGGTTCCATCAGCATTCGCGACAACGGCCGCGGCATTCCCGTCGATATCAACAAGGACAGCGGTCTGCCCGGCGTGGAACTGGTGCTCACCACCCTCCACTCCGGCGGCAAATATGGCCAGGGCGGCTATAAATTTTCCGGCGGCACCCATGGTGTTGGCGCCAAGTGCGTCAACGCCGTCTCCGAGTGGTTCGAGGTCGAGGTTTCCCGCGGCGGCCTGGTCCACCACATGACCTTCGAACGCGGCGTGACCACCAAGAAGCTCGAGGTTATCGGCAAAGCCCGCGGCACCGGCACCCTGATCACTTTCAAGCCCGACGCGGAAATCTTCAAGGACACCACCACGTTCCTGGCCGACCGCATCAGCCAGCGCCTGCGCGAACTCGCCTTCCTCAACTCAGGTCTCGAAATCGTCTTCACCGACGAGCGTCCCGCCACGCCCAAACCCGAAACCTTTCTCTACAAGGATGGGGTCGAGGAATTCGTGAAGCAGATCAATACCGGCAAGACCCCGCTGCACCCCAAGCCGATCCGCATCGCGAAGGAGATGACCACCACCATCGACGAGAAACCGGCCGAGGTTCACGTCGAAATCGTTCTCCAATACAACGACAGCTACAACGATCTCGTTCTCTGCTACACCAACACGATTCATAATCCCGACGGCGGCACGCATCTTTCCGGTTTCCGCAGCGCCCTGACCCGCGCCATCAACCAGCACGCCAAAGCGAACAATCTCCTCAAGGAAAAAGATCCGCAGATCACCGGTGACGATGTCCGCGAAGGCCTCGCCGCCGTCATCTCGATCAAGCACAGCGACCCGAAGTTTGAATCACAGACCAAGGTGAAGCTTCTCTCCCCCGAGGTGGAAAGCATCGTCGGCTCGCTCGCCTACGAAGGCCTGATGTTCACCTTCGAGACCAATCCCACGGTCGCCCGCCGCATCGTCGAGAAAGCCCTCACCGCCGCCCGCGCCCGCGAGGCCGCCCGCAAGGCCCGTGAAACCATCCGCAAGGGCGCCCTTTCCGGCGGCGGTCTCCCCGGCAAGCTGGCCGATTGCTCCGAAAAAGATCCGGCCATCTGCGAACTCTACATCGTCGAGGGCGACTCCGCCGGGGGCTCCGCCAAACAGGGCCGCGATCGCCGCTTCCAGGCCATTCTTCCGCTCCGCGGCAAACTCATCAATTCCGAGAAGGCCCAGCTCGACAAGGTCCTCAACAACGAGGAAATCCGGACCCTCATCACCGCCATCGGCTGTGGCATCGGCACCGGCGATGATGAATCTGCCTTCAATGCCGAAAAATCCCGCTACCACAAAGTTATCATCATGACGGACGCGGACGTGGACGGCTCGCACATCCGCACCTTGCTTCTTACCTTCCTCTACCGGCAGATGAAAGGCATCGTCGAACGCGGTTTCGTCTACATCGCCCAGCCGCCGCTCTACAAAATCAAGCGCAAGAAACGCGAGCAATACGTCGACAACGACGAACAGCTCAACCGTATCCTCCTCGAGCTCGGTTCCGAGGAAATCATCCTCGCCCGCGTCAGCGATGCCCACATTTTCGCCCCCGCCTCCATCGACCAGATTGTCGAGATGCTCGGCGCGCTCGAAAAACTCGGCAGCGGCATTACCCGCCACGGCGCCTCGCTCCCCGAATATCTCGACGCCCACGACAAGGAAACCCACGAGCTTCCCCGCTACATCGCCCGCATCCGCGATGGCAACAAGGAGTCGCACCGCCTCCTCGCCGACGAAAAAGCCCGCACCGCCTTCGTCGCCAGCATCGGTCAGGAAGACACCGCCTCCCCGTTCCCCACCAACGGCAACGCCACCCCGCAGCGTCGCGTCACGGTGCACGAGATTTTTGAGTCAAACGAGATGACCAAGCTTCTCAAGGCCCTCGCCGTCGCCGGACTCGATACCGCGCAATTCGCCCCTTCCGCCACCGCCCGGTACACCATCACGGAAAATCCCGGGGCCAAGAACGAGACCAAGACCGAACTCTTCTCCCCGCTCGACATCATCACCCAAATCCGCGCCAACGGCCGCAAAGGCCTGTCGATCCAACGCTACAAAGGTCTCGGGGAAATGAACCCGAAGCAACTCTACGAAACCACGATGGATCCCGACCATCGCCGGCTCCTCAAGGTGAACATCAACGACGCGGCCAAGGCCGACGCCCTCTTCACCCTCCTCATGGGCGACGAAGTCCCGCCCCGCCGCCAGTTCATCGAAGACAACGCCCTCAACGTGCAGTTCTTGGACGTCTGATCGGCCGGTCCTCCTTAGAGCTTAACCCCTATAGCTTCCTCTTCCGTGTATACCGCCAACGAAAAACTTTCGACCGCCAACATCACCGACATCATGCAGACGGCTTACATCGAGTATTCGATGTCGGTCATCATCTCGCGTGCGCTGCCTGACGCGCGCGACGGCTTGAAGCCCGTGCAACGCCGCATCCTTTACGCGATGCTCCGGGAAGGCCTGCTCCACAACCGCCCGTTCGACAAGTGCGCCGGCGTCGTCGGCGAAGTGCTCAAGAATTATCACCCGCACGGCGATTCTTCGGTTTACGATACCCTCGTCCGTCTCGCCCAACCGTGGGTCATGCGCTACCCGCTCATCGATCCGCAGGGCAACTTCGGTTCCGTGGACGGTGATCCGCCCGCTGCCTACCGTTACACCGAGGCGCGTCTTAACGCCATCGCCGAGGAACTCCTGAAGGACATCGAGGAAGACACTGTCGACTTCGTTCCGAACTACAAAGAATCGACCACCGAGCCCACCGTTCTGCCGTCGGCCCTGCCGAATCTCCTGATGAACGGCTCGACCGGCATCGCGGTCGGCATGACGACCAATATCCCGCCGCATAATCTCTCCGAGATCATCGACGCCACTTGCGCCGTCATCGACCGGCCCGACATTTCCGTCGACGAACTCGTCACCTATATTCCCGGTCCTGATTTCCCGACCGGCGGTTATATCAATGGTCGCGCCGGCATCAAATCCTACCTCACCACGGGCCGCGGCATCGTCCGCATGCGCGGCAAGGCCCACACCGAGGAACTCAAGGGCGGCGGCGAGCAGATCATCATCACCGAGATTCCGTACAATGTTAACCGCGCCACGCTCGTGCTCCGCATCGCCGAGCTCGTCCGCGAAAAGCAGATCGACGGCATCCGCGATCTCCGCGACGAGTCCGACGAAAACACCCGCATCGTCATCGAGCTGAAGCGCGGCGAACAGTCGCAGGTCGTCATCAACCAGCTTTACCAGAAGACGGCGCTCGAATCCTCCTTCGGCGTCATCCTGCTCGCCCTCGACAAGAAGCGGCCAAAGCAGATGAACATCAAGGAACTCCTTGAGTGTTACATCGACCACCGCCGCGATGTCATCACGCGCCGCACCCAGTTCCGCCTCCGTCAGGCCGAAGACCGCGCGCACATTCTCGAAGGCTACATCATCGCCCTCGATAACCTCGACGACTTCGTCAAAATCATCCGCGCCTCCAAGGACAAGGACGAGGCCAAGCAGAAATTGATGGCCAAGTACCCGCTCTCCGAGCGCCAGACCAACGCCATTCTCGAACTCCGCCTCTATCAGCTCACCGGTCTCGAACGCGGCAAGATCGAGGCCGAATACCTCGGGCTGATGAAGCTCATCGAGGAACTCCGCAGCATTCTCGCCTCCGAGGCCAAACTCCTTGCGTTGATCAAAAAGGAATTGCTCGAGCTCCGCGACAAATACGCCTCCCCGCGCCGCACCCAGATCATCGACGACGCCGGCGAACTGCGCATGGAGGATGTCGTCCCGAACGAAGGCTGTGTCATCACCGTCTCCCACCTCGGTTTCATCAAGCGCACACCGGTCGCCGCCTACCGCGCCCAGAAGCGCGGCGGCAAGGGTGTCATCGGCGCCGAGACGTATGACGAGGATTTCGCCGAGCACCTCTTCACCGCCAGCACGCACGACTACATCCTTTTCCTGACGAGCATCGGCCAATGCCATGCGAAGAAGGTTTACGATGTCCCCGAGGGTACCCGCACGGCCAAAGGCAAATCCGTTTCCAGTTTCCTCCGCCTGGCAGAAGGCGAAAAGATCGCCGCCATGATCTGCGTGAAGGATTTCGCGTCCGACCGCTACCTTGTGATGGCCACCAAGAGCGGCGTCATCAAGAAGAGTTCGCTCGCGGACTACGCCAATTGCACCCGCGACGGCGGCCTCATCGGCATCAACCTGTCCGAAGGCGATACCGTGATCGGCACCGTGCTCACCACCGGCGACAACGAACTCATTCTCGTCTCCCACCAAGGCCTCGCCGTCCGTTTCCGCGAACGTGATGCGGACACCGGCGAGGAACTGTTCCGTCCCACCGGCCGGGCCACCGGCGGCGTCACCGGCATGCGCTTCAAGCTCGCCAGCGATTACCTCGACGTCATCGAAGTCGTCGATCACACCGCGAAATTTCTGGTCGCCAGCGAGGCCGGCCTCGGCGTCCGCACGCGTTTCGAGGATTACCGCCTCATCAACCGCGGCGGTTCCGGCGTCTGGGCCATCGATCTCCCCGAGGATGGCTCGATCAAGCTCGCCGGTGCGCTCAGTATCAAGGACACCGACGAGATCATGCTCCTCACCGCCAAGGGCCAGAGCGTGCGCTGTCCGGTGAACACGATCCGCGAGGTCAACCGTGGCGGCAAGGGCGTGCGCCTCATCTCCCTCGCCGAGGGTGACAAGCTGCTCAGCATCGCCCGCATCGTCGAAACCAACGAAGAGCAAGCCGCCAACAGCACCCCGCCGATGGAAACACCGCCACCTGCGGACGCTCCGTAAGGTGGAGCGGCTTGCCCAAAGATGCTTCTTCGCGATGTCGCTCCCCGGCGCACTTTTTTAGTGGGTTTCCGGCCTTGCCAACAGAGGGTGCGCCGTTCTGTTTAATTTTTTCCGTTCCCCATGGCCGTCCGCCTTTCCAAGCTGCTTGACCCCGCCCGCATCACGCTCGCGCTCCGGAGCACGAAACGCACCGCCGCCCTCAACGAAGTGGCCAATTTACTGAAGGGTCATCCCGACCTGACGGATCACGACGGATTTTATCAGGAACTCCTCGCCCGCGACCGCCTCGATACCACCTGCCTCGGCAACGGAATCGCCCTGCCTCATGCCCGCACCGAACATGTGAAGAAAATCGTCGTCGCCGTGGGTCGCAGTGACTGCGGAGTGCATTTTGAGAATGGCAACCAGAATGTCCGCCTGCTGTTCGTGCTCGGCACGCCAAAGGACAATCCCACGGATTATCTCGTCCTCGTTGGCACGCTCTGCCGGCTGATCAAGGACGAGGCCAACCGCGCCGCCCTGCTCACCACCTCCACGCCCGCCGCTTTCATCGCCCAGGTCATCGAGCTGGAAAACAGGATTCTCGGTCGGGAAAAATAACCGCCCGCAGTGCAGGAGAGGAGTCTGGCTTCTGACGGAGGAAGCGGTTTGACTCGCCAACCATCCCACCCCGCTCCTCGCCCATGGATTTCACCAGCCATCACCCGAAAGAGCCCTGGCTGCGCCGCGCCGGAGTCCGTTTGTGCCGCAGATGGTGGCTCAAGGCGATCATCATGGCTTTCGGCATGACCGTTTTCTTTGCCGTTTATTTCCGGGTGCTTAATCACCCGCAGTTCCCGGTCACGATCATGCCGCTCACGGCGATCGACCGGCTGATCGGCTTCCAACCCGGGACGCTGTATCTTTATATTTCGCTTTGGTTTTATGTGACGCTGGCGCCCGCGCTGCTGAGCGATCGTCAGGAAATCATTTCCTATGCGCTGGCGGCAATCGTCCTGAGCGCCATCGGACTGGGAATATTTTTCTTATGGCCGACTTCCGTGCCCCAACCCGATGTCGACTGGTCACGGTACCCGGAATTCGCCTTTCTCAAATCCGCCGATGCTCCCGGCAACGCCTGTCCTTCCCTGCATGTGGCTTTCGCCGTGTTCACCGCTGTCTGGCTGGAACGCTTGTTACGTCGGCTCGGAGCCGGATACTGCGCACGCGGTTTCAACTGGCTGTGGTGTCTGGGCATTGTCTATTCCACGGTCGCCATCCACCAGCATGTGTTCCTCGACGCCCTCGCCGGAGCCATGCTCGGAGCGATGGTCGCGGCTCTCCACCTGCGCTGGCTGGGGGTTCGCCCCATTTCGGCCTGAGCGAATACGGGGCGCCTACCCCGTCAATTGCTCCGACGCCGGCACGACACAGCGGTAGCCTTGTGCATGCAAACGCGCGAGCGTCCGACGGACCGCATCGACGCGGATCGCCGCCGGTACGCGGGGGCCTTCGTGCAGCAGCAAAATCGCCCCTGGCTCGAGATCACGCGTGACCCGGCCTGCAACCACCTCCGCGTCTCCCCGGCAGCGTTCCAAGCCACGCGCACTCCAGCCCACGCAGGTGAGCCCGCGGGCACGAAGCACTGGGGCGAGCCAAAGATTTTTGATCCCGACCGGCGGACGAAATCGGGTGGGCCGCACTCCCGCCCCGCGCAATGCCTCAAACCCTTCATCAAGTTCCTGCCCCACCCGCCTTGGCGAGGCGCACCAAAATGATTTGGTCGGATGCGTGTGGGTGTGGTGCGCCACTTCGTGCCCGGCGGCGATCATGGCCCGGACCAGCTCGGGGAACCGGGCGGCGTTTTCTCCGATCACAAAAAAGGTGACCTTTGCGCCATGGGTGGCGAACAGCTCCAGCAGACGCGGCGTATCCTCCGGGTCGGGGCCGTCGTCAATCGTCAGCCACACCTCCCGCCGGGTGGTGATGAACCGGCTATGCACGCGGACCAGACCCTGCGCCTGCGGCACAAAAACATGGTAGGCCAGCAGGAGATCGGGCAAAAACCAAAACGCCAGAGCGGCTGCGGGTGCCGTCCAACCCACGACGATGGACGCCAGTTTCCCGGCCAGATTGATGCTTAAAAGTAACAACACGGGGCCATCATGTCGTCCCGTTGAAAGGACGCAACCGCACGATTCCATCGAAAACCAATGGGACATTCGCCACCGCTCAAAAGGCCCACGTGTAACCCAGCATAAATCCCACCGCATCGATGCCCGGATTCGGATCAGTCCGCCCGCCGTTCGACATGTGCTGGTACATCAGGCTGGCGCTGAGCCGGATATTTTTTGCCGTGATATGCTCGATCCCGGCCCGGATGAACCAGTTCAAAGTGAAATCCTCACCCTGACCGCCGGGCACCCCGCGAGAATCGATCCAGCCGAAGCCGCCACCTGAACCGGCGTAGACGGCCCAGTTGGCCGCTTTATTCCACCGCTCGATGCTCGGCGAACAGGAGAAACCTGCGTAGTGGCTCTCCGGGCCGCTCAGGATCAGGTCACCGAGCAAGGTGAGCCGATGACGCAACACGATCCTTGAGCCATCGCTGAATTCGTGAACGAAAGTGGCGCGGGACATCAAGGAAAGTTGAAAGGGAGCCAGGCGGTAGGCGATCGGCGTGAGGTGTCCGACTTCCCAAAGCACGCCCGATTCGACCGTCCACTCCGCGCTTTCCCAAGGTTGCTTCACTGTTTCTTCCGCTGCCATCACAGACACACCAGCACTGAGTCCCAACAGGATTATTTTAAACAAGCTTTGCATGAAAAAGGGACGGCGAGAGGTGTATGGATAATAACGGAGCCCATGTGCGTAAACCAGCAAACCCCGGAGGAACAGAACAAACGCACAGGCAAACAAAACGCTCTGCCCGACAGGTCAACCGAATCACGGCCAGACACCGAAAGCGAATTACTCTTGCTAGAAAACAGCCCCCTGTAATTTTCTGCTGCTATGAATACCCCTCTGTCGCGTCTCCGTGGCGGCTTCTTGGCCGCCATTCTGGCTTTCTTTTTCAGCTCCGCCCTCCTGCATGCTGCAGATACCACGCCACCGGGGGTTCTCGCCTTCACGATTGAAGTCCCGGGCGAGAAGTTTTCCACCGAGGCGCTCACCAACTTGGTGCAAAATGCCGCCAAAGGCCGCGGTTGGACCATCAAAGACAGTTCGGCCACGCAAACCACCACTTATCTGAACCATCGCAAAAACGAAGCAACGGTCACTTATTTGGTGTCCGCCAAACAGATCACGGCTTACTGCGAAGGCTATTCAATCGATGCCAATGGCAAACGCCAGGGTCCGCAGCAACCCAAAGGCTGGTTGAAATATCTCAGGGAAGATATCCTCAAGGGACTCAACAGCGCGAGTTCCCCCGACAAAAAGTGATTGCGGACCAAAGCAAGACCGGCCGCAACCGCGGTCCAACCATTTTGTTTTCTCCGAATGCCCTGTGCGACGCCCCTCTCCGCTGCCACGAAAAGCCATGGCCAGACCGTTTTCAGCAGTATGGCCGTACGGATTGCAACTGACGGTCGGCAGTCGTCCCTGCACGTCGCGCTGCCAGTACTATCCGGCCCAACGACCGAATGCCTGCTGGGTGAGGCGGAGCAAATCGCGGGCGAAGAAGGCTTCGTCCTTTTGAGTCGGAAAGATTTCCTGGCCGGTTTTTCCCTCGCGCAACCGGGTCTGGATCTGGAGGCGGCTGCGGCGGACCTCTATCGGCGGCTTTTCGCGGTTTGTCGCGGCCGGCATCTGTACCGCATCTGGAACTATGTCCCCCACATCAACGCGGTTGAGCACGGGCTGGAAAATTACCGGCATTTTTGCCGGGGCCGATCGCTTGCTTTCGAAAAGCATTTCGGTCGCGGTTTCAAACAACTGCTGCCCGCCGCGTCCGCCGTGGGCTCCGCGATCGGCCCGCTCGCCCTCAGTTTTCTCGCCGGCCCGGTCGAGCCCAAGCATTTTGAAAATCCCCGGCAGGTGCCGGCTTTTGAGTACCCGCCACAATATGGCCCCCGCGCCCCGAGTTTCGCGCGCGCCACGGTCATCACCCACCAATCAGTCAGGCAGATATTAATCTCCGGCACAGCGGCGATCATCGGCCACGAATCCGTCGCGGCAGGCGACCTAGACCGCCAGCTCGATTGCACGTTGGAAAACATGCGCCTGATCGGTGCCAATGCCGGAACCGGCAACGCCCTCGGGGCCGGCCAGGGTTGGACGCGCAGTTTCAAGGCCTACATTCGCCACGCTGCCGATCTGCCCCTCATCACTGCCCGCCTCAATCGCGACCTCCTGCAGCCCGGCGACCAGGTGCACTACCTTCAGGCTGATATTTGCCGCACCGATCTGCTCGTGGAAATCGAGGCCGTACTCAGGTCCCAGGCTGGCTGAAAACGATTTTCCGCAGCGCCGCCGCATCGGTCTTGCCGCGGGCAGTCAGAGGAAATTCCGCCAGCACGGCCCATTTTTTCGGGATTTTCCACGCTGCGGTGTCGGCGTGCAAGGCGGTGCGCAATTCCACCACCGGACGATCACTCACCACCGCCGCACCCAAGACCACTTCGGCGCCGTCTTTGACTCCCACCCAAACGTCGCTCACCCCGGGCAGACGTCGGATCCGCTGAGCGACCTCCCCGAGGTTTATGCGCCGGCCACCGATCTTCACCGTCTTGCCACGCCGGCCGAGCAGTGTCACATCTCCGCGCGCACTCAGCGCCACCCGATCCGGCACTATCCACGCGCCCAGGTTTCCGTCCCGTCGGTTATTGCCATGGGTAAGCACGGCCGCGCTGCTGACGAGCAACCGCTCGCGGGTCCATCCGGTGATTTTCACCCCGAGCATGGCCCGGCCGACTCCGCCGGCGAGAGTGGCCTTTCCATTCCGGTCATAGGCGATGCCGCCGGTCTCGCTGGACCCATAAAAACCATGCAACAGCCGGCCAAAGCGAGCGGCGAAATCCCGTGCCACCTCGGGCGGCAGCGGCGCTCCGGCCGAAATCCCGAGCCGCAAACTCCCGAGCACCACCTCCGAGGCAGCCAGCGCCCGCCACAGTGCCGGTACGCTCGGAAACACCGTCGGTTTCCATCGCGCAAAATCCTCGGCGATGGCATGCGGCAACGCTGCCGTGCCACAAACCAGCGGCACCCCTTGCGCAAGCAGCGGGATCACGAGATTTCCAAGTCCGTAGGAATGGCCGAACGGAATCAACGCATAGTTCAAATCAGCGGGCTTGATCCGCATCGTGGCCGTCACCTGCCGGCCATCGGCCAGCAGTTGTCCGTCCGTGAAGACCAGCGACTGCGGCCGGCCCGTTGAACCGGAAGTCAGTTTGATCAGGCAATTCACCGGATTACGGAGCCGCCTGGCTCCGGCAAGCGCGACCAGCTTTGCTCCGTCCCACCAAAATCCCGCATGCAACGATTCCGCAAGCCGGCGTTGCGCCTCCAGCGGCTCGGCTGCATCAAGCGGCACCACGATCGCACCGGCCTTGAGCAGGCCGAGAAACAGTTCGAACCAGCCAATGCTGTTGGCCGCGGCAAACACGACGGCGCGCCTCCTCAGCCGTTTGTCGTCGGTCGCATGCGTGCCGAGCCAGGCCGCGGCGCGCGCATCCAACTCGCGAAAAGTCACGGACTGCCCGTCCGCCGCCTGCACCACAGCGCGCTTTTCACCGCAACGGCGGAGCGTTTTTTCCCAGGCCTGGAGCAGCGCGCGGCTCATGGCTTTTTTCCCAATGCCCCCAGATGTTCGAACTCAATCAGCAGCAGGGCCGCGATCACCATCAACGCCACGGTCGAGCCCAGCGCCTGCACCACGGGGATGCCGCTCAACGCCAGCACGCCAAACGACGCCGCAGCCGTCAGGGCCGACATCCGTACCGACACCGGAGGCGGTTCGCCCCGGTACGCCGAGGTGGCCGTGAAAATCGAGTAGTTGTGCGTCAGACATACGCCAAGAAAAGCGCCGAGCAAATGAAACAGATTGAGCGGGTGTCCGACCCAGCCGAAAAACCCAAACAACCCCAGACACGCCCCGCACGGGATCGCAAAAATCCTCAGGCCATCCCGCAGGCCGTAACTCAGAAAAACCCCGGCCCCGACAATCGCCAGACCGATCAGGCTCAGCCAGAGGGCCGACTGCCGGTAGCGCCCGAAAATCCGGTTCAAAGTCTGAAGCTGGCCGGAGTTCACCGTGTGGGTATCAGAGGGCGGAGCGACCGCCGGGGCTTCGCTGACGACGGTGACGTACCAGCTCAACGGCCGCCCAACATGCAACAGCAGCCCCACCGGCCCGGTGAGTTTCGCCTGCAAGGCGCTGATCGCCGTATCGTAGTCGGCTTCGCCGGCTGTTGCCGCCTGCCGTTCATACGCCTCGAAGAAAGCGGTGAAACCGCTCTCATCAAAACCCGCCGCGCCAAGCGCCGTGCGCAGTTGTTGGGGAAATTCTCTTTGCCCATGCAGGAAAAGAACCGCCCGGGAGTATTCTTCTTTGGTCGGGATGACGCCGCCCAGTCCCGTGGTTTGCGTGCGCCCAGCGCCCGCGGAACTCAGCCAGCGTTCAAGTTTCTCCAGCGAATTTCTAGCCTCCGCCATGGTGGCGCCATAGGTAAGATAAACCGTTCGCTCCCCTTGATCCCCAAAGAGTCCGCGGATATGCGCATCGTTCTCCTGCAATGCCACCGAGGGTATTTCCAGTTCCCGAATATCATCCTTCCATGTCAGCCTCACCAGGCCGAACAGCGCAAAGACCCAGAGCCCGAGCAACAACCGCCGGAGCCACCGGCGCGCGCCGGCCGGCATCACCTTTGCCCCGTGAAATTCGCGTGCCTCCAGAAACGGATTTCTCACCGTCGAAAAATAAACCACGGCACCCGCCAATGCGCAGACCAGCCCGGAGCCGACGAAGACCCCGAGTTGGCGGATGAACGGCAGCTCGGAAAACAACAGCAGGGCGAACCCGGCCACCGTGGTGAGGCAGCTCGCCAGCAGCGGCTTCGCCAGCCGACGGACCTTGTCCCAATAATCTTCACCCGGCCGCAGCGGCGGCTGCATGTAGAGATAAAATCCGTAATCGATGGCCACGCCGGTGAGCAGCGAACCCACGACGAAGACCAAAATATGCACCCGGTCAAACAACAGTGTGGCGCACACCCAGGCCCCGAGCACCGAGAGCAGCACGACGGGCAGAAGATGCAGTCCACGATGAACACCGCGGATAAAAACAAAGGCCACCGCCAGCACGGCCAGCACCGAAAGGGCATTCAGCCACGTCAGCTCGTGCTCGATCCGCGCCCGGCTTGCGGCGGCAAAGCGGTTCACCCCGGTGTAAGCGACCGTGAGACCGGGAAATTCCACCTGCGTGGCGACAACCGCGCGTTCGATGGCGGCAAAGGCCGGCCTCTGCCCCGCCTCGGTCAGGGGTGAAGCCGCCAGCCTGGCCCACACCAGCGCCGGCGTCGCCGTAGTGGAAGGACCGAGGGTCAGGCCGCCTTTGAATCGTTCCACCACATGTGGCATCAGCAACAGCGGATCGGCGGGAATGACGTCCTGAAACGCCAGCGCCTCCGGGGTGGCGAGAAACGTGCCGAGCGCGACGGCCGTATCGTGCGCGAGCCACTTGGAAAAAGCTTCCGGCGCGCCGCCGGTGGCCGCGAAGGCCGTTTCTCTTTCACGCAGCCAGCGCGGAAACAACAAGGTGAAACGTTGCTCAAACAGCTCCCGTCCCAGCGCGTCGCGGGCCGCGGCATCACCGAGGGGCAGCACCTGAGCAAAGGCCGGATCATGCGCCAGCTCGGCGGAAAAACGCGCGGTCGCATCTGCGGCAACGAATTTTCCGTCCGCCCCGGTCAGCACCAAAAACATGGTGCGCGACTCCGCCTGGCTCGCCAGCGAACGGACCAGCGTCAGCTCCGGCGCGCGCTCATCAACCGGGATGAGATCGAGCACGTCGCTGGAAATCTTCTTGGCGTAGTCGAGCCGCGCCAGCCACGCACCGCCGAGTAACACGGCCACCGCGATGATTCCCCAGCCCAAAAGTTGGCGTTGACGAAAGATCATCCCATTTAGCGGAAGAACCGCTTCAACTCTTCGGTGGTGAATGGCAGCGACGATTTCGGCGGCGCTATAAGGACTTCAACCGCCTGCTTCGCCGAGCGCCGGAGCTCGATCCGGCTGATCGTCGCACCCAAACCGCCGACAGTGATCCGGCCGACGCTCCGGCGCAGCGCTTCGGTGCGCGGCAGCAGCGCCAGCGTCCACACCTCGCCGTCGCGCCGCCCATAAAGTTCGAAATCTTTTTCCAACGCGACGAAATCGAAACGCAAAATGTGGAGCATCGCCCCGTTCGCCGCCGTGGCACGCGGATCGGCCGGCGGCGCTTTTTCCCCGGCCGGCGCGCGAATCAGCACACCGTGTTCATCCAAAATCACCGTGCGCTCTTCCGGCACCGTATAATGCAGACTCAGTCCCCGCTCCGTGGATACCCGCACCTCGCCCCTCAGCTCCACCGCTTCTTTCTTGAAAGGGAAAAAACGCCGTTCGGTGAAATCAGCCGTCGTGTCGGGCTTGTGCGCGAAACTGTCGATCAGACCGCTCCACTCCGGTGCGGTCGGCACCAGCCGGTGTTCCGGATTCACCAGGGGATCGGGGCTCTCCGCATGGCCTGACAACGCACAGCACAACACGAGAGCGGAAATGATATGCGCGGCCCGCCAGCGGCGGCGGTGACCAAGCAACGCGGGCCAGCGCCACAGCAGCAGTTCGGTGATGAGTCGCGCATGCATCCACACGAGCGTGACATTGTCGCGGAGATAATGGAAGTGCGACACTCCGCCTTCTGCGCGTGAAAAATACCGCACCGGTGCTGCGACGTTCACGGGCGGCACCCCCGCCCAACCGAGCCTGATCGCCGCCTCGGTGTCGAAATCGTAGCGTCGTCCGCCCCGTCGCGGACCGAGCACCGCGAGCAACGGAACCAGCGGATAAACACGGAACCCAAAAAGCGGATCGGCAATGCCCGCGCCCAGCAGTTCGAACCGCACGAGCCCGACGCTGAGTTTCCTCCCGTGCAGCCGTTCGGCCGGAATATTGGCTGGAAAAATCGGCCGGCCCAGCACCATCGCCTCCAGGTGTCGGCTGGAAATCTCCATGAACTCCCGAATGTGGGTCGCCGGATGTTGACCGTCGGCATCCATCACCAAGGCATGAGTGAAGCCCTTCTCACCGGCCGCCCGGGCTCCGGCGATAACCGCAGCGCCCTTGCCGGAATTCTCCGGTAATATCAGCACGGTGAGCGCCGGCTCGGACTTCGCCAGTTCGAGGACGGCCCGCTCGCTGCCATCGGTGCTGCCGTCAACGACGACCATGACCGGTTGCCATTGATCCAAGACCTCGGTCACCACGTCGCGCAGACGAGGGCCGGTGTTGTAGGTTGGCAGGATGATGAGATGGGTACGGGCAGAAGTCATGACGCGGCAGAACGCGAAACAGCAGAGCGGAACCAGGCCTCAATTTCCAATATGATCGCCGCGGCATCCGCATCGGCTGGAACCGGAACACGAGGCCCCACGGTCACCTCCACGTACGGACCAACCGGCGGCGGTTTCCACCACGCCATGCCTTTGCCCAGAATGGGAGCGCTATAGACAATGCGTACAAGCTGGATCGGCACCCCGGCCCTCTGGGCCATGAGGACAAAGCCCGGCTTCAGCGGCAGCAAGCCGGTGCCGGCCGGCGTGCGCGTTCCCTCCGGAAAGATCACGAGCGTATGGCCGGCCGCCACTTTCGTCGCCGCGTCGCGCACGAGATCATGTCCGCCATCGCTCGACAGGTATCCGGCCCGCCGGGCGGCGGCTCCGAGCACAGGATTGCGCCGGATCGCGGGTTTGAAAATGCACAAGGCCTCCGGCACCACCGCGAGGAGGAAAGTAATATCCGTGAGGCCCGGATGATTGGCCGCCAGCACGGAACCGCCCCGCACCAGTCCTTCCAACCCGGAATAGCGGACCGGGCAAAGCCGGCTGAACCGCAGCCACCAGACAAAGAGAGCGAAATTTCCGTGGATCAGCCGTTGATAAACGCGCTCCGTCGCCTCCGATGTCGGCAATAAACCCGCCATCAGGGCCATGAAACTCAAAGCCAATCCGAACACCCCAAAGAACAGAAGGGTGAGATAATAGGCGACAAAGGTGTAGATGGAGCGGAAAATCATGCCTCACTCTCGGCCGGAAGGGAAACGGCACGAGGTGCCACCGGATTCAAGGGCAGGAAATTGAACCACAGGAGCGGATACTGTCGAACCAATGTTTCCAATTGGGACAACACGCCCTGAAAGTGCCGTCGGGCACTCCGCAGATTGGCCTCGCGCCCGGCACCAGGGACAGGCGTAAACACCGGCGACGCAAACACGCGCAATTCATCGCGCACCGTTCCGGGCACCGCGGTACAAAACACGACCGGCCGGTCAAACATCACCGCCAGGTGGTAGATCGTGAACGGAAACATCCGGTCCGCGCCCAGAAACCGGAACGGCTCCGTCTTCGCGCTGAACTCCAACCGGTCGCAATTCAGCGCGAGCGAATCACCCGCCTCGATCGCCGCCTTGATATCGAAGAGCAGATTCGCGGGATCATTGATCCAAAGAAAGGCCACTTGGCGGCTGAAACGTTCGCCGAGCAGGCGCGTGTCGTCGGAATTGCCGACCCGCAGCCGGAGAATCGAAACCCGCCGGCCATGTGCGCCGAGCAAATAGCCCAGCATGTCCGATCCGCCAAAATGAAACGTGCCGAAGAGCGCCGGTTGGGGCGAACCCGCCAGCGCCTCGAACGCGGCGGCATTCTCCGGTTCCAGCCGGCATTCCACCGTTGCACCGCGACCCGCGCGAAGCTTGAGCATCAGCGATCCGGCAAACGCGAAAAAATGCCGCCAGACCTCGATGGACCGGGCCGGCCGGCCGAGCACGACCGCCAGATAATCCCGGGAGAATTTCCGTTGGATGGGCATGCAGGCAAACCCGACCCACGTGCCCGCCATGAACAAAGGTTGAAATATCCAGCGCGGCCACCAGCGCTCCGCCCAGAGGAGAAAACCGTAGCCCCAGCTCGGGCCCGGATTGCGCACAGCGGCCAGGATCGAGGTTCTCATAGCCGAAGAAACCTGGTTCGGGCAATTGTGGGAGCCTGCTTGCAGGCGACTCGAAACTCGGTTTGTTGGCGCGCACTGAAGTCGCCTGCAAGCAGGCTCCTACAAAAAAAACCACAAGCGTTATCCTGATCGGTCATTGAGCTCATAACCAATCCAAACTCCACCTGCCCCCGGCGCCACGCCAGTGCAAAGACCGGTGCTCCGCCAGCGCCAGAGCGAAGTTTTCCAGCGACGGACATACTTCCTCAGATCCGCCCGCCGCAATTTTCAACTCCACTCGTCCTACCGCGCCGACCGGATCTCGGGTCAGCATCACCGCAAAAGCAAAGGGCCGGGCCGCCGCCATCTCATGCTCCAGCATCCAGGTACCGCGTTCCTCTCCGCCGACCAGGACGACTTTTGAGGCGGGCTCCAACAACGCTGTGACCAATGCCTGTTCCACCAGCCGCGTGCGACCGGCCAGCGGCCAAAGACGCGCGATGGGCTGTTGCCGGCCGATCAACACCTGCTGCACCCCGCCGGGATGGATCGAAGTCTGGAACAGCAGCGGGCTGGCTGCGGGAAAACTCTGGAGAAAATCCTCAAGCGCCCGGGTCTCCGCAAAGGTCGTCGCATAGACCAGCGCATCTTCCGGCCCGAGCGGCGCACCCTCGAGCACGGAGCCCGCCAGCAGGCCGAGATGCGTCATCCGCCGCAGGGCGTTGCGTGGAAATTTGTCGGCCAGCCGCACCCGCGCCCCTGCGGCATTTTCGTCCGGTGCGGGCAGCTCAACTTTCAGATGATGGATGAAGCGTTCAGTCATGGGTGAGCAGCATTGCCGCATGCGCGCCGCCAAAGGCGTTGCTGGTTAAAACGGTTCCGTCGAAGCCCGCGCTGGCGAACGGCTCCAGCGCGACCGAGTCCGCATAGCTGGGGGCCTGGCCGCCCACTGTCCCGGGAATTTTTCCCCCGCGCATCGCCGCGAGCGCGATAGCCAGCTCCACCAGGCCGCAACTGCCGAGCGTATGGCCGAGACTGCCCTTCCAGGAAACAAGCGGTGCCCCGGGAAACTGTTTTGCCACCACCTGGGCTTCCAGCCGCCCGGCCTCGAGCGTGCCCGTGCCATGACCTTTCACCCATACGCGCCGCCCGCCCACGGCGGTGGCAATCGATGCCGCACACGCCGCGAAGCCCGCGCCATCCGGCTGGTTGCCGGTGAAGTGAAACATCTCGTTGTGCAACGCGTGCGCCGCAAGCCGGAAGGGCGCAGCCGCACGCGACAACACGGCAAACGCCGCGCCGTCGCCGAGACCAATCGATCCCGTCTCGCGCACCGCATACGGCGCGGGCATCTGGCGGTTAAGGATTTTCAGACTGTGAAATCCTCCCGCCACAAACGGGCTTACCAAATCAAAGGAGAAGACCAGCACACGATCCGCCAACCCCCCGTGCAGCAAGCGCGCCGCGTGCGCGAGTCCGAGATGGGCGGTGACACACGCGTGCGAAAAAACCGTGATGTGCTCGCCCCAGCCAAATTCGCGCCGCAGCAGCGCCACGCTCGCGAACGGCGTGCCATGCGCCAGATGATGCGCGTCATGATCCCGGGTAAAGGCATAGAGACTGCCGACGCCGAAATTGCTGCTCGTGACAATCACCGGCTCGCGCGCCGTGCCCCAATTCCCGGCAGGTATCGCGGCCGCCAGTCCGCGCAGATTGGGCAGCCAGCGAGGCGGCAGGGTTTCATCCATTGGTCCGAGCAGCGCCAGCGGCACGAGATCACCGCCGTCGCGCCCCAGCACCGGCTGCATGGCGAGCGCACGTCGACCCGCCAGCAATGCCGCAACGGTGGCCGGAGCGTTGCCCAGCGGCGTGAGACACTCACACGCCGCAATGCCCACCGGCAGTTGATCGACCGTTGAGCTCATGCGGACACGAATGGCTCAAGCCGCCCCAGCCGTCCGGGTCCGCAGATAAGTCGCCAAAGCGCTGACACTGGACAGCGCCTGGCGAGATTCTTCGCTGCTGCCGATCTTCACGCCAAACTCCTTCTCAATCACGAGCACGAGTTCCAGCGCATCAATCGAATCAAGCCCGAAACGCGGCGAACCGATGAGCGGCTCATCGTCGGGAATGTCGCCGGGCTGGACGCCATCAAGCTTGAGCGTGGTGATGATAAGGGTCTTTAGGCGGACCGTGAAGGGATCGGACATGATGGTTCAATGCAGAGTCAGAGCCCCGATCTGGGTTAAGGCATCCTTGATGTTGACCCGAGCCGCGCCCTCGTTTGCCAGACGCAGGCGCGTAGTCCCGGCAAATGCATCCCCGGCCTTCGCCGTGTAGGTGCTGATAACCGCTTTCTGCCAGACGACCGTCTTGTCGCTCACCCGGGTAAGAACCCAATTGGACTCGATCGTGACCGTCATGCTAAACCCAAACATTGGTTGGTCGAGCCGTACCAGCATAACGTCGAGATGATAATCGTCCGCCTGTCCGGTCGCAGCCAGTTTGGCGAAAAGTCCCGACTGCGTAATGGATGAGCTGATGGCATCCGCAAACTCCGTGTTGCCGATTTTTGAGGCTCCCATCGACGAGGTCTCGGCCCCGCCAGTGACATTAACGCTGACCGAACCGGCATGTTTGTTGGCCACTTCCATCGGCGGCGCAGCCATGCTGGCCGAGTTTGAAGCCGTTGCGCAGCCGCCCAAGAAAAGCGCGACCAGTCCGGCACCAAGGCCGACGGCCTGACGAAGCGATGATATGCGAGTAGTAGGCATGGAATTATTTGTTTTTAAAAATTTCATCGAGAACTTCCTGGATCAATTCGGGAGGAGTTTTCCGGGCAAGTGACGTCCGCAGGGTGTGGCCCGAGGCCAGAGCCATATCCGTTTTCGGCTGCCGCAACTGAACATTCAATTCGAGCATATACATGGTGATATCCCACATCCATTTGTCCTGATAAGTGACGATGGCGTCCACATCATCGGGCATGGCCGATTTTTCCCCGTTGGTGGCTTTCATGCCCATCACATTCAGCCGGTCCGCGATCATACGATCCACTCCGCGTTGATCAGCGGGCAACTTCACGACATATAACTTCTTCACCTCACTCAGTTTCGTGCCGGGAGTGACATCGGCTTTCAACTGGGTAACGACGCAGCCGCTGAGAAGCACGGCAATCGCCGCGACAACTACCATAGCAACGATACGAATAGATTTCATGATTTTTTGTTGGTTTAGTTTGGCGCGTGGAAAAAGATCAGCCGGGCCGGCGCAGGACATGGCAGACGTTGCTGCCGCCGAACCCGCTGCTATTGTTGAGCACCAGACGGGGCGCTTCGTCAAGCGAGGTGCGCGGCAGATCCAGCCCGACGCACACCGGATCGGGCTCTTCCAAGTGAGCGGCACCGGGAATAAATTTCTCGTCGATGGCCAGCGTGCAGAACGCCGCCTCCATCGCACCGGCCAGCGACAGACCGTGACCGGTGAGCGCTTTGGTGCTGCTGATCCGCGGCTTCGCGCCGTGCTGCGTGAAAACATTGTGCAACGCCAGCGCCTCGGAGCGGTCGCCCGCCGGCGTGGACGTGGCGTGGGCGTTGACGTAGCTGATGTCGGCGGGAGCAACCCGCGCATCCGCCAGCGTGCGGCGCATCGCCTCGCGCAATCCCGCTCCCTCGGGATGCGACGCGGCCACATCGTGCCCGTCGCCGGCCTGCCCCCACCCGGCCAGCTCCGCCTGAATTTTTACCCCGCGCGCCCGCGCCAGCGCGGCGTCCTCGACCACCAAAGCCACGGCGCCACCGGTGCCGACAAAGCCGTCACGGCGCCGGTCAAACGGACGCGAGGCGGTGGCAGGATCCGGATTGTTCGAGAGGGCGCGCAGGCTGGCAAACGGCAGAATGCTTTCATCGGTCATGTCTTCGGCTCCCACCACCAGCATCCGTTGCTGCCGGCCGAGCCGGATTTCATCCATCGCGTAGCCGAGGGCGTGGCTGGACGAGGCGCAGGCCGAAACAAAACCGCAGACCGCACCGGTAATCTTATAGTGGGTGGCCAGATTGAAATTCAACGTCCCGGCGATCGAGGAAATGATGCCCATCGGGTTGCCACGTTCACCGCGCGCCGCGCGCATCTGATCGAGAAAATTGCCGAGCATGAACGGCGATCCGGCCGACGCGCAGAACAGCCCGGTCCGTCCGTCGCCCAGCTCTTCGGGTGCCAGGGCCGCTTCGGTCAGCGCCTGCTGCAGGGCGCAAATCGCATAGACCCCGTGGGGCGCGAGGCCGCGCAGCAACACGCGATCAACGGCAAAGGGCTCCGGCCAGCGCCAGTCGCGCCAGTTCGCGGAGGGAAAGCTGAAGCCCTTGACCGTACCCGCCACCTTCACCGGCAAATTCGGATTGCCGAGAAATTCCCTCGGCTCAATGCCGTGCCTGAGCTCGCGCAGACTGTTCAGGACGGTGCGTCGGTCGTGACCGATGCTGGTGACGAAACCCAGGCCGGTGATGACGGGGAGCGGCGGCATGCAACAGGCCGGAGGCGATCAGCCGGGGGCGCGCCCGGAAACTTTCCGGCGGACAAAACCGCGCAAGTCATCGAGCGAACGCACCTGGATGATTTCCTCGTTGGCAATGCTGATGCCAAACAGATCTTCCGTGAAAAACACCACTTCGGTGATCGCCAGGGAATCGAAGCCCAGATCGTCCATCAGCAGGGTGCTGCCCGGCATGGCGGAAAATGGCTGCGCCGGCGGACGCGGGATGAAGTCCTCCAATATCGCATCGATGACCGGGTCCAGGGCGGTCACATCGCCATTCTTCTCGAAGTGACGGAACGCCGCCTGGGCCGCAGCGGGCAAATGGCGGATTTTTTCCTCCCGCTCGGCGGGCGTAACGGGCTTGAGCGGAGAAGATGAGGTGGGGGACGACATGGTGGTTAAGCGGGGGTAAAGCAGGACACGGGGATCACGCGGGCATGAAATCCGGTGGGGCTAGGGCTTGACTGCGGTGTATTCGCTGAAGAGTCCGAGCGCAGAATCACGTTTCACCTCGATGAGCCCGGCGTTGCGCAGCGCTTCGAGGACGGCGGCAGGCGGGACGCAGGCGTCCATCGTCTCCCAGTAATAGCGCATCATCTTCTTTGCATCGCCGCTGCGGGTGAACAGTCCGCTGAGGAAGGGATAGATCCGGCCAAAATAGATCTGGAAAAGGAAACCGGCGATCCGGCCCGCGGGCTTGGTCACCTCAAGGATGAGCAGTTTCCCGCCGGGCTTCAACACCCGGCCATATTCGCGAAAGGCCGTTTCCAAATCCGTCACATGCCGGAGGGCGTAACCCATGGTGAGGAAATCAAAGGAGTTGTCCGCCAGCGGCATCGCTTCCGCCCGGGCCTGCACGAAACGGGCCGAAAGTTTTTTCCGCGCCACCCCGAGCATGCCCTCGCTCGGATCGAGGCAGGTGATATTTTCCGCCGTGCCGAGAATTTTGGCCGACTCCACCGCCACCAGACCGGTGCCGCAGGCAACATCCAGCAGGTGGTGGCCTTTCTTCAAACCGTGGCGCTGTTGCACCCAGCGGCGATAGCCGGCGCCGCTGCGCAAGAAACCCCAATCCACGATGCCATCGTAGTGTTTGGCACCTTTGTCGAAGAGCTGGTTGACGAACTCCGGTTTGCCTTCGGTACTGGCATACCGGTGGGTAAGGGTGGGATGGGGTAACACTCCGCAATTTCTGCGGGCATTATTACCGAAAGCCAGCCGAAATCAGGCGATCGCAAAAAATGCCCAGCCTGTTGGCTTGCCGTCGGACGGAACCTTGTTTTGTAAAAGGCGATGCCACCCGAAGCGCTTGCTTCCCTCTCCTCCAGCCCTGGAGCCACCTCAACCAAAACATCCGCGCCGGATCGACTGCGCTGGGTGCCCGAGACCCGATTCGGACGCTGGTTTCTCGGCACGAATGTCTGGTCGCGTTACGTCGTTGAGGTTGCCCTGAATGATATGTTTGCCCTGCTGCCACCAGAGGCAAGACACCCGCGGCGCATCGTCGACGCGGGTTCCGGACCGGGTGTTTCCCTGCCGATTCTCGACCGGCTGTTCTCCCCGGAATCAATCATCGGGATGGATATCAACCCGCAGGAAGTCGTGCGCTCGCGGGATCAGGCGAAAAACTGCCGCTGTCCGGTTGCGGTGCGACTGGGTGATGCCACCGCCCTCGATTTGCCCGATGACTCGGTGGACATGGTACTCTGCCACCAGTTGCTGCATCATGTCGTGCAACAGGAAAAAGTTTTGCGTGAACTCTACCGCGTGCTTGCACCCGGCGGAGTGCTGCTTGTCGCCGAATCTTGTCGTGACTTTATTCATTCCGCCCCTGTCAGGCTGCTTTTTCGCCACCCGAATGAAGTCCAGCGGACCGCCGCTGAATACCAGCAGCTCGTCCGCGCGGCCGGATTCACCTTCGGTCCGGAACATGTTGTCACCTCCACTCCGTTCTGGTCGCTGACCGACTGGGGCTTGAGATATAAACTCGGCTGGCCCCGGCCCACCCACGCCGAACCCACCGAAGTGACCCTCGTCGCCTTCAAGCCGGATCGGCTCAACCAAGCCTGATTTTTTGTCCCCGTCTTTCACGATTAAAGAAAGACTGGGTTTGAATACCCGTACCGGTTGAAAACTTGGATTGCTGTCTGACCGCCGACCAGTCATCGCTTGCCTCTGGGCGTCAGTCGGCAAACTTGCGGGAATGTCCCGCTTTTCCCGCCCAATTGGCCTCGTTCTGGCCGGTATGCTTGTTGTCATTCTGCTCCAGGCGGAAGAAGCAAAGCCAACCCTCGTTCCTGAAGATCCCGATGTGGTCATGCTGCGCAGAATCCATAATACCGCGCTGTCGGGCAGTCCGGCCTATGCGCAGCTCCGAGAATTGACGGAGAATTTTCCCGGGCGGCTCAGTGGTTCGAAAAATCTCGAGGCCGCCGTGGCATGGGCCAGATCCATTCTTGAAAAAACCGGCGCCGATCGTCTCGAACTCCAATCCGTCATGGTTCCGCATTGGGAACGCGGCGCACCGGAGAGCGTACGCATCATCGGACCCGTGGGAACACGCAGCCAAGCGGAGCTTCTCTCCGCGACCGCCCTCGGCGGCTCCGTGCCCACGCCGGCCGGCGACTTGCGTGCTGCCGTCGTGGAGCTGCTCGCGCTCGACGCCCTCAAAACCACGGACGTGAAAGGCAAAATCGTTTTCTTCAACCGCCCGATGCGCGCCCAGGAAATCACGCCGGGAGCGGCTTACGGCGGGGCGGGCGATCAACGCAACCAGGGCCCGGCTGAAGCCGCAAAATACGGCGCAGTGGGCGTGCTCACCCGTTCCCTCACCCAAGCGCTCGACGACATCCCGCACACCGGCAACACCACCTACCTGCCCGACGTGCCGCGCATTCCCGCCGCCGCGCTCAGCACGCTTGCCGCAGACCGGCTCAGTACGGCTCTCCGCGCCGATCCCACGCTTCAGGTGGAACTGGCAATTCATTCGCAATGGCTCGACGACGCCTCCTCACACAATGTCGTCGCCGAAATCACAGGCTCCGAGTTTCCCGATAAAATCATTCTCATTGGCGCGCATCTGGATTCATGGGACATTGCTCCGGGAGCTCACGACGACGGCGCGGGCGTTGTTCAGGCTATCGAAACGCTCCGTTTGTTCAGAGCCATTGGCTATCATCCACGTCATACGATCCGCTGCGTGCTTTTTGTGAACGAGGAAAACGGCCTGCGGGGAGCACTCGAATACGCCCGTCTCGCCACTGAAAAACGGGAAGAACATCTCCTCGCCTTCGAAACAGATGGCGGTGGTTTTCAACCCCGCGCGTTTCAGCTCGGCAATACCGCAGGCAACGCCGCCGCCCGTGCCGCGCGCTGGCAAACCCTGTTCGAACCCTACGGCCGTCTTGATATTCGCAACGGCAAAGGCGGCGCGGACGTCATGCCTCTGCTCGCCAAAGGTTATGCGGTGGGTGAACTGGTGAATGAATCACAACGCTATTTCGATATCCATCATACCCGCGCCGACACAATTGACCAAGTCAACCCCCGCGAACTCCAGCTCGGCGCCGCTGCCCTCGCCTCCTTTGCCTTTTTGGTCGATCAGCACGGGCTGTAGTTTATGTAGCCGCGTTTGAGGGCGCAGCCCGAAAACGTGGCCATCATAGCGGACGCATGCGCACCACGTTTTCGCTTCACTCAAACGCGGCCGCAAAACCATCCCGCCATCACACCAAATGATAGCAGAGCCACGCGAACAGCATTCCGACAAGCCCGATGATCGTTTCGCAGACGGTCCAGGTTTTGAAAGTTTGCGCCACGGTGAGACCGAGACAGTCCTTGACGATCCAGAAACCGGCGTCGTTGAGATGCGACAGGAAGAGCGAACCGCACCCCACCGCCACGATGATCAGGGCCGTGTGCGCCTGGGTGAGCTCCGGGTGCAGGGCCAGAATGGGCACCAGCAATCCGGAAGCCGTGGTGATCGCGACCGTCGCCGAGCCGGTCGCGACGCGGATGAAAGCCGAGATCAACCAGCCGTAGAGCAACGGCGACAGATGAAATTGTTCGCCCAGCCTGCCGATCGCATCCGCCACGCCGCTGTCGCGCAGCACACGCGCGAAGCCGCCACCACCGCCGACCACCAGGACGGTCATGCCGATGGAGGCGACGCTTGTTTCGGTGAACTTCAGCAGCCGCGCCTTCGCGTAGCCGCAGTGGGTGCCCAGCGACCAGAGGCAAAAGACCACCGAGACCATCAGCGCCATCGTCGGGTTGCCAATGAACGTCGCGACATCGCGCCAGGCGTGGCCTTTGGGCAGCGTCAGTTCCGCCAGGGTGCCGAGCAGCATGAGAAGCACCGGGAGCATGATGGAAAAAAGTGTGAGTCCGAATCCCGGCCGGCGGAGAGTCGGGTCCGTCGCATCGGGTTTCGCCAGGTCCGCCGGAAAAGCTTCGACCCGTTTCACGGCCCACCGGGCAAACAGCGGTCCGGCGACCATGGCCGTGGGCAGGCCCACGATAAAGCCCCAGAATAAAACAAGCCCCATATTGGCCCTGAGCGTTTCGACCGCCACCACCGGCCCCGGATGGGGCGGCATCAGGCCATGCATGACCGAAAGACAGGAGAGCAAGGGCAGCGCCAGCAGCAGGAAGGGCTGCTTCGTCTCCCGGGTCAGGGTCAGCAAAATCGGCAGCAGCAGCACGAGGCCGACCGCAAACCAGGTCGTCAGCCCCACCGCCAGCGCCAGCGCGATGATGCACCATTGGATGCGTTTGGGCCCGAAGAATGCCGCGAAACGTTTCGCCAGCACCTCCGCCCCGCCCGATTCGGCGAGCAGCTTTCCCAGCATCGTGCCCAGCGCGAGGACCGCGGCGATCCCGCCGAGCGTCGCACCCACGCCGTCCTGGACGGACTTGGTGACGCCCAGCATCGTGTACGCAGCCGCCTTCCCGCCGGCCCCGTCCGCCGGTTGCGCCATCAGCACCGCCCCACCGCCGACGAGGAGCGACGCGATGATGAGCGAAACAAAAGCATTTATTTTGAGCCAGGTTACCAGCAGAACCAGAACACCAATCGCCGCCAGAGCCAAAAAAATGAGGTGCAAATCGTGGGGGTTCATACGATGCCTGAGCGTCCACCAATCGGCGGCGGGAGGGAAGCCTGCAATTGCATCCGGCGGAAAATTTCGGAGGCAGCGCGCGGCCAGCTCCACGCACCGCACATCAAATCCGCAACTCCGGGCTGCGATTATTCCAGCGGATACCGGATCACCTGGCCGGAGGGCAATTGCACCCGCAACGGATGGTTCTCCTCGAATTGGATCTGCCGGTAATCTTCGCCCGCCACCGGATTCAACTGCCGGATGTATTTATCCGGGCCCACCAGATCATCATACGTCGCCCTCTTTTTTCCCGTCTCCAGATAGTACTGGTCGGCCGCCGCCGCGAGCTGGCGCAGATTGTTCATCACCACCTTCTCCTGCGAGGCTGTCCGCACCTTTTGAAACGCGGGAATCGCCATCGCCGCGAGCACGCCCACCGTGACCGGATTGTAGAAGGCCATCACCGCAACGTCCTGTTTGAGCGAACGATTCCAGTAGGACCGGATCAGCACACCCTCCGGCAGGTTCGTGCGCACCGTAATGAGCGGACGATCGGCCTGGGGAATGTTCGCCAGCACCATCGCCAGGATTTTTTTCGGCTCGGCCGACAAATGGGCGTTTAAAGTTTCCAGCTCATGCAGCTTGGCAAAGAAATGCGGGCTGATGTAGCCGATGCCATTGGCCTTGTCGCCAAAGGGCGCGAGGGCCTTCTGAAACCCGGCCGTCTGCGCCAGTCCGCCCTTGGCATTCATGCATTCGGCGAGAAATTTCGGGGAAGTCGCGATCATCAGCGTCGATCCGTCTATCGCGATCACGGGCTTCAGGCTCTCGACGGGCATGGGGATTTTCAATTCGAACAATTCCAGCGTTCCCTCCTGCCGCCGTTCGAACATCGGGATCTTCACCAATGCGTCGTGCAACGACGGTGCGATGCCATCCACGGTGAGCAGCAGTGAAAAAGCGGGCAGTTGCACCCCATCCGGCCCCGGCGTCCGAATGCCCGGACCGTCTTCGAACCGCATGACGAGCGCCGAGCGCCCTTTCCAGTTTTGCACAATGCTGAGCGCGGAAATCGCCGCCTCCTGGCCGGCCTGTTTCAAGGCCTCCTCCAGCTTGTTGGCGGTGACATCGCCACCCACTTTGGCGACGACCGCATTGACGGTCTTATAAATTGCGGGCAGATCGATTTCATTCTCACAGAATACATCCGTGTTGGCGGGAGCGAGGGTGAGCCGCTCAAACGGCTTCGGTTCGCCGCCGAAGCCCGCCATCAGGCCATGCCGTCCCTCCGGCGTGTAGAAAAACACGCGGTTGCGGAAAAATCCCGTGCCATCGCCGACGGAGCTCAGACCCACGGCCTGAATATCCGTCAGACCCATTATTTTAAAAAGCGCCGCGTAATCCTGATTCAATTGCGCGGCGGCCTGCGGCTGCGCCTTGGCCACCTCGGTCATGATATTTTGCACCATGCCCGCGAGTTTCAGCGCATCCCCGTCGATGTCCGCATAACCGTAGAGCGTGCCCCCGAGTTCCAACTGTTTGCTTACCGCGAGAAAATGCCGGCTGCGTTCCGACTCCTTGACAACCTCCAGTGCCGGCGTTTTGGGGACCGCTGGTGCCACGGGTGCGACCGCCGCGGATTCCGCCTCCTTCTTCTGACAACCGGCCAGCCCGGCCAGTAATAATGCGCCGCCTACCACGAGTGATTGGATGTTCATCGGAGCACGATTGCTAGCCGCGAGAGCTGCAGACGGAAAGCCAAAACTGGCACGAGGCATGTTATCGTAATTTGATGTTCAATTGCAGGAGGGGCTTTATGCCCCGATTCGCATTCATCCTGTTCTCGGAAATTCATTATCGGGGCATAAAGCCCCTCCTGCAGTTTTCTGACTCAGATCTCTCCCTCAGAATAAATCGCCCTGCTGCAACGCGCCGCGTTTCACCGGATCAAGTACGCTCATCTGGAGCAGCCAGGGAATGGTGGCCGCGGCAAATTCCGGCCGGCGCACCAAGGCCAGCAGCAACACCGCGCCCGCCAGCGCATCGTAGAGCGCGGCGTGATAATGCCGCCGGCTCTCCGGACAATGCACCGCAGCCAGCGCGTCAAGCCCGGCCTGCTGGCCGCACGCCTCCACGAGTTCCTTCAGTTTGCCGTCGCCGAGCTGCGGAAAAAATTGCGGGTAAAGCCGCCCGGTGTCGATCCACGGTCCCCACTCTGTCGTGGATCGACCGACTTGCGCAAAATCCGGCGCGGTCCGCGGATATGGCCAGACAGACTTGAGCAGGGAATTTTCCACCGACGCAAAATGCGCCGCCAGCGGCCCGCGCTCGCGCAGGCCCGCAAAATATTCCCACTCATCGCGGAAAAGGGCTTCACCCGCCACGCTCTCGGCGCTGAGTCCGTGCACCGCGGTGTCTTCCGCGCTGACGCGTCCGATCGACCGGCACAACCGCGTCCGCGTGGCGGCAATGCTTCCGGCCAGCAAGGTCACAACCCCGAACTCGATGATGCCAGAATTGCGGTTGCCCTCGAAGTCGATGAAATGGATCGGTGTGTCGGCCAGAGACATGGCCTCCACGAAACACACGAAAATCACGAAAATCACGGCTAATCTAACAGGTAGGCTCGCCATTCGTGCTCCCGACTCCTTGCCGCGCCGAAGCCGGGCGAAGGCGGATCAATACTCGCTCTTCCGCCCCTTTCCGCGCGGGGTGAACAAGGCTTGCGCGAGGAAGCCCAGGCCGAGTGTGCCGGCGAGCATGCGGATGTTGCGCAGCGCGCCCACGACGTGCTCCACCGGGGCCGACCGCGGCTCCCGCACCCGGTGCATCAACAGCAAGGTCAGCCCGGCAAACAGCGGCATGAACGCGAAAAAGACATGATACACCGTGTTCACCGCCCAGCCGCCCGCCAGCGCCCAGGCGAGCAACTGGCCGGCGAAAATCGGCGCAAGCGCGGTGCCGAGCGCAGCGGCCGCAATGTTGCAGCCCACGGCAAATCCCTTGGCCCCGGCCGGCATCAGTTTCATCAGCAGATTCAGTTGCGCGAGCACGATGCCGGCGTTGGTCGCGCCCGTCAGCGCCCACACCACGAAGAGCAGCCAGTGCGTTTCGCGCGTCACGAAAATCCACGGCAGGCCGGCCAGCGCCCACAATGGCACCGCCACCAGGAGCACCGGCCTGGCCCCAAAACGCTCGATCAGCCGGCCCCACGCCGGCAGGGCCAGCGCGCCAAACAGCAGTGAAAACGACAGCGGCCAGCTCGCCTGCTGCGCCGAAGCCGTGAGCGCACTGAGCATGAACACCGGTTGAAAAGCGCCAAAGCCGTTGAGCACCGCGCCCCAGCCCATGCCGAACAGCACCATGCGCCAGAACATTGTCTGCCCGCGCAGCCGCGCCCATTGTTCCGTCCAGCGCACGGCGGTCGACGGCACCGGGTCGCCCTCCGCCGGCGTTTGATGCGCGTACCCCGCCGAGATGATCCGAAAAACACAACTGACGCCGATCACCGCGCCAAACATCTCCAACGAAGGCCGGCTGAGCGCCGCGCCCGCCAGCAATAGAAACGCCAGATTGGAAAACTGGCACCAGCGGTTGCGCTGGGAAAAATACACCGCCCGGATGCGCCCCGGCACCCAGGATTGGGTGTAGGTCGTCCACGCGACCGACATGATCGCGGTCGTCAGTCCGCAAAAGAAAATAAATCCACCCGCCACCGCCGTGGCGTGCCCCCGCACATGGTCCGGCGTCAGTCCCAACGCGCCGGCAAAGCCAATCCATCCCGCTATGTTCAGCCAGATGTTGACCAGGAAAACATCCCGCGCCCGGAAACGTCCGAACAGCGCGGGAGCAATAAAGAGTTGCAGCAACTGGCACCAGAACGGCAGCGAGACCAGCAGGCCGTAGGCATCGGGCGGCAGCCGCAATCCTTCGCTCAATAGCGCCGCCACCACCAGGTTCGCCGGCAAATTCAGATAAACCAGTGGCATGGCGAAGATGCCCTCGAACGTACTGCCCCGCATGCTGCGCCGGAGGAGTGCCCGTCGCGCAACGGGCGTACCGGCAACGGGCATGAAAGTGAGGGTCGGCATTTTGCTAAACCATCACGTTATGCAGCTTGGGCCTGACGTCGAGCAGGCGCTGGGTATGACATTTTAAGCATCGCCTTCTTCGTGGCGGCCCAGCCGACAAGCCCGTGTACTTGTCGCTGTCCCGCCCTGCCCGACGGCTTCGCTCAATTTCGCAATAACCAATCGAGTGGTTGCATGCCGAGGGAGACTTTGCTGCTGACGGTCGTGCCGTTCATCAGCCACACACTGCATTCGCCGGTGAGGAGATTTTGCCAGAGCAGGTCGGACTGTTGATCGGCATTGTAATCGCCGGCTCCGCACAGTTGCCAGTCGAGAGTCACGGTGCCAAGGGTAACGCTGCTGCTCACCGTGGTGCCGGCCATGAGCCACACGCCGTACTCGCCGGTCACTTCGTTTTGCCACAGAATGTCCGACTGGCCGTCCTTGTTGAAATCGCCGGTTCCGGCGAGCATCAGATCGGTGGACACAAACCCGAGTGAAACGATGCTGCTTACAGTCGTGCCGTTCATCAGCCACACACTGCATTCGCCGGTCGTGCGGTTCTGCCAGACGAGGTCCGACTTGCCGTCGCCATTAAAGTCACCCGCGCCACACAGTTGCCAGCCCGGAGTCACGGTGCCGAGAGCAACCGTGCTGGTTACGGTCGTGCCGTTCATGAGCCACACGCTACAGGCTCCGGTGGCGCTGTTCTGCCAGAGAATGTCGGTCTTGCCGTCGTTGTTGAAATCACCCGTGCCGCAAATCTTCAGACCGGCCGGACCCGTGCCCAGGGAAACTTTGCTACCGACCACCGTTCCCGACATCAGCCATACACTGCATTCGCCGGTCGTGCTGTTCTGCCAGAGCAGGTCGGATTTCCCGTCCCCGTTGAAATCCACGCGATAGACCGCAGGAGCGGTGGTGGTCTTGACGGTGAGTACCGCGCCAGCGCTCGAGACCGAGCCCAGGGAATTGGTACCCACCACCGTGTAGGTGCCGGCATTTCCGGAAGCAACACTGGCGATGGTATAAGAAGCACCGGTGGCTCCGCTGATCTTCGATCCGTTTTTCTTCCACTGGTAGGTCGGTGCCGGCGATCCGCTGGCAACAACCTTGAAGGTAACGGCAGCGCCCTTGGTCACCGTTTGCGTAACCGGTTGTGTCGTGATCATCGGTGCACTGTTCACGGTGAGCACTGCGCCGGTGCTCGTGGCCGAACCGACGGAGTTGGCGGCGGCGACCGTATAAGTGCTGGCGTCTGCGGGAGTCACGCTCGCGATGGAATACGAAGCGGCCGTAGCGCCAGCGATAGCCATGCCGTTCTTTTTCCATTGATAGGTCGGGACGGGATTGCCGCTGGCAGCAGCCGCAAAGGTGGCAGAACTGCCTGTAGTTAACGCAAGGCTGGCAGGTTGCGTCGTGAAGACCGGAGTGGTCAATGGTGCGTTCACCGTGAGCAGGAAGGTATCCGTCGCCGTCAGCGATCCGTCGCTGACAGTAACCGTGATCGTCGATGTGCCGGTCTGTCCGGTTGCGGGCGAGACAGTCACCGTGCAATTGGCGCCACTACCACCGAAGGTGATGCTCCCATTTGGCACGAGTGTCGTGTTGGACGCCGTGCCGCCCAGCGTCAGGCTGCTCAGCGCCGTATCCGCATCACCCACGGTGAAGGGAATCGCGACGGTCGGCGTACCCGTCGTGGTCGTTTGATTGGTGATATCGCTGATGGTCGGAGGGGTCGGTGCGGTGCCGGTCGAGGTGACCGTCAGCGTCCAACCGCCGGCGATGCTGCCTTGGTCCCCCGCCCAGCCGTCTACTACATACAACGACCAGGTGCCATTCGGCGTTTGCCCGACCAAACCGGCAAATGATCCGTCATAAGGTGCCGCAGGCGCGGGCGCGGGAAACACGATGGTGGATGCGCCGTACACGGTCGGCTGATAGGTGCCCGTAACCAACGCTCCCGTCTGCGGCAGCAACGCGGTGGCTGTGGTTGAAAAAGTGAGCGTGGCGTTGGTGGTGGGGCTCCCGCCGCCGCCGACTTTTGACATCAGCATGATCTTTTGCCCCGTCGGGCTCGCCAAAACGATATCCACATCGCTGGCCCAGGTGTGGCTGAAATTATTCAGCCTCACGGTGACTGCGCCGATGGTTCCACCCAGGCCCGAGATCGTGATGTTCGAGGGATAGACCGACGCCGGGCCGGAATCCGGAATCGCCATTGCTGCACTATTAGAAACCGTCTGCGTCGTGGACGAAAGCGCGCTCACGGTCAGAATAAAGGAAGCAGTCGACGTCAGCAATCCGTCGCTTACCGTCACGGTGATCGTGGTCGTGCCCGTTTGACCGGCAGCAGGAGTAAGGGTCACCGTGCGATTCGCACCATTGCCACCGAAGAAGATATTTCCGGCGGGAACCAGCATCGTATTCGAAGAAAGTCCGCTCACGGTCAGACTGCCCGCGGCGGTTTGCGAATCGCCCACAATGAAACTGATCGGACCGATGGCTGTGCCGAGGCCCGTGGTTTGAGCCGGGATGACTGAAATCGTCGGCGCAGTGTTCACCGGATTAACCGTAAGGACGGCTCCAGCGCTCGTCGCTGGGCCGGCGGCGTTGGTCGCGACCATCGTGTAGGTGCCCGCATCACCCGCTGCCGTACTGGCAATGGTGTATGCGGCATTGGTCGCTCCGGCAATGGCGCTGCCATTCTTCTGCCACTGATACGTTGGCGAAGGTGTCCCGCTCGCGGCCGCCGTGAAGGTCACACCCGCTCCCGCTGTCACCGTCTGGCTGGAAGGTTGTGTGATGAAAGCGGGAACGCTATTCACGGTGAGCACTGCTCCGTTACTCGTCACGGAGCCCACGGAATTGGTGGCGACCAACGTGTAGGTCGCGGCATCACCGATCGCAGCACTGGCAATCGCATAAAAAGCACCCGTTGCTCCGGTGATATTCGTGCCATTCTTCCGCCACTGATAGGTCGGCAAAGGATTGCCGCTGGCGGCCGCCGTGAAGGTCACACCCGCCGCCGCGACGACGGTCTGGCTGACCGGCTGAGTCGTGAACGCCGGCGCGCTGGTCGCAGCGTTCACTGTGAGAATCGCGGTGCTGCTGATCACGGAGCTGACAGAATTGGTCGCCACCACCGTGTACGAACCGGCGTCTCCCGCCACGATGTTCATAATGGTAAGGGATGCACCGGTTGCTCCAGAAATATTCACGCCACCCTTCTGCCATTGGAATGTCGGGGTCGGCAAACCGATCGCCGCTGCTGTGAAGAGCACCCAATTGCCGGCCGTCACCATCTGGTTGACTGGCTGTGTCGTGAATACCGGAGCACTGGTCGCAGCGTTGACCGTCAGCGTTGCTGTGCCACTAGTAACAGAAGTGACGGAGTTGGTCGCCACCACCGCGTACGAACCGGCGTCTCCTATCGCTGTAATAGCGATCGTATAAGAGGCTCCGGTCGCTCCGGAAATACCACTGCCGTTTTTCTGCCATTGGTAGGTCGGCGCCGGCGAACCGCTCGCCGCCGCAGTGAACGTCACGCCCGCTCCCGCCGTCACCGTCTGACTGGCGGGTTGGGCCGTGAAAACGGGCGCCGTGGCCGAGATGGCCAAAGTGAGCGTTCCAGTGTCCGAGGTGGTAGAGCCGGCAGAATTGGAGATCACCGCCGAATAGACGCCAGCGTTGTTCGTCTGGAACGCGGTAATCGGATAGGTTGAGGCAGTTGCTCCGCTCAAAATGGCTCCGTCCTTGTACCATTGATAAGTAAACGGAGCGGTGCCATCGGCGGTGGCGGACAAAGTGACGGCCTGACCCGCGGCTACCGTCGCACTGGCGGCATGCGCCGTCACGCCCGCAACGAAGCATAGACTGATAAAAATACTCGCCGCCAAATGCAGAAGGAATTTTTGAGTGAACATATTGAAGTACCGCCTGTTCGACTCGCTGACCCGGGCATTTAACGGATGGCTCAACCTTGCCCGAAGCTTACGGACCGTTTACCAACACGTGGTCGCCAACTCCATATCGCTGTGAAAATCCCGGCGCGATCCGGCAAAACATTAAAATTGTGGAACCAAAATTTTCCGAATTTGTTTTCCGCATCGTACAATTTCTCCACTGCCGTCGGCATTCCCGCCGTCACGGAGCGCGGTAAGCACCGGAAGTGTCACTTGACGCTTTCTTTTCGCCGCGCCTACGTTGTTCAGTCTCGAACCCATGGCGCATGGCCCGAAATCCACTCCCGACCAGTCCAAGCCGCGCAGGTTCAGTTTCGGAAAACTCCGGGTGAATCACGAGCCGATCGGAGCCTTGGCCATGAAATATCGCTTCCCTCCGTCTCTGGCCGTCTTGGCTGCCGCGCTGGTGTTGTTCGCCGGCTGCTCGACGGCTCCGACCGAATATCACGAGCCACCGCCGCTCACCGTCGCCGACCGGTCGGCGCACAATCTGCGGGTGTTCGAACGGACCTGGGAGTTGGTGAACGAGAAATATTTCGACGCCAGATTTCGCGGCGTGGACTGGTCCGCCATGCGCACCAAGTACCGGCCGGAAGCCGTGGCTGCCACGGACGACACCGCCCTCTATCTGGTATTGAACCGGTTGTGCGCGGAATTGAAGGAGTCGCACCTCGCCGCCATCGCTCCGCGCCGCGTCCACGAATTCCGCACCGAGCATCGCGCCAGCGTGGGCTTCCGCATGCAATGGCTCGAAGCCAGGCGGGTGGTCACCGGTGTCGTGCCCGGCAGCCCGGCCGCCATCGCCGGAGTCAAGACCGGCTGGCTCGTGGTGGCGCGCAACGGGGCGGCGTTGACGGACAAGGACGACTATCTGCCAAAACTCGGCCAGCCGGTGTCCTACGAATTTCTCGATGCCGAAAACCAACTGCATCTGCTGACACTGGAGCCGCAACTGATCAATTTTGCCCAGCTCGAATCGCGCGAATTGCCCGGGGGTGGCCGCTATCTCCGCTTTGACGAATTCAACCGCCATTCGCTCCATTGGTTGAGCGAACAAATCAAGGCCAAAACCGCCCAGCCCGGCGTCGTGATCGATCTGCGCAACAATCCGGGTGGCAACCTGCTGGTCCTCGATGTCGCTTTGGCCGAGTTTTTCCCCCGGAAAATCGCCGCCGGCCGTCTGATCAAACGCAACGGACACGGACGAGAAAACGAAAGCTTTTCCTGGTCGTCTGCCCGCTATGCCGGCCGGGTCATGATTCTCACCGACAACTCCACCGGCAGCGCCGCCGAGATCTTCAGCCACGTCCTGCAACAGTACCGGCGCGCCACGATCGTCGGGCGGCGCACCGCCGGCGCGGTGATTGTCTCGCGCAACTACGATCTCCCCGGCGGCGGACAACTCCAGGTGCCAGTCTGCGATTATATCGGGCTCGACGGCCAGCGGCTCGAAGGTCGCGGTGTCACGCCCGACATGGCCGTTCCCGCCCCCACCCTTGCCGATCTGCGCGCGCACCATGATCCCGACCTTGAAACCGCCCAGCGCGTGTTGCAACAAGCCGCTGCGCGAACCGCGGAATAAACCCGCCCGGAAAATAAGCCACGGGGCGTTCAATGCTTGCAACCCCAGGCGGAACCCGACCGGAAGCCGCGTTCCATCTCACGCGAAAAGATTTGAATCCGCTCAACGTTTCTTCTGTCCGGTGCGGACAAGAATATCCTGGAACCAGCCGACGCCGGGTTCAAAGTGTTTGCCGCCCTTGATCCGGGGATACTCGATGGCGCGCAGCTTGTCGCCCTGCTCCTCGTCCTCGCCGATCAGGCCTGACCCGCCGCGCAGGGCGCAGGCGACGGCTTCATCAACGCAGCGCTGGATGAGCGCAAGGTCGGTGGCATTGGCCGGCGCGGAACGGGCAAAATAACCGCTCTTCTGCACAAGCACTTTCTCGGCCTTGACAAGCTGGGCGAACTGCTTGCCGAACCAGGCGCCGACATTGACCTTGTCGAGCGCGACGTGGCCGAACGCATCGCGCTCCACCTTCTCGCCGCGTGATTCGATCTCGGCGATGATGGAGTCGACGCAGGCGCCCTCGCTGACGAAGATATTGAGGTTGCCCTGCTGCTCCATGACTTGGCGGAGGCGATCCGCCTCCGCCTGAAGATTGAAGGCCAATTCCGGCACATAGACACCGTGCACGCTCCATTTTTTCGCATCCAACCCGAGCCCGGGCACAAACTGGCTGCGGTCAATCCAGGCAAAATAATCGCGCGTGGTGGCCGCCGTGAGCCAGCCGGAGTGGCGCCCCATGATCTCGTGGACAATCAGCATCCGCCCGCTGGCACCCTGCTCGCTGGCGACGTTCTGAAAAAAGCGCGCCCCCTGCTCCGCCGCCGTCATGGCGCCGAGGCTTTGCCGGATGGGCGTGATGTCATTGTCGACCGTCTTGGGCAGACCGATGACCGAAAGGTTGTAGCCATTCTTCGCCAGGTAGGCGGCGAGATCCGCGGCCGCCGTATTCGTGTCATCACCGCCGATCGTGTGGAGGACATTGATCCCGTCCCTGACGAGCTGGTCGGCGGCCACTTTCTGCGGCTCCTGGCCTTCCTTCACCAGGCCGCGCTTCACGCAGTCCTTGATGTTGGTCAGCTTCACGCGGCTGTTGCCGATGGGGCTGCCGCCGTAGCGCAGAAGAATGTGCGCCTGCTGGCGCAGCTCCGGAGTGACCTTGATCGAGTCACCCAGCAGGAGACCCTTGTAGCCGGAACGGTAGCAAATGATTTCCGTCTCGGGTGAGACTTCGGAATATTTTTTGATGAGACCGCCAACGGCAGCGCTCAGACAGGGAGCGAGACCGCCGGCGGTGAGAAGGGCGACTTTTTTGGGATGTGTGCTCACGATGGTATGGGCACCCACTTTTCTGCGCACCCGCCCAAGGTCAAGAGCAGGCTTGGGCGGAGCGGATCGAAATATGCCGCCAGCAGGGAATTTTTCGGTATTTACCGGGCGGCACTTGCACCCCGTTTTCAGGTTGTCGCGCGCGCCGATGACTCGACTCTGGTGGCAACCTCGTGCCAGCAAAAAAAGCATCCAACCCCTGCCACCCATGCGTTTTGCCTGATCTCACTCGTGTTTTTGTTGGTTTCCGCCGGACAAGCTTTTGGCGCCACCGAACGAACCGTGCTGCCTCTGGGTTCGCCGCTGCCGGATTTCACACTGCCGGCGGTCGGCGGTCGCGATTACACTCCCGCCGACTTTGCGCCCGCCAAGGTGTTCGCCATTGTCTTCACCTGCGACCACGGCCCCACGGCCCAGGCCTATGAAAACGCTTGAAAAAGTTGGCGGCGGAATACCAGCCGCGTGGCGTGGGTTTCCTCGCCATCTATCCCAATCATGCCGAGGCGGTGCGGCTTGACGCGATGGGCTACACCGATCTCGGCGATACACTGGCCGAGATGAAGATTCGCACGGCGCACCGGAATTTTAATTTCCCCTATGCCGATGATGGCCCGACGCAGGCCGTGGCGGAAAAGTTCGGTCCGGCCGCCACACCCCATGTTTTTATCTACGACCAGGCCCGACACCTGAGTCTCCAAGGCCGGATTGATGACTCCGAACGCGAAGACTTGGTCAAGCACCACGACACCCGCGATGCGATCGAAGCCTTGCTGGCCGGACGCGAACCCGCCGTCACCACCACGAAAGTTTTCGGCCGCTCCCTCAAGCGGCGCGAAAAAACCGAGGACTGAGGCAGAGCCGTCGAACCATGCCGCCGCTCATTGCGCGGCAGCGGCGGGTTGAGCAGGCTTCAGGTATTTGTCGAGGAAGGCTTCGACCCGGGTGTAATATTCCACCCGCTTGTCGAGATGGGCCATGCCATGGCCCTCCTCACTGACAATCATCGTCTCGTGCGGCACATGGTTTCGCTCCAGCGCGGAAATCAGGCTGTGCGACTGCTCGATGTCCACCGTCCGGTCCTCCTTGCCGGCGGCCACAAAGACCGGGACCCGGATCTGATCCGCATGCCGTCCGGGGGAAATCGCCTCGAATTTTTCCGGCAGTTTTTTGGGGTCGCCAAGTTTACGCAGCATGTAGCCGTAGCTGACGTCCTCGTGCTGATAGTATTTGGTGTCCCGGATTTGCTGCGCCCAGTCGAACACTCCGGCGTTCGTCACCGCGCACCGGTAGAGGGAGGGTTCGTTCACCACGCCGGAAATGGCGAGATAGCCGCCGAAGGAACCACCCATGATGGCGACCCGCCCTCCATCAATCAGCCCCGAGGCGATCATGGATTTGGTCGCGTCGGTCACATCGTCATGCATCTTGCGAAAATCAAATTTGTCCTCGTAGGGAAACATCCAGTTGTAACCGGTCGAGCCCCGATAGTTCGGCTGAAGCACCGCGTAGCCCCGGCTGGCGAGAAACTGCGCCTCCCCATTGTAGCCCCAACTGTCCCGGAGCCACGGGCCGCCATGCGGCAGCACCACCAGCGGCGGCGGATTTGTTTTTGAAGCTCCGGCCGGCAGGGTCAGATAAGCATCAAGCTGGCGCCCGTCGCGGGTTTTGAATTTGACGACATTCATGGCCTGCATGCGCTTGGGATCAATCCACGGCGCGGAATTCTTCACGAGCCCGATGGTGCGCTTCTCCAGATTCACCCAGTTGTAAGCGGCCGGCTGCCGGTCGGAATAAGTCTCAACGAGCAACAGAGTCTGCGCGTCATTGCTATCGATGATCCGGGCGACCAGGCCCGGGAAAAAACCGTCGATGATCTTCTGGAGGGTGCGATACTCATCGCTGAACCAGGCAGTGCGCGGGCCGTTGCGCTCGAACATCGCGCCGAGAATCTCGTTGCTGGCCCGGGTGCGATAGAGCCAGCCATCGAAATCATAGGCTTTGTCCTGCAACAGCACCTCGCCAAGCTTGCCGGTGGCCGCGTCCATCAGTTGCAAAGCCCGGGGTTTCCCTTCCTGCCGCGGCCCGACCACCACCACCTGGCCCGGCTGGTCACCGGGAGCAATCACGTCGATTTGATCCAGATCCACCGGGCACTTGGTCCATTGTCCGTCGGCTAGACGCTGCAACGCAAGTTGGCCGTCATCAGACGTGAAACTGAATGCGAGCTGCCCTTCCCGGTCCGCCATATACCCGGCGAGCTGTCCTTCCCTATCCGCACTGTACCCGTAGACAAGGCCACCCTTCGGCAGAGGAAACCGTTCGACAATGTGCGCCTCGTTGCTGTCGCGGGTATTCATCACATCGGACGAATTGATATTGACGGAGGCAAAATTCACGACCTTCCCCGTCTTGATGTCCGTGTTGATCACCGCCGCACCGCCATCCTGCTGGGTCTCGAAATCATAGCTGTTCCAGACCAGCGGACGAAGCCGGTTCTTTGGCGGAACGGCGATCAGACGCGTGCCATATAACTGCAGCAAAGGGTACACGCGGTCCAGCCGGCCGATCTCCGCCGCGAGCAAGCCGAGCCCATAGCGCTTGCGCGCGCCGAGATGGAAGATGAATCTTTGGTCATTCAGCCAATTAACCTGGGTGATGTCGGTGTCCCCTGGACTGTCGAGTGTCTCCATCTTCTGGCTTTGGAGTTCATAGACCATAAGGGCGTGCTGATCCTCGCCGACTGCGATAATCGCTGCAATATGCGTGCCCGAGGGATTCAGCGTCGGTTGCGACAGCAACCGTGGCCGGAAAAAATCCATCGCCGGGATCGGCTCGTTTTCCGGGACCGGAGTGATGCGCTTGAGGTCGAGTTTTTCGGCGGCAAAGGCCGCGGAAGCAACGGCACCAAAGGCAAAGATGCGGATTAATCGCTGGACAAGGATGCGGCAGGGTAGGCTCATTTTTAGGGGTTGTTTAATGATGAGATAAGTTTTCTGGCCGCGTGTAGCCACGAAAAAATCAACCGCGCCGGAATAACCCCGCTTGCCTCAGGCGCATCACTTCAGCAGTTCCCGCAGGTCCGCCAGACCGAGCCTGGCCGACGCGGCGTCGCTGGCTTCGAACACATCCGCCAACAGCGCGCGTTTGCCGTCCTGCAGGGCCATGACTTTTTCCTCCACCGTGCCGGCACAGATCAGCTTGTAGCTGGTGACCACCCTCGTCTGACCGATGCGGTGCGCACGGTCGGTCGCCTGCGCCTCGACGGCAGGATTCCACCATGGATCGAAATGCACGACGACATCCGCTCCGGTGAGATTCAGGCCCGTGCCGCCGGCCTTCAGCGAGATGAGAAACACCGGGACGGATGCATCATTTTGAAACCGGTCCACCTCGGCTTGCCGCGCCTTGGTGCTCATCGAGCCGTCGAGATGGCAATAGGCCACCCCCTCGGCCTCGAGTTCTTCCCGCAACAGGGCGAGCAACGAAGTGAATTGCGAGAAAACGAGCATGCGATGCCCCTCGTCGATGCTCTCGGCGAGCAGTTCGCGGAAGGCGTCAAGCTTGGCAGAGTCAGCATAATCAGTCTTAGGATCCCGGTCCGGGCTGCGTCCGGCCTCCACCAAGCGCGGATCGCAGCAGATCTGGCGCAGCCGGAGCAACTGGGTGAGGGTGGCGAGACGAAGATTGTTTTCCGAGGCTCCTTTGGCTGCGAGATCGATGAGTTCGCGCTCGGAGTCTTCCTGCATTTTCCGGTAGAGCGCCGACTGCGCCGCGGTCGGCTCGCAGTAAATCACCTGCTCGATCTTCTCCGGCAATTCGGGCGCAACGACGAGTTTTGTACGCCGCAAAATGTAGGGAGCGGTCCGGGTGCGCAGTTGTTCGTCATGCCATGTCCGCTCCTCACGCTTCAGGCCGGGAGGCAGCTTGGGGAGAAATCCGGGCATCAGAAATTCAAAGAGCGAGCGGAGGTCATCCAGCGAATTTTCCAGCGGCGTGCCGGTCAGCAGAAAGCGACCGTTTCCCCGCAGAGTGCGCAGCGATTGCGCCGCCTGGGTCCGGCGGTTCTTCAGATGCTGCGCTTCGTCCGCAAGAATGAGATCAAGCTGCATGCCGCCAAAAAGTTCCACATCACGGGCGAGTGTGCCATAGGAAGTGATGATGAGATCGTGCACGGCGAAATCCACTGCAGCCAGCCGGCGGGCACCGTGATGAACGAAGGTGCGCAGCCCGGGGGTGAAACGCGCGGCTTCGCGCCGCCAGTTTTCGACGAGTGATGCCGGGCAGACGACGAGCGAGGGGGCCGATGCAGTCTCTTTCATCCGCCGCAATGCGTTGGGAGCAACGCGTTCCACCTTCAAGGCTGCAAGCAGGGCAAGCGCCTGCAACGTTTTGCCGAGGCCCATTTCGTCGGCAAGGATGCCACCGAGCTCCTGCCGATAGAGATGCCAGAGCCAGGCGGCGCCGAGTTTTTGGTAGGGACGAAGAACCCGTTCCAGCGCAACGGGCACCGGCGCAGGCGGCAGGGCGGTGAGGTTGCGCAGCGCGGCACTCCGTGATTTCCATGTCTCAGGCGCTTGAAAATGCGGCGCCACTTTATCGAGCAGATCGTTCACCTCGGTCGCGCGGGCCCGGGCGATGCGATGCCGGCGGGACACGTCACCTCCTGCGGCGGGATCGCCGGCCAAGGCGCGATGCGCGGCCTCGATCTTCGCGAGACGGGTGGAGTCGATGAGATAAATATTTTTGCCGTCCTCCACGTAGCCCTGGCCGGCGGCAACCGCTTCGCGCCATTGCGCATCGGTGGCGGAGCCGGTTTTGAATCCGAGTGTGACCTCAAAGCCATCGGGCTGCTCGGTGATTTCCGCGGCGGTTTCGGCCGTCTTCAGATGCGCGGTGTTGCGTTGGAAATTGGCGGTGAACTCGGCGCCGAAGTGTCCGCGCAACTCCGCTCCGTAAGTGGCAAGGATGTTCAGAACCTTGTGGCGGTCGCGCAGCCACCATTTGCGCGTGAGCGGATCCAGGGTGAAGCGGTGCAGGCGCAGAAATTCCAGCGCCGCATCATAACCGGACGCTTCGCGTGAAGGCAGGGTGATGGCCAGGTAATGCTCGGAGCCGTCCAAGGTCATCGGCGTGTAATCGGGTTGACGCGAAGCCGGGCGTTCCGATGCGGCACGGTTCGCCGTGCGACGTGACGGCGCGGCCTCGGGTTCCGAGGTTTTTTCGCCGAGGTATTCGCTCACTCCCGCCAATTCACATCCATCCCACGCGAGCGGCACACCGGGAACATTGACCAGATAGAAAACAGGCTGACCGGTCAAAGCCCCGATCAACTCCCGCAATTGCGCCCGCTTGAATTGCACAAATGACACCGGCTCGGGTTTGACTCCCAGACGTTGCAACACCGCCAAAGCGGGAATGAATTCGGGTGACGGCACGACTGACAAATCCAGTTCGAGACGGATAGCAATGGCATCGCGCGAAGCGGCACTGATGAAATTGGGTGGCAGGAACAGGCGAAGCATGCGATGAAGAGCGGCCCATCCCGCAGGCAGTACGCTCGCCGCGCAACGAGGAAATATCATGGGTAGAGCGGTTACTGGGAACCGGTCCCGGGGCATCCGGCTCAATCCGATCTTTGAAATTATCAGAGGAGACAAAGGCTTATTGAGTGCCGGCAGCAGCAGCCCAGGAGCGCGTCCATTCCCTCGCCAGGCGGCCGGAGGGCGTGAGATCACTCTCCAGCCAATGGCCGTGGGCTGAGGAGTCCGGTTTCACAATCGAAGCCGTCTCACGCACATCCGACACGGACCAATTGCAGTGGCTCAACCCCCACTGCTGCATGAAATCCATCCACTCCCGGGTCGAGGCTTCATCGACGTCGCCTTTACCGTCGGCGTTGCAAGTGCCCCATTCCGTCACGAACAGCGGCAGGCCTTTCTGCAGGGCCCGGAGCGCTTTGTCGCGCAGCCATTGCTTATGGGTGCCGGCATAGAAATGGAGGCTGTAGGCGATGTTCCTGGCCCTGATCGGATCGTCCGCGACCACATCCACATCCTGCGACCAATTGGGTGAGCCGACGATGATCATGTTGTCCGGATCGATCGCACGAATGGCGGCGACGACCTGTTCGGCGTAGGGCTTCACGTCGCCGGCCCAGGTGGCATCCTTGGTCGGTTCGTTGAAAATTTCATAGAGCACATTCGGCGTGCGGCCATAGCGCAGGGCCATCGCCTGGAAAAACTTCACCGCCTCGGCGGTGTGCTGGTGCGCGTGGTGATCGTGCCAGTCGATGATGACATACAGATCGGCGGCGATGGCGGCATCGACCAGGGCACAGATGCGGGCCTGCTCCGTTTCAGGATGCTCAAGATAACCTTTGCCCTCGACGCCCATCGGGATGCGGATGATGGCGGACTTCCAGTCGAGCTTGAGCCACCTGACAACGTCAGCGTTGTAGAACTCGCCCTTCCACTGGCTCCAGAAAAAACTGTTGCCCGCCAGACTGACCGGCATCCCGTGCTCGCCCACGATTCGGTTGCCCACCGTAAACAGCCGGCCGTGCCGTTTCACGGAGCCATAAGGCGTGGAAAAATCAATTTCCGGCATGAACTTGTTTTCCGGACGCTGATTTGCCGTGGTGGCCTCCGGTTGCGGCGTGGACGAGGTGGCCGGGGGCTGCCGAGCGGGACTGGTCTCCGCCGCCCGGGCAGTCTCGGCCGGAATCGGAGAGGGCTTTGGCGTGAGTTTCCACATGGCGCAACCGGCAAAGAGAAAAGGCAGCCCGAGGATGAGCGGAAGACGGAGTGGTTTGTTGTCCATGACCTGGATTGGGCTCAAATTTGAGCACCAGAAAATTGCGGATGGCAATCCACGGATGCGTCCCGCCTATTAATTGGCGGTAAAGAATGACCAAGCTGTTTAAAAACAACGCAGCGACAATCGGAATTCTCCACCCGGATCCGGCCAGGAAATCTCCTGCCCAAAAAAGCCGCGCGCAAAAACATCAGGGCTCGACCACCACCGGCAGACCGACCGAGGCAAGCTTGAGCAAGGCCAGGGCATCCCAGTTGGCCAGGCGGAAACAACCATGGGATTCGGTACGACCCACTTTTTCCGGATCGGGCGTGCCATGAATCCCGTAGCCGGTCCGATCGAGTCCGATCCAGGCCAGACCAACCGGATTATTCGGCCCGGGGGGAATGATGAGTTTGCGGCCCAGTTCCTGACCTTCGGGTGATTCCGGGAAAACCTCGGGATCAAAAGTATAATTGGGATTGGGAATGATCACGGTGACATGCAGTTCGCCGACCGGACGTTTCTCGACATCACGGGCAATGCTGACCGGGAAATGCGCGATAATCCGGCCCGTGTCATCGGTCGCCTCCAGCACATGATCAGCCAGCCGCACATGGAGCATTGCGGCCTTGGCCGTCGGATTGAACAAGCCCGCCGCCGGAACCTTGATGACCGTACCGGGCACAATATTGTCCCAATCAACGTCCGGATTGAGTTTGCCAAGAAATTTTGGACTGGTGCGGTAGCGTTCGGCAGCGAACTCGAGCGCGGTCGCGTAGGCCAGAACGGTTTGCTCCGATTTGCCCAGCCATGTGGTCGGCAAGGGCTGGAGTGCAGCCAGTTCTTCACCGGTAAAGGTATGCTGGCCGAGAGCCGGAGCCGTCAGCAGGAGAGCCGCGCAGGAGGCTTGATCGAGTTCACCCGTTTCGCGCAACCCGGCGTTGCGCTGGAAAGCCCGCAGGGCCGAAACAGTCTGGGGACCACGCACCCCATCGATCGAGCCGCAGGAAAAACCACGACGAGACAGCTCCACCTGCGCTTCCAGCCAGTCATGAACCGGCACAGGAACAGGACCTGTCTGGCCGGGGCTATCCGCCTCGGCCGGAGCAGTGTCGGAAAGAACCGCCGGTATCTCGTTCTCTGTCTCAGCCGGCAGAGCCGGAGTGTCTTCTGGCCGGCTCGGCTGAGCCGCCATACTGCGAGTACAGACGGGCACATGCAGGCAAAGCACGCCTAAAAAAAGAGCAAAAAAACGGGAATGCTGATGCCAAAGTATCACGAAGCCAAGTTGGATGGTTTAAAACAAATGAAAATGCGGAAATTCACAATCATGGGCGGACAGAAATGCAGACCATTTACCTTACAAAAGAACCTTTGCGTGCAGACCGCGCCCAATCACGGCAATAATCAATCCGCGCCCTGAACCCACCAATGCAGAAAAACCCGGCACCACCATGCTTTCATTCCACATTGACCGCTAAGGGCTTCTGGAAAACATTAACCAATCTTTGGCATCGTTTTATTTGTACATTGTCCCAATTTGATCCGTTATACAGCAAGCAGCCGCCGAGCCTGCGATTCATCCATTCGATCAACACCGACCCGCATGCCTGAAGCACTTTGCCCATTCTGCAAAAAAACAGCCTCACACAATTGGTGCGGCACGCGCAGCGAAGATGGCACGGATTATCAAGTGCAAGCCTGCGGGAGCTGCGGCACCACCTTCCTTTGGCCTTCCCCTTCCGAAGAACAATTGCAACGGGCTTACGCGGCGAATTATTACGGAGGCGGCGAGACAAAATTCAACGGCGGCATTGAAAGTCTGCGTGAGACCTTCGCGGGTTTTCGGACCAAAAGACTCGCCCATAATCTCACCGCCGACGCCGCCATCCTCGACATCGGTTGTGGCGACGGCCGCCTGCTGAGAAATTTCCGCAAAGCCGGTTTTAAGAATTTGCATGGCATCGAGCTGCCGGGACCGGCCGCGGAACGGGCGGCGAAAACCCCGGAAATCAAACTTCACCTCGGCACCCTTGCTTCCATCGACCTGCCTCCCGCCAGCTTCGACCTAATCACTCTCGTCCATGTCTATGAGCATCTGCCTGCACCGAGCGACACCCTGGACCGGCTCGCCAGGCTGATCCGGCCCGGCGGACGTATTTTCCTTTCTTTTCCCAACATCAAAAGCTGGCAGGCCCGTTTTTCGGGCGGCCACTGGTTTCACCTGGATCCACCCCGGCATTTGTCGCTCGTCCCGCCGCAGACCGTGGTTGAACATTTGCAAGCCAAAGGATGCAGACTTTTGTTTGAGCATCATCTCTGCCTTGAACAAAATATCTATGGCTGGATCCAAAGCGCACTGAACTGCGGCGATGATCGTCGGAATTTTCTTTATGAGCGGTTAAAGCGAAACCGTTCCTATGCGCCCGACCGGGGCTTCGGCAGTCTGGTCTTGCACGCTGGCATCGGCGGGCTGCTGCTCATGCCCGCCCTGTTGGCGGATTGTTGCTCGGCCTTGGCCGGTTCGGGAGCCACCGTTGAGCTGATGTTCGAACAAACCCCGGTCCACTGACATTTTTATGTATCGTGATAAAAAAGTCATCGTTGTAATGCCCGCTTACAATGCGGCCAAGACCCTCAAGGCCACCTATGATGAAGTGGTCGATCAAGGCATCGTCGACGAAATTATTCTGGTCGATGATGGCAGCCGGGACGAGACGGTGGCACTGGCGCGTCAACTCGCCAATGTGACGGTCCATGTGCACGATAAAAATCGCGGCTACGGCGGCAACCAGAAGACGTGCTACCGGCTCGCGCTGGAAAAAGGAGCGGACATCGTGATCATGGTTCATCCGGATTATCAATATACCCCAAAACTCATTCCGGCGCTGGCCAGCCTGATCGCCAACAATCTTCATGAATTCGTCATCGGCTCCCGCATTTTGGGCGGTTATGCGTTAAAGGGCGGCATGCCTTGGTGGAAATATATCGCCAACCGGTTTCTCACGACTGCGCAGAATGTGCTGCTCGGCGCCAAATTGTCGGAATATCACACCGGCTATCGCGCATATTCCCGGCAATTGCTGGAATCGATGAATTTCTCCAAGATGTCCGACGATTTCATTTTTGACAACCAGTTCATCGCCCAGGCGCTTTGGAGAAACTACTCCGTCGGAGAAGTGAGCTGTCCGACCAAGTATTTCGCCGAAGCCTCTTCCATTAATTTCCACCGAAGCTCCGTCTATGGATTGGGCTGCCTGCAAGTGAGCATGGAATACCGGTGGGCGAAATTCACCAAAACCGTTCCGCCGTTCATTGCGATCTAGCCGGCCAATAAAACCTTCCCTCTCCCACCTTGAAACTGCAATCCGCCACTGAAAAAATCCTGATCGATTGCCTGCTGATCACTCTGGCGATTTTCATACCGTACAGCCAGGTGGCCCAACATCGTTTTATAGAATTCGACGACGGGCTCTATACTTATCAGAACAATTTCATTATCCAGGGGCTGACTTGGGACAGCTTGGTCTGGGCCTTCACCAACACGGACGCCGCCAACTGGCACCCACTGACTTGGATCTCCCACCTGGTGGACAGGGAGCTGTTTGGTCCTCACCCAGGCGGCTATCTGCTGATGAATGTCGCCTGGCACACCCTCGCCGCGTGCATGTGCTACATGGCGTTTCTCCGCTGCACCAAAAAACGTTTTTTCGCCCTGACGGTGGCGCTCATCTTTGCGTTGCATCCGGCCAACGTCGAAAATGTCGCCTGGACCTCGGAACGGAAGAGTTTGCTTGATGCATTCTTCTGGTTCCTTGGCATCATCGCCTACATCGACTTTCTGGAAACACGCAAACTGAAGTTCTACGGCGTGGTCCTGATCACTCATATCCTTGGCCTCCTGTCCAAGGCGATGCATGTGACCTTTCCCTGCACCTTAGTGCTGATTCATTTGCTGCACACGGCGGCCAATGCCGACGGCAGGACATTTTCCCTGAGGGACTATCGCCTGGCCATGGTCAGCAGCCTGAAGAGTGTCTGGCCACTCCTTCTCCTGTCCGCCTATTTTTCCCTGGTCACTGCTTCAGCCCAAAGCATAGCCATGAGCAGCATGGAGATTCATCCCCTTACTGGTCGGATCGTCAACGTGCTGCAATCATACGAAGAATATATCCAGATGTTTTTCAGTCCTGGTGAATTGTCCCCCTTCTATCCCTTGTTTTATAAGGAGCAGCATTTGCGCAATGCGATTCTTCCCGGCCTGTTTCTTGGCTCGATCACTTTGCTTTTGGTGCTGCTGGCGGCAAAGCGACGCCCGGTGCCGCTGCTCGGCTGGCTCTGGTTCCTCGGCACCATGGTCCCGGTCATCGGGTTGGTCCAGGTGGGCGCTCAATCCCACGCCGACAGGTATCTTTATATCCCGATGATCGGACTTGCCTTTGTTTTCCCGGAATTATTCGACGTTTTCACCACTTGGAAAAAAACAAGCCTGCAACGCTTTCAAACAGGATGGCTTGCCTTGACCACACTCTCACTGTGTTTGGCCACCTATGTCCAGGTTGGCTATTGGGAGAACGGCGTCACCCTTTTTCAACACGCGTTGAAAGTGTCCGGGGACTGCGTCACTTCGGTCAACAATCTGAGTTGTGCCTATTTGAGAAATGAACGCTTCGCCGATGCAATCGCTTTTATGGATTCCAAAATACGCATTGCGAAGAATCCATACAACATCGGGAAACTCTACACGCTTAAAGGCCAGGCTCAGCTTATGCTCAATAAGAACGAGGAAGCGATTGAAAGCGCCAACCGGGCGATTTCCAATGGCCGGGGGGAAACAGCCACATTTTGGATTTTGGCGAATGCCCATTATCAGCTCAAGCATACGGAACAGGCAAAAATGGCTCTCGTCGCAGCCAAACAGATGCTGGGGGCGCCTTCGGCCTACCAACTGAATGATATGAACATTAGAGAAGGCATCCGCTATTTGGATATAATATTGCAGTCTTCCGATTCGTCCAGCAGCGCCAATTCAGCTCATTAAAAACGCAGGCCGCATCGAAAACGATGCGGCCTGCGGTGCGACAAAAAACCAAGGTCAAAGCCTTTGACCCTCTGGGGTGATGCTGAACGAGTAGGCTGCACCGAGAGCGGAATTACTCACCACATAGCCCGTGGCCGATGCCATCCAGGCAGAGGGAAGTACGTTGCCTTTGCCGATATAATGCACATAACTTGACAGATTGCCGCTGACTGCTCCAGCAGCATCCGCAGAAAATGTAACCGACTGAAGGCCGTATTCCATCATGTATTGATTGGCTGCACCCGCGACCTGCTTGCAATCATTCATCAAAGTCTTCTCGATCGAACTCTGCCTGACTTTTTGGAACGCCGGAATTGCCATCGCCGCGAGCAAGCCGATGATGACAACGACTATCATTATCTCTACGAGGGTAAAACCCTGGTTGTATCTTTTCATGGAATTTATTATTAACTATTATATTTATTTAGCGGCTCGTTAATGAACCGTATTGAAATGATAGAAAAATCCCGCCCACCGAACAAGTGCAAATCAGCGTGAAAATCCTGCCTACGCCGGGCTGCTTACAAGCAGATCGATCACGAGCGGATTTAGGATACGGCCGAAATCAGGGCCTATTCAAACATCTGTCATCCACTCGGTTGGGTTCTGGGCTGCCTGTTTCGCTTAAAAATTATGTAACCTTTGCCGGCACCAACGGTATTTCTTGCCACAACTGATTGCCTATTCACGCCGCCGATGTTGCACGCTGCCTCCCAAGCCAACTCCACATCTCCACCCGTCTCCAACGGCGGCTAGGGTTTACTTCGAAGTGGAGCGTAATTCCGATCACGATCTCATGCTCGCCGTCCGCGCCGGTGAAATAAGGCGGCTCGGCGAACTCTTCGAACGCCACCACCGGCGGCTTTACGGTTTCTTTGTACGCCTGACCAACCAGCCTGCGGTCAGCGAGGATCTCGTTCAGATAGTTTTTTATCGCATCCTCAAATACCGGCACACCTAACGCGACGAAGGTAGTTTTCCGCCTGGTTCTTCCACCTGGCAAGAAAAGTAGCCGCAGATCATTTCCGCAAACACCCCCCGACTCCCACCCCATCGAGCCGGTGGATCTGATCGAATTCCCCGACTCCGGGCCGGACCCATCGGCACAGGCCATTACGACCGAGGACGTAGCTTTGCCCCGTACGGCCCTCACCCATCTGCCCCTCTCAACCATCGCGAAGTCCTCGTGCTTTCCCGGTTGCAACAGCTCAACCATACGGAGATCGCCCGATTGATCGATCGCTCCGCCGGCACAGTCAAAGCCTACGTCCACCGCGCGCTCAAAGAGCTGCGCGATGCTCGACACCCATGAGCGCATGGCCGATTCATCCAGTCCTTTCGCGCTCGTCAGAGGTCGATTTGATCGCTTCTTCGCAACGCCGCTCCCGGCCCGACCCTCGCTGCAATTTGCTTTTGCCCGCACGTTATTCGTTGGGGGACTGTTCGTCGGCCGACCACCCTTCTCCCCGCCGATGATTCAGCCAAACCTGTTTTTGAGAAATTAAGCCGCGACGAGGCCCTCGACCCCAACGGCCAGTCACGCCCTTACTACCCTGCTACAGCCTAAGCAACCCGAGGAAATGTCCGGCGCCAACCACGATCCTATCCTCCAACCTGCTATCACATGAAAATACGATTTCACTCCTCCTTGCTCCGCCTTGTGCTCCTGACCGGCCTGTTCACCTTCGCCAGCGTTTCGCTGCACGCCGGTGGAGACGGCACTACCACAAGTGTCAAACTCTCCATCCGGGACAAACCGGCCACTTTCAAAATCGATGTCTCCCGGGCGAAGATCAATCTGATCGGCACCGAGGGCGACACTGTGACAGTCACTTCCCTCACGGGTGAAAACGATGGCAAACAATGCCAGGGAGACGGACTTCGCCGGCTCGACGACGACGTCGGCTTTGCGCTGGTTGAAAACGACCATGTCGTCAGCCTCACCACCGGCGGCGACCACCCTGTTTTAAAAATTGTCGTGCCCCGCGCCATCGCGGTCGATTTCAGGCCGAAGCAAGGCGCGGACCTCATGCTCAAAAACATCTCGGGGGGACATCGCGATTCACGACCCCGGTGGCAAAGTCCTGATCGAAGATATTTCCGGATCATTGGTCGCGGATACTGGGCTTGGCGAACTTCACGCCACCTACACCACTGTCCCAACCCGGTTGGTTGCCATCACATCGATGGATGGCGAGGTTGAACTCCGTGTGCCGTCCGACACCAAAGATCCCGAAAATCTTACCGACGCGACAGATGATTTTCCCAACCAGACAAACACATTCTATCTCGAGGAGCTGTGCACCTGCGTGCAGCAAGCCGCCGCGCCTTTGCTTCCCGCCGGAAGCAAACTCACGGTTACTTTCACCGACCTCGATCTTGCCGGCATGATCCGCCCGGACAGAAACAACATCCGCATCATGACCGGCACCACCATTCCTCGCGCACAGCTAAAATTCCAGCTTCTTGGTGCCGACGGCCGGGTATTAAAGGAAGGCGAACGCCATTTGTCCGACCTCAACTATCAGATATCGATCGGCATTATCGGCCGGAACGAACCGCTCTACTACGACAAGCAACTACTCAAGGAGTGGATCGCCAGGGAATTTAAACCGTCGTCCTGAAACCCGGCCATCGGCAACCAGGCCGGAACAAAGCAAAGAGGAAATGAACGTAGGTTGAATCAAAAAACCTATGCTTATCTTGCCGCCTTGTGACCGGGCAGGGCGGGGAGGCAGGTGTTGCGACCGGCCTGCTTGGCTTCGTACAAACGCTGGTCCGCCGTTTGCACCAATGACGCCAGCGTCAGCGGGTGGTCCGGCCAGCTTGCCCAAGCCACCCCGATGCTGACCGTGAGGGAAATTTTTTGGCACTCTAAAGATACGGACTGTGTGCGATCGTCTGGCGCAACACCTCGGCCAGAGCCAGGGTGCCGGCTTCATCCGTTCCGGGGACAAGGACCGCGAACTCCTCGCCGCCATAGCGGAACGCCTCGGTTGGTGTCTTGGTATAAGTGATAAAAATACGCACAACATGTCGCAACACCTCGTCGCCGGTGGGACGTCCATGCTGGTCATTGATCGGCTTGAAACGGTCTAGGTCGATCATGAGCAGGCCCAGCGATGCGTTTTTGCGCGCCGCCGCGGCGATGCTGCCGGCCAGCATGTCATCGAACGCCCCGCGATTGTACAGGCCGGTAAGCCGATCCCGGCTGGCGAGCTGGCTGAGCTGTTTGTTTTCGTTGCGCAGACTCAATACTTCGATCTCAGCGGCGAGCCGGAGCGTTTTGCGGTGTTCCTCGGCCTCGATTTCCAACGCATCAAGATCCGGCGGCTCGGCAGTGGTGATGGACAAAAGTTCGCCATACGCGATCCAATCCTGACTGATCTGCTCCAGCAGAGGACGGAAGGCATCACGATCCAATCGCGCCAACACTCCCGCGCGGAGAATCAAAGCGTCCATCACGCGTGCTTGCTGCGGTTGGTTCAGGACCATGAAAGTGGCTGTCGCGTCGGCGAGCAGGAGCAAAGCCGTGGCCGGCCGGCGCTCCGGATCGTCATCGACCGGTCGGGGAAAAACCGCACAGGCTTCGAGCGCGCCACAGACCGTTCCGGGCAGTTTCCACTCGAGAAGCAGTTGCGCGCCGATTTTGAGGTGATCCGTCCCCCAGGTGCTGCGCTCGCTGGCTTGCAGGGCATCGTCGTCCCCCGCAGCTCCGCGCAAAATCGGTTCGTAGTCGGCCGGCAATGCCGTCGCAAACACGAGCTGGCCAATCCGGAAGACCAGGCCCGCGATGAACGCTTCCTCGGGATTCCATTGCCGGTTGCCGGCGGCAAGCCGTTTGACGGCCACGGCCCGGGCGAGTGACACGGACCAGAAACGGCTGAAGTTGAAACTCGGACAGCTCTGGTGGTGCTTCTGCGACACGAGCGAGAATGACAGCGCCAGCAACTGGGCGCCGCGCGTGCCGATGCGCGCCACGGCATCCGCGAGCGTGGTGCCATGAAAACCAAGCCCAAGCAGCGGCGAATGGAGATATTTCAGGATTTTTGCGGTGAGCGCCGGATCGGCGCTGATGACATGAGCAAGTTCATCCAACGTGGTGTCATCGGAATCGACCAGTTGCAGTATGCGCATCGCCACCGCCGGAGGGCTGGGCAGACGGTTGGCCGCTTTGAGCGCAGGGAATGACGCCTTGTTCATGCGGCAAACACCCGGCGCACCCTGGTTTTCAACACCCAGCCCACCGCACTCGCGGCCGCCGAAGCGGGGGGCTTGTCGTCTGCAAACCGGAAACAGGCGAAACAGCGATGACCTGGGAGCGGCATTTTGAAAAAAGGCGGGCGATGGCCGAAAGTTTGTTCCGCCCGACCATGGGACGCAAAGGCAAAACGACCGACAGCCAAGGCTCGACGGAAGTGAAACTGCTGCTATGCTGAAACCACCCCCAAGGTTCAACCCCGAACAGGCAGTGTCGATGACGCTCATCCCAGTTTTTATTTGCGCGATATTTTCACGAGTCTGCCTCGCGAAGACGAATCGGGGGGATCCGTTGCGTGGCTGTCTTTTGGCCGCCGTGCTTTCTTGTGTGCTGCTCAGTTCCGGCTCGGCGGCTGGTCCGGCGGATGCGCCCATCGCCAGCTTTGTTCATCTCTCGGACGACGAAGGTCTCGCCCATTCTGATGTGCGCGCGATCACCCAGGATTACGAAGGCTACATCTGGTTCGGCCTCCGGCTGGGCGGGCTTACCCGCTACGACGGTTATGAGCTCAAGGTCTATCAACACGATCCGCTCGACCCTGACTCCATCGGCAACAAGATTATCTGGTCGCTGCTGGTGGATCGGCACGGTGTGCTCTGGATCGGGACGGAAGGCGGTCTTGACCGCTATGATCGCGCCAGCGACACGTTTGTTCATTACCGGCACGACGCGGCCAGGCCCGACAGCATCGCAAACAACGTCGTGACCTGTCTCTTCGAGGATTCGAGCGGCAAAATCTGGGCTGGCACACGCCAAGGCCTCTGCCGTCTCGACGATCCCGCGCATGGCACGTTCACGACGTTTCGCCGGCCGCAGGTCGTCGCCGGCAGCACGGTCAAGGACACTTTTCGCTCCATCACGGAGGATACCGCGACAGGATTGCTGTGGTTGGGCGCGACCGACGGACTCGCCGCCTTCGATCCCCGCACCGGCGCATTCGCCTCGTACATCAACGATCCCGCTGATCCAACAAGTATCAGTCGCAACGCCGTCAACAAAGTCCTGCGCGACGAGCGAGGGGTATTCTGGGCGCTGACCGAGCATGGTCTGAATTCCTTTCAACCCACCTTTGATCGCGTCCCGGCCCATTCCGTCCAGCAACCCCGGCTCTCGTTCACACGTTTCATGCAGCCCGAAAGCTCCGTCAGTCCCGGCGTGAATTTTGTTCGCGACGGTCTGGTGGACCGAAAACATCGCCTGTGGCTGGGCACCCGGTGGGGCGTGTATCTCTTTGACCGCGAGACCGGCGGCTTCACCGGCTATATCCGCGATCCGGCCAATCCCACCAGCCTGAGCGACGACATGGTGCAGGCGATTTTCGAGGATAACGCCGGCAGCATTTGGGTGGGCACTTACGCCGGCGGTGCCAACCGCCTCCAAAGCGAGGCCAAGCCGTTTCGCACGCACCGCCATCTGCCCAACAATCCTCAAAGCGTGAGCGATGACCGCATCGCCGGTCTTGCCCTCGACTCCCAAGGCGGGATCTGGGCCTCCACCATCAATGGGCTCAACCGTTACGACGGCGCCCGGTGGACACGCTTCACGCATGATCCCGCCGATCCAAGCTCACTGCCGAGCAATGATCTTGCCACCGTCGCCGCCGCGCCCAATGGCGACGTCTTGATCGGCTCCAATTACATCGGCCTCATCCGTTTTGATCAGCATCGTTTCTATACCCACCCTTTTTCACCCTCCAACATCCCGGCGCCCGATGGCGGCCATCCTTTCACCGGCCACCAGGTGCATACCATTTTGCCCGATGCCCGGGGCGGTGCCTGGATCGGGGCCCGCGCCTACGGTTTGGATTATTACAAGGACGGCCAATTTCGGCACTACAACCCCCATGAGGCGGAAAGCGGAAAACCGGCACAACCGACCAACAACGCCATTGTCGGTCTGTACACACCCAACGGCGACCTTTGGTTCGCCACCGAAATGAATGGCCTTGTTCGTTTCCAGCCCGACCAGCAACGATTCACCACCTACCGCCCGCCGCTCTCCCCGCCCGCTGCGCCGCTCAGCCTGCATTGCATCGCCGATGGCGGTGCCGGCCTTATCTGGCTGGGCTCCGCTGACGGGCTGCTGAAATTTGACACGGCCACGGAACATTTTGTGCGCCAATACACGCAGGCCGACGGCCTGCCGAACGCCGCGATCATGACCATCGTGCCCGATCGGCGCGGCCACCTCTGGCTCGGCACCGCCAACGGTCTGGTTGATTTCAATCCCGCCACGGAAAAATCGCGCAGCTATGAAAAACCCGACGGCCTGCCGAGCAACGTCTTCGCGCAACGCTCCGGCGTGCTCGGAGCCGACGGCCACGTCTATCTCGGAACCCGCGCCGGCATCGTCGAATTTGCCCCCGAAACCTTGCGCGATAATCCGGTGCCGCCCCGGGTGGTGCTGACCGAATTCCGCTGGCTCGGCCCGCCTCCGGCCGGATCGAACCGCAATGGCGCCGCCTCCCTGCCCAACCTCGGGGAATCCATCCGCATACCCGCCGGGCAACCGGGCTTCAGTCTGAAATACTCCGCCTTGGATTTCACCGCGCCCGCAAAAAACCGTTACCGCCATCGGCTGGAAAACTGGGACCAGTCCTGGACCGAGTCCACCGCGCGCGAACGCGTTGCCACCTACACCTCGCTGCCTCCCGGCGAATACACTTTTCGCGTGCAAGCCAGCAACGCCGATCAGGTTTGGAACCGGCAGGGCGCCACGGTGCGCATCATTGTTGAACCGCACTACTGGCAGACGATCTGGTTTCGGATCGGACTGGCCGGAACCGGCCTTGGTCTGATCATGGCCGGCCTGCGCTGGCGGCTGCGCGTGGCGCGTGAGCACAACACCCGGCTCGAACAACTGGTCTCCCGGCGCACCGCCCAATTGCAGGAGGAAATGGCGGTGCGGGAACGCGCCGAAGCCGGCTTGCGGCAGTCCCATGCCGAACTTGAAAGCCGCGTCCAATCACGCACCGCGGAACTCGCCCGGACCAACGCCAGCTTGCAGAGTGAAATCGCCGAACGCAAAAACATCGAGGACCAGTTGCGGCAGTCCCAGAAGATGGAGGCGATCGGCCAGTTGGCCGGGGGCGTCGCCCACGATTTCAACAATCTGCTCACCGTCATTCTCGGCCAGAGCCAGATGCTCAGCGGCAGCGACCTGTCCGCCACCGAACGCGATGCCGCCGTGCGCGACATCAAGGAGGCCGCCCAACGCGCCACGAATCTCACCCGGCAGTTGCTCGTGCTCAGCCGGCACCAGGCTCTCGCCCCCGTCGCCATCGACATCAACCATCTCGTCTCCGGCGTCAGCAAACTCCTGCGCCACCTGATCGGGGAACATATCGAGCTTGAAACCCAGCTCTCCACCGCCCCGCTCGGTGTGCTCGCCGACACAGGCATGATCGAACAGGTCCTGCTTAATCTGGCGGTAAATGCGCGGGATGCCATGCCGCGCGGCGGCCGCCTGGTGATCGCCACCTCGGCCGTCACCATCGACCCGAATCATCCGCGCGCCTCGAACCGCAGTCATGCCTCGGGCGATTTTGCCCGCCTGAGCGTGAGCGACACCGGTGACGGAATTCCTTCGCACATCCTGCCGCAAATCTTCGAGCCCTTTTTCACCACCAAAGAATCCGGCAAAGGCACCGGGCTGGGTCTGGCAATCACCCAGGGCATTGTGCAAAAACACGGGGGCTGGATTGAAGTCGAAAGCAGCCCCGGCCAAGGCACGATATTCCATGTCTTCCTTCCCTGCCACGCGCTATCCGCCGACGCCATGGCGGCTCCGTCCAACACCCGGCCCCAATCCGGCCACGACTCCATGGTGCTCGTCGTCGAGGACGAAATGGCCGTCCGCACCCTCGTGTTTCGTCTGCTCACCCGGCAGGGTTATCGTGTGATCGAGGCTTCCTCCGGAACCGAAGCTCTCGCCCGCTGGGCCGAACATCGCGATCAGATCACTATTCTGCTCACCGACATCGTCATGCCCGGTCACCCCGACGGCCATGAACTCGTCGCCCTGTTGCGGGCGCAGCGGCCCGACTTGCGGATCATCACGATGAGCGGTTACGATCCGAGCGATGTGGCGCGAGACAGCGCCCTCGCATACCCCCATGTACGCAAGCCGTTCACCGCCGACGATCTGCTCAAGGTGATCGACGCCACTCTGAAAAAATAAAACTCCGCCAGGCGGGAGCCAAGCACCTGTTCGCTCATCGGCGCAACCATCCGATCCATGCAGCCAGCACCAGGGAACCGGCGATCAAGCCGCGCGCCCAAAGTTTCCGCTTTGCCTCGTCCGCGATGATCCGGTCCTCGCGCTTCGCCAGCCACATGAAAAAAAACGCGGGCAGCAGCATTGCATACAACCAGTGTACACCCAGCCGGGTCAGCAGATGGTTGACTTGCGCGGAAAGCGGCCAGCCGAGCACGCAGGTCGCAAACAGCAGAGCAAAGGTCACGCTCCGGCCCCTGAAGCCGCGCCACAACCAGGAGATCGCAAAAGGGTTGACCATGCGGCCAGTTGAAACAGCCACCCGCCGGCTTGCAAGCCGGCGGCTGACTAGGCAGTTTCCGGGGTCGTGACCCTCGCCGAAAAACAACAGCAGATGATCGAGGATTTCGCCATCATCGAGGATGCGCAGGAACGCCTCGCCGCCGTCGTCGACCGGACGCGCACCCGCCCGCCTCTGCCCGAAGCCGAACGCACCGAGACCAACCGCGTGAAAGGCTGCATCTCCCTCGCCTGGGTCGTGGGCGAATTGCGCGATGGCCGTTGCCACTTCCGCAGCGACGCCGATTCCCCTCTCGTGCGCGGCCTGCTTGCCCTGCTCTGTGATTGTTACAGCGGGGCCACTCCCGCCGAAGTCGCCGCGACCGAACCCATCTTGCTCGAACCACTCGGGCTCGCCAAAAATCTCTCGCCCACGCGCCTCAACGGCCTGCGCAGCGTCCGCGCCAAGATCCGCGATTTCGCCCTCATGCATATCGCCCCGTAAATTTTTTGCAAACCGGCGGTACTGGGAAATACCTGAAACCCATCCCGCCCGTTCCCGTCTTTTGGTTAGGTCCCCACTTCTCCACCATGTCCAGCGATCACCACGACCACCCGTATCACGGCCACCATTCCTGCCGGGGCATCTCCACCAACCTCGAGGATTACTTCCTCACGCGCCGGCAATTTCTGAACCGCATGGGCATGGGCCTAGGGGCCCTCGGCCTCTGCGCGCTGCTCGACCCGCTTGATCTGGCGGCAGCCCAGGCGCTCAAATCATCGACACCAGCCAATCCCCTTGCCCCCAAGACGCCCCACTTCCCGGGCAAGGCCAAAGCCGTCATCCACATTTTTGCCCAGGGCGCACCGTCACATGTCGACACCTGGGACCCCAAGCCCGCGCTCCTCAAGATGGACGGCAAATCCATCGGTTCTGACGGCGGCGTCGCCATGGCCTCGCCTTTCAAATTCCAGCGTTACGGCAAGTCGGGTCTCGAGGTGAGCGATATCTTCGCCAAGACCGCCCAGCACGCCGACGACCTCGCCGTCATCCGCTCGATGTACACCGACATCCCCGCGCACGATGTCGCCACCGTGTTCATGAACACCGGTTCGCTGCGCATCACCAAGCCCAGTCTCGGCTCCTGGACGGTCTACGGCCTCGGCACGGAAAACCAAAATCTCCCCGGATTCATTTCTCTCCGGGGCAATCGTCTCCCGGTCGGCGGTGCGGCCGGCTACGGCTCCGCTTTTCTCCCCGGCATCTACCAGGGCACCAGCGTCAACACCACGCCGCAAAACGTGCAGCAGATGATCCAGAACATCCGCAACACCTACGTTTCGAAATCCGAACAGCGCCGCCAGCTCGACTTCGTCCATCAGCTCAACGAGCTCCACGCCCAGAATCTCCAGCGCGACGCCGCCCTCGAATCCCGCCTTGAGACCGCCGAAATCGCTTTCCGCATGCAGGCCGAGGCCACCGATGTTTTCGACATCAACAAGGAATCCGCTGAAGTCCGCGCGGCTTACGGCAACACCCCGCAGGGCAAGCAACTGCTGATCGCCCGCCGCCTTGTCGAACGCGGCGTCCGTTTCGTCCAGATCTGGCACGACGGCTGGGACCACCACCAGGACCTTGAGGAGCGCATCACGGAAAAAGCCCGCGAGATCGACCAACCGCTTTCCGCACTCCTCACCGATCTGAAGCAACGCGGCCTCCTCGATTCCACGCTCGTCATCTGGGGCGGCGAGTTTGGCCGCAAGCCCACCAAGGATCGCAACGGCGGCGACAATCCCGGCCGCGACCACAACGCCAAAGCCTTCTCCGTCGTCATGGCCGGCGGTGGCGTGAAAGGCGGCATCGTCCACGGCGCGACCGATGAATACGGCGCCGCCGCGGTCACCGACAAAGTCCACGTCCACGATCTGCACGCCACCATCTTGCAGTGTCTCGGTTTCGATCACACCAAGCTCACCTACCGTTTCAACGGCCGGGATTTCCGTCTCACCGACATCGCCGGCAACGTCGTCAAACCCATCCTCGCATGAGCGCATTTTCCGCAATGCGCCTTTCTCCGAGCTGTAGGAGCGGCTTTATGCCGCGATGGCGGATGCTCGCGAGCGATTCGAATTCTGAATCGGGGCATTCATCCTTCGCCAAGGCTTCGGATGACAAGAAAACCCCTCCTACAGCCAAACCCATTTCTGCGACACTTCAACGCGCCGCCCTCCTCACTTTCATCCTCACTTTTACTCTCGCTGCTTCCGCCGCTGATTCCGCCCTCTCATCCGCCGACACCCAATTCTTCGAAACCAAAATCCGCCCCATCCTCGACGAACAGTGTTACAAGTGCCATAGCCACACCGCCGATAAAATCAAAGGTGGTCTCATGCTCGATTCGCGCGACGCCATCCTTCACGGCGGCAGCTCGGGCCCGATCATCGTCCCGGGCAAACCCGACGACAGCCTGCTCATCCAGGCTCTCCGCTACACGGATCCCGATTTGAAAATGCCGCCGGAGGAACACGGTGGAAAACTGACCGACCAGCAAATCACCGACTTCACCGAATGGGTGCGTCGCGGCGCGCCCGATCCCCGCGTCCCGCTCGCTCTCGCCAACGGCAAGTCATACGGCGGCGTGGGCAAGGACCACTGGGCTTTCCAGCCCGTGCAAAAGCCTGCGGTCCCTGCGGTGAAAAATACTGCGTGGGTCCAGTCGCCTATTGATAATTTTGTTCTCGCCCGCCTCGAAACAGAGAACCTCGCCCCCAATCCGCTCGCGGACAAACGCACGCTCATCCGCCGCGTCACGTTCGATCTCATCGGGCTGCCACCGACCGAGCCTGAGATCCAGCGTTTCCTTGCCGACGATTCGCCCGATGCCTTCGCCAAAGTCGTCGACCGCCTCCTCGCCTCGCCGCATTACGGCGAACACTGGGCCCGCTACTGGATGGATGTCGCCCGCTATTCCGACACCAAGGGCGACGCACCCAAGCGCGAAGACCCGCGCTTTCCCGACGCCTGGACTTATCGCGATTACCTGATCGAGGCTTTCAACACCGACAAGCCCTACCCGCAATTCATCACCGAGCAACTCGCCGCCGACCGCCTCGTCAACGACGCAACTGTCAAGGCCAAGCGAGCAAAAAAAGATCCGCCCACCGACCAGCACATTCTCGCCGCGCTCGGTTTTCTCACGCTCGGCAACCAGCATGATGGCCGCCGCAACGACATCATCGACGACCGCATCGACGTCACCACGAAAGCTTTTCTCGGCCTCACGGTCTCGTGCGCCCGTTGCCACGATCACAAATTCGACCCCATTCCAACGAAGGATTATTATTCGCTCTACGGCGTCTTCGCCAATACCGAAGAACCTCGCTCGATCATGCAGGCCCCCACCCTGCTCACCCAGGTGCCGAAAACTCCTGAGCTGCTCGACTATGTCGCCCAGGCGCAGGCGCTCCAGGTCAAGGCCGCCGATCTCCGGAAAGATTTCATTGAACTCCGCCGTACCCGCGCCCTCACCCCCGAAAAACGCCGCGAACTCGTCCGCACCGAGGCCCAACTCCAGCGCGAAATCGGCACCTTGGAAATGAACCATCCCGGTGCTCCCGCCCGCGCCCACGCCCTCACCGACGTCTCCAATCCGAAGGATTATCCCGTGCTCCTCCGCGGCGAAGTGCAGAACGAAGGGCCGATTGTCCCGCGCCGTTTTCTGGAAATCCTTTCCCCTGATCCGAAAAATCGCGCCGCCTGGACGAAGGGCAGCGGCCGCTACGAACTCGCCCAGGCCATCGCCGATCCGAAAAACCCCATGACGGCCCGCGTCCTCGTGAACCGGCTCTGGCAGCAGCATTTCGGCACCGGTTTCATCGGGACACCCGACAATCTCGGCAACATGGGCGGCGTGCCCACGCATCCCGAGCTGCTCGACTGGCTCGCCACGAAATTCATACAGGACGGCTGGTCGATCAAGCAGCTCCAGCGCACCATCCTGCTCAGCAGCACCTATCAGCAAAGCAGCCAGGCCAATCCCGCCGGCTTCGCCGCCGATCCCGAAAACAAACTCCTCTGGCACTATGGCCTGCGCCGTTTTGATTTCGAGGAAGTCTATGACTCGCTCCTAGCCATCGCCGGCACGCTCGATCCCACCATCGGTGGAAAATCAATTCCTCCCGCCGGCGATGGTTCCGGCAAACGCCGTGCGCTCTATTTCGTGATCGACCGCCGCAACCCGCCCGAGCTGCTCACCCAGTTCGATTTTCCCAACCCCGACACGCCCACCGGCAAACGTTACGATACCACCGTGCCGCAACAAGCGTTGTTCCTGATGAACAGTCCGCTCGTCGTCGAGACCGCGCGCACGCTCACCCACCGCCCCGAGTTCACCGCCTTCAGCCACGATGATGAACGCGTCGTCTCGCTCTATCTCGCCATCTTCCAGCGTCCGCCCACCGATCGCGAAATCGAACTCGGCCTGCACTACGTCCGCGCCAATCCCGCCGGCACGGGTCTTGAGGCACCGCCGGAGCCGCCCGCGATGAAGACCGCCCGCGAAAAACAACGCGAAAAACGCCAGGCCCAACGCGCCGCCCTGGCCGGGAAAGCCGCCCCCGACAACCGCCCGGTCGGTTCCGACATCGAGCACGGCGGCCCCATTGACGCCTGGACCAAACTCGCCCAAGCGCTGTTCCAGACGAACGAGGCGATGTTTATCGACTGAAGCGCACTCTGATAAACACTCACGATTCCAGCCCTTGGGAAATCGAGCCTATTCATATACTTCTTGTTTGAAATCTAGCTCCTCGAACGCGATCTCGATCCCAGAGGCGGTAACAAACTCGATCTCGTGAACAAATATGCCGTCCTCTTCGATCCGAAACTCGTGTGTGTATAAATCGGAATGAAAGGAATCGAAATAACCAAAATCATTTTCGCCTTTCACTCTATATCTTCTGACTCCCCTGTACTCTAAGCGTGTTTTCCGACGAGCACCGTTGAGAAGGATGTGTATCGAAACAGACGAAGATATTTTAAGGTTTCGATCAGGCGGAATCTCTTGAATTCTGATTTCCTCAATATTCGCATCGTGAAAGGTTTCCTCGGATGACAAATCGTAGAACTTCGGATCAGAAACCAATTGTCGGATATTTAAGGGAAAGGAGTCACGGATCGGGAGGATATACGCCGCATAACGATCAAACTCGATCCCTGTGTCATTGGGCAGATGGATATATTTCATTTTAAGATTAACGTGGATTAGCGGAAATTAGCAGTTAAAAAATCGGGGCTCGGACCGAGCCATCGCGGGATAAACCCGCTCCTACAGTTCAATCACGGCAAAGCGTTTTCCGCGCACACCCACTCCGGCCAGGTCGCTTTTGCGTGGGCGCGGACGCCTGCGATCGCCGCTTGCACCAGCGGTGTCGGCTCGCCGCGCCAGAGTGCGCCCATCGTTAGCGGCACGAAATCTGGCAGCGGCAGAGTGCGCACCCCGCGCGATTTCGCTTTCGGATCGATCAATACGTTCAGACCGATGCCGTCGCCGTTGGCCACGTAGCGGGTGACGAGATCGAGGGACGTCGCTTCGATCACATGCCGCCAGACAATCCCCCGGCGCTTCAGTTCGCTGAGAAATTCCCGGACCATGCTGGAATTTTCCGACAGGCAGATCAGCGGCTCGCTGATTTTCTTTTGCGCCCACAGTTCATTGGCTGACTTCACACCTGACTTCGGGTGTACTTGCAGGACGAGCGGCAAACTGGCCAGCCGCATCAGGCGCAGCCCCGCAGGCGCCCGCGGGGCAACCGGCACGAAGGCCACATCCACCTCCCCTTCGCGCAGCCAGGTTTCCACTTCGGACCGAAAGCCCGTCGTGCGCAGGCTGAACCGCAGTTTGGGAAAATCTCTTTTCACGCGCTGCATCACCGCCGGCAGGTGATCGCGCAACACCAGCTCCGCCCCGCCGACGCGCAGTTCCGGCTCCCGGATCTGGCGGAGTTCCGCCCCCACCGCATCGAGTCCCTCGAAGAACGGCTGCACATGCGCGAACAACCTGACACCTTCTGCAGTCAGGCGAAACGGACTGCGTTCAAAAAGTTTCAGCCCGAGCTCTTCCTCCAGCTTGCCCATCTGGCCGCTGATCGCCGGCTGCTGGATGCCGTAGGGAATCTTGCGCACCGCCGCGCTGATCCCTCCGTGTTTCGCCACATAGTAGAACAGTTCGAGGTGATGGACGTTCATGCCGGGCCTTGAGACAGCCCGCTCCCGGGCTGGCCTGCAACGTCGTTTTGGCATGATTGACCGCACATCGCTCCAAACAAATTCTGTTCAGCTAAAACCCCAGGCATTTAGGTAACCACTGATCAGTTTCGCCAATGGGCGAAACTTTGGAGCACTCCTCCGCCTGATCGGCTCCGGCATAAGTTTCGGGGAGTCTGCTGATCGCAGACAGGGGAAACCCGTCTGCGATTAGCAGGTCCCATGAGTCAATCAGCGGCGACGATTAGTCGCCGCACATCTTCAAGGATTAATCCATTGATGGATCCATTAGCGGTTAATTCCAGTCCGGGTCCGAACCCGCCAACCATCAAAAAAACCGATGGGGCGAATCAGACTTATCAACTCACGCCCTTTTCCTGTTTCGGATATTCTCAGGGCACACCGGTGAACACCGGCCCAACCAAATCCGCCCAACATGAAAACCCTCATCCACCTCCTCCTGATCGCCCTGCAAATCGTTCTGATCGTCGGACTCGCCGATTTCGTGGCGGGCGTGGTCCACTGGGCCGAGGATGCCTATTTTACGGAAAACACGCCTGTCATCGGACAACAAATAATCAAACCCAACATCGTGCATCACCACTTTCCCCGTTATTTCACCAAACTGTCCTGGTGGGAAAGCGCCGCCGAGCTGGTCCTGGTCGGAGTGGTGCTGCTGGCCATCGCGTGGCCGCTGGGCCTGATCTCATGGCAGTTGATCCTTTTTGTCGCGGTCAGCATCAACGCGAACGAGATTCATAAGATGGCGCACCGCACCCGCGAAGAAAACGGGCGGTTCATCTCGCTCCTCCAGGACTGGCGCATTTTGCAGACATCCCGGCATCACGGGCTCCACCATTCCGATCCGAAGAACACGTATTACTGCCCGGTCACGAATTATGTGAATCGCGTGCTCGAGCGCATTCAGTTTTGGAATCACCTCGAAAACATCATCGAACATCTCACCGGTGCCACACATCGTCACGATACCGCCGTGCGCGGCCAGGGCCCGGGGCCCGACTGGCTCGCCGCCTTTCGCCCGGTGCCAAAAGCCATTTGCGCCGATAACTGTTCGCGCTGCATCCATTGCGCCCGGACGCGGAATGCAGACAGCCGGGCAGCTTGAGCCACCCGGCGGTCAATCAGTAATCACGCTGCATTTTTTTTACTCAGGGCGGAGGCACCGGCCTCGACAGTGCCTAACTGCCCGGCCTTACAGCCCCAATAATTTTGGCCCGTTGTCCCCATTGTCACTGCCATTCTCATTAAAAACATTTTTGTGGCCGCCCCAGGTCGCGACGGGCTCGCTGGCCTCGAGAAAGCGACGACCATGCGCATAATCCCACAACCAGCAGGAGCCGTCATGCCGGTCATGCACGAGCATGTATTCCGGCTCAGATCCTTCGGCTTCGCTGGCGATGCTAAACTGGTTTTCGGTCACGGTCTCGATGGTCTTCAGCAACCGCTTCATCAGCGGCACCTCGTCGAGCATCACGGTCCAATGGCCGGCGACCACCACCGGGTAGGCCCCGGTAAAGTAGTAGCCGAAAAAACGAGGCGCATTGAAGTGACCCGCAATCCCCAGCCGGCGGGCATGCTGTTCAACCGCTTCGATGAACTTGACCCGCCACGCCATGTCGCGTGGCAACCGGATTTCTGGAATATTGATAAGTGTATGGTCAATCATGGCCTTTAATCTCCTTCCTTGTTGCTCTTATAACGGCCATTTCCCCGTCCGACTTTAGAGCCGCTTTCACGTTCTTTGCCCAAGGCTTGCTAAAATCTTCTAAAGACTTGGTCCGTGTCTTTTACGAGGCGGCTATCGTGACAAACCGCCATTTTAAACTGCCACGAGTCGCTCTCGGTCTACCGCGCGGTTAGAGGTTCCCTTGCCGGGCTACGGCAAAGACTGATCGCCCTCGGGCAAGGTTTGGTTTTCCAGTTTTTCCAAGCAGGCCATCGCGTCAGCCTGCGACACTCCGCACATGGACTCCGTCGGACGCAAACTCACGCAAAAAGCCGGGCGTTCCGGCCGGCCGAAAAGCGCACAGCGATAGTCTGGGAGTAATTGCACACAACGCATGCCCGCCGGCTTGCCAGAAATGGCATAAGCCCCATATGCTAGAAATGACCACTAATCCATCATCTAGCGAAAACCCTCCTACCGGCACAAATACCCAAGCATTCAGCTATGCACGCTTCTCTGACAAGCGACAGTCTGCGGGCGACTCAATCACCCGTCAACGCTCCAAAGCCCGTGTTTATGCGGCCCTGAAAGGATACATTCTTCATGAGCTTCCGGCCGATGAAGGGGTTTCAGCCCATCATGGACGAAACTCTCTGACAGGTCATCTTGCCGACTTCATCGCAAAAGCGCGAAATGCCGAGATACCAATCGGTTCCACGCTACTGGTTGAAAATCTCGATCGCCTAAGCCGTGAGCGCCTAGCAAGAGCCGCAACTATGCTCCTTGAGCTGGTCGAAGATTGCGGGGTCAATGTCGTTACCTTGCACAACGAAAAGGTATATCACAGCCCGATGGGTCTCGTGGATGCTGTCCAGGCTCTCCTTGAGATCGATCTAGCCCACCAAGAAAGCGTCAAGAAAGGCGAGCGGGTGAAAGCTGCATGGAAGCGGGCACGTGAATCCGGCCAGATCCTCCATAATCACAATCTCGCCCCTGGCTGGCTCCAGAAGAACAACGAGAAAAAGATTTGGGAAATCATTCCCGAAAAGGAGAAATTAGTCGTTCGAATCTTTGAGTTTCTCGCTAACCACAACGGCGGCGGAATGTATCAACTCGCCGGGATACTCAACGAGGAGGGTGTGCCACCACTAAATGAGCATAGACGGAACCCAGCAAAGGGATGGCACGCCTCTGCAATCGATAAACTTCGCCTGAGTCGCTCCGTCTTGGGTGAGTTTTGCCCCGGCACAGTTGAGTTCGTCGAGGGTCGTCGCATTCGAAAAGTGATTGAAAAACCACGCGCCAACTATTTCCCGACTATCATCACCGAAGATCTTTGGGCACGGGCACAACGACCGAACAACGCACGACGTGCTGGCCGGCCATCATTGACCACAAAAAATCTCTTTCGCGGAATTGTGTGGTCCGAAGTTGATGGGACACGAATGATTCATCGAGGTCACGGGGAAAAGACGAAGTCCGGAAGAGGCATAAGTTACCTTGTTTCGGCGGCGACCGTAATGAAACATTCAGCCCACCGAATCCGCTATGAGCTATTCGAACAACGTCTTGTGTGGTTCCTCAAGAGCTTGAAACCCGACCTCTTCATCACACGAGCAGCAGTGCGCACCGACAAACATGCCGCCGAGCGCATTCAATTAGAGCAATCACTTCGTCAAGCCCAACGAGCACACGAGAACCTACTCCAAATCATCGAGGCCGCAGAGGATCTGACTGAAATCGTGCCCCGAATTCGCGAACGAAAAGCCAAAATCAACGAAATCAATGCCCGCCTCAACGAAATCAATCGTCCTTGCGCCCCAACTCTCGCTCCGCTTGCACTTCATGATCTTGCCACGTCTGATGGTCGAGAAAAAGCGCGGCACGAGGTCGCCGCTTTGATAGACCGCATTTGGGTCAGCGCCGATGGTGCACAGGTCCGATTTGAATCCCCGCATTGGTTGCATGGACTCAATGCAGACTTAACCAACGGCACATTCGATTTCGGGCATGAAATAGCAGGCTAGCAGAAAGTGCCCGGTATCCGGAGTCAGAGCCGCTAATGCTCCTTACGCCTACGCCTGGACTTCTTCCGGGCCGTATTGCGCCACCTAGCCCGGCGCGCTCATCTCCAGTTTTTGTTCGGTAACATTCAGAACAATGCACCACTGGAGAGTAAGGGCGGAATCCGGTAATCCAGCCGGTGTGATCGGATAAGGTTCAGTCTTCATGTTCACAATGGATATGTATTCTGGACCCTCTTGGACTTGTTAAAATACTGCCACCAAACTGTGAAATAAACTGAACTCCTGAAAAATATTCCGAACATTGATGTGCCAGCTCGAACGAAGGCCTCTGACGTCAATTGGCCATTCGAGTTGAGATGTGCCAGCATCAAAAAAACGATGATCTCATAGCTAAAAGTCCCGAGCAACCAAACGACGAGAAACTGACGGGCCAACTTCTTTCCGCTAACGCTGCCTTTCCAAATATTGGCCCCGACATAGACACCAAAGGCGACCAATAAAACGGAAGCCGTATCTTCAAATACAATAACCATGCGAAATGCAGGATCTGTATCTTCGAAGGCAGACCATCCAGTTATTATCTGATAAGCGCTAAAAACCGGCGCTAAGATTGTAAGGCCAACGCAAAAGAATAGCAGCCACCCACCGACTCCCTTGGGGCTTACATCAATAGCTGTCTGGCAAGGCATTTCCGACTGAGGCTCAACCGGAGCCCCGAGAGATTCGTCTTCTTGTGACATGTGATAATCGCAGCGTTCTTCCTTCGGCATTATAAGTTAAGACGACGATCAGCGAGAACATTTTAGATTCCAGAGTGTTTCTCATACTGGTTTGGGTTATAGCCACCATTTTTCCCCATTCCCTATCTTAACAAGGCAGGCCAGCAACTCTCCCGAAATCCGCTGCAAGCGGCTAAGTATTTTCGGAATAGCTTCGGGATCAGTCTGCGCACGAGCAGCAAATTCCTTTGCGGTAGTCTCGACTAAATCTCTTCCTTTTTCGGTAAGCTTCCAAATGCCAGAACTCGGCATCTCAAGAAATCCCTTTTTCTTCAAATCTTCGCGAGCCCAAGACAAGTCGTTAATCCACGCTTCATCGCCGGTTGAGCGCATCTTCAGGTCTTTGGAATACAAACGTATCAATTTTCGGCCACTTATGAATTCTATAACCTTTGCCCGAGCAGGACGCGATTCACCCAAGAGCCGAAGCATAAGTAGAGCCGCGAGAATAATAAACTGCTCTTCGGTATCGGTGGTGATGTCGCTCATCTTTCGTAAACTAAGATGAGCACTGGGCTAATTCAGAGACGTCAAGGCCAAAGCCAATGGGATTAGTGGTATATCCAGAAAGCTTTTGCACACTGTGACTATCTTCGGGCGATCTCAATCTACCAGTCAAAAGCACTGTCACTGTAGTTCAACGACCCATCAATGACGGTGGTTTCTTTCCTTTTTCCTGCTGCTGAGCCCATCAGTCTCACCCGCGCCACTGCTGTCAGAATCCCAGTATGTCGTGGCAGAACCCAAACCAGCGGCCCCATTATATTGAGATTCTGCCCTCCGTCCGGCACAGACCTTTTCAGCTGCTTCAATTGCCTGCCGCAATGCGGAAGCACATTTTTCCTCTTTTATGACTACATCGAGAATGAGCCGGCAAAGTTCGTCCCGAGATATTTGAATATCTGCATTCAATAGTGTCATTAAGTCATCGTTGATAACATCCCAATTGCCTTTTACCATTATTCGCTCTTGATCGAGACTGGCCATACGAAGTGTCGGCGGCAGTTCGATCAGACCGGCGGCAACACAAGTGTATTTGCTAACCTGAAATATCTGTTTCGCAATTTGCGCTTCCTGATATTCGTCTCTAATGCGTTGAATTTCCGAAATAGGCAGCCGGAGCAAAAGGTTTCTTTTGGCCTCTAGTTCCTGCGTTAGTGTATTAGACCACTGTTGGTCAGCCATTCTTTGGCCAGAGAGCACAAGTTCCCTCACTTGTTTTTGTAATTTAATTTTTGCCATGGTGAATTTCTTTTTTGAGTTCGTTGATTCCACCGACTGTTTGGTCGAGATGACGAAGTTCCTCTAGTAGTAGGGTCTTCCGGTCGTTCAAAGCCCTCTTGCGCGATGATTCCACCCGGTCGCGGTAACAATCTTTGAACGGCAAGAGCACGCCAAACATTGCTTCAAAGAGACAATCGAAAACCCGGGTGAGATGGATATCGACGGGCAATGGAGTATTCGGATAGCGCGTAAAAAAACGCGCAAACGCACGATCATACTTTGTGTCGTGCGGTTCATAAGCAATGCCCACGCGCCTTTGCCGATCAACACCGCAGAGCCAAGGGCCGGTGAGTTTTAGGCCGCGAATGCCGTTATGCCGCATCACACCAGACCGATCAGGGCGCACACGTGCCAGGATGAAATTCACGTGGGGATCACTTGTGTCGAAGTGGACCGTGAAGCCAATCACCTGGCAGCCGGTTTGGCGTTCAACCTCAGGAACCATTTTTGCCGCTAACGTTTCAACGCTCGTAGCAACTCGATTCGGAGCTTTGTCGGCACCAGCCGCCAAAAAATCAGCTCCCCAAGGCGAGCAAGAAATGGTCAATTCGAGAAGAGGCGATTGGCATTTCAGTAACGTTTCAGTTGCTCTTTGACCGCGTGTTTTGAGACCACGGTATTTCAAACGCAGTTGTTTTTCTTTCACTAGGTAGGAAATAAAAATGTCGGACTCAACCGCTTTGGCCCCGCCATTTTCAATGATAAAATCGCGCCCCGGAACCTTCGTAAAATCGCGTTCGCCTCCCCCTGTTTCTTTATGGGGAATAAGAAGCCATGTTTCTGCGTTCCGGGCATCTCCTTCCTGCTTGTCGCGGTGGTGTAATGGCGACCGCTGGGAGGAGTGGCACAGCTGATTGAAAGAATTGAGTTGTTTGAATACACGGCTCATAAGGAATTCTTTAGTTATTGGGTAATCCCCGTCTAGGGTGATTTGAGCTATATTTGTATCTTCTTTCGCATCCGCCCCGGATGCTACTGTCCGCGAAGCTGCGAGAAGCACTCATGGACATCTGTCCATGAGTGCATTCTCGCCTGGCATCGGCCCCCGATGCCAGGAATCCTCGCCTCATGTGTTCGGCTCATTCTTCCTCCTTCTCCGGAGTCATCAAAGCTCCGATTACAAGATTGATGGAGTGGTCAACCGTGTCCCGCATACGATCGGTCAGCGCATCGGCAGAGCATATCGCTACCATTACGTTTAACGGCTGACCGTTGTGCACGGTGCTGGTCTCCGCCATCGTCCAGTGTTTACCTGTCGTTGTCGTTTTCATAAGTCTGCTGTTTGTTGTCCAATGGCACCACATCAGGTGCGTCCGGGGGACCGTCCTCGGGAAGACGAGAAATAATGCCGGGGACGGTCTCCCATACCTCTTTTAAGCCCCGTGCTCTTTTCATATACCTCCCCCGCGTTGCTCGTGACTGGGTCGAAAGCAAAGTTTGGAATTCGTGCTCAGGCCCTAACCCCCTTGACCTCCAAGAGAGCAAAAGATCCAACGGGGAACTATAAGCGCTGCGAGCGCACTTAAAATCACGAAAGCCCGAAGCGAATTCACGGTATCGTTGATAGCACCGTTCAAAATCCAAATGGCCATCATGAGTGAGAAGCCCTTTCGCCAAGGTATCGAACAGGGTAAATTCAAGCCGCATTACCGGCGCGAGCTTCTGGCTCAATCCCATCTGGGCTACTTTATCATAAAGTTTGATTTTGACCCTCTCTCCGGACCAGGTGACTGAAGTTGGCGTGAATGAGACAGCTTGAGCTAGATGTCTCAAAATTGACGCTGGAGCGGGGTTGATACAGAAGTCAGCAGGAATATACTCTGCCCGCCATGCATGTGGAAGGGATTCTATGCGGGGATGTTTCATTAAGGCATAGAATGGAACCCACGCCACCGGGCTTCCGGCAAAGTGCCAGGTCAATTCGACGTGGCTTAATTTTAGTATGACGAAAGTCGTTTTCGGAGAAATCCATGATAGTTTCTCGTCGATTTGATCGGTTGCCTCGTTGAGTTCAGCTTGAGTTCGGATTAACCGACCATTTTCGCCCCACAGAAGGCGGGGCAAAGAAACCTCAATATCCGTCGGGCCCCATTCAACGGGGCCAGTGATGCGCATTCCAGTGCTTTTTTCAGTGAAGCAATACCACTGCGTTTCTATTGGGGCGCTCCCTCCGCGAACAGCACTCAATTTTGTAGTAACCACTACCGCCCATCTGTTCAAATCGATGCTTTCTCGATCCAGCCAACCCGGACCAGAAACATTAGCGTCCCATTTAGAAATAACCAATCTGATGCAGTCGATCATGGGGTGCCTTCGCTCCATAGATGCATCTGGCCATTTGAAACGGGCAGATCTGCTGTTGAGCAGTCAGGGGTGAAGACAGCAGCGGCTATTTTGTCTGAGTTCTCGACAAGAGAGGATGGAGGCGCCGATTCTTCGCCGAAAGAGGTAAAGTAAGGGAAAAGTTCGAGCGAACTCTCGAACTGGCTTTCCGTAAAACGGAAAGTGAGCTGAACTGTTGACATGGTGGGGTCGTGTTTATGTTCCCACGGCTTTGTCACCAGTCGGTCAAAATAGACCCCGGCCTTTGCAGCCCCCGTTAGAGTGTCGGCCGCTTGTTTTGCCTTCGAACGTTTTACGTCTATCAGACTGTTTTAAAGCCTGCGAAGGAGATGTAGAACGTTTCCGTCGGCATCCGCTATCGCTCATTCTAAGCGATGCATTTTTTCACGCCATACCCACGCTTGGAGTTTAGGCGCTCGTAAACGATGATCTACAAAGAACAGTCTTATAATCGGCCAAGGCTATTATCACATCAATAAGCCTTTGTTCAATATTCTGTGAATCTTTGGGTCAGTCGCCAACTCTAGAGCCGCAAGATGTCCCATGGCTTCTTCGCGACAGCCTCCACACATTTCTTCTGTCGGCCTAAGATTTGTGCAAACTGAAGGCCGTTCTGGCAGATTAAAAAGTTCGCATCGGTAATCTTCCAACAAATGGAGGCATCGTTCACCTGCCGCTTTGCCATTAGGCATTTTTGGCATCGGTGACGAGATGGACGGCGCAATGCAACAGGCCCCACACCTAGGGCGACAATCAAATGATTTCATATCCCTCCTTCTTGGCCAGTGGGACATATTCACTTGACGGCTTGCCTTGCGGCATGCCAGGAATGGGCGACGTGATGGACGGAGCGATGCAGCATGCGCCACAATTAGCCCGGCATTCCATGCTCACTGTAATTCCAGAAATACCCGTGGCCCCTTGCTCACGGGCGGGGCCGCACCTTCGACCGGCCCGGTGCCTTCCACGGGTACGGGAGCGACGGCGGGCTGCGTAAGAAACAGCCGCTCCGGAGCGATTTTCCCTTCGTTAATGAGATAGTCGCGCACCTTCTGGGCCCGGGCATCCGCCAAGGCGCGCAAATCATCCGTGGTGATTTCAATCACCTCGGCGAGACGCCCTTCCATTTCCTCCAGCGGCAGGCCGGCTGCGGCTGTGGCCTGCACCTGTTTCATGTACTCCGCCTGCGTCTTCTGTTGCAGCTCAACAAAGGCTTGCTTGTCCCGTTGCTCGCGGAAGGTGACGAAATCGATCACGCGGCGCACAATATTGCCCGGTGTCCGGGGCGGCGGCGGCTCGACAAAGGGCGGCGGCGGCAACGGCGTGCCAAACTTCGTGCCGGGCGGGAATTTCCGGTCGAAAAGTTTTTTCACGAGGGCGGCGCGTTCCTCCGGTGTGATCACAAAATCAGCCGGTGGCGCGCTGATCGGTGCCGGGGCGGCTGCGGCTCTCGTCACGCCCACGGTGGGAATGGTGCTGCTCCGGGGCTTGGGCGCGACAATCTCGCCCGAGGCAGAAGGAACGGGCTTCGGCGCCTTCGGTTGCTTGTCCTCCCATGCCGCCTGACGGAGATTCGCCAGATATTTGGTCTGCCGCATCGCATAACGGTCCGCCGCCTCATCAAAGTTTCCCTCGATCCCGAGGTTCAGTCCGGGACGCGCCTGCAGCGCTTTCAAAAGCGTGCCGAGCTTGGCGAGACTCTCCGGTGAGAGCGTCGACTCGCCCGGAGCAAATTCCTGATAGCGGAGTTCTTCCCCGCCGCCGCCAAACATCGAGCCCACGAGCGCGAAAGGCGAAGTCGCCACTTTGAGCAACAAATTGCCGATCACGCCCCACACCACCTTGCCGATCTTGAAATCGGGATCGTCGATGCTGCCTTGCACCGGGACATCGAGCACGATTTTGCCATCAAGGTTCTTGAGCAGGGCGATACCGAGCCGCACCGGCAGCTTGGTGGCATCGGGACTGCTGGTGGGACGACCGAGCGTGAACTGATCGAGCGTGACGACGTTGGCCATGTCCACTTTGCGGTCGGCGATCCTGGTCTGCACGTCCACGAAAAGTTTGCCGCGCGCCAGCTCATAGCCGGCAAATTTTCCGAGGTACGGGCTGATCGGCAGGAGATCGACGCGCTGCACCGCCAGCTTCGCGTCAACGAATAGATTAGGGCCGAGCGGATCGAATTTTCCCGTGATCGCGACCGGACCGACACCATCGATGCTCGCTTTAAGATCCACATCACCCCGGCCGGGATTCGTGGATGACCAGCCCGCGAGCGTGCCGCCAAACTGGTTGACCGCCATCCGCACCTGCGGACTGATTGAACGGTCGGTAAAGTGAAATTCGCCGCCGTTGATGACGACGCGACCGACTTCGATGCCCGGCCCGGCAGGCGCAGCCGCAGCGCCAGACAGTGCAACCGGTGCGAGAGCCGGAACAGGCGCCGCTTCCGGGACGGGCTGAGCAGCAGGCGGAGTCAGGGCATGGACCAGATTCAGCGTCCCGTCCTTTTCCCGCACCACCCGGGCAAAGGGCGAATTCAAATTTATTTCGGCAAGCGCGATCGAGAGCTGCGGAGTGGTCGCCACCTTGATGCCGTTCAACACCAGATCGGAAAATCCCGCGAAGCTCTCGCCCGGCGAGCCGGTCACGAGATCGATTTTCTCCACCCACGCATCACCGGCGTATGTCAGCGCCGGAGGCTGTCCGTCCGCGAGCGCCAACGTCGCCTGGCCATGGGTGGAAACCGCGCCGTCCGTCAGCCGCGCCTCCATGTGCGACTGGAGATAGGGAGCGAGCGGCAGCAACGCCAGGCCGTCGGCGTCGATCTTGAGATCGGCCTGAATCGGCTGAAGCGCGATCTGCCCCGCGACATGCAGCTTGCCCTGCGGCTGCCAGTTGAGATCCAGCTCCACGGGGATCTGCGCTCCGGCGGCCAAGCTGAAATTTTTCAACGACGCGCTCAGCGCGCTCACTCCCATTTGCACCGGCTGCGGTGCCGCCAGATCCTGGACCTCGATGGCCCAGTCGCGCAGGGCAAGTTCGCCGGCTTGGAAATCCAACGGTGCCGCCGGCCCCGGGGGGGCAACCGCGGCAACGCTGGCGGGAGCGGGGCCCGGTCCGGCCGGGGCAACCAGCTTCGCCAAATTCAAGGTTCCATCCGCTTCGCGCCGCACTTTCAGCCGACCGCCTTGCAATGTCACTTGTTTCACCGACGATTTGAACGTGAGCCCATCGGCGGCCGCCCCGGTCAGGTCCGCCGCCGGCAACTCCAGCAAGGTTTCCCCCGAGGTGCGCTCCACGAGCTTCAGGTTGCGCAGCGCCACCGAACCATCGATCAGCTTCATCACGCGTTTTTTTTCCCCGAAGTTCACTTCGTAACGTCCGCGCACGGTCAGTTTGCCGTCAACCAGATCGACCCCGAGTTTTTCGGCGTAGTAGGGCGCGTATTTTTTCAACACCACATCGCTCAGACCCAGTTCGCCGCCCGAGCGGAAAGGCGCGGCTTCCATCCAGCCTTGCCAGGAAAATTTTTCGCCGGATTCCGTCACCGCCACAAAACTGTACGGCGCCTGCTGTTCGCCCATCGTGCGGAAATCGCTCACCCGCAGTCCCACCGGACCCAGCGTCGTGGCGAACGGCCGGGCGCGCGACTGGTCGCGAAAATCCACGCGGGCCCCCGTGAGGAGGAGCCGCTTGATGTGGATGGGCCGGCCCGGCGCAGCCGGCTGCTCCGGCTGGGCGGAAGGTGCCGGGCTGTCGGTCAACAGATCGGAAAAGTTCAGCGAGCCGTTCGGATTCACCACCACCTGCGCGCTCGGTCCGTTGAGTTCGATCGCGACAAACCGCCATTCCTTGCCGAACAGCGAGAGAATCTCGTATTGCACATAGAGCCGGTCCCAGCCGATGAACAGGCTCTTGCCGTCCCGCTCGCTGATCGCAAATTTTTCGAGCGTCAGCGAAAGGGCGTAGGGATTCACCCGCACGCCGCCGATGCTGACGGGCCGGTGCAGGGCGGCGCCCAGACGCTTTTCCGCCTGCGCCTTGATGATAAGCGGCAGGCCGAAAAAACCGAAAACGGTGTAGAGAAAAATGGCGGCCAGAAAACCACCGATGATGAGACGGCGGCGGCGTTGGCGGGCGCGACGGCGGGATAGCATGGAGACGGAGAATGGAGGAAGCCGTAACGTTGGCAACACTGGGTACGGTCAATGCCGCTTTGCCGGGCTGCGGCTTCCCATGCGGGGAATTCCAAGGTCAGCCGACGCCGGATATTTTTCCCGGTGCCATTGCGGCGGGCAACTACGGCCTGATCTGGTTTACCTCCCACGAAAAGATCAAGCCCTGCTTCATGATCACAGTGCCGTCTGGATAGGTCCAGAGAACGAAATCCCCCTTCGCCTCGACCTGCTTGGGCTCGCCCAAGATCTTCTTCAGCTCCATCTCGGTCATGCCGCTTTTCAGCCGGGAAAATGCCAGCGCCTCCCTCTCTTGGGAAGTGTAGCAGCCGGCGATTAAACTGAGGGAAAGACCAACAAGGATGATTCTGAGTTGTTTCATGGTGAAAAATTACCCCGAGCATGGGGTTTGTCCAACCGAAGGCAACAGGACAAACGCCCGGGCCGTGATTGCGGGCTTGGCGGAAAAAGAACCCTCCGTTAGCAAAGCGCCACACCTGATCCCACCCATGAGCGAATTGGTTCCAGATAACATGAACGCACGCGGGCTTGAAGCCTTCCTGCACGAAAAAATTCCTCTTTCCCGGGCGATGGGCCTCCATGTCGCGGAAAGCAACACGCGCCGGCTGGTCCTCGAGGCTCCGCTCGACAAAAACATCAACCACCTTGGCACCGCCTTTGGTGGCTCCTTGCACGCCCTGCCCACGCTCGCCTGTTATGCCGGGCTGTGGACCCTGTTGCGCGAAGCGGGCATCGAAGGGCATGTTGTCGTGAAACGCAGCCACGCAAATTATCGATCACCGGTGAAGGGCCGGCTCCGGGCCGTTTGGGAACGCCCGCCGGCGGCTGTCGTCAAGGAATTCCTCCACGATCTTCAGCGCCACAAAAAGGCGCGGATGGATCTCACCGCCCTGGTCGAAGGCAATCCGGGAAAACCCGCCGTCGAGTTTAGCGGCAGCTTTGTGGCATTGCTGTAGCGCCTTGCCCGCACGGCGCCGGAGAAAAGAACCGGGACGAGCCCGGAGAGGCCGTGTCCGAAGATTTCTCAGTCCGCGCGCAGTGCTTCCAACGGGCTGACCCGGATGGCTTTTCGTGCCGGCAGCCAGCAAGCGAACGCTGCGAATGACACCAACAAAAACGGAATGGCCGCAAACGTCATCAGATCCAGCGGATTCACCCCGAAGAGCAGGCTGCGCATGCCCAAAGCGGTAAACACCGCGCCGATCATGCCCAGCCCAAGTCCGACAAGAATCGGACGGAATCCTTGCCGCAGAACCAGCATGACGACCGACTGGGGCGATGCCCCGAGCGCCATGCGCACGCCGATCTCGCGCGTGCGCTGCGCCACGCCGTACGCCGTCACGGCATAGATCCCCAACCCGGCAAGGAGCAACGCCAAGGCCGCAAAGGCGCCCAGCAAACCCAGGGGAAAACGCCGTGCGCCGCTCGGCTGGGCGACGACATGGTCCATGCCGGTCAGATGGGCGATAGGGACCCCGGCATCAATCTGCTGCACGGTTTTCTTGAGCAATTCACCCGCCGCCGCCACGCCCAGCGACGTACGCACGTTGACGTAGCAACTGTTGAACGGCGCCTGCAACAAAGGCCGGTAGAGCTCCGGCCGGGATTCAGCGGCGGGCCCGTCGCTCTTGACGACCGCGACCACGCCCACGATTTCCGGCTCAAAGCTGCCCTGCGGACGTTGCAGGCTCATGTGCTTGCCCACCGCCTGGCCGTCCGGAAAGAATTTTTTCGCCAGGGCGGCGTCGATGAGCATCACGCTCCGGGCATTCTCATCATCCGCCATCGTGAACGCACGGCCCTGCAGCACGACAATGCCCAGCGCATGAAAGTAGTCGGGGCTGACGAAGTGATAATTGGCCTGCGGCACGTCAGCCGGGATCGCGTAGGCCCGACCCTCGGGGATGAACGGCAGATGCACCCACGTCTGGCCGATGCGGTCCAAACCCAGGCCCACCGCCTCGAAGCCCGGCACCGTTCCGAGCTTCTCCAGCAGCGTACGGATAAACAGCCGTTGCGCGGAAGGGTTGTTGTAGCGCTCATCCGTGAAGGTCACCCGCGCGGAAACCACCTGCGTCGGATTGAAGCCCCACGATACGGCCTGCATTTTTTCCAGACTGCGCAACAACAGCCCGGCCGCCACCAGCAGGACCAGCGAGAGCGCCACCTCGCCCGCCACCAGACAGGCGCGCAACCGCCGGGGCGCGGCGGCGGCCGATCCCCCGCGATCACCGCCGCTCTTTATCACCTTGACCAAATCCATCCGCGTGGTCCCGAAGATCGGCACCAAACCGCACACCACTCCGGCCAAAACGGAAATGAGCAGAGCAAAGCCCAGCACGATCGCGTCGATGTGCACCGCCGCCAGCCGGGGAGTGTTATCCGGTGCGAAGCGCACCAGCAGATCCAGCATTCCCACACTCAGCAAGACGCCCGCGCAACCGCCACCCAATGAAAGCACCAGACTCTCGCTCAACATCTGCCGCGCGATGCGGCCGCGGCTGCTGCCCAGCGCCAGCCTGATCCCGATCTCACGCTGGCGTGCCGTGGCCCGGGTGAGCATGAGATTGGCCACATTGAAACACGCGATGAGCAGCACCAATCCCACGCAGCCCAGCACCGCCGTGAGGATCGGACGGATGTTGCCGACGGACTGGTCGCGCATGTCCACGAGATGAACGACCCGCCGCGACTGATTGGGATTGGGCAGCCGTTCAACCAGCGCCGCCAGTTCCTTTTCCGCCTGTTCCCGCGACACTCCGGGGCGCAGGCGCCCGAGTATCGTCCGCAAATAATTGCCCCGGCCCCCGTCATTTTCCGGCGCCTGCCCGATCACGGCTTCGGGCACCACCGCCGCCGGCGTGGCCCAAAACCAGGCATCGCGGGGAAATTCAAAATCTGCCGGCATCACGCCGACAACAGTGAACGGCACCTTGTTCAGCAAAATCGTCTGGCCGATGATCGCCGGATCGCCACCCAGCCGGTTTTGCCAGAAACGGTGTGACAAAGTGATCAGACGGCCAGTCGCGCCGTTGCCCGCATCGGCGGGGGTGAATATCCGCCCCATCGCCGCATGGGCCCCCAGCATGGAAAAGAAGTTGTGCGTGACGACCGTACCCACCGCGAGGTCCGGGGATCCGCGTCCTGTCAGCGTGGGTGCATCCAGCGTGTAAGCCGCCAAATCCTCCACCGTCTGCGCGCCCGCTTGCAAATCCCGAAGATCAGCCCCCAGCAATCCGATATCAGCCCCCATTAGTTCGCCATAATCCCGGGCGCTTTGCTTGAACATCACGATTCGATCAGGCTCCGCGTAGGGCAGATCCCGCAGCAGGATAGAATGGAAAAAACTGAATATCGCCGTGTTCGCTCCGATCCCGAGTGCGAGCGTAATCACAATGACCACCGCGAATCCGGGAGTTTTGGCGAGAGAACGAAAGGCGAGACGGATATCAGAAAGCACGGAGCAGGATATGAGTTGGCTTCGGCAGCAGGACGCAATGTCCACTATGCACAACAACCGATTGTTCGTCGAACCTTAAAAGCCGCGACACCCACAGTACAGCCAAACAGGTGCGCACGTGAATCAATTTCACGGTCATGTTACCATCCGCCATCATCCGGGCACCAAACCTGGCAAGAAAGAGACAGCGCAATCCTTTCATCCCGGTGACGATGCCCAGGCAACCGGCCGTACGCTAAAAATCGATCGTCCCGACTGCCCGCTTCGCGTCAGATGTGTTTTGAATCGGCCTCGTCCTTTTTCACGTAGCCGCTTTCCTGCCGCTGGTGATTGACGGCGTTTTTCTTGAGATAGGCCTGATACACGTCGTCGGCCGACATGCCGAGGGTCTGCGCGAGTGACACGACAAAATGAAACAGATCGACGACTTCGACCTTCGCATTCTGTTCGTCGAACTTCTGATATTTGGCCCACCACTTCCACGGCACGCTGTCGATCAGCTCGGCGGTTTCCTGCTGCAAGGCGCGGGTGTAATTCAGAATCCACCTCGTCTTTTCCTCATCGCTGGGCGGCGGCAGATTCACGCCGATACGGCGGTTCAGCGCATCTTGCATTTGAAAAATTTCCTCGAATTTATCCATGCCGGGAACGTGGCGGGGCGTTTGTCGGCTGGCAAGCCCCGCCAAACAGAGAATTTTTGCAGTTGCGCGAATCCATCTGTTACAAGAGGGTGACTTCCCTATTGCCACCGTCCGAGAGCGATCCCCGCACTCCGGCTGGCACTTCATCCGCGCCGCCGCATTGGCAGGCGCTTTCAACCAACAACATAGACATGTCCTCCACAGAATCGTCCGGTGCTTCAGCCGAAGCCACCGCGACCACCCAGCCGACCGGCGTATCCGCCCCGGCTCCTTCATTCGGCTCTACTCGCGGCTCGGGCCTGGCCCGCGGTAAACGTCCGTCCAGCGGCCCCGCAAGCACCGCCGCCGCAGCCACCCCCACCGGCTACAAGCCCACTGCCATCGAGATCCTGAACGCCCCGCGCGAATATCAAAACCCGTTCGCACCGGCTACCCCAGAGCCCGTCGCACCGGCCGTCACTGAGCTTTCCGCCAGTGTCGTTACGCCGGCTGCTGTTCCCCTGCCATCAGTCGCGGTCGCGCCCGCTCCCATCATTCGCGCCCCTGCTACTGCCCGGGTTTCCGTGAAGCCCACCAACGAGATGTTTCCGCTCGACAGCGCTCCCGCCATGGCTTCCGCCGAATCCGACGAGCCCGCTGAACTCAACATCCTCCCGCCTGAGCGGGCGAAAAGTGCGCCCGCGCAGACTTGGGAAAGCGAAGGCTTCAAAGCCACCCGTGCGCCCCGCGAGGAACGCACTCCCCGCGAAGAACGTCCCCGCCAGGAGGAGCGTGCTGAACGTTCCGCCCCGGTGGATCTTTCCTCCATCCCGGAGAAATTCCTCTACGTGCGCCCCGGCTACAATTATGTGCCTACTCCGTCCAATTACGGTGGCGCTCCCCGTGAAAGCCGTCAGGCCGGTGCCGGTCAACCGGCTTACACGAAACCCGCCAGCTCCCGTCCGGCCGCCGCTGCTCCCGCAGCCCCGGCATCACGCGGTGGCATTTTCGGTTGGATAAAATCGTTGTTCAGCGACTCCTCCGCCCCGGCAGCTCCGGTCGCGAGCAGTCCCGCTGCGCAGCCTACCGGCGACCGTCCTTACCACCGCAATCGCGGGGGTCAGGGAGGTGGCCAGGGTCAGCCCTACGAAGGTGGCCAGCGTCGCAGTCGTGGTGGTCGCGGTCGTGGCCAGCGCGGCGGAAGTGCGGGCGGCTCTGCTGCCTCCTGACCCTGCGTCGCAAATCGTATTCTCAGGCGTCCGCTTTATGGCGGGCGCCTTTTTTTCGCCTGCTAATATTATTTGGCCGGTGCAGGAGCTTGCTTGCAGAGACCGGGGATTTCCCAGATTGAATGCCTGCCTGCAAGCAGGCTCCTCCTTCCCCACATGGCTGACTTAATAGTCCACGGCGGCAAACCCCTGAGCGGCACCATCACGCCCTCCGGCAACAAGAATTCCATCCTGCCCATCCTCTGCGCCACGCTGCTCACGGATGAAAAGGTGACGCTCCTCAACGTCCCGAATATCACTGACGTGGAAAAACTCGTCGGCTTTTTCGTCGACCAGGGCTCGCGCATCAACTGGGACCGCGGTGGCGGCCGGATGGATATCGATCACTCGTCGTTCGACATTGCGCGCCTCGACGGCGAGCTGCCCTCCGGCATGCGTTCCGCCGTGCTGCTCTTCGCGCCGCTGCTCCAGCGCATGAAGAAACTCGTCATCCCCACCAACGCCAAAGGCTGCACCCTCGGCATCCGCGAACTCGACCCGCACCTGGAAATTCTGGAAAAACTCGGCGCTGCCGTCACTCACAAGGGCAATCTGGTGATGCGCCTGAAAAAACGCTTCAAGGGCGCCCGCCACTGGCCGGACTACATGTCCGTCACCGCCACGGAAAACTTCGTGATGGCCGCCGTCCTTGCCGACGGCGAATCCGTCCTCCTGAACGCCGCGAGCGAACCCCATGTGCAGGATGCCTGCGAAGTGCTCATTGCCATGGGCGCGGAGATCGAAGGAGTCGGCACGAGCAAGCTCACGGTGCACGGAGTGAAGAAACTGCACGGCGGTTCCTTCACGATCAACAGCGACCACCATGAAGTCGTCACCTTCCTCGCGCTCGGCGCCATTACCGGCGGCGAAGTGCGCGTGAAAAACTCCCTCCCGCACCACTTCGATCTCATCAACCGGTCCTTCGCCAAACTGGGCGTCCGGATCGAGTACGAGGGCGACACTGCCATCGTCCGTGAGAATCAAAAGCTCATCATCGAGCAGCCGTTCACCACCAACTTGCTCGCAAAAATCGAAGCGGCCCCGTGGCCCTACTTTCCTGTCGATCTGCTGCCCTGCATGATCGCGCTCGCCGTCCGGGCCGAGGGAGCCGTCATGTTTTGGAACAAGGTTTACGAAGGCGGTTTCACCTGGATGTCCGAGCTGTCGAAATTCGGCGCCCACGTCGTCGTCAGTGATCCGCATCGCATCACCGTCTTCGGCGCCAGGCCGCTCCGCGCCACCGTCGTCGAGGCACCCTACATCATCCGCGCCGCTGTGGCGCTCTACATGGTCGCCGCCAGCATCGAGGGAAAATCCGTCGTGAAAAACGCCGACACCATCAAGCGCGCCCACCCCAACTTCGTCGAAAACCTCCGCAGCATCGGCGCCCAGGTCGAGTGGAAGTGAGACCGAAACATTTCACAGAGAACACTGAGCCCAGCCCACAGAGGGCATAGAGAAAACCACTGTTCTTATTTTCAAATTAATGAATGCTATCGGCTCAACTGCCGCTTGCCGCACATCCTCCCTTCACTCTGTGAGCTGGGCTCTGTGATCTCTGTGTAACCGGATCGAAAACAAACCTTCATGGCCCAGAAAGACTCTACCAACAAAGGCACCGGCTTTATCACCTCCGCTCTCGCCACGCCGGTCTCGCCGGTTGAGGCCGCGCTGCGTCCGCTTTCCTTTTCCGATTTCGCCGGTCAGCCCAAGACCGTCGAACGCCTCAAGGTCATGGTCGGTGCCGCCAAGCGTCGCGGCGAAGCGCTCAACCACATTCTCCTCTCCGGTCCGCCCGGCCTCGGCAAGACCACCCTCGCTTTCATCCTGGGCCAGGAACTGGGCCGCAACGTCCGTGTCACCTCCGGCCCCGTCATCGAAAAAGCCGGCGACCTCGCCGGCCTGCTCACCAACATGGAGGAAGGCGACATCCTCTTCATCGACGAAATCCACCGCATCCCGAAAACTGTCGAAGAATATCTCTACAGCGCGATGGAAGATTTCCGGCTCGATATCATGATCGACCAGGGCCCGAACGCCCGCAGCGTCCGCCTTTCCATTCCCCGCTTCACGCTCATCGGCGCCACCACGCGTTCCGGCCTGCTCACCGCACCGCTCCGCAGCCGCTTCACGCTCAACACCCGGCTCGATTACTATGACCACGCCACGCTGGAAGGCATTGTCCGTCGGAGTTGCGGCCTGCTCAAAGTCGAAATCGACGCCGGTGGTGCGCAGGAAATCGCCACGCGAGCCCGCGGCACGCCGCGCATTGCGAACAATCTGATCAACTTCTGCCGCGACTACGCCTCGGAAAAAGCGAAAGGCAAAATCACCCAGCCCGTCGCCGCCGCCGCGCTGGAGCTTTTGGAAATCGACGCCGCCGGCCTCGACGAGATGGACAAACGTGTGCTCCGCCTCATGGCCGAAAATTATAAGGGCGGCCCCGTCGGCCTCGGCACGATCGCCATCGCCGTAGGCGAAGAAGCCGAGACCTTAGAGGAGGTTCACGAACCCTTTTTGATCCAGGAAGGCTACCTCGCCCGCACCGCCCAAGGCCGGGTCCTCACCGCCAAAGGCTACCACGCCATCGGCCTGAAGGCTGCAGCCGGAGGCGACCAGCAGACGCTGCTGTAACCCAACGCTGATGCGCCAGACGCACTGCTCGACTCCATGACTCCCCTGCTGCGTTACCGACTCGCGCTCGGGTTCTTTATCGTCGGCCTGCTCCTGAGCGGCTTGACCGCGTTCCCATTGCTCACCGAGTTATGTTTACTCGCCTCGTGGCTGGGCATCGCCAACGCGGCCAACTATCCGAATCTCACCGGACTTCATCACTGGATCGCCTATGTGTTGTTCGGTCTCGAGCAGACCAACACCCGTTTCCCCTTTCTCGCCTATGGCACCGACTGGCTGGCCTTCGGCCATCTCGCCATCGCCGTGTTCTTTATCCGTCCGTTTTTCAAACCACTCGAAAGCGACTGGGTGCTCCGCTGCGGGCTGTTGCTTTGCGCCGGAGTAATTCCACTTGCGCTCATCGCCGGTCAAATTCGCGGCATTCCGCTCTACTGGCGGCTGATCGATTGCTCGTTCGGTATCTTCGGCGCCCCGCCGCTCGTCTATTGTCGGAAACTTTCCCGTCAGATGCACCCCGGACCGGACGCACCGGACACCTCACCTTATTCGGAATGAAATGTCTGTCTCGGGGATGTCTTCAGTACAGCCGTTTCCAGTCCGCCACGCGGGGATTGAAAAATCCCGATTCCTTGAAAGCCTGCTCAATGGTGCCGTTGTCCCGCAGAATTTTGACCCCGGCTTGCAGGGCGGCGAGAATCCTGTCCGCCTCGGGGGAAGCCTTGCACACGATGAACGAACGACTGCCCATGATGGCCACTTTGCAATTGGGCACGGGCAAAAATTTGAATTCACCGAACATCGTGCTCATGTCGGGACTCGCCGAAAATTCCGACAGGGTAAAGTCGGCCTGTCCTTTCTGGATGGCCTGAAAAACCCCTTCCGTCCGGCCTGTCTTGATGAGATCCCTGAGCTTCATTCCCTCCATCGTTTTCACGTCAAGCGACCAGCTGGAAACAACCGCGCCGATGCAATCACGGAGTTCCTCCGCCGAGGCGAGCTTCAGCATTTTTGCATTCGTGGAGAGCACGTAGACACCTTTCGTGAATTCACCATTCCGGATGATTTCATCGGTGCTCAGCAATTCCTTCGCGTTGGCGGAGATTTCATCTCCCCAGATGGTCTCGGCCGAGAGGTCGGCGTGACCCTCGATCACTTCAACCTTGGACTGCTCATAGCCCAGCTTTTTCACCAGTTCGAAATCGAAATCGAGCCCGCCGGCCTTGAGCGCCTGCAATTCGAGCAACAGATCCACCAGCGGGCGGCTGGCATTCCGGTAGCTTTTGATTTGTTCCCAAGGCGTCACTGCCGTCCAGTTCTGAAAGGCGCTGGCGACATCGACGCCGGTGGAAATTTTGAGATGGGTTTTGGCCGCAGCCGGCGCCGCGAATAGACTGCCCGCGAAGACAAAAAGTCCGCAGAGAATGCCCCGCCGCAGCAAACGGCCGGGACGTGAACTGATCGAGATCGGGTTGGGTTTCATGGTATAACGGAAGGCTTTGGCAGAATGCATCAGGACGAGCCATGTCATTACAGCTCGCCACACTTAGTCAGTCGGCATTTTTTGTTGAATCTTAAGCCAAGGCTTGCCCCATCAAAACAGCAGAAGCCGATACGTTTGTAACCGAAACCGGGAAGCCGTTTAATACCAGTCCCTGCGCCATGGAAAACGGCCGATTCACCATCCGGTCGGGAGACGTGACTTCCAAACAGATCTCAAGGCCGTTTCAGTTCGCCGAAGAATTTCTTGCCTGGTTTTGGTGGCGGGAGTTTGACGCCGGCGTCGCGCAGAAGATTATCCACATCCGGGTGTTTTCTACGAGGGTGAGACGGGCGGGCGGGCGCGGCGGCGAGACGTGCGCCGGAAGCATTCATGCCGCAGGGCGTGATGTGTGGCGGAGGCGTGACGTCCACCGTTTTCTTTTTCCCATCGAGCAGGCGGGCGGCGATGTCGCCGAGACCGAGCCGGCGCATCGATTTGCGCAAGATGGATTTCATCTCGGGTTTGTACCAAAAGAAAAAGCTGCGCTGCTCCTGCTTCTCCTCGGGCGTGCGGGCGACGCACACCGACTCGCCGTCGTAGGGATGCACGCCGGTGGCGTAGATCTCGGTCGCAACCGTCATCGGCGTGGGCGTGAAATCCTGCACCTGCTCAAGACGGAAGCCGAGGTCCTTGGTCTTGAGCGCGAGTTCGGCCATATCCTCGGGCCGCGAGCCTGGATGCGAGCTGATAAAATAGGGGATGATCTGCGTCTTTTCCTTCCCGGCCTTCTTTGCGGCCCGATCGAACTTCTCCTTGAACTTGTAGAAGAGATCGAAGGTGGGCTTGCGCATGATGCGCAGCACATGGTCGCTCGTGTGCTCGGGCGCGACCTTCAACCGGCCGGAGACATGGTGCTCGGCTAGTTCGTCGACATAGCGTTCGTGGCTGGCCTTCGCCTCGGGCGAGACGGCCTTGTCGTGCAAAAACAAATCATAGCGGATACCGCTGGTGACGAAGGCGTGCTTCACGCCTTCCGTCTCACGAACGCTCTTGTAGATATCGAGCAGCGCGGTGTGGTCGGTGTCGAGATTGCGGCAGACGTCCGGCCAGATGCAGCTCGGGCGGACACACTCGTCGCAGATCCACTGCTCCTTGCCCTTCATCTTGTACATGTTGGCGGATGGGCCGCCGAGATCGCTGATCGTGCCGCGGTAGTCGGGCATCTGTTTGATCGTCTCCACCTCGCGCAGAATGCTTTCCTTGCTGCGGCTCGCGACAAACTTGCCCTGGTGCGCCGAGATCGTGCAAAAACTGCAACCGCCGAAGCAGCCGCGATGCATGTTGATCGAATGCTTGATCATCTCGTAGGCCGGGATCGGGCCGCGCTTCCGATACTTCGGATGCGGCAGACGCGTGTAAGGCAGATCGAAACTCGAATCGATCTCCCCTTCGCTCATCGTGGGAAACGGCGGATTGACCACGAGCAGACGGTCGCCGGTGGGCTGAAAGAGCCGGCGGGCCTTCACCCGATTCGACTCGGTTTCAATGTCCTTGAAGTTTTTCGCGTAGAGTTCGCGGTCGCGGCCGCATTCCTCGTGCGAGTGGAGCGTGAAGTCGTCCCACTTCTGATTTTTCGGGACAGGTATGCCGGCTGGCAGCAGCACGGCGGTTTGCGGAATGGTGCGCAGTGAGGAGAACGGCACCCCGCGCTTGAGCAGGCGGACCATCTCCCGCAGCGGCAATTCCCCCATGCCGTAAACGAGCAGATCGGCCCCGCTCTCGGCGAGGATCGAAGGCTTCAACGTGTCGGACCAGTAGTCGTAATGCGTCACCCGCCGCAGGCTGGCCTCGATGCCGCCGATCATCACAGGGACGTCGGGGAAAAGTTTTTTCAGGTTCTGAGAATAAACAGTGGTGGCGTAGTCGGGCCGGAAACCATGTTCGCCCCCGGGGGTATAGGCGTCTTCGCTGCGCATTTTCTTGGCGGCGGTGTAGCGGTTGACCATCGAATCCATACAGCCGGCGGTGACTCCAAAAAACATCCGCGGTGCGCCCAATTTCTTGAAGTCGCGCAAATCATCGCGCCAGTTGGGCTGGGGCAAAATCGCGACGCGCAACCCCTCGGACTCGAGCAGGCGCCCGATGACGGCGGTACCGAACGCCGGATGATCCACATAGGCATCGCCGGAGACGATAATGACGTCGAGATAATCCCAGCCACGCGCCTGCACCTCGTCGGCCGTCGTGGGCAGCCAGCGGGCAGGTTCCCAGAGCGGTTCATGGGAGTATACTTTCGTCGGCGTGGAAGCGGGCGTGGTCACGTGGATCGGACACTATTCACGATTTGGGCCGACGCGCAAAGCCGGAATTCAATCAATCCCAAACCGCCTTCCGTGGCCGGCGCCAGCACCCTGGCAGGCGGTTACGAGACCCCGCGCATCCAAACCTTGCTTTATTTTAGCGGGCGCGTGGCTTGGGCGGAAAAGGACCCGCACGCAAAGCGGTACCAGACACGCTTTGCGCAAGATCGACAAGTTCCTCAATCAGCACCGTGGGATTCTCTTCATAACGCAGTTCGAGGAATCTCTTCCGAAACTGCCCGTAGGTGTCGGGCGAAGTCATCCACTGGGTGATCAGTTCGCCAAATTCCCGCGCATTGGCCACCTGCGGCGTACCACAGCCATGACGGAAAAATTTCACCGTGAGTTCCTCCTGCGGCATGATGCCGCCCATGGCGTTGAAAATAATCGGGCAGCGAAAATGCAACGCCTTGGCGCAAGTCGTCGTACCGCCCCGGGTGAGAATGGCATCGCTGGCCTGCATGAGAAGGTGCACTTCCTCGGAGAACCCGTCGACATAACACTCCAGTTCGGGATGCTCCGCGCGCCAATGCACCACCGCGTTGAAGGCTTCGCGATTGCGGCCGCAGATGACAACGACCTGGAGTTTCTCCGCAAAGGGCAGGAGCAGGGGCAGAAGCTCGAGGTGGTTATTGGCCCCGTTGCCTCCGGTCGCGAGGAACAGGGTGAAGCGGTCAGGCAGCAGTTCCAGGTGGAGTTCGCGATAGGTGCGGCGGGTCTGTTCGTTTAAGACCTCAAGGTACGCCCGCGGCTGCATCAGGTAGCCGCGCACCCGGGTGCGTTCCGGAGGCATGCCGAGTTTCACCGCATAATCCCGCGCCGTGGGCGTCCGGGAAAGATAGAGATCGGCCGTGCTTTCCACCCAATTGATGCTGTAACCGAAACCGCCGGAAAATTCTCCGCAGTAGGTGGCGCAGCGCACCTTGTCCGCGCCGAGAATCTTGCGCGCGAGCTGGAAATACCCGCGGTTGAGGCAGTCATGCACACTGAAGACCAGATGCGGGCGGTACTCGCGCAAGACCTGCCCGTAGTAAGCCCGCCCAAAAGTCACGGTCCGGCGGTTGAGCACGCTGAGCAGTTCAACGACGATATAGAAAAGTTTATGAAGCCACGGGGATTTTTTCTGGATCCAATTGTAGCAATCGACCCCCATTTTGAAAAAACCCGAGGATTTTTCCAGCATCTGCTCGATGCGCACATCGACATCGTGCCGGTATAGCTCAAAGCACCACTCGGCAAAGGCCTGGGCACGGACGTCGTGACCGGCGCCGGTGCTGGAAGTGAGGACGAGGATGCGAACGCGTGACATGCTGGACCTAGGCAGGAGCCAGATCGCGAACGTGGCGAGAATTAATCGCCGGCCGGTTGCACCGGCAAACGATGGTTGCTACAGAAAAAATGCGCATGCTTCAAAGACCGAAATACCTTTCCTGAATCCGTCGCTTGAGCGCGAGCGAGCCGAACCGCACCAGAAACGGTGCGATCACCGTTTGAAAGCAACGCCCGGTGCGCACCGTTCCGCTGCGACCGCGCAGCAACGCCCGACACAACGAGCGGGCCGCGCCGGCGGGCGCGGGTCCGGCCCGCATCATGACGGAGAAAGCCGCCCAAGCGCGATTCAGGCGGGCTTCCGCAGTCGGATCAGCGGGGTGGCCGCTTTCCTGCTCCGGCCGGCGGACCGAGCCTTCGAAATCCGTGCGATAATCGCCGGGCCGAAAATCAATGACGATCACGTTGCTGCCGCGCACCTCGTACATCAGGCTCTCGTTGAGGGCGGAGAGTCCGGCCTTGGCCATGTTGTAAGCGGACTGGTAGGGCAGCGCGAACTCGACCGCGAGCGACGAAACATTCACGAGCGCGCCGCGTTGCCGCGCCTGAAAATCGCGCAGGGCAAGATGGCTGAGCCGGGCGGTGTTGATGAGCATGATCCGCAATTGTTCTTCCCAGATGGAAAAATCCGTGCGGGCAAAAGCACCGAAGGCCCCGAAACCGGCGTTGTTGATCACGAGATCAAACCCGCCGGCCGCACGGCTGGCTTCGAGATAAGCGTGCTCCGCCGCCGCTCCATCGGCCAGTTCAAGAACAACCGGATGAAAATTTTGCCGCACCTTCAACCGCCGGGCATCCCGCGACGTGCCCCAAACCCGCACGCCTTCCGCAAGCAGCATTTCGGTGAAAGCCTGCCCCAAGCCCGTGCTCGCACCCGTCACAAAGGCCGTGCGATAGCGGGAAGAAAACGGTGCGGCACTCATGCAAGGAAGCAGCGGTCGGGACCGATCAATCGGTGCTCTTGAAAACGAGACAGACGTTGGCACCGCCGAAACCGCTGCTGTTGCTCAGCACGACATTGGGGCGTTGCGGCAGGGTGGCGCGTATGATGTTCAGGCCGGCACAGGCCGGATCAAGCGTGGTGATATTGGCAGAACCGGGGATAAATCCTTCCTTGATGGCCAGCGCACAAAAACCGGCCTCCATCGCGCCGGCCAGCGACAAGCCGTGACCGGTCAGCGCCTTGGTGCTGCTGATCGCGGGCCGGGTGGGCGCGTGCCCGAAAATATTTTTCAACGCCTTGATCTCGGAGAAATCCCCGATCGGCGTGGAGGTGGCGTGGGCGTTGACGTAATCGACGGCATCAGGCGTCAGCTCGGAAAATTTCAGGGCATGGGCGATCGCGTTGCGCAAGCCGGTGCCTTCGGGATGGGAGATGGCAACGTTGTGTCCATCGGAGGCCTGGCCCCAGCCCGCCACCTCGCAATACACCTTGGCGTTGCGCCGCTCCACCTCCTCCTCGCTTTCCAACACCACGACGGTGGCGCCACCGGTGCCAACAAATCCGTCGCGCGCAGAATCGAAGGGACGCGATGCCTTGGAGGGATCGGTTTGCACGGAAAGCGCGCGCATCCCCGCGAACGGCAAAATGCTTTCGACGTTTCCGTCCTCGGCACCGACCACGAACATGCGTTTCTGCCGGCCCAGCATGATCTCGTCATAGGCGAAACCCAGCGCATGGGCGGACGAGGCGCACGCTGACGAAAATCCCGTGGATGCGCCCTTGATTTTGAAATGCGAGACCAGATTGAAATTCACCGTGCCCGAGATGCACGCCACGACTCCGAGCGGCTGGCAGCGCATGACCCCGTGCTTGCGCATGCGTTCAAGGTAATACCCGAGCAAGAACGGCGAGCCGCCCGATGCCGCATAGAGCCCGGTGTCGGGGTTCGACCAGTCGGCTTCCGTCAATTTCGCGTCTTCGACCGCCTGTTGCATCGCGCAATAGGCATACACGCCGTGCGGCGCCATGCCGCGCAGAAGATCCCGCTTGATGGAATAGCGGGCGGGCATGACCCAATCCTCCGCCTCGACGGTGTCGGTTTGAAAATCGCGGACCGGAGCCGCGACCTTGACCGGAACTTCCGGTTTTTGAAAAGGCGGATAAACCACAATCCCATGGCGCAATTCGCGCAAGCTCTCGGAAACGCCCGCCGCATCGTTGCCTATGCTGGTGATGAAACCCAATCCGGTGATATAAACTTTGCGCATGATGCTTTGGTCAGATCGTCAGACCACTACTTGGCGCACCCTCGGAAGATAGCAAAATGATTTGCAGGTCTGCCCGATGGCATTCCCGCGCCCCCCAGCCTGTCTGACGGCCGGAACTCAAGCGCTGGCAACCTTGGGCAGCGGCGTCACCGGTGAGGACTCGCCCATGGCCGGCGTGCCGGCACCATCCACTGATTCAAGCGGCTTCGCCACTTCTTCGGCAAAAGCGTAGGTCAGGGTAATTTCTTCCGCGATCGCAGCTTTTTCCTGTCCCACCCGGATCTGTCCTTCAAAAGTCGCGAGAGGCAGTTTCAGCCGCTTGGGTTTGATCGAAAGGCTCAGCACATCACCGGGGCGGCAAATACGGTGGCAACGGATGCCTTCGCACGAGGTGAAGAAAATGGTCTTGGGATCGACGATCTTGCCCGCCTCACCGACCTGGCCTTCGAGCAAAAAGAGCACGCCCAACTGACCCAGGGCCTCGAGCATGATGGAGGCAGGCAGCACGGGATTGTCCTTGAAATGTCCTTGCAGAAAAAATTCCTGCCCGCTGATCCGGTATTTGGCGTTGGCCCCGTGGGCATTGATGGAAGCCTCGCTCAAAAAAAGGAATGGCGCCTGGATCGGCATGATTGAGGCGATCTGCTCGATCGGAATAAATTTCGTGGGCTTGGGCAGCGGGAGGCCCCGGACTTTGCAGCCAATGAAAGTTTTGACATCACCCACACTGCGCAAGTGGCGCAACTCATCGTTGTTAATCGACATTTGAAGAACGTCTTCCACGAGAATAACAATCTCCATCATCGTCAGGGAATCGATTCCCAGATCCTCGATCACGCGCAGATCGTCGTCAGCATCCTTCAGCTTGGCCCGGAGATCGGGTTCGACGTAGCGTTCTATGATGCCAAGGACAATGGCAGGAAGATGCTCGGTATTTCCTGTTTTACGAAATTGCGCAGCCGCCTCATAAGTTGCTGCGGAACAACGTTTCAATGCTTCCCTTAGATTTGAGTCATCTTCGGGCGTAAACGGTTTAAGTTGGAGACCCGAGGAATTGTTAACTGCCTGTGCCATTTGCGTAACGTAAATTGAGCCTTCTTACGGTGTAAACTCCAAAATTTCTTTGGGGCCGCGCATCTCAATATGAACAATATAGCCATCGATTGGTTCCATCGCGCAGGGTCTCGCGAGGAAATTACAGTTGGCAGCCGGTGATTAATATCGCCTAAACGATAGCCCCGCCCGATGCCCCCTCGCTCTTCTACCCGCTTGGTCATGGTGACGCATGAATTCCATCCCCACCGGGGTGGCATTGCCGTCTATGCCGCAGAGATGGCGACAGCCGCAGCTACTTTGGGCTATGCTGTTGAAGTCTGGGCTCCGGCCCTGCCACCCGAAAACCAGGAGCCGGCCTGGCCGTTTCGGGTCCGGCGTCTGCCCATCAACGGCTCCCACAGTTTGCGCAACCAATGGCGCATGGCGCGTGAGCTGCAGCGATATCGCGACCAATTGCATAAGGCAATTCTTTACGTGCCGGAACCCGGTCCGTTGCTCTCCCTGCTGCTGTTGCAATTTCTCCATGATTTGCCTCCGGGCCGGCTTGTCTTCACTCTGCATGGCTCGGAAATCCTGAAGCTGGCCCTGCGGCCACTGATGCGCTGGAGCACGCGGCGACTGCTCGCACGCGCCGACCGGGTCAGCGTCGTCAGCCAGCATGCGCTGCAGTTGCTCAACCGCTATTTTCCCACTATCGCCCAAAAAATCGTGCTCACTTCCGGGGCGCTCCGCGCAGATTTTCAATCGACCCCGGCCGTCCCTAGGCTTTCTGAAAAAGCCGGAAACAAAATCATCGTCCTCACCGTCGCGCGGTTGCATCCGCGCAAAGGCCAGTTGCGCGTCCTCCAGTCACTCACCGAACTTCCCGCCGAACTCAAGTCCCGCCTCGAATATTGGATGGTCGGCGGCCACCCCAAAGAAGGCTATGAAGCCGCGCTTCACCATGCCGCCGCGCGCGCCGGCTTTCCCGTCAAGTTTCTCGGCGATGTACCCGATGACCGGCTTGGCGCGATCTACGCCCAGGCCGACATTTTTGCGATGACCAGCATGCCGCATCGTTTCAGCGTCGAAGGTTTTGGGCTGGTCTATCTTGAAGCCGGCGCACATGGGCTGCCCGTCGTGGCGCATGCCATCGGGGGTGTGCCCGAAGCGGTGCTTGACGGTGAAACCGGCCTGCTTGTTTCCCCCGACGATCCTGCGGCGCTCACCGCCGCGCTTGCCCGGCTCATTGACGATCCGGCTCTCCGGCGCCGGCTCGGCGAAGCTGGAAACCTCCGGGCCCGCAGCCGCACCTGGCGAGACAACGCCATAACGTTGTTTGGACATCCCTCCACCGAGTCCCCAGTCTGAACTTTTCCCATGCTAGTTTCCCGCACCCAGATCACCGTTCGCTACGCCGAAACCGACATGATGGGCATCGTCTATCATGGCAATTATCTGCCTTGGTTTGAAGTCGGGCGCACTACCCTGCTCAAGGAATGCGGTGTGCCTTACCGCGAGCTGGAAGCCCAGGGCTACTTCCTGCCCGTGATTGAAGTCGGCGTGAAATTTCAGCGCCCCGCCCTCTACGACGACACCCTCACGATTCTCACCCAGCTCAAGGAGCGACCCCTGCTGCGCATCCACCTCGACTATGAAGTACGTCGGGGCGAAGAGCTGCTGGTCACCGGATTCACGGTCCACACTTTCATCAACAAAGCCGGTGAACCGGTCCGCCCCCCGCCTGCTTTCGCCGCTAAGATGCGCGAAATATTTCCGAACGCCGGCTAGACTTCGCCTGCGTATTCCGCCAGCACCGCCGCATCAGTCTCGGCGGCACGCGCCGCACCCAGCAACGCCAGATCATCCGTGATGCGACGCACGGCCCACACCGCATGCGCCCGCACGATGGCCGATTCATGTGCCGCAAGTTTCAATAATGCCGGCAAATAAACGCAGGGCCCGCCCTGTCCTGCCGCCACATTGCCGGCGACCACGCAGGCATTGCGCAACAGCCCGGTCAGTTTCACGCGTTTGATCGCCGTCCCGCGAAAAACTCCCGCGAAACGTGCCGGCGTGAGTCCGAGCAATTCGTCCAGGCCCAGTTCGGCAATGCCAGATTTCGCCACCAACAGAACACTGTGCGCCGCCTGCGCAAAACGGTTCCACGGACACACCTCCAGGCATACGTCGCAACCGTAGATGCGGTCGCCAATGCCGGCGCGCAGCTCACGCGGGATGATCCCTTTGTTTTCAATCGTGTGATAAGATATGCAGCGCCGCGCATCGACCACGCCGGGTCGCGGTATCGCCTGGGTCGGACAGGCGTCGCTGCACCGCGTGCATTTGCCGCACAACAAACCCGCCGGTTCCGCTTCCTTGGAGGGCAGGGGTTTTCGCCGCACCGGCGCATCGGGCTCAATTGCAATCCGCGTCAGAATGCCCGCGAGAAACAGCCAGTTGCCGTGGCGGCGTGAGATCAGCATGCCATTTTTTCCGATAAATCCGAGCCCCGCCCGCGCCGCCCAGCCGCGCTCCAGCACCGGACCGGTATCCACATAGTGGCGATAATCCGTTGCCTGCGCCCCGAAAAACTCCTCCAACACCTTCCCCGCCGCCACCAGCCCCGGGCGGATCGTATCATGATAATCTTCATGCAACGCATACCGCGCCCACTTGGGAAGGACGGATTTCGCGGCAGAATTTCCGCCGCCCTGTTCCGTCCAATAACTCACGCCCAGCATGATGATCGAGCGCGCGCCGGTCTGCACCAAGTTCGGATCGATCCGTTTGTCCGCGGTGCGGTTCATCCACGCCATCTCGGCATTCATGCCCGCATCGAGCCACTCCCGCAGCCCCTGCGCGTTCACCTCCTCGATCGCGGCGAATCTTACCTCATCAAAACCCAGCGTGCGCAGGCGCCGGCGCAAAGCCTCCCGGTGTTCGCCCGCCACAACCGGTGCGACAGGATCCCGGCTCATGGATGCTTGGCCGCCCAGTCCCGCGCTTCACGTTGAAACACCCGCAGCACATGCGGAGTGATGTCGCGGATGGACCGTTGATCGGTGAGAACGGTGGTGCCCGACCGGCGGTAGATCGCTTCGCGCCGGGCATAAAGTTCGCGCACTTTGGCCTCACGATCCTCGCCGGACACCAGCGGACGGTGGACCGAACGGGCCGTGCGCTCGATCACCGTTTCCAGATTCGCATGCAGACAGATCACCACGCCGCGCCCGTGCAAGAGTTCCAGCATGCCGTCGGGCACAATGAGCCCGCCGCCGCACGCCACCACGCAGCCGCGGGCCGGATGCTGCTCCTCGATGAATTTCCGCTCCAACGCGCGAAACACCGGCTCACCCTCCTCCGAGAAAATCTGCGCGATGGTCCGGCCATGCAGCCGCTCGATCTCGTGATCGCTGTCGAGAAACTGATAGCCCAGTTGCTGGGCCACGCTCCGGCCCACGGTGCTTTTGCCCGTGCCGGTGAAACCCACCAGATAAAGATTGGGACCTGTCTGTGCCATGCGCGTCGGTCGCAGCGAACACCGCCGCCGCGCCCGGCGCAAGCGCGACGTGCAGACAGCGAGCCGTTACACGGCGAAGCGGCCTGTTCCCCCTCGCAGCCGGCAACAGGAAACATTGGTCCCCCGGAGCAAAATAAAAACGCCCTCCACATTGGGAGGGCGTAGAAAATCCGAAGCCTTGGCCTGTTACTTGCCGGCGGGAGCGGCCTCCTTCGGGGCATCCTTCACATCGAGCAGTTCAACCTCGAAGACCAGCGAAGCGGCCGGCGGTATGCCCTGTCCACCCTGGTCGCCATAAGCGAGCTGGGACGGGACATAGAGCTTATACTTGGCGCCCACCGGAATTTTCTGGAGCGCTTCCACCATGCCGGGGATCAGCGCCCCGTCTTGCAGCACCAGTTTCAACGGCTCGCGTCCGGCGGAGCTTTCCATCACCTGCCCGTTCAAAGCCGAAAGCTGGTAGTGGAAGGTGACCTCCTGGCCAACCTTCGCAATCGAGCCGGTGGCGGCCTTGAGCACTTCGTAGCCCAGACCGCTGGGGGTGAACTGTACCGCCTTGTTCTCCTTCAGCTTCGCAAAAAAGGCCGTGCCTTCCGCGATGTTCGCACCGCGAATTTTCGCCAACAGCACCTGCTGTTTCTGTCCGAGATATTCCTGGAGCTGCGGGCTGAGAGTCTTTGCATCGTAGGGCGGCTCTTCATGGGCCAATGACATCTTGATGCCCTTGGCCATGGAATCGGCATCTGCCGCGGTAAACTCCAGATCGGGCATGTTCATGCGCATCGCCAGCATGTAGCCGTAGACTTCCATGAGCTGGCCCTGGGTGAATTTAACCGGCGGGGCGACCGGCGCGGGAGCGACAGGAGCGGCCGATGCGGCGGGTTGCGTGGCGTTGCCTACTTGGGGCAATTCGAATTTGATGGGTTTGGAAGCAGGTGCGGTATCCGCAAAGGCGGACGCCAAGAGGCCCATGCCAACGATGCCTGCCGTGAGTTTGGTGATGAATTTCATTGGGAGTAGTGAAGCCCGGTTGAGTAACGGCCCGGGCGATATTGTGCCGTGAAAACGCGAAAAATTGCTCACCCCTCCCGGAAAAATCAATCACATAGGCGGTAATTTTACCCTTTTCGCGTAACGCCACGGTCGCAACGCCGGGCTTGTCAGCCCTCGCCGTACAAGCCACCCTGCCAATTCTATGAACGAAAACCAATTCTGGCATAGCACCGACGGCCAGATCCTCACGGTAAGGGCGAAAAACAACGACACCCTGGCGCTCACCCTCGCGTTCTGGCCGCGCAGCCCGGCTGAAATGGAATTTCTCAAGGGTCGCCTCGCCGACCTGCACTTCACCGAGCGCAGCTCCCTCGCCCGCATCGGCATCGAGATGATCACCCTCGGCCCGCCGGTGGTGGAAAACCACCGCCTCGTGCTCGCCGCCGAAGCCTTCATCTTCGACCGCAGTTTCCCCAACGCCTCGTACTGGAAAAAACTCGTCCGCACCGGCGTGCCCGCCGGCCGGCTTTTCTACGCCCCCGCTTCCGCCAAGCTCACCAGCACCGAAGTCTGGTCCGCTTTGCAGGAAAACCTCCTGAAACTGCCGAACACGATCTCCATCGACAGCAGCGGCCGCGTCTTCTTCACCCCGCACCAGGTCAGCTACACGCTCAGTCCCCGTCTCCAGCGTCTCAACTTCGAACACATCGTCAGCGGCTACGCCGGCCGCTCCTTCATCGACAAGATCCAGCTCCGCCACGACGCCGCGCCCCTCACCATCCCGCCCCGCTCCGGCATTCTCACCAGTTGTTCCATGTACCTGCGCGAGCACTTTGTCCTGCTCAACCCCGGCGAAGGCAACTTCGGTCTCCACACCAGCGCCGTCCTCCTCGATCCGATCAAGACTTTTGGCACGAACATCATGCTGGAAATCTACAACACCGGCGAACATCCCGTCGTGAATCCCATGGTCTCTGTCGAGGTTTTCCGCGCGCCGCCCTATGATGATCCCGAGGCCAAGACCCTCGCCAAAAAACGCCAGCAGCTCCTCGGCACCGCCAAGAATCTCTACAAGTGCCTCGACTCCGCCCCCGCCAGCGACACCGGCGAAGCCCGCCCCAAAACCAAAATCAGCGTCCGCGGCCAGAGCGCCACGATGGAAAACCGGGCCATCCTCGTCCGCGCCGGTGACGATGATCTGAAAAAACTCCTCGCGGAAAATGCCTGTCCTCTCGGCAGCCGCACCATGATCCAGGCCCTTGACGCCGCACACGAACACGCCGACACCCTCATCGTCGATTTTTTCCCCGACCTGCTGGAGCACATCGAGCTCGTCACCCGCATCGGCGATGTGAAGCTGAAGCGCATCATCTTCCGCCGCGCCTCGCGCACCCACGGTTATTTTCTCTCCAGCAACGCCCACGCCCGGCTCGATACCTTTCACGCCATCGGCATCCAGATTTATTGGTACGACGAGGTCACCAAGGATCTCTACCTCCACACCTACAAGCGCGACCACGGTTTCTTTGTCCGCGAGGAGATCGCCCGCAAATTCCAGGAATCCACCATCCTCGCCTTCTACGGTTCCGCCTTCGGACTCGACCAGGCCGACACCACGCGCATCTCCGATCTCGTCCACAAACTCACCGCCTTCATGGGCTCCAACCTCGGCGTCCTCACCGGCGGCGGCGGCGGCGTCATGCGGCTCGCCACCGAGCAGGCCCGCGGCCACGGCGCGCTCACCGGCGCCTGCTTCCTCGAACTCGAAGCGCAGCCCCCCGAGCTCGGCGTGGATTTCTTCAACACCTTCCAGGAAACTTCCCGCCACTTCCGCCAGAAATGGTTCGAATCCGCCGATTTTTGCATCTTCAACGTCGGCGGCGTCGGCACGCTCGAGGAGATCGGCATCGAGCTCTGCAATCTCAAGCTCGGCATCCGCCCCCGCGTGCCCTACGTCTTTTTCAACGCCAAGTTCTGGGGCGATCTCCGCAAGCAGGTGCAGCACATGATCCGCGACAAACGCGCCCCCGCCTGGATGTCCGACTACATCCTCTTCACCGACGACCCCGACGAAGTCATAAAATTCTACCGCAAGACGCTGAAGGTGCTGTGAGGCGAGCCAGTCTCCGGCTGCCCAATCAATCCATGAAACCGTTACTTATCCGTATGCTTGTCCGCTTAACGGCATTTACGGCTATTTTTATGTCTGCTGCACACGCCACACCTGCGTCTAGTCTCACCTCGTCGAAAATAGCGCTCCCCGGCCGCCCGTTTGGCGTCGCAGCCTCCCGGGATCAGCGTTGGGTGTTTGTTTCGGTCGCTGCAGCTACGGCAGGACAAACAAACGGGATCGCCGTCTTGGAAAACAACGCTGGGGCGTTAAGTTTGCGCCAGGTTCTCCCGATGAATTACAAACCCGAAGCGATTATGTTGACCCATGACGATAAGCTCTTGGTCGCTGCCGCAGAGGACTACGTCGTCTTCTTCGATACAAATCTCTTGATTGCAGGCAAGAGCGGCGCGCGCTTGGGCTGGCATAGTCAAGGGCCTGGCTCTGGCAGCGTGTATGTCAACGTTACCCAGGACGACAGCACGCTATTCGTCAGTGATGAGTGGAAGCAGACTATCTCAGTGATCGATCTGGCGAAATTTCGCGCCCAAGACTTCAAGGGGGAGGCACTGATCGGCAAGATCCCGGTCGGCAAGTCTCCAGTGGCGCTTACCTTTTCGCAGGACCAGCACTGGCTATTTAGCACCAGCGAAATCGCTGCTGCTTCCTGGGGCTGGCCGAAAACTCTCTTGTTCGAGAACCCTAAACCAGGACAAGCCGGACAAAAAGTCCCGCAGGGCGCAGTAGTGATCATCGACGTGGCCAAAGCGAAGGTGTCGCCATCCACCTCAGTTGTGGCACGTGTGCCAGCCGGAGGCAGCCCGGTACGCCTGGCGCTTTCACCAAACGGAGACCGACTGTTCGTCTCAGCTCGCAATAGCAACGCACTGTTGGTCTTCGATACCACCAAGCTGGTGGCTGACCCACAACACGCCCGATCAGCCTTAGTTGAAGTGGGAGCGAGCCCAGTGCCAGTCGCAATTGTCGCGGATGGTAAAATTGCTATCGTGGGCAACTCCGATCGATTCAGTAAAGATCCCCGGGGCATTTGATCAAGACAGCTCTAAATCCAACTGACCCTTGTGCAGCACTCGATATTCTCCCTTTCCACCCTGCCCCTGCACATACGCAGCTATTACCTTTTCGCTGCCGTGCTGGCCCACC